>LNAP01003677.1_pt1 | contig 14583 bp, 12 predicted proteins | sample 602601 | NCBI WGS metagenome assembly LNAP01 (sample SAMN02440304, study PRJNA202911) | soil metagenome | biome: Subtropical and temperate rainforests or woodlands; isolation source: soil samples (1 kg each in a 20% v/v slurry with milli Q water) were... ...
TCCCAGCAGGAAAGGCAGCAAATGGCCGTATATGATTCCGGTAATATGGGTTAGCGGCGACGCGAGGAAAATGACATCCTCTCCGGACACTTTGGCTGTCCGCATGACCGACTTGCACTCATTGAGCAGCGTTCGCTGACTATGTCTCACCCCCTTGGGGGCCGACTCGGTACCGGACGTGTATAGCAATAGTGCGTCGGCATCGAGGCTGACGGTTTCGACGCCAGGGCTGTCCCGGCCTGGGACACCGTTGGCCCCGCGATCATCAAAGCCGAAATTTTCTCCCCGGCCATCGATAAATCGCAGCTTCGCCGTGGTCCCGGTGCTTTCGATCATCGCCTTGTAGTCGTATCCTCTGTAGGCGGTGGGCAGGAAAATAAGCTTTGAACCCGCCTCACTCACTATATGCGCGACTTCGCGCTGCCTGTAAAACGGGACGATGGGATTGGCCACGGCGCCCATCCTGCAGCAGGCCAGAAATATGATCAATGTCTCGATCCAGTTGGGCAACTGGTATGACACAACATCTCCCGCGCCTATTCCCTCCGACCGGAGATAGCAAGCCAAGGCCTGCGCCCGCCGCATGACTTCGCTATAGCAATAACGCTTTCCCTCATGAACAACGATTTCCTTGTGCGGCTGTTTGCTGACGATATCGGCGAAAGAGGCCCACATGGGCTGTTGCCAGCGCAAATCCCCGTTGCTTTCCCTTTTTTCACTGCTATATTCCACCGCTACGCCCCTGAATGTTGCTGTCTCGCTTTTCCAGCCCCAAGATTTTTTGCGCTTGAGGCTGCATCGACAAAGAGTAAACTCGGCGGGTGGCCCAACCAAGTACCTGCTTGAGTTAACAGACATATCATTTTTGCTTAGGCAGTGAAGATACAAGGTAGCAGTGCGTGACCGTCCAATTAAAACCTCGAGTGTCGCTGTCCGAATGGCGGCTGTTTGTCCATGTGGCGCAGGTTGGCAGCTTTACCGAGGCCGCCATTCTTCTGGAAACGCCCCAGTCCGTGGTGAGCCGCAGCATCAGGCGCCTGGAGCAGCTTAGCGGCCGTCGGCTATTCTTGCGCACGGGCAGAGGCGTGGTGCTTACCGATTTCGGTGTGCGCATCTATGAGCGCGCTCGCCGTCTCGTGGAAGAAGGGCATGTCCTTGATGATGAGTTCACGGGGCGGGCGCATGATATTTCTGGCGTGGTGGCGGTCGGCACGCTGCCATCCATCAGTTCGCTCGTGGCTGGCAGGCTGCAATCAATGCTGCGCCAGCAATATCCGAGCATTCATTTGCAATTGGTAGAAGGTTCAAGCTACCAGCTGGACGATTGGTTGAAACGCGGGTTGATCGATATCTCGATTCCCTATCGCTACAGGCCCGTAAGCCCTCAAGAGAAGCTGCTGGGCCAAGTCGATAGCTATCTGGTATCCAAGATAGGGGACCCGCTTACGGCTTCCGCCTCCGTTTCCTTTTCCAAGCTGCATTTTCTGCCCCTCGTGCTGCCTGCGAGCAGGAATGAAACACGGGTGGTGCTGGATCGCATAGCAAAAGAGCAAAACATTGCCATCCGGCCGGCGCTCGAAGTGGATTCGCTGAGCCTGCAAAAGGAGCTGGCGATCGTGAACCGGTGCTACGCCATCCTTCCCATGCATGCGATACGCGCCGAGGTCGAAGCGAAGATCGCATGCGCGGCGAAAATCGTCGACCCTCCTTTTGGCAGGAGCGTAGTGATGGAGGTCGCCGCGGCGAAGCGGGGCGCGCCCCACGTAGCCACCGTGGCCGATATGCTTGAATCGATGATTATTCCTGTGCTGTCGCGTTCAGACTGAAATTATTCGGCGATGCTTTCCGCAAGCGGGATGTCGCGCAGCAACAGGCACAAGAGGATCGATACGCTGGCGATGGCGGCGGCAAGCATGAAGATCTTCTGGAAGGCAAGCTCCACCGATACGGCAAGCTCACTTCGCATCAGCGAGTTCAGGCCGGCATCCGCGTCGCCCACCATGGCCTTGATGATCTCGGCGCCGGATAGCGGGCCCGCCGAGGTGGGCGCCATGGCATGCAGGGTTGCCAGGAGAACCGCCATCAGCACGGCGATGCCGATAGCGGCCCCCAATGACCGGCAGAACACGATAACGGCGGTGACAATCCCGATATGCCGGTGTACGACGGCGTTTTGCGCCGCCACGGTCGAGGTGGGCAGTTGCACGCCGATAGAGATGCCTATGATGGCGACGCACGACAAGTTGGCGGCCATGGCGTGGGTGTCCAGGAAGACCAATCCCAGCATGGCCGCCGCAACGCATATGGTGCCGCAAAGCTGGATGCGCTTGACCCGGCCAGTGTAGGCCGAGAGTTTGCCCCCGATGTACGCGCCGACCGGGATGCCCAGCGAGAAAGGCAATAGCAGCAGCGCCGCCGCATCGGCCCGGGCGCCGAGCAGCATTTGGGCCCGCAGCGGTATCAGCACTGACATCGATATGATCAGGATGAAGGCGATGAACATGACGGCGCACGACAGGGACACTGTCGAATTGCGGAAGATGGCCAAGGGCAGCAGCGGTTCGATGGCGCGCTGTTCCTGCCACAGGAACAAGACTAGCGCCACGATGGTGACGCCCAGCAATTGCTGGTTCGGGCTGTCCAGCCATGGAGCGCCTTGGCCCACACGGGTGATGCCGACCAGCAAGGGGGTCAGCGCGGCAGTCATCAATGCCGCGCCTGGATAGTCGACAGGGCGTTTGATGCGCGGGATAGGCAGTCGCGCCAGCGCGCGCCGTGAAATGATCATGGCGGCGGCGCCCAAGGGAAGATTGATCCAGAATACCCAGCGCCACGACAGATACGAGGTAAGAATGCCGCCCAGCAATGGCCCCGACACGCTGGCCACGGCGAACGCCGCGCTGATATAGCCCTGGTAGCGGCCCCGGTCCCTGGGCGCGACGACGTCGGCGATAATGGCTTGGGCCACGGAAATCAGGCCGCCCCCGCCCAGTCCCTGCAAAATGCGGGCGCCCACCACGAAGGGCATGGTCGGCGCCAAAGCGCAGGCAACAGATGCGAGCAGGAAAATGGCGATGGCGGACGTCAGTATGACGCGCCGCCCGTATAAATCGCCCAGCTTTCCGTAGATGGGCGTGGCTACCGCCACGGCAATCAGGTAGCCGGAAACCACCCAGGCCAGTAAATCCACACCTTGAAGCTCGGCGGCCATCATGGGCAGCGCCACTGAAACGATGGTCTGGTCCAGCGCGCCCAGCATTATCGCCAGCATCAAGCCGATGATGATCGAGCGCACCTCGGCGGGTGAAAAAACCTTGGCGTCCGGCGCGGTACTCACGAAATCCTGCGCTCCGCGAAGATTTTCTTCATGCGCGTCTTCTGTGACGCCCGGATGTGAGCGCGCATGGCATGTTCGGCCGCTTCGGGATCCCGATTGCAGATGGCGTCCGTGATGGCTTCGTGCTCTTTCAGCGTTTCTGCGGCCCGGTCGCGCTGCATCAGCACGCTGCCGCCCAGGAGCGACAGCGAGTCGTGCAAGGTGGTGACGGTGTCGATCAGATAGCGGTTATGCGCGCATTGGCAAAGCATATCGTGAAACTGGCGGTTCTTTAATTGCAGCGCCGTTTCGTCGTCTATGGCCAGCTTGTATTGTTCGCACAAGTCCTGGAGGATAGACAGCTCGACGTCCGAGGCATGCTGGGCAGCAAGCCGGGCGGCGGTGCCCTCGAGCACCTCGCGCATAAAGTACAACTCATTGACCGCGCTGTAGTCCAGCTCGGTAACCACAAGACCGCGTACCGGATCATTGGCGATCAGGCCATTGGATTCCAGTCGCGCGAGCGCCTGTCTGATGGGTGTGCGGCTCAGGTTGATCGTGGTGGCGAGATCGGCTTCACGCAGCCTGTCGCCGGGCTTGAAGCGACCGACGCGGATGGCTTCATGGATATAGCGGTATGCCTGCTCGCCACGAGGCAAGCCCTCGAGCTTGCCCGGGCTGGCGGCATCGTCTACTGATTTGATTGCTTTCGACATGTTGTTTGCTGAAACTGGAAAAAATTCTTATGCCCGCCATGCTGCTCGCGCAGGAGGGCTAGGAGCGATGTTTTTATTTATACGCCGGAGCGAGGCAGTATACGAAAGAATTCGCAAAACATGTTCACAAACCGCCGTACAAACGGATCCGCTGACTGTTATGGCAGGCGGTTGGCGTGCGCCAGATTTATTTCCGGCAGCTTGAACTTCGTTGAAAAATTCCCTATTATCTCGTTCATACAGTAATATACTATTGTGTACAATCGTGTGTTGCAGTACGCTCGATACAGTGGAGCGGCTGAGAGAAATCAACTGTAGGTCAAATGCCAGGGGCAAGATAATGGAAGAGAAGAATTACGATGTGATCGTTGTCGGGGCGGGCAACGCCGCCCTGTGTGCAGCGCTGTCGGCGCATGAAGGCGGAGCGAAAGTACTGGTACTGGAACGGGCGCCCGAAGGTGAGATGGGCGGCAATTCGTTCTTCACCGCGGGTGGCTTCAGGTTTGTTCACGACGGGCTTGAAGACGTCTGCGAAGACGTGCTTGTCGACCTGACAGAAGAAGAAAAAACCAAGATCGTTCTTCCAGCGCACGATCGCCAGTTCTTCTTTGACCAGCTCATGGAAGTGACCAAAGGTCAGTCCCAGGAAGACCTGGCATGGGTGCTCATCGATAATTCCCGCAAGACCATGGCATGGCTGCGCAGCCATGGCATCCGCTTTCTTCCGATGTATGGCCGCCAGTCGTTCATGGTGGAAGGCAAGCACCATTTCTATGGCGGGGTCAACATCGAAGCGGTGGGGGGCGGCGCGGGACTGGTTACCTCCGAGGTCGAACGACTCAACAAGCTCGGCATCGAAATACGCTACAGCACGGCCGCCATCGGTCTGATCCAGAACAATGACCGGTCGGTCGCCGGGGTGCGGGTACGCACGGCCGCCGGCTACGGCGAAATCGGCGCCAAGTCGGTGATCCTGGCCTGCGGCGGATTCGAGTCCAATCCCGAGATGCGCGTGCGCTACCTGGGCAAGGGCTGGGACCTGTGCCGGGTGCGCGGGACGCGTCACAACATGGGCGAAGGCATCAAGATGGCGCTCGAAATCGGCGCGCGTCCCTATGGGAACTGGTCGGGCTGCCACTCGTGCGAATGGGACATCTCCGCACCGCCGTATGGCGATCGATGGGTGTTGGACAATTTTCAGAAGCACTCCTATCCCCTGGGCATCATGGTCAATACCGACTGCGAGCGTTTCGTGGATGAGGGCGAAAATTATCGCAACCTCACATATGCGAAGTTCGGTACTGACATCATGGCTCAGCCCGGGCGCACCGCGATCCAGATTTTCGATCAGCAGACCGTAGGCATGCTGCGTGATGAATACCGCATCAAGCAAGTCACCAAGGCCGAGGCAGACACCATAGAAGGTCTTGCCGAACAATTGGATCTCGATCCCGCAGCCTTGGCGGCAACGGTGAATGAATACAACGCTGCATGCGGCGACGAGCCCTATAACCCCGCCATACTGGATGGCAAGGCGACACGTGGGATTACGCCACCCAAGTCCAACTGGGCGCTGCCGATCAACAAGCCGCCTTACGTCGCCTACGTCACGACAACCGGCATTACGTTCACATTTGGCGGTCTGCAGATCAATCTGAAGGGCGAAGTCCAGGATATGACGGATAACTCGATCCCGGGCCTGTACGCAGCCGGCGAACTGGTGGGCGGTCTGTTCTACGAAAACTACCCGGGCGGTACCGGCCTGATGTCCGGCTCGGTGTTTGGAAAGCTGGCGGGAGAAAGCGCGGCCGCATTTGCAGCGTAATGGACCGGGCCGAGCGGCGGCAGCGATACCGCCGCTTGGCCGCCTCGAAGCAAGGTCCGTGAGGCAAACCGGTCTAGGAAAAAGCACTGCAGGGTAAATCCTAGTTGGCGGTACTGGTGGCAAGCAGTAGGATTCAAGTGTATACAATAGAATTCATAACAACCGAATCACGATTCTTGAATCAAAGCAAGAGGAGGCCCGCCATGAAGATGAAAAGTATGTTGACCGCATTGGGTGCATCGTGCGTTTTGGCCGTAGCAGCGCCGGCGTCGGCGCAGCAGGTATTGAAGCTGGGCGCGCTCGTCACTTTGTCGGGCCCGGGGGCGGCCTGGGGCCACGCCATGAAGAACGCCGCCCAGATCGCCGCCGACGAAGTGAACGCCAAGGGCGGCCTGGAAGTGGACGGCAAGAAGTACAAGGTCGAGATCGTCGCCTATGACGACAAGTACCAGGCAAATGAAGCCGTTACGGTTGCAAACCGCCTTGTGTTCGAAGACAAGGTGAAATACATCATCGGCCCCCTGGGTTCGGCGCCCGCCGTCGCCATCCAGCCCATCACGGAAAAGGCCGGCGTCATTCTCATCATGATGGCCTTTACACCCAAGGCGCTGGGGGCGGACAAACCCCACAGCTTCCGTGTCGTGGCTACGACGGCCGAGGTCTCGCAGCCGCAGATCGATTGGCTGGTCAAGAACCAGGGCGTCAAGAAGGTTGGCGGCCTGTTTCCGAACGATGAATCGGGTCAGGCCATCGCCAAGGATCTTCAAAAGGCCTACAAGCACGCGGGCGCCGATCTGAGCGCGGTCGAGTTTTTCGAACGCGACCGGGTCGACTTCATGCCCTTGCTGACGCGCATGCTCGCCAGCGGAATCAATGGCATCGAACTCGACGGAAATTCCCCGACGACGGCCGGCCTGATCGTCAAGCAGGCGCGCGAGCTGGGCTTTGCCGGAACCATCATTCGAACCGGCGGGCCCGCAACCCCGGAACTCGTCAACGTCGCGGGCAAGGACGCGGCGGAGGGAATGTTTGTTCATACCCCCCTGAATCCCAAGCTTCCCTCCACCAAGGCCTATATGGACGCCTATGAAGCGAAGTACAAATCCGTGATGAACGGCTTCAGCCCGTCCTTCTACGACGGCACCAAGATGCTTTTCGAGGCCATGCGTCGCGCCGGCACGGTGACCGACACGGATAAAGTCCGCAAGGAAATGGAAGGCCTCAAGGATTTCGACGGCGCCCTGGGCGTCTCGAACTGGACGGGCAAAGCCGCCTACGGCATCGACCATCAGCTGGACTTCCCCTTCTATGTCGCTGAAGTCAAGGACGGCCAGGAAGTCATACGCGCCACATGCACCGTGAGCGGTTGCAAGTAATCCGCGGTTCGGCGCATACGGAAACAGGAGCGACCTTTGGACTTCAGCACACTGCTTGCCCAGGCGACCATCAATGGACTCATTGTCGGCATGCTGTATCTCTTGATGGCCGTCGGTTTCACGCTGGTGTTCGGCGTGATGCGGATGGTGAACTTTGCGCACGGCGAGTTCTACATGTTGGGGGCGTTTGGTGCTTATGTCTTTACGACGGCGCTTCACATGCCCTTCCTGCTTTCCGTAGTGATGACGCTGGCATGCGCCATCGTCATCGGCGCGCTGCTGGAGTGGATCATACTCAAGCCCCTCAGAAGGGACGAGTTGAACGGTATGATCGTCACCATCGGCCTGGCCATGATCCTGCAGAATGGGGCGCTGATGATTTTCGGCGCCGACCCCTTGTCCATGCCCGCTGTGGCGACGGGCATTACGCGCATAGGCAAGGTCGTCATTCCCAATTCCCGGCTGTATGTCGTGTTCTTCACGATACTGGTTCTTGCCATGCTGTACATATTCCTGCGCTACATGCGTTTGGGGCGCGCATTGCGCGCGGTCGTCGAGAATTTCCAGATCGCATCCATCCAGGGCATTCCGTCCAAGATCTTCTATCCCCTCGGATTCGGAATCGGCGTGGGGCTGGCCGCGGTGGCGGGCGCACTGATGGCGCCGCTATTCTCGGTGTCTCCTTTTGTCGGCGCCACGCCATTGCTCAAGGCCTTCATCGTCGTGATCCTCGGCGGTCTCGGCAGCATTCCGGGCGCCGCGCTGGCCGGCATCTCGCTGGGCCTGCTCGAAAGTTACGCGGGTTTATTCTTCAAGAGCAGCACGGCGGACATGGTCACTTTCCTTATCGTCATGGTCATGCTGGTGTTGATGCCGAAAGGCGTGCTTGGCAAAGGCGAGGCCTGACATGAGCGAACTCGCCCAGGCGCCGCTGCGCAAGCGGTCCGCGCTACCAGGCTATATAGCACTCGCCGTCCTGGCCAGTCTGGTCGCGTGGCCATGGTTCATGGGCCCCTACGTATTGCATCTTGCCATCCTGACCAGCTTGAATATTCTCATCGTCAATGGGCTGTCCATTATCGACCGGTCGGGCCAGCTTTCCTTCGGACACTCGGCTTTTGTCGCCATCGGAGCCTATGGCTCCGTGCTCCTGGCGACGCATTTTGGGATGACTCCGCTGTTGGCGGGAGTGCTGGCGCTGCTCCTGACGGCGTGCGTCGCCTTCCTGCTGGGCGGCATCATCCTGCGGCTGAAAGGCGTTTATTTCGTGCTGATTACATTCGCTTTCGCGGAATTGACGCGGCTCGCCCTGCTCGATTGGGCCGACATCACCGGCGGCGCCAGCGGCATTGCGGCAATCCCGGCCTTCGGCATTTTAGGCTTCGCGTTCGACAGCAGGGCGCGCTTTTACGGTCTGGCCATGGGGTTTGCCTTGTTGTCGGTGTGGCTGACGTACGCAATCTTCAGGCGTCCTCTGGGCCATGCGCTCACCGCGGTCGCCGAAAACGCGCCGCTGGCCGAATCCACCGGGCTGAGCGTGTACAGGCTGCAGCTGGTCGCTTTCATCATCGGCTGCGTACTGGCCGCGCTGGGCGGCGTACTCATGGCGCGCTACATCGGCTTCATTTCTCCTGAGTCCTTCAACATCAATATCTCGATCGCCCTGATTACCATGCTGGTCATTGGCGGCCGGGGTTCGCTATGGGGGCCTTTGATAGGCGCCGCGGTGCTGACGCCGCTGCCGGAATTCTTCCGTGGAGCGGTTCAGACGCAGCATATCTTCTATGGCGCCGCGCTCATCCTGATACTGCGGTTCCTGCCAGGTGGGCTGGTGAGTCTTGGCAAACGGTTTCGTACCGACGAAAAGGGGCGGCGGTGACTGACAGATTTCTGGTGGTCGATAAGCTGGGCAAGCGATTCGGAGGCCTGGCGGCGGTGCAGGCGCTGAGCTTTTGCGTCAACCAGGGCGAGATCGTGGGGCTGATCGGACCGAACGGCGCGGGCAAGACGACCGCATTCAACCTCATCAGCGGCGCGCTCAAGTCGAGCGCGGGGAAAGTCGCCTTCCGGGATGTCGATGTCAGCAACCGCTCTCCGAGCATGATCGTCGCACAGGGCCTGGCGAGAACGTTTCAGTCGACTTCCACGTACGCGGACATATCGGTAGAGCAGAACATCTATCGCGGGATGATCTCGCGCATAAAAGGCGGAACAGTGCAGCGCCTGATAGGGCGCCGCGAAGAATTGCTGAGCGCCAGCGGGATCGACGAAGAAATAGGGCAGATACTGAAGGTCGTCGATATGGAGCGCTGGCGCCACGCCATGGCCGGATCGCTGGCCTACGGTTTGCAGAAAAAGCTGGGCATTGCAATAGCATTGGCATCGCGCCCGTCGATGCTGCTGCTCGACGAGCCGGCGGCGGGCTTGAACCATGAAGAATGCCGCGAGCTGTGCAAATTGCTGCGCACGCTGCAAGAGGAGTATGGCCTCACCATGCTCCTCGTCGAGCACCACATGGCGGTCGTCATGGAACTGTGCACGCGCATCATTGTCCTGGTCCAGGGCGAAAAGATCGCCGAAGGCTCTCCCGAGCAGATCAGGGAGAACCCGGCCGTCATCGAGGCTTACTTGGGAGCGCCAGAGTATGCCCATCATTGAAGTCGATTCATTGCTGGTCCGTTATGGGCCCTTGGCCGCTGTCCGGGACTTGAGCTTTTCGGTGGAAGAAGGGGAGATCGTCGCGCTGATCGGGTCCAATGGCGCCGGAAAAAGCACGACGCTCAAGGCCTTGATGGGCCTGGTGGGCGTCAGCGGCGGCAGCATCAAGATAGGCGGCGAGGAAGTCCTCAACGAACCGGCCGAGAACAGGGTCGTGCGCGGCGTGGCCTTGTCGCCGGAAGGCCGCCATCTGTTTGGGCGGATGTCGGTCCTGGACAATCTCCTGGTTGGCGGCTATTCCGTCAGGAAGCGGGCCGACATCCAGCAATCGCTCAAAGAGGTCTACGCGCTGTTTCCCCGGGTCCACGAGAGAAGAAGCCAGCTGGCCGGCTCGCTGTCCGGCGGCGAGCAGCAGATGGTCGCGATCGGACGCGCGCTCATGGCGCGTCCCCGGCTGTTGATGCTGGACGAGCCCTCGCTGGGCATCGCCCCCAAGGTCGTTGGCGAAATCGCACTGGCCATCCAGCGCCTGAACCGGGAATCAGGACTGTCCATCATCCTGGTCGAGCAGAACGCTCGACTCGCGCTGCGGCTTGCGGATCGCGCATTCGCTCTGGAGCACGGGGAAATCGTTGCCTCGGGCAAGGGCAGCGAATTGCTGAACGATCCCTTCGTGCGTCGGGCCTACCTGGGCGTGTAATTCGACGCGGGCTGCGCCGCGGCATTCATTGGAGAGCTATCAAATGTCTGAATCCGATTTGATTACCATCACGCATACCAACCCCAGCCGGGCGTGGCTGGAGAGCGCGAAGGAAGAGATACTCGAGCCCGGGCTGCGCATCATCGACGCCCACCATCACTTCTCGGAGCACTGGGGCGGCTATTTCCCGGCCGAGCTGATAGCCGATCTGGAATCCGGACACAAGATCGTCGGCACCGTCTACATCCAGTGCGGCCTGGGCTACCGGGAGACGGGGCCGGATCCTCTGAAACCCGTGGGCGAAACGGAAACCGTGGTATCCCTGGTCAAGAAGATCCCGCCCGAGCACAAGCGCCTGAACATCGCCGCGGGCATTATCGGCTATGCGGATCTGGCGCTGGGCGAATCGGTCGCAGAGGTCCTGCAGGCGCACCTGGACGCGGGCGAAGGCCGGTTCAAGGGCATACGCTGCTCCGGGGCGCGCAACGAGCACTTCAAGCACGGGGTGCTGCCGCGCCCGCCCGCGGGGCTTTATGCGAGCCGCGATTTCCAGGCGGGATTCGCCCGGCTGCAAGAACACGGCCTGTCGTTCGAGTCCTGGCTGTATCACCCCCAGCTCGGCGATCTGCTGGAACTGGCGCGCAAATTCCCATCCACGCCCATCATGATCAATCACGTCGGCGGCACGCTGGGCGTAGGCCCTTACGAAGGCCAGCGCGCGCAAGTGATGCAAGCCTGGAAGCCGATGATGAAGTCGCTTGCGGCCTGCGAGAATGTCTGCGTGAAGCTGGGCGGGCTGGGCACGGCCGTTTACGGATACCGCTTCCATGAACAGCCGACGCCGTCGTCGGAAGAAATAGCGCGCGCCTGGGAGCCGTATTTCCACACCTGCATTGAGTACTTTGGGGCGGACCGCTGCCTGTTCGAGAGCAACTATCCGGTCGACCGCGCCGCCGGAAGCTACCCGGTGCTGTGGAATGCCTTCAAGCGCATCGCGGCGTCCGCCTCGCCATCCGAAAAGGCGGCGATGTTTCACGATAACGCCGCGCGCTTTTACCGATTACCCATGAAAGAAAGCGTAGGAGCCCTGTAGTGTCATTGCTGAAGTTGGATGAAAAACACCTGTGGACGGCAAAGAGCCTGGCCGATGACCAGCGCTGGATAGTGCGGATGAGCCCTCGAGGCCGCGAGGAATTGTGCCGGGCTGTGCGCCGCGCGCAGCGGCCCGACAAGCCTATCCTGGACTACACGCGCGACGATTTCCCGATGCCATCCGCGCTTGTGGCGCTGGAGGCCGCATTGAACGAGGCCAAGCATGGCAGGGGGATCGCGCTGGTCAAGGGCTTGCCCCGGGAAGAATTGAGTGCGAGCGAATTCGAGCTCATGACATGGGCGCTTGGCCTGCATTCCGGCGCGCCCCGGCCTCAGGGAAAAAACACGCAGTACATTTCAGCGGTCAGGAATGAAGGCAAGGACTACCGAACCAATACGGGCCGTGGCTACAGCTCGAACGCCGAGCTCGATTTCCACACCGACTCGGCCGATCTGGTTTACCTGAGCTGCTACAACAAGGCTTATTCGGGAGGGATGTCGCTGATTTCCAGCTCGATGAAGGCATTCCAGGTGATGACGGAACAAAGGCCGGATCTCGTGACCTATTTGCTCAAGCCGATAGGCTTCAGCCGCCAGGGAGAGGCTGCGCCCGGCGAGGGCCCCTTCGTGGTCCAGCCTGTCTTCTCGGAAATCGACGGCAAATGGTTCGGCCGATGGAACTGGAACCGGGTGCGCTCCGCGGAAAGCATGGAAGGCGCGCCCGCGATTACCGACGAACATCGCCGGGCGCTGGATGTATTCGACCAGATCGTTCGTTCGCCTGAGCTGAGCTACCAGATGTGGCTGGAGCCGGGCGATCTTCAGATACTCAACAGCCACGTAACGCTGCATTCGCGAACAGAGTTCGTCGACCATGAAGCGCCGGAAGCAATGCGCCTGCTGTATCGGCTCTGGATTGCGCCGCCCGATAGCCTGACGCTGCCGCAATGCTGGCGTGATCTGTATGGCTCCTGCGTGGCGGGCGCCGTGCGCGGCGGCATCAAGGGCCATTGTTATGAAGAGGCGCAGCTTGCATTCGACCGGCGGCAAGGACAGGCGCTGGGCATGGGGGTTTGAAATGAGCACGATGATGACCGCTGTCAAGAACGACCTGTCCGGCGGCAGCCTTGCGCTGAGCCTGGCCCGGATGGCCGTCGATGCGCGCTACGACGCTTTGCCGCAAGAAGTCATCCGCAAGGCGCAGCTGCATTTGCTCGATACGGTTGGCATAGCGCTTGCCTCGCTCTCGCAGCCCTTCGCCGCCGCGTCGCTGGACGGCATAAGGGCGGCCGGCGGGCAAGGCGATTGTACGGTTCTGGGCACCGGCTACCAGCTGGCCGCGCGCGACGCCGCAATGGCCAACGGCTTGCTCATGCACGGGCTGGATTTCGACGACACGCATCTTGCCAGCATCATTCACGCATCGGTCGCGAGCCTGCCCGCCGCCTTGTCGCTTGGCGAGCATCTGGATGTGTCATGGAAGGACATGCTGGCCGCCTATGTGGCGGGCATGGAAACCGCCATACGGATAGGCGCGGCCGTGAAGGGTGGGCTGCACCACATCGGCTTCCACGCCACGGGCGTGGTGTCCCATTTCAGCTCCGCAGTCGTCGCGGGCAAGCTGCTGGGCTTGACCGCCGGCCAGATCAGCCAGGCGCAAGGCGTCGTGGCCAGCACGGCCGCGGGCGTGCAGGTCTTCCTCGAGGATGGCGCGTGGACCAAGCGCATGCATCCCGGCTGGGGCGCGCTCGCCGGCATTACGGCCGCCTATATGGTGAATAGCGGATTTGTCGCGCCGACCAGGGCCTACGAAGGACGGTTCGGGTTTTTCGAAACGCACCTTCGCGGCATGGAGATCGATACCGAGGTGATGCTGGCGGGCTTGGGGTCATCGTGGCGGATGCTGGAGACGGCCATCAAGCCGTATCCCATTTGCCATTTCAGCCATGCGTGCGCCGAGGCGGCGTCGCTGCTGCATGAACGGGTAGCGGGGCGCCTGAACGAGATCGAGGAGATCACGGCGCTGCTGCCCGAGCCCACGCTGCATATCGTGGCCGAGCCCGCCGGGGCCAAGCAGAATGTCCAGACGGACTACGACGCCAAGTTCAGTGTGCAGTATGTGGTTGCCGCGGCGCTGCTGCGCGGCGGTTTTGGCATGAAGGAATTGCTGCCGGAATCGCTTTCCGATAGCCAGATCGGAAAGCTCGCGCGCCAGGTCGTTTGCAAGCCGCAACTCGACACCGAGTTTCCGAAATACTTCTCGGGCCAGGTGACCGTGCGGCTCAAGAACGGGGAAACCATCACGGAGCACATCCCCGTGAACCAGGGCGCGGGTGAGCGGCAGATCACCCGCGATGGCATTGCCGAAAAATTCCTGGCGAACGCCTGCCTGCTGGTTGACAGCGACAAGGCAAGTTCGCTGCTGGACACCCTCGAACGCGCCGAAAACGCCAGCGTGCGGCAGGTAATGCGCGCACTGGCGCTATAGGGTCGCGCACCTGCGCGCCCGTGCAGCTGTATTGGCATGGTTCATGAATTCAGGTCACCTTGATGCCTGCGTTCTTGGTGATGGCCGCGTACTTTTTGGTTTCCGTATCCATCAATTTCTTCAGATCTTCCGGCGCGCCGCCGATGGCTTCGAACGCAATGGCGTCCAGGCGCTCCTTGAGCGCATCCGCCCTTAGCGCAGCCCTGACATCGGCCAGTATCTTGCTGGTGGTGGCCTCGTCCATGCCGCGTGGCCCCCACATGCCATACCAGGAAGGCAGCTCGAAGCCCGGGACGCCGCTTTCCGCGATCGTAGGGACGTCGGGCAGGATGGAGGCGCGCTTGGGGCTGGTCACGGCCAGGACTTTCAGTCGGCCCGACTTTACGTGAGGATAGGCTGATGGCACGGGCTC
>LNAP01004529.1_pt1 | contig 14582 bp, 12 predicted proteins | sample 602601 | NCBI WGS metagenome assembly LNAP01 (sample SAMN02440304, study PRJNA202911) | soil metagenome | biome: Subtropical and temperate rainforests or woodlands; isolation source: soil samples (1 kg each in a 20% v/v slurry with milli Q water) were... ...
CAAATCGGCGCGTTCGCCAACCACCAAGGCCTGCGCGTGGTCGGCGGCGGCCTCTAGGGCGGCGGCCCAGCAGCGCTGCGCCAACGCGTCCACCTCCGTCGGCACGTCCGGGCGGCCCTGCTCGCGGGCGCGCTGCCGCAGGCGTGCGCCGACGCTGGCCCACCAGCTGTCCAAGTGACGGGTCACGGTATTGGGTGAACCGGTGCCCAGGTGGGCGCGGATGCGTTCCACCGTGGGGCGATCGCCTCCGGCGATGAGGTCGTCGGCGGCCTGATGGACGTCCAGCTCAGTGAGGCCCCGGGCCATAAACATGTCTCCAGCTGCGAAAAAGAACGAATCCGAGCGGTACATCCGATAATGTAGAATTATCGGATGTATCGACGCCAGCGTGTAGTGAGAGGTACATAGTACATATGAAAAACATCACTTCCATTACCGTTGATCGGAGTGTCGCCCTGCCCGATCCGGCCCGGCTGTCGGCGCAGGCCGCTACCGCCGCTGACCAGATCCTGGCGGCGGCGCACAGCGCCAATACCACCCGCAGTTACCGTACCGCCCTGCGCTACTGGGCCGGCTGGTACCAAGGCCGCTACGCTCAGCCGCTACGCCTGCCGCTGCCGTCGGCAACCGTGGTGCAATTCATCGTCGACCACGTGGCGCGCGACACCGCCGAGGGTGTGCGCTGGGAGTTGCCGGCCGCGCTGGACCAGGCGCTGGTGGCGGCCAAGTTGAAGAGCCGCCCTGGCCCGTGGCGGTTGGCCACCCTCACCCACCGCGTCTCGGTGCTGAGCAAGGTCCATCAGCTGCAGCACTTGGCCAATCCCCTCGACAGCGTCGAGGTGCGCCAGCTGCTGGTCAGCGCCCGCCGGACTGCGCATAAGCGTGGGGAGCGCCCACGCAAAAAGGCAGCGATCACACGGCTCGAGCTGCATGCGCTGCTGGCCACCTGCGGCCCCGGCTTGGCAGGCCTGCGCGATCGCGCCCTGCTCTACTTCGGCTTTTCCACTGGCGGTCGCCGTCGCAGCGAGGTGGCGGCAGCGACCCTGGCGCATCTGCGTGCCCTGCCCGAAGGCGGTTTTGTCTACCACCTGGACCAGGCTAAGACGAGGGCTGGCAGGGAATCGTTACGAGCACGGCCAGATCTTCGCTAACCGATTGATGGATCGCTGAATTCTACCCTCGGCCGCACTTCCAGGCTCGGCCCCCCGGGAAGCTGTGGCACCATTCAATCATGGCCACCACGTACTACTTCTTGGACACCGAGTGGGCCGATGTAACGGGCAGCGAGCTGGTGAGTCTGGCGCTGGTGAACGAAGGTGGAGACCGCCTTTTCTACGCTGAGCGAGCCAGCCTGCCCGAGGCTCCCACCGACTTCGTTCGTCAGAGCGTCTACCCGCTGCTCGACCGCGGCGACGCAGCCCTGCCGGATGCCGTCCTGACTACCGAGCTGCGCGCCTTCCTCAGCGAGACCGACGCGCTGGCGGTGATGGCGGATTTCCCGAACGATCTCCAGCTGCTGCGGTATGCACTGGATGGTTTTGAGCTACCCGATGACCAGGTTGCCGCATGCGGACCCCGGCCGGCCCCGGTCATGACATGCATGTCGAAGGAAGGCCTTCCTGGGCTGCTGGTCGAGGACTGGTTCGCAGCCCATCCGGAACATAGGGCCAGGCGCCACCATGCGTTGGTGGACGCGCAGGCCTTGCGGATGGCCTGGCTGGTGGCGACCGGCCGGATCTCTGCTCCGGCGTGGGCCCACTCCTACCGCCGCGCCCGGGGATAGCGGCATAGCGTCCATCCCCGGTATGCTTGCCCCATGAACCGCCTGAGCCAGCTCGACCCTCGAATACCGGCGTGATCGCATCGATCGATCACGCCCCTGTTGCTCATGTTGGCCTTATACCCCGGTGAGAGCACGCGCCAGATAAGCGCGTACACGTCGGTTCGATTCCGACCAGGGGCACCACCGTCAACGACGGAAAAATGCTTCTACTTGAGGGTCGGCAGGGATTCGTGAGAAAAACAGCCGAATCGGCTCTATCGCCATGATTCAACGAGGAAACACCCCTCGACGTCAACAGTTCGTGGATTACAGAGCTAGGCTTGATCGAACCAGAAGTCGCGTGACAGAGGCATTGCGGAAGTACTGCTCAGGCACGCGTGCCCTTCTTGAATATTGGATTCAAGAGTTTCCACGCTCCTGACCCAACGGAAACCCTCAACAAGAAGGCTCCGACAGTCGCCTGACCCATTGCAGTAGTTCCTAGTGCGGGATCGTCCGTCCAGCGTCGACGTCGGCCAAACCCTCGCGGGTCTGCCGATCCTTCTCCTCCTCGGTCAATTCCGGTATGTGATCGCCGCCGTGCTCCCTTCTGAGGCCGACACGCCAGCCGCCCCGGCCGCATCCCCCTGCTGCGGCGGATGCCACCGCTGAGTCCGCGCGATGGCTTGATCGTGATCAATGCCAGTCGGCCCCAAGAGGGCTAGACTGGCAATTATGAGAGCTCGCACGTCCCCTGCCCTGATCTGCCCAGCGTCCGCAGGCGCTGCTTCGGGCGTGCGGGAGCTGTCATGGTGAAGCTGCTGAGGCGATGGCGGCGACCCCGTCCTCGTGCCCGACTGGCATGGCTGGGACTGTGGGCGCTGCTGCTGCAACAACTGGCGCTGGTGGCCTACGCCTGTCCGCTGGAATCGGTGGATGCTGGACAAGCGACCCTGATGGTCGGTTGCGAAGAGATGTCCGCGCCGGATCCCGATGCTCCGGCGTTGTGCGACCAGCATTGCCAGCGCGATCACATCGCCACGGCCGATGCGAAGGCCCCTCAAGTGCCTTACCAGCCCGCGCTGGCCGCCTCCGCGCTCGTGCAGGCTCTGTTGCCACCGGTACACGCACGTTCTATCGGGATGTTCCGGTGTGCGTGTCCGATCCGCCCCCCCTGCAGCGCTTCTGTAGCCTGCTGATTTAAGCCCCTCCTGGATTGACCCGTGCTCGTGCTGCTTGTGTTGCAGCACGCTCGTTGTCGTTTGTCCGGAGGTCTTATGGAGATGTCCTTCTTTCTGCGTGCAAGACGCAGGATGGCGTGCGGGGTGTTGTTTGCCCTGGCGCTCAGTGGTCCTGTGGTGGCGGCACCGCCCGCTATCCCGATCAGCTATCCCGAAGCACTACAACAAGCGCTTGCTAACGCCCCTACCCTGCAGGTGCGCCGATCCCAGATCGATGCAAGTACCGAAGAAGCCGCGCGTGCCGGCGCGTTGCCCGATCCACGTCTGATCGTGGGGCTGGCGAACTGGCCCGTCAGCGGACCCGATGCCTTCAGTCTGCGGGCAGACGAGATGACCACCCAGCAAGTCGGGCTGATGCAGGAGTTTCCTGCCCGTGCGAAACGACGTGCCGAGCAAGCGCTGGCTCAAGCGACGCTGGCACAAGCGCGCTCACTGTCGATGGTCGAACAGCAGATGGTGGTCCAAGCGGCCGCGCAGGCCTGGATCGAGCTGCGGAGTACGCAGCAAGCCGTAGATGCGTTGGAAGGTTTGCGCGAGCCGGCGCGCATAGCCGAGCGTGCGGCGCGTGCTCGCTTGGCAGGTGGCACGGCCGGGGCCAGTGACGTGCTTGCCGCCCAGGCCGTCCTACTGCAGTTGGACAATCGCCTGGAGCAGGTACATGCGGAGCACGCCGCGGCGCAGGCCGGCCTGGCGCGGTGGTTGGGTATTGCACCAGAGGCGATCTTGGCCAGTGGTACGGCGCCGGATTTTTCGCAGTTGCCATTGGAGCCCACCCAACTGCTGGCCAACCTGGACCAGCACACACCACTACTGGGCTGGGAGGCACGCCAGAGCTTAGCCCAGGCCCAGGTGGATGCGGCCGTGGCCGAAACCCGCCCGGATTGGAGTGTGGAGCTCACCTACGGACGTCGCGAGCGCGCACTCGACGGCATGGCGCGCAGCGACATGCTCATGGTGGAAGTGGGCGTGGGCCTGCCGCTGTTCCAGAAGAACCGCCAAGCACGAGGCATCGTGGCACGACGGGCTGAGCTGGAGGCGGTGTCCGCAGAGCGCGATGAGGCCCGGCGCATCCAAGCCGAGTCGGTGCAACGCGCGATGGCGCGATGGCGCGGGTTAACCGGCCAGTTGGAGCGTCAGAACACGCAGAGCCTGCCTTTGGCGCGCGATCGCGCACGCACGGCGTTGGCCGCCTACGGCGCCGGTGCCGACCTGCAGCCGTGGCTGGAAGCGCGGCGCGATGAGATCGAATTGCAACTGGAGAACGCCCGTCTGCTGGGCGAACAGGGCCGTGCCTGGGCGGCACTGGCCTATCTGCTGCCCCATGAGGAGAACACGCCATGACCCCGACCAAGACGCGTCTCACACAGCTCGCCGTGGCCCTCGGGTTGCTGGCGCTCGGCTTTGCCAGCGGCTACGCCTGGATGACTCGAACCTCTGATTCCACCCCGCCCACCGGCACGAGCGGCGCAGGTCAAGCGCGCAAGGTGTTGTACTGGTACGACCCCATGGCGCCGGAGCAGCGATTCGACAAGCCGGGCAAATCTCCGTTCATGGATATGAAGTTGCTGCCCAAATACGCAGATGAGGCCATGGGCGGCGGAACGCAGATCAATCCGCGCCTGCAGCAGAACGTGGGCATACGCACTCAGGAAGTGACGGTAGAGTCACTAGGGACTGCTGTACGCGTGCCGGGCACACTGACGAGGGATCTGACCCAGGAAACCGTGGTCAGTGCGCGCACGGAAGGCTTGATCACCCACGTGCAGGTAAAGGCGCCGTTTACCGAGGTTCGTCGTGGTCAAGCGCTGGCCACCGTGCAGGCCCCGGCATGGAACGCGGCCATCGCCGAAGCACATACCCTGAGCCAAGCTCAGTCCGCGAGCGCGCGTGAGCTACAGGGTGCCGCGCAACAACGGTTGCGTTCGTTGGGTGTTCCTTCTGGCGCCTCGGCCAGAAGTGGCGTCGTGCTTGGCGCAGACCACAGTGGTGTCGTGACCGAGATCCTGGCACGCGAGGGGCAGACGGTGATACCCGGTACGCCACTGTTCAAGATCAATGGGCTGGACACGCTGTGGCTGGAGGCCTCGGTGCCCCAGGCAGCGCTGGGCACCTTGCGGCTGGGGACCTCAGTGCAGGCCACGGTCAATGCATGGCCGGCAGAGCGCTTTGGCGGACAGATCCAGGCGTTGCTTCCCCAGGTCGACATGGCTAGTCGCACGCAGCGGGCGCGAATTGTGCTGCGCAACCCGCAGCGTCGGCTGGTGCCGGGCATGTTCGCCGAGGTTCTGGTGCAGCCCGATGCGAGCAGGCCTTGCCAGTCGTTCCCACGGAGGCGCTGATTGCCACCGGGCGGGACAGCCGGGTCATCGTGCAGGATCCGGACGGGAGCTTCCGGCCAGTGCGGGTGAGTGCCGGACGTAGCGTGCAAGGGCGCACGCAGATCGTGGCAGGCTTGGCCGGTGGTGAACGCGTGGTGGTCTCGGGTCAGTTCCTGCTCGACTCTGAAGCCAATCTCTCCGGTGCGTTGGAGCGCCTGGGCGCTGCACAACCTACAAGCCCTGCCAGCGCATCAGGTGTACACGAGCGCCATGACGCCGGGCACGACGCACGCACTGTCGTGCCGTCACCGTCCAGACAGCCTGCGCCTGTCGCGCCAGAGACCTCCACCTCCACGCCGCCACGCTGCCCGGTGCAGTACTGGTATGACCCGATGGTGCCGGAGAAGCATTTCGACAAGCCGGGCAAGTCACCGTTCATGGATATGCAGTTGGTACCCAAGTTCGGCTCCGCCGCAGCCGCTGATTGCCAGGCAAGCGCCGTCATGTCCGAAGCGATGGAGGGCACGCCATGATCGCGCGCCTGATCCATGCTTGCATCGCCAATCGCGTGCTGGTGCTGGTTGCCGCCGCGCTGCTGGCGGTGGTCGGCATCTGGTCGATAAAGAACACGCCGCTGGATGCGCTGCCGGACCTGTCGGATACCCAAGTCATCATCCGCACGCAATGGGCTGGGCAAACCCCGCGTATCATCGAAGACCAAGTCACCTACCCGTTGGCCACCACGATGTTGTCCGTGCCGGGCGTGAAAGCGGTACGCGGCTTCTCCTTCTTCGGTGATTCGTTCGTCTACATCCTGTTTGACGATGCCACTGATCTGTACTGGGCTCGCTCTCGAGTGCTCGAGTACTTGAGCCAGGTGCGCGATCGACTTCCGCCGAATGTGAATCCGGCGCTGGGTCCTGATGCGACAGGGCTGGGCTGGATCTACCAGTACGCCTTGGTGGATCGGACCGGTCAACGTGATGTGGGGCAGCTGCGTGCGTTGCAGGACTGGTTTCTTCGTTATGAGCTAAAAACCGTGCCGGACGTGGCTGAAGTAGCCAGTGTGGGCGGTGCGGTGCGCGCCTGGCAGATCCAGCCGGATCCGCAGGCGTTGGCGGCCCGTGGACTGACGGTGGCCGAGCTCATCGAGGCGGTGGATGCGGCCAACGGCGCTACCGGGGGCTCCGTGATCGAACAAGGCGAAGCCGAACTGATGGTGCGTAGCGAAGGCTACCTGCGCACACAGGAGGCGTTCGAACAGGTGCCGGTAACCGGCAACGACGGCATCCCCGTCTTGCTCGGCGAGGTGGCCACGATCAGTCGCGGGCCGGTCTTCCGTCGTGGTATCGCAGAGTCGGATGGTCAAGGTGAGGTGGCCGGCGGCGTGATCGTCCTGCGGACCGGCAAGGATGCCTTGGGGGCCATTCGGAACGTCAAAGCGCGACTGCAGACGTTGCAATCCAGCTTGCCCGAAGGCGTGGAAGTGGTGGCGGTGTACGACCGCTCCGAGCTAATCCAGGATGCGGTACGCAACCTCACCCATAAGCTTGGTGAAGAGTTCCTGGTCGTAGCGCTGGTATGCCTGCTGTTCCTGTGGCACCTACGCTCGGCGTTGGTGGCCGTCATCACCCTACCCTTGGGTATCCTAGCGGCCTTCATCGTGATGCACGCCCAGGGGATCTCCGCCAACTTGCTGTCGTTAGGAGGCATCGCCATCGCCATTGGTGCGATGGTCGATGCAGCGGTGGTGATGATCGAAAATGCACACAAGCATCTGGAGCACTGGCGGGAGGAGCACGGTCGGGAACCCCAGGGTGAGGAGCGCTGGCAGTTGATGGCCCGCTCGGCGGCCGAGGTCGGACCGGCCCTGTTCGCGAGCTTGCTGGTCATCACCCTATCCTTCGTGCCGGTTTTTGCCCTGCAGGCGCAGGAAGGGCGTTTATTCTCGCCCTTGGCCTACACCAAGACCTACGCGATGGCCGCCGCAGCAGGGTTGTCGGTGACCTTGATCCCCGTGCTGATGGGCTACCTGATCCGCGGCCACATCCGGCCGGAACAACAGAACCCCATAAATCGCATCCTGATCGCCGGATACCGGCCCATTCTGTTGTGGGTCCTCAAACATCCCGGTGTCACCTTGCTGCTCAGTGGCCTGCTGCTGGTGCTCACCTTGATCCCCTTTAGCCGGTTGGGCAGTGAATTCATGCCACCCTTGGAAGAAGGCAGCCTGCTGTACATGCCCACTGCGTTGCCAGGCCTGTCAGCCGACAAGGCGCGCCAGTTGCTTCAGCTCTCAGGACGGATGATCAAAACCGTACCGGAGGTCGAGCACGTGTTCGGCAAGGCCGGCCGTGCCGAAAGTGCGACCGATCCGGCACCTATGGAAATGTTTGAGACCACCGTGACCTTCAAGCCGCGGGATCAATGGCGCCCGGGCATGACCCTTCAGAAGCTACGCCAAGAGTTGGACGCCGCGGTCAAGATTCCCGGTCTAACCAATCTATGGGTACCGCCCATTCGCAATCGCATCGATATGTTGGCCACCGGCATCAAAAGCCCGATTGGGATCAAGGTCTCCGGACCAGATGTGGAGCAGATCGAGCGCCTGAGCCAGCAGATCGAGCAGGTGGCCAAGACTGTGCCCGGCGTGAGTTCGGCACTGGCCGAACGCGTCACCGGCGGGCGCTATGTCGATGTACAGGTGCGCCCGGAAATCGCTGCGCGTTATGGATTCACTCAAGGCCAACTCCAGCAACTGATTGCCACGGTCGTTGGCGGCGATCCAATCGGGGAAACGATCGAGGGGCGCGAGCGCTATCCCATCGTCTTGCGCTACCCCCGTGGCCAGCGCGACTCATTGCAGGCCTTGCAGGATCTGCCGCTGATCGCGCCAGGCGGTGTGCAACTGACCTTGAGCCAGGTGGCGGAGCTGTCAATCAGCCCAGGCCCGCCGATGCTCAAGAGCGATAACGGCCGGTTGGTGGGCTACATCTACGTCGATGTGGCCGATCGCGACTTAGGATCGGTGGTCCAGGACCTGCAAGCCGCGATGCAGACCCAGGTGAGTTTGCCTGCCGGCTATGGTCTGGCCTGGTCGGGGCAGTACGAGTATCTGCAACGGGCATTGGCACGCCTGCAATGGGTGGTGCCCGCGGCGTTGGCGATCATCTTCCTGGTCATCTGGATGGTGTTTCGCCGGCTCAGCGATGTATCCATCATCCTGCTCAGCTTGCCCTTGGCGTTGGTGGGCGGTTTCTGGTTGATCTGGGGGCTGGGCCATGCGATTTCGGTAGCCAGCATGATCGGATTCATCGCCCTGGGTGGCGTTGCGGCTGAGTTCGGCGTCATCATGTTGCTGTACCTGCGTCATGCTTGGGAGCAGCGCTTGGCCAGCGGTGCGCCGGAAGATGTGTCTACCCTGCAAGAGGCTATCTACGAAGGTGCCGTGCAGCGGGTGCGCCCGAAGGCGATGACGGTAGCCGTCATCCTGGCCGGGTTGTTTCCGCTGTTCGTTGGTGCCGGTGCCGGCTCGGAGGTCATGCAACGTATCGCCGCGCCGATGCTGGGTGGCATGCTCACCGCACCGGTGCTCTCTATGGTGGTGATTCCCGCAGCGTTCTATCTGGTGCGGCGACGTGGATTGCGCGCGGCGCGGGGCGACCAATGAGAGACAGACTGAGCACCTGAGGTCCGTCCCCACAAAAAGACGCGAGTCATGGAAGAAGTCATGACTGGCGTCAAAGGGGAGAGTACCGCCTACGTGCCTACTTGTCAGTGCCCGGCGTGCGGGGAAATCTCAAAGCTCAGCGACGCCCGATCCGACACAAAATCCAAAGCCTTTTGTGTAGAGGGCACCATGTGATTGGTGTGGATGTACCAGGTCTTGGCGGTGGTCACCTGGAAACTGGCTTGGCCTTGGGCATCGGTGCGCAGGAGCGTAGCGCTACCGTGCCCGCCCTTGACCGGTGCATCAGCACGATGACCGACGTACACGCGTAGGTTGGGCACTGGCGTGCCCTGCTGCAGCACTTGGAACGACAGCTGTTCGCCGACCTTCACGCTTCCAGGATTGCGGGTCAAGCGGATCTCCAACGGATAGCCCAGCGAGGCAGCGAAGTCGTCGGTCAGTTTCGTGCCCACCTGTCCAATGGCACGGGCATGCTTGGTATAGCTATAGGTGACCCCTTTGGGGAACTTGCTTGCGTCATAGGTGGCCAGCGTATCGGGCAAGTCTTCCAGCTCCAGGTACTTGCCGAACTCGCTGGCCGTACGTGTGCTGGTGGAAGCCATCGTCGAGACACCCAGCAGATAGGTGCCCTCGCCCGCCGGATGGACGGTGAGCTGGCTTTGCTTGCCGATCTCTTTCCAACTGGCCAGGTCCGGGGCGGCCTTGGCACCGTCCTGGCTCAGCGAAACGTCCTGTAGACGCGCTCGGGTGACTGCGCCAGCACTTTCATCGAAGGTGCCGTTGTTCACCAAGGCGGTGTTCGCCTCGCCCGCTGCGGTGCCAGGCTTGGAGAAAGCGACAAACAGGTCGTGCGCACCGGCACTGCCGGCCACAGCGAACAGCAGTAGTGTGGCGGATAGTTGCGTGTTTCTCATGATGTGTAGCTCCTCGTGATCGTGGCTTACCAGTGGTAACCAAAGCGGACATTCCAGCGACGACCCAGCAAGTCGTACGTCATGGTGTCGGTGTCGGTGTTGGGGTTGTTCTTCACGAACGGCGCCTTCTTATCGAGCACTTTTTCAACGCCGGCGGAGATATCCCATTTCTTCTTGATGCCGTAGCTCAGTTGCAGGCTGTGGTACACCACGCTGGACACATGCGAGCCGATCGTGTCGGGCACGGCGATGATGTCGTCCGCGCTGCCGATGTACTGCGCCGAATAGACGCCGGTCCAACGGTTCTTGCCCATACGCAGTGAGCCCAAGCCACGCCACTGGGTGTAGCTACCCAAGCCGCTGGTGATCTTGCCGGCGTACTCAATGGTGGTGGCCCCGGGCGTGAGCGCCCCCAACCCACGCGGGGTGAGTCTGGAGGTCCTGGAAGCCCTGCTGGATCTGGTCATGGCCTCGGGCAAGGTACGTGTGGTCGACGTGGCGGAACTGTGTCCGCCCCTGGATCCGGATCAAGCCACCGCACGTGTGGCCGCGCGTTTGATCCACCGAATGGTCAGTGCGCAGGCTCAGTGAAGTGATATCGGCTGGCAAAAGGCAGTGAGCTAACGGGAACGCTCAGCCAGCAACTGCTTCATTTGCGCGATCTCCTGTGTCTGCGAGGTAATAATGTCCTGGCAGAGCTTCACCAACTCAGGATCCTTCAGACGATTCTCCTCACACATCAGGATGGCGCCAGCGTGGTGGGGAATCATCGAACGGATGAACTGCTTGTCAGTGACCGCTGCTTGAGTGCGAATGCCCCACCAGCAGAACAGCATGAACGCCACCGTCAGACCAGCCAGAATCAGATTGCGTCGGCGATCGGGGTACATGCTGGACATTAGCCACAGCTCGATCAGCAGCATGGGAGCGGCCATCAGGCCCGCCATGTAGAACTGGTTGACGTTGTTATAGACGTTAGCCCACTGATCGACCATTGCGTACATCAATGCGTACATGGCCACGAAAGACAGGCCCATCATCAACAACAGGCGGCCGTAATGGCCTTGATGCCCTTGTTGTGCCTGGTGGGCAGGTTGGTGTGAGGCGTGCGGTTTTGCGTGCTGGGACTGCGGGTCTTGCGCGTTTTCGTGCGTACCGTGCGAAGAGGACATAACAATCTCCGTGGGAATGGCAGAACGGCGGAAGAACCCGGGAACTGTTGGAACAGCTCCCGGGCTGAGAACACTTACATACCCTTGCCGGCAGCGAATTCCTGCGGGCTCAGCTTGCCGTCTTTGTTGCTATCGAGCATGCCAAAGTGCGGCGCCAGCTTGTGCTTGGCCAGTTCTTCCTTGGACAGCGAGCCGTCCTTGTTGGCATCGAGCTTGGTGAAATCGGCATCGGCCGCCGCCGGCTTGTGCTGACCGTGGTCGGTGGTGGGCGTGGTGGTCTGGCCGCCGGCGAAGGCCGCGCCCGCCATCAGGAACAAGGCCATCATCGAGAGGGAGGCATAACGCTTCATTGCAGTACTCCTTGTGGGATATGAGCCATCAGTGACAGGAATGGCCGCGCGCAGGCTCATCGGCGCGGTCAGGGTGGGGGGTGGCAACAACGGTGGAGCCGGACAAACGCAGGGCATTGGTGACCACCGAAACCGAGCTCAGGCTCATGGCCAGGGCCGCCATCATCGGACTGAGCAAAAGGCCGAAGCTGGGATACAGCAAGCCGGCGGCGATAGGCACGCCGATGGCGTTGTAGACGAAGGCGAAGCCCAGGTTCTGCTTCATATTGGCCACCGTCAAAGACGAGATGGCACGGGCTTGCACGATGCGCCTCAAATCACCCTTGACCAGGGTGAGCTGGGCGCTGGACATGGCCACATCCGTGCCCGTCCCCATCGCGATGCCCACATCGGCTGCCGCCAGGGCCGGCGCATCGTTGATGCCATCGCCAGCCATGGCCACGCGACGACCCTGGGCTTTGAGTTGCTGGACCAGGTCGGCCTTGTCCTGCGGCTTGACGCCACCACGCACATCCTCGATGCCCAGCGTGCGCCCCACGGCCTCGGCCGTCGCCTGTGCGTCACCGGAGGCCATCACCACGTGCAGGCCATCGGCACGTAGCAGGTTCAAGGCAGGCAAGGTCGTGGCTTTGATGGGATCAGCCACCGCAATGGCGCCGGCCAACCGACCATTGACCGCCAGGAACATCACGCTAGCGCCTTCTTTCCGAAGACGCTCGGCGCTGCTTTGCAAAGGTGCTACATCGGCGCCAACCGACGCCATCAGGCTTTGGTTGCCGAGCACGACATCCTGATCGGACACGCGCCCGCGGACGCCTTGGCCGGTGAGCGAATCAAAATCTTGGGCGGCCACCAGGTTCAAGCCACGTCGCTGGGCTTCAGCCACGATGGCCTCGGCCAAGGGGTGCTCACTGCCCTGCTCCAAGCTGCCGGCCAAACAAAGGATCTGATCGGCGTCGAAGCCGGCGTTGGAGAGCGTGTCGCGAAAGGCTGGACGCCCCTCGGTCAACGTACCGGTCTTGTCCACGATCAACGTGTCGATCAGACGTAGCTGCTCGATCGCCTGAGCATCGCGGAACAGGACCCCGACCTGCGCAGCGCGGCCAGTGGCGACCATGATCGACATGGGGGTAGCCAAACCCAAGGCACACGGGCAAGCAATGATCAGAACCGATACGGCATTGAGGACGGCAAAGGTCCAGGACGGTTCGGGTCCAAACAGACCCCATCCGAAGAACGTGAGCACCGCCGTGGCCAGCACGGCCAGGACAAACCAGTACGCCACCTTGTCCGCCATACGCTGCATCGGCGCGCGGGAGCGCTGGGCTTGGGCTACCAACTGCACAATCTGCGCCAGTACCGTCCCGGATCCGACTTTGTCCGCCCGGATGACTAAGGCGCCCGTCCCGTTGAGCGTGGCGCCTATAACGTGATCACCGACAGCCTTCTCCACCGGAATGGGTTCACCGGTCAGCATCGACTCATCGACACTGGCGCGGCCTTCGATGACTTCCCCATCGACCGGCACCTTCTCGCCCGGTCGTACGCGAAGCAGATCACCCACGTGCACGTGATCCAGCGCAACGTCCTCTTCGCCCCCATCGGGTTTGACGCGGCGAGCCGTCTTGGGCGCCAATCCCAGCAGGGACTTGATGGCCGCCGAGGTTTTGGAACGCGCCCGCAGTTCCAGCAGCTGTCCGAGCAGGGTGAGCGAGACGATGACCGCTGCCGCCTCGAAGTAGACCCCTACCCGTCCATGCTCGCGGAAAGAGTCCGGAAACAGGTCCGGTGCCACGGTGGCCACCACGCTGTAGCCAAACGCGGCGGCCACGCCGATGCCGATCAGCGTCCACATGTTGGGGCTGCGATTGCCGATGGACTGTAGGCAGCGCTCAAAGAAAGGCCACCCCGCCCAGAGCACCACCGGGGCGCTCAGCACGAGCTCAATCCAGGTGCGCGCCTGCGTGGACAAGCCGGGCAGACGGTGTCCCAGCATGGCCAAGACCAGGACGATCAACGTCAAAGGCAACGTCCACCAGAACCTTCGGGTGAAATCGCGTAACTCTGGATTGTCGTCCTCCTCCAGCGAGGGCATCTCCGGCTCCAGCGCCATGCCGCAGATCGGACAGCTGCCGGGGCCGACCTGGCGGATCTCCGGGTGCATGGGGCAGGTGTAGATCGTGCCTGCGGGGGCCGCGGGCTCGGGCGAGGTCTGCTTGTTCAGGTACTTGGCCGGATCGCCGACGAACTTGGTCCGGCAGCCCGCCGAGCAGAAGTGGAAATCCTGCCCAGCGTGGTGCGCGTGGTGCGCCGTCTTGTCCGGATCGACGGTCATTCCACAGACGGGGTCCAGCGCCATGCCCGCCGGCGCCTCAGGCTCGGCCTGCGCCAGATACTTTCCGGGGGCGGCCACGAACTTGGTGCGGCAGCCGGCCGAACAAAAGTGGAAGGCTTCGCCGGCGTGTTCGGCGTGGTGGGCCGTCTTCGCCGGATCGACGGTCATACCGCAAACCGGGTCCAGGGCCATCCCGGCTGGCTTGCCGTGCGCATGATGCTGATGATCGTGTCCGTGGTGAGCGCACGCCGCGTGCGTCTCGTCTTGCCCGTGCTTCGCCATTGCGGCCTCCAAAGCCATGATACCCCACCGGGGCATCCTGCGTACTCACATATACCCCCATGGGGCATATTGCAATTACCCGCCGGGGGTATATATCTGCGGCGTCAACGGAGCGCCGTATGAACCGCGAGAACAAGCCCAAACTGCTCAACCGGCTGAACCGGATCGAGGGCCAGGTGCGCGGCGTCGCGCGCATGGTCGAAGAGGACCGTTATTGCATCGACGTGCTGACCCAGCTGCAGGCGATCCGTGCGGCGCTGTCCAAGGTTGAGACTGAGATGCTGCGTGACCATCTGGGGCACTGCATCGAGGGGGCGATCGTCAGCGGCGACGAGGCCGAGCAGCGGAGCAAGGCCGCCGAGCTGATCCAGCTTCTCGAGCGCACCGTCCGCTAACCGTCCAGGACCTTCCATGCCCCCGAGCTTCAACCTGCACAGACGAGGCCTGCTCGCCGCCGGCGCCGCGATCGGCGCGGGCGCGCTGGCGCCTGGTTGGGCCCGTAGTGCGACGCCGGCTT
>LNAP01003679.1_pt1 | contig 14581 bp, 12 predicted proteins | sample 602601 | NCBI WGS metagenome assembly LNAP01 (sample SAMN02440304, study PRJNA202911) | soil metagenome | biome: Subtropical and temperate rainforests or woodlands; isolation source: soil samples (1 kg each in a 20% v/v slurry with milli Q water) were... ...
TATCAAGACTATGCTTGAACAAATGTCCCAATGCCTGGCGACTGGGGATCGTATTGAGATCCGGGGTTTTGGCAGTTTTTCACTGCACTATCGTGCGCCGCGGGTGGGGCGCAATCCGAAGACTGGGCAGTCGGTGAGTCTTGACGGAAAGTTTGTTCCGCATTTCAAGCCGGGGAAGGAGCTTAGGGATCGAGTGAATGAAGATGAGGAGGGTGAGATTTGAATGTGTCGTATCGGGAAGTGAGTTATGCGTAATTTCAGGCGCGTCACATTGGTAGTGCTCGTTTTAGTGTTTGTTCTGCTCACGTTGACATTTGTTCTTGAAAATCAACAGAGCATTTCTTTGTTGTTGCTGGGTTGGCCTCTGCCAGAAGTGCCTATATCGATTGCTATAATATTCGCTCTGCTAGTTGGAATGTTGATTGGTCCGCTTTTTACGTTTCTGTTTGGGCGCGCTAGAAGACAGCGGCAGCGCCATTCGATTTGAGGTGGCCGTCGCATCCGGTAGCCATAAGGGATGTGACGAGCCTGTTCAGCCTACCTGGTTCAGTGTCGATTATCCCCGCCAATCTGCTATTTCCGCCCGTCTTAATCTGTTTCGAATGGGGGTAGCGCCTTGCCTGAAAATCGCAAACATGCGATCCTCCATCCATTATTTTTTGCTGAATGTGTATCTACGCCACTTGCACAGCACTGAATTTCGTTGTCTGTTTCAGTTTATTGCGAAGAAAAAAGAGTTTAACGAAAACAAATGAATATGAACGTTTTTCTTCGAAAGCTTCTTCTTTATGTGCCGGTCAAAATGATACCTGCTGTTTCAGGTATTTTTTTAGTTTTCTTTTTATATAAATCGTTTCCTGAGGGGCAGTATGTAAGTTATTCAGTAAGCTTGTTCTGTTCATTGGTGGCTGCGCAATTGTGCGCTGGTTGGGTTGGTAATTCTTTTATTTATTATTACTCAGGTGTTGAAGATAAAAAGTTGTTTGTTTCAAATTGCATATGTGTGATTTTATTAATTGCACCCATGGCCTCGATATTGGCGGGTGTAATTTCTATTTGTTTGATATCTGAGCGCGATTTGTTTCTGTTTGTTTGGATGCTATGTTTTAGCCAGATCCTGTTTTTTTTCCTTTCATCCATGTGTCAGGCTGGCTTCTTGGTGAAGCAGCAACTCATCGCTGTGCTTCTGCAGGCTGTTATGCAGATTGGCTTGGTAATGGTTTTTTTTAGATTTTCAGAAGTCGATTTCAGATATGCGTTAGTTGCGTCAGTAGCAGGTTATGCCATCGCAGTTTTTTTTATGCTGTTCTCTGTGTCGCGTATATTTGGTCTTTGTAATCCGTTTTCGAGTATTGAGTTGTTCAAAGTCGATCTAAAGCTTATTTACCAATATGGTGCTGCCCTGTCGCCATGGATTCTAGGTATGTTAGTGATGGCGGGGGCTGATCGACTTGCTATCGGTTATTATGAGATTGAGCATGGTGATTCGTACTTGTCTTTAAAGGATCTATTTGTAGGTGGTGCCGGGCTCTTAAGTATGCCACTGCTGATGATGGTCCATCCATTTGTTATTAAAAAGTTTAGGGAAGGCGTATTTGCTATCAGGATCATAGAAAGCTCCTCCAGTTTTCTAATTGTCGCGTTTTCATTGCTTTGGTGTGCGTTGTATTTTGTCGGGTTTGATTTTTTTGAGAGGATGACGGGAAGGAAAATAGGGGCATCCACTATCGTCATTTTCTATGCTTTCGCGGGTGTTTTTTTAAACAGCGCGGCCGTGTATTTTCAGAAGCGTCTCGAAGTACATAGAAAAATGAAGTTGCTAGCGTATCTTTCACTCATGTCCGCGCTTATGTCCGTCTGTTTTGCTTGGCTCGGCGGTATGTTCTGGGGGCTGTACGGTGTGTCCTTGGGGGTTTTATTGGCCCAATCCATTTATTTCATTTGTGTCGTTGCCAGTATGTATAAACGTCTCAATGTATATAGGGGTTTCCTGCAGCCCTTTATGGTGTCGTCATTAGCTTTCTTAGCGGGTTATGTTTTTTATTTGGGCTTGCAAAGTGAATGGGTCGATTTTTTTTGGTGGGAAAAGTCGCTTTTTTGGTTAGTAGGATTTTCGGTGGTATCGCTTCTATCCCTTTGGAAAGGAGTGAGGTGGATTGAGTTTATGAAGGCTACACTATGACCGAAGTGGCAGGTTTTTATAAAGTCTGAAATACGCATTCAACGGTTGAGATAGGCAGATCTGGGTGGCGTAGTATTACAAAGGTGAAAGACGGTCTTGTGCCTTCTCAGTGCTGGGGAGGGATAGGATGGGTTTCTCTGAGATATGTCATTAGGTTTAATTCGTCGAGCGGATTTTGAGAAGGCGGAAATGGGAAAAAAAATTGTCTTGGTGGGGTTCTACGTAGGTGATGAATACTTCGAACAGTATTCCAAGGGAGACCCATTTCCTCAGGTTGCGGCATATAAACTTGAAGGTAGATTTCTTGAGGCTCTGCGCTTTGATGGGGGGGTTGTTAATAACGTCGCCAGTATTGCAGTATCGACATACCCGCGTAATAGCAAGGTGTATTTTCCAGGGGCGTCGGAACTAGGGGCGGGCGGCAGGTGCAAAGTCATTCCCTTGCTTAATTTGCCATTATTAAAAATTGTTAGTCGACTACTAGGTACGCTTTTTAATTTGCTGCGTCTGCGAAAATCCGGGGTGGATGCGATTTGCGTTTATGCGGCTCATACACCGAACTTGGTGGCTGCTTATGTAGTGCGCAAGCTATATGGTATTCCTTTTTTTGTTTATATTCCCGATCTTCCTGTGTATATGGATATGGGGATGGGTCGGTCCTTTCTTATGAGGGTTTTGAAGAAGTTAGACTCTAAGATTATCGATAATCTCATTTTTCGCTCGTCTGGTGTTTTTGTAGCAAGTAAGTATATGGCTGCGGACAGTGCTAAATGGTCGAAAAAACCGTTTTTGGTTCTTGAGGGGATCGCTAATTCTACGATTACTGCGCCCGAGGAAATATCTGTAGTTGAGCAGAAGAATATCATTTTTTATGCCGGAGGATTGAGCAGGGCATACGGGATCGTCGAATTGGTTGAAGGTTTCATTAAGGCCGGTGTTGACTATGAGCTCTGGTTGTGTGGTCGTGGAGAGTTAGAGTCATATCTTTCGGAGGTGTCAGGTCGCTATCCGTCAGTGAAATATCTGGGTTTTTTGAGTGCTCAAGAAGTTGAAAAAATACAATCCAGCGCTTCCTGTTTGATTCTAAGTCGAAATCCACAGGAGCGATACACGCGCTATTCTTTTCCTTCTAAACTGCTTGAGTACATGGTCAGTGGAATACCTGTTCTTACCACTCGACTAGGCGGAATACCCGACGAGTATTTTGAGTTTTTGAATGTTATCGAAGACTCCTCTGCAGACGGCATTTGCGCCGCTTTGACGGAATTTTGTGCAGCTGATCGACAATTTTTGTTCAGGAAGGCCGCGTGTGGTAAGATTTGGATTTCAAAGAATAAGACTAGCTTTGCCGTCGGACGAAAAATTTTAGATTTTATGGAGATACATAATTGACTATTTTTAGCGGTAAGAAACTATTGATCACTGGCGGCACTGGCTCTTTTGGTAATGCGGTGCTTAAGCGTTTTCTGGATACTGATATCGCTGAAATTCGTATTTTCAGTCGGGATGAGAAAAAACAGGATGACATGCGTAAGCATTACGCAAGCTCAAAGCTTAAATTTTATATTGGCGATGTTCGCGATTACCAAAGCGTTATAAATGCTACTCGTGGCGTGGATTATATCTTTCACGCCGCCGCACTCAAACAAGTACCATCGTGCGAATTTCACCCGATGGAAGCTGTGAAAACCAACGTAATGGGTACTGAGAATGTACTCGAAGCCTCCATCTTGAACGGAGTCAAGCGTGTAGTTTGTCTCAGTACCGACAAAGCAGTGTATCCAATCAATGCCATGGGTATTTCCAAGGCAATGATGGAAAAGGTGATGGTGGCAAAATCTCGCGGTGCCGATGACGATAAAACGGTCATTTGCGGTACCCGCTACGGCAACGTAATGGCGTCTCGTGGTTCGGTCATTCCACTGTTTATCCAGCAGATTCGGGAAGGCAAGGCACTCACCCTCACCGATCCCAATATGACGCGTTTCATGATGACGCTCGCGGATGCTGTAGACCTCGTGTTGTATGCGTTTGAGCATGGCAATAACGGCGATTTGTTTGTGCAGAAAGCACCTGCAGCCACGGTGGAAGTTCTTGCTCAAGCATTGACGCAAATGCTCAACTTGCCTGAGCATCCGATTCAAGTGATAGGTACCCGTCACGGTGAGAAACTATACGAAGCGTTGTTGAGCCGCGAGGAAATGGCTTGTGCAGAAGATCGTGGCGATTACTTCCGAGTGCCACCTGATTTGCGCGACTTGAACTATGCAAAATTTGTAGAGCAGGGCGAAGAGAAAATTTCTCGCACTGAAGATTACAATTCGCATAACACAGTAAGGTTGGATGTCGAAGGTATGAAGCAGCTGTTACTTAAGCTTAATTTCATGCGTGCTATTCAGCGTGGCGAACATGCGACGCCTGAGGAGTGACAGAGTGAAAGTTCTGATCACCGGTTCCAATGGTTTTGTCGGCAAGAATCTTATCGCGCACCTTAGTGAGCGCAGTGACGTTGAAGTCTTGCGCTTTACTCGTGACGATAACGTTGCCCAACTGCCCGCCTTGATGACCGAAGTGGATTTTGTATTTCACCTGGCGGGAGTAAATCGCCCGCAGGATCCCCAGGAGTTCAAGACTGGCAACGCAGATCTGACCCGTGCACTGTGCGATGCCGTAGCAGCATGTGGTCGGTCTGTACCTGTACTGTACACATCTTCCAGTCAAGCGGAGTTAGACAACCTTTACGGCATCAGTAAACGATCTGCCGAAGAAGCGTTGATCGAACTGGCTGATAATCACGGTGCTGCAGTATATATATTCAGACTGCCGAATGTTTTTGGTAAGTGGGCGCGTCCGAACTATAACTCTGCTGTGGCTACGTTTTGCCATAATACGGTCCGCGGTCTTCCCGTTCAGATCAACGACCCTCAGGCGAACATCAATCTCGTCTATATAGATGACGTCGTCAGATGCTTTATTGACGCGATGGATGGAAGGTTGTCGGCTGAGCGTTTCGCCATTGTTGAACCTCAATACACAATTAGTGTTGGAGCGTTGGCGAGTCAGCTAGAGGCATTCCGTGATAGCCGCAATACGTTGATAACCGAGCCGGTCGGTACGGGGCTGGTGCGAGCGCTTTATTCTACGTATGTCAGTTATCTGACGCCGGATCGTTTCACTTACGAGGTTCCCAAGTACGGGGATCCTCGAGGTGTATTCGTTGAAATGTTAAAAACAGCCGACAGCGGTCAGTTTTCTTATTTTACTGCTCATCCTGGAGTCACGCGTGGTGGTCATTACCATCACTCAAAAACTGAAAAGTTTCTAGTGATTAGAGGTAAGGCGTGTTTTCGGTTTCGACATATAGTTTCCGGGGAATTCTACGAGTTGTTTACAACAGGTGAGAAGCCGGAAATTGTAGAAACCGTTCCAGGTTGGACACACGATATCACCAATGCAGGAGATGATGAAATGATCGTCATGCTTTGGGCGAACGAGATTTTCGATCGCGAACTCCCGGACACGTACGCACGTCCAGTGGCAGCGCCTTTATAACAAAATAGGTTCTCTCTGCTCCGTAGGCGGAGCAGAGATCCAATTTTTTGGTAAAACGGAAATGAGCTTGGGTTCAGGCCAGGCTTGCATCGTTCTTTGTTTTAAAGGCCGGCTATTTTGGCGCGATCTTCCCCCCGTAAATCACCCCTTATGGTTAACGCCGCATCCCGCGGTTCATCATCCTGCGCTTATGGCTGTGCGTCCCAGCTGACTCCTTGGCATCTGGCGTTCGTTCAGTCTTCTAGTGTTTTCGATACTGGTCGAAGCTTTGGGCAGCTTCGAGGCTTGTTTTTCGAGCAGCTGCCGATTGGCTTTTTGATTCGAAGTGCTTGCGTCTTCCCAGAACCGGCCCCGTGCCATCGATCCGGAAGCCGGGTGGAGGGTAAGGAGAAGCTTGCAGTAGCTAAACTGAGAGTAAAAAATCGATTCAATGTGTCATTATGTCCCACGAAATTTCTCGCTTGCTTTAGCAGTGATGCGTGGGCATTCCCCACTGCGACACGTCCGACAGCAGCAGGGTAATGATGGAGTTTTCGCTTCGGTTTCATGATCTAGGAGGCGAAAACTACTGATTATTTGTCTATCACTTTTTTGAAATGTGACGCTTAAAAATGAAAAAACTAAAAGTCGTAACTGTAGTGGGAACCCGCCCGGAGATCATTCGCTTGTCGCGCGTAATGGCGGCTCTGGATCAGTACTGTGATCATGTGCTTGTTCATACTGGTCAGAATTACGATTACGAACTTAACGAGATTTTCTTTCAAGACTTGGGCATCCGCAAGCCGGATCACTTCCTGAATGCCGCAGGCGCTACGGGCGCCGAAACTATCGGGAATGTGATTATTAGTGTGGACCGCGTGTTGGCAGAGATCGAGCCAGAGGCTCTGCTGGTCTTGGGTGATACAAACAGTTGCATGGCGGTAATTCCTGCCAAACGTCGAAAAATCCCTACTTTCCATATGGAAGCCGGCAATCGCTGTTTCGATATGCGCGTACCTGAGGAAATTAATCGCCGCATTGTTGATCATACGGCGGATATCAATCTAACTTACAGCACGATCGCACGTGATTATTTGCTGCGTGAAGGGTTGTCACCGGACATGGTCATCAAGACTGGCAGTCCTATGTTTGAAGTGCTCAATTATTACCGAGAAGGTATTGAGGCGTCGGATGTTCTATCTCGTCTGGGTCTCGAGAAAGGTAAGTTCTTCGTGGTCAGCGCGCATCGTGAAGAGAATATCGATTCTGATAAAAACTTCGCAAAATTGGTTGAAGCGCTAAATACCGTTGCTGAGCATTATGGGTACCCGGTTATTGTCTCCACGCATCCCCGCACCCAAAAGCGGGTCGACGCCATGGGTGTGAAGTTTCACGAGAACGTCCGCTTGCTCAAACCCTTGGGCTTCAAAGATTACAACAAGTTGCAACTGGACTCCAAGGCAGTTCTTTCTGATAGCGGCACGATCAACGAAGAGTCTTCCATTCTTAACTTTCCGGCGTTGAATATTCGCGAAGCGCATGAACGTCCAGAGGGTATGGAAGAAGCTGCTGTAATGATGGTCGGGCTGGAAGCCGAGCGCGTAATGCAAGGTTTGCAAGTGCTGGAAGGGCAAAGTCGCGATGATGAGCGTAGCTTGCGTCTTGTCGCGGACTACAGTATGCCTAACGTGGCAGAGAAAGTCGTTCGGATCATCCACAGCTATCGGGATTATGTTATGCGGACCGTCTGGAGAAGGTACTAATACGAATGGCTATTCGTGTTTTACTATTTACTCAATGGTTTGACCCTGAACCGACGTTCAAAGGATTGGTTTTTGCACGAGAGTTGGTCGCACAAGGCTTTGATGTTGAAGTGGTTACAGGGTTTCCGAATTATCCCGGCGGTAAATTGTATCCCGGATATAAAATGAAGGCCTTGCAACGCGAAGTCATCGACGGCGTCCAGATAACGCGCGTGCCACTCTACCCAAGTCACGGGCAGAGTGGTGTCGGGCGACTGCTTAACTATATAAGCTTCGCGGCCAGTATTTCGTTGTATGGTCTTTTTCGTGCGAAGAAGCCGGATGTTGTATACGCCTACCATCCTCCGTTGACGGTGGGTATCGCAGCTGCACTTGTTCGTTTTTTTCGGCGTGTTCCCGTGGTTTATGATATCCAAGATATGTGGCCTGATACACTCAAGGCCACGGGTATGTTTTCCAACGAAAAACTCCTGAAGATTGTCTCTTGCGTCTGTAATTGGGTATACAGAAACGTAGACCAGATAGTGGTGTTATCTCCAGGTTTCAAGCGTCTCTTGATCGAGCGTGGGGTGCCGTCGCAAAAAATTGACGTGATTTATAACTGGTGTTCGGAGGATATGGTCCGCGCTACGCCAGACAAATTACCGACCAACTTTCCGGTGACCTCGAAGTTTCGAATTCTGTTTGCCGGCAATATGGGTAAAGCACAGTCCCTCGATACAGTGATTGACGCGGCGCAGTTACTGCAGGAGCAAGCAAGTCAAGTAGCGTTTATCTTTCTTGGCGGAGGCGTTGAAACTTCCAGGTTGGAGGCGCTTGCGAAAGGCAGAAATCTAGACAACGTGTTTTTCTTGCCCGCTGTTCCCATGCCGGATGTCGGCGCTTATCTGGCCGCTGCTGATGCACTGCTTGTTCATCTGAAGAAAGACCCTTTGTTTACCATCACTATCCCTTCAAAAACCCAGGCTTATATGGCAGCCGGGAAGCCGATTTTGATGGCTGTGGACGGTGATGCTGCAGATTTGGTACGTGACGCCGGTTGTGGGGTCGTCAGCGAGTCAGACAACCCGCAAGCGCTTGTGGATGCGGTACTGGCGTTGATGGAAGTATCGGCGGAGGGGCGCAGCTGTATGGCTGAAAATGGGGCAGCGTTCTATCAAAAAGAGCTGTCTTTGCGAGTCGGTGTCGAGCGTTTCGGTGAGCACTTCAAGCGCATGTCGAAATGATTTATGACGCTCCTTTTCTCCAACGATAATGTGTTTTTCAAGGACCTCCGATGTCAAAACGCTTCTTCGATATTGTGGCCTCGGTCGCCGGGTTGATTGTCTTGTCTCCCGTGATCGCGATAGTCGCATACTTGATTCGCAAACGATTGGGATCTCCAATCTTGTTTCGACAAGTCAGACCGGGTCTCGGTGGTGAACCCTTTGAAATGGTCAAATTCCGCACGATGCGGGACGCTTTGGACGCTGACGGTGATCCCTTGCCCGATTCTGAGCGAATGACGGATTTTGGCAGATTTCTTCGTTCCAGCAGCCTGGATGAACTTCCTGAGTTGTGGAACGTGATCAAGGGGGATATGAGCTTGGTAGGCCCTCGTCCCCTATTGATGGAGTATCTACCCCTGTACGATGAGGTCCAGGTTCGCCGACATGACGCACGTCCGGGCGTCACCGGGTGGGCCCAGATAAATGGTCGCAATGCACTGTCCTGGGAAGAGAAATTCAAACTTGACGTCTGGTATGTAGACAATCAGTCGTTGTGGCTTGATCTCAAAATCATCTTCCTCACCATCAAAAAAGTACTCGTCAGGGATGGGATTAGTGCTGAAGGTGAAGTCACAATGACCAAGTTCACCGGGTCAAAAAAATGAAGAAACTGGCAATTCTTGGTGCGAGTGGTCATGGCAAGGTTGTCGCTGACACAGCTGAATGTTGTGGGTGGCAGGTCATTGAGTTCTTTGATGATGCGTGGCCTCAAGTTTCATCCATCGGCGTTTGGTCAGTGGTTGGGAATACCAGCGAGTTGCTCAATCGCATAACGGAGTTCGATGGTGTCCTGGTCGCTATCGGCAACAACGGTGTCCGGCGCAGCAAAATTGATGAGTTAAAGGCCTTGGGCGCAAAGCTTCCAGTGCTGGCGCATCCTTCTTCGATCATAAGTCGATACGCTAAGATTGGGCCTGGAACCGTTGTGTTTGCATCTGCAGTAGTCAATGCCTATGCGTCGGTGGGAGAAGGGGCGATTTTGAACACAGGATGTAGCGTTGATCACGATTGTATTCTCGGCGCATGCGTACATATCAGTCCTGGCGCCAGGTTGGCAGGCGCCGTTAGCGTAGGTGACGGGAGCTGGATAGGCATCGGTGCCTGTGTCAGACAGGTGCTCCAAATAGGCTCAAATGTGATGGTCGGTGCCGGTGCGGCTGTGGTCTGCAATATCTCTGATAACATGACAGTAGCCGGGGTTCCCGCTCGAGCGATTGTCAGATCCTGAGTGCTTAACCATCGGATACATGTGACTGATTGGCCGTTTGAATTTTCGACGGTACTTTTTTAATTATGGATGGCAGGTAAAAATCGTGTTGAATACCCCATTTTCTCCTTGGCCTTCGTTCACTGAGGAAGAGGCCAACGCTGTTCGCGATGTAGTGCTTTCCAATAAGGTCAACTATTGGACCGGGCAAGAATGCCGCGAATTTGAGAAGGAGTTTGCCGCTTTGGCCGGCACGGAATATGCCATCGCCTTGGCGAACGGCACCGTTGCCCTTGATCTCGCTTTAAATGCTCTGGGAATCGGACATGGGGATGAAGTCATCGTCACTCCCCGGACCTTCCTCGCCTCAGTTTCCAGTATCGTCAATGCCGGTGCCATACCGGTCTTTGCCGAGGTCGACCGCGATACCCAGAACATTACCGCGCAGACAATCCAGGCTGTACTGACGCCCCGTACCCGGGGCGTAATCTGTGTGCATCTGGCAGGGTGGCCATGTGATATGGATGCCATCATGGAGCTTGCCGCACTTCATGATCTTAAGGTAATTGAAGACTGCGCCCAGGCACATGGTGCGAAGTACAAGGGGCGTCCTGTAGGCTCCATTGGTCATATCGGCGCCTGGTCTTTTTGTCAGGACAAGATCATGACGACCGGAGGCGAGGGCGGAATGGTCACGACGAACGACCGAAGCCTCTGGTTAAAAATGTGGTCGTTCAAGGATCATGGCAAGAGCTGGGAAGCTATCTACGAACGCGAGCATCAGCCGGGCTTCCGTTGGTTGCACGAAAGCTTTGGCACTAACTGGAGGATGCTGGAAGTGCAAGGAGTCATTGGCCGCATTCAGCTTCGTCGAATGGCCGAATGGCATGCCAGCCGTATAAATAATGCCGAACGTATCTGGTCGAATGCTCGTGAGCTTAAAGGTTTGCGCGTGCCAGCGATTCCCGAAACCTACACTCACGCTGCTTATAAATGCTATGTATTCTTAGAGCCACATCAGTTAAAGGCAGACTGGAACCGTGACCGAATTCTGTCAGAGATTTCAGCGCTTGGTGTGCCATGTTTTTCTGGTTCTTGCTCTGAGGTGTACCTTGAGAAAGCGTTTGATGATACTGGCTGGCGCCCAGAAGTCCGGTTACCCGTTGCCAAGGAACTCGGAGAGAACAGCCTGATGTTCCTTGTGCATCCGACATTGACTGAATCTGAAATCAATAAGACCTGTAAAGCCATTTGCAGTGTTATGCAGCAAGCCTGTAAGCCCTAGGCTCGCGTGGGTTTACAACATCTGAGGGGAATCCCGGGTCAGCTTCTTGCGGGCTCGGGCGTCGATGAACCGTTCGATCTACCAGCCCCTGATTCTGATTTCTGCGCGTAATCCATGTCTATCTGGTCAATCACGTCGGATAGCAAGTGCGAGAGGTCTGAAGGAGCAGGCGTTATACTTCGCACTTTTTTGGGTACCTCTTTGATGGCTCTTTGGTTGTCGTTGCCGGTAATAGCTAGCGTTTCTCTGGCGCTAACGGGAGCCTTGCGTCGTTTTGCTCTGGCTCGCAGCCTTATGGATATTCCAAACGGTCGCAGTTCGCATTCCATACCTACGCCAAGGGCTGGTGGTATAGCCATCGCTTTCAGTTTCCTTGCAGCACTACCGGTTCTCGGCCTTGTTGGAGTCATCGACTGGAATTATATTTTTGCCTTGCTGGGGGCTGGGGCTGGCATTGCGCTTCTCGGCTGGTTGGATGACCACAGTCATGTGCCAGTTCGGTGGCGTTTGCTTGGCCATTTTGCTGGAGCCGTCTGGGCCTTGTTCTGGCTCGATGGCCTACCCTCGCTTGATTTCTTTGGCCACTCGTTGGATCTAGGCTGGCTGGGACATGTATTGGCTACGATCTACCTGGTGTGGATGCTGAATTTGTACAACTTCATGGATGGCATTGATGGTATCGCAGGTGTCGAGGCGGTTACCGTCTGCCTTTGCGCCTGCTTGCTTTACTGGTTGAGCGGGTTCCAGAATCAGATGTGGGTCCCGGCAATGCTAGCCATGGCAGTGGCCGGTTTCCTGTTCTGGAATTTCCCTCCAGCACGCATTTTCATGGGGGACTCGGGTAGCGGATTTCTCGGCATGGTGCTGGGTGTGATTTCAATACAGGCGGCGTGGATTTCACCGCAGCTACTTTGGTCATGGTTGATTTTGTTAGGCGTTTTCATCGTGGACGCGACTTTCACGCTGCTACGTCGGCTGATAGGGGGAGAGAAAGTCTACGAAGCTCATCGCAGTCATGCGTATCAATTTGCATCCCGCCGATACCAAAAACATCTACCCGTCACTCTTGCTGTTGGGGCAATTAATATTGCGTGGCTGTTGCCCGTGGCGCTATTTGTTGCTTGTTCAGGGTTGAACGGAGCATTTGGTTTGCTCATCGCATACATCCCTCTTGTAATTCTGGCGGTAAAATTTCATGCGGGCGAAATGGAAGAAAAATAGACAATCAGCAGTTGATTCATGGAATTTTTAAAGTAACGAGTGCGTCAGAGAGACGTACACTCGTCACACACGATCAATGGGGAGCGGTTCGAGGTGTACGACGGAGTTATGGACAAGTTACGCACATTGTTGCTGGGGCTGCCACGTCGCCAGAAGCGACTGATTCAGGTTTCGGCTGACGTCGTTTTAGTATGGGCGGCGTTATGGTTGGCATTTTTGGTACGCCTCGGCATAGATGATATGGTCAATCCACTTATCGTCCATTCGTGGCTGTTTCTGAGTGCTCCAGTCGTCGCTATCCCTTTGTTTATCCGTTTCGGCATGTATCGTGCCGTGATGCGTTACTTCGGGAATGATGCGCTGATCGCAATCATCAAGGCAGTCAGCTTATCTTCTCTGATCCTCGGCGTAATCGTTTACTGGTACAGCAACCATCAGAACATTGTCCCTCGCTCCATCATCTTCAACTACTGGTGGTTGAGCCTGATTATGGTCGGTGGTCTGCGCCTGGCAATGCGTCAATATTTCCTGGGTGATTGGTTTGCTGCGGCGCAGCATGTGCCTTTCACCAATCGGGATGATGGACTGCCCCGGGTTGCTATTTTTGGTGCTGGAGCCGCGGGGAACCAGTTGGTAGCGGCGTTGCGAATGGGGCGAATCATGCGCCCGGTGGCCTTTATTGACGATGACAAAAGTATCGCCGCTCGCGTCATTTCCGGATTGCAAGTTTATAAGCCCAAGCACATCCAGCAAATGATCGATGAAACCGGCGCGCAGGAAATTCTATTAGCCATTCCTTCCGCCTCCCGTGGTCGCCGCCGGGAGATTCTCGGTTTCCTTGAAGGTTTCCCTCTCCACGTTCGAAGCGTTCCCGGTTTCATGGACCTGGCCAGTGGTCGGGTAAAAGTCGACGATATCCAGGAAGTAGACATCGCTGACCTTTTGGGTCGTGATGCTGTTCCGGCCCAGGATGACTTGCTTGAGCATTGCATCAAGGGTCAGTCGGTACTGGTGACGGGGGCTGGAGGGTCAATCGGTTCCGAACTATGTCGCCAGATTCTGGCTTTGCGTCCCACCACGCTTTTGCTGTTTGAGCACAGTGAATTCAATCTTTACAGCATCTTGTCCGAGCTTGAGCAGCGGATATCGCGAGAGTCTTTATCTGTTCGTCTTTTGCCGATTTTGGGTTCTGTACGCAATCAGGACAAGTTGCTGGATGTCATGAAAACCTGGCACGTGGACACTGTTTATCACGCCGCCGCTTATAAGCATGTTCCGATGGTTGAGCACAACATCGCAGAAGGTGTTCTCAACAATGTGATCGGTACGCTCAATACCGCTCAGGCAGCGTTGCAGGCAGGCGTAGCAAACTTTGTGTTGATCTCGACAGACAAAGCGGTGCGTCCGACAAATGTTATGGGCAGCACTAAACGCCTTGCCGAACTAACGCTGCAGGCCCTCAGTCGAGAACTTGCGCCGGTGTTGTTTGGCGATACGACCAATGTCTCGCGAGTGAACAAAACCCGCTTCACAATGGTTCGATTCGGCAATGTTCTGGGGTCCTCCGGTTCAGTCATCCCGCTGTTTCACAGCCAGATCAAATCCGGCGGCCCGTTGACGGTCACCCACCCGAAAATCACCCGTTATTTCATGACAATCCCGGAAGCGGCCCAACTGGTGATCCAGGCCGGCTCTATGGGGCAGGGAGGTGATGTTTTCGTTCTGGACATGGGGGAACCGGTAAAAATTGTCGAGCTGGCAGAGAAAATGATTCATTTGTCAGGCCTGAGTGTCCGATCGGACAAGAATATCCACGGTGATATTTCCATCGCATTCACTGGGCTGCGCCCTGGCGAAAAGCTTTATGAGGAGCTGCTGATTGGCGATAACGTAGCGGCGACTCAACACCCGATGATCATGTGTGCCAACGAGGACCATTTGCCTTGGGATGTGCTCAAGGTACGTCTGACGGAATTGCTGAATGCTGTTGATCAGGACGACTACGGACGCGTCCGCCAACTCCTGCGCGAAACCGTCAGCGGCTACACCCCCGACGGCGAAATCGTCGACTGGATCTATCAACAACGCCGCCTCGAACCCTGATTGTTTCACATCCTGCAACAG
>LNAP01006367.1_pt1 | contig 14581 bp, 12 predicted proteins | sample 602601 | NCBI WGS metagenome assembly LNAP01 (sample SAMN02440304, study PRJNA202911) | soil metagenome | biome: Subtropical and temperate rainforests or woodlands; isolation source: soil samples (1 kg each in a 20% v/v slurry with milli Q water) were... ...
CATCGACAGGATGCCCTCGTCCTTCAGCCATTGCGCGAAGTCCGGGTGGTCGCTGGGGCCTTGGCCGCAGATACCCACGTACTTGTTGGCGGCCAGGCACGCCTTGATCGCGCGGCGCAGCATGAACTTCACGGCTTCGTCGCGTTCATCGAAGTCGGCGGCCAGCAGTTCCATGCCCGAATCGCGGTCCAGGCCCAGCGTCAACTGGGTCATGTCGTTGGAACCGATCGAGAAGCCGTCGAAGTACTGCAGGAATTCGTCGGCCAGGATGGCATTGGACGGCACTTCGCACATCATGATCAGCTTCAGGCCGTTTTCACCGCGCGCCAAACCGTGTTTGGCCAGCAGGTTGACGACCTTTTCCGCCTGGCCCACGGTACGCACGAACGGCACCATGATCTCGACGTTGGTCAGGCCCATGTCGTCGCGCACCTTCTTCAGCGCTTCGCATTCCATGCGGAAGCACTCGGCGAAGTCTTCGGCGATGTAGCGCGACGCGCCGCGGAAGCCCAGCATGGGGTTCTCTTCCTCGGGCTCGTAACGCGAACCGCCGACCAGCTTGCGGTACTCGTTGGACTTGAAGTCCGACATGCGCACGATCACCGGCTTCGGGTAGAAGGCGGCGGCAATCGTCGCCACGCCTTCGGCCATCTTCTCGACGAAGAACGCACGCGGGCTGGCGTGCCCGCGGGCCGCCGATTCCACGGCCTTCTTCAGTTCGCCGTCCACATTCGGGTAGTCCAGGACCGCCTTCGGGTGAATGCCGATATTGTTGTTGATGATGAATTCCAGGCGAGCCAGGCCCACGCCGCTGTTCGGAATCTGCGCGAAATCGAACGCCAGCTGCGGATTGCCCACGTTCATCATGATCTTCAGATCGATGGCGGGCATGTCGCCGCGGCGCACTTCTTCCACTTCGGTTTCGATCAGGCCGTCATAAATGCGGCCTTCGTCGCCTTCCGCGCAAGACACGGTCACGGCCTGGCCTTCCTTCAGCAGGTCGGTCGCGTTGCCGCAGCCCACGACAGCCGGAATGCCCAGTTCGCGCGCGATGATCGCCGCGTGGCAGGTACGGCCGCCGCGGTTCGTCACGATGGCGGCGGCGCGCTTCATCACGGGTTCCCAGTTGGGGTCCGTCATGTCGGTGACCAGCACGTCGCCCGGCTGGACCTTGTCCATATCCGAAATGTCGGCGACGACGCGGACGGGGCCCGCGCCGATCTTCTGGCCGATTGCGCGGCCGGTGATCAGGACCTGGCCGGTCGCCTTCAGGCGATAGCGCTGCTGGACGTCGTTCACGCCCTGCTGCGACTTCACCGTTTCCGGACGCGCTTGCAGGATGTAGATCTTGCCGTCGACGCCGTCGCGGCCCCACTCGATGTCCATCGGGCGCTTGTAGTGCTTTTCGATGATGACGGCGTAGCGGGCCAGTTCATTGACCTCGTCGTCGGTCAGCGAATAGCGGTTGCGCTCGGACACCGGCACGTCGACCGTGCGCACGGCACGGCCTTCGGGACGCTCGGGGTCGAATTCCATCTTGATCAGCTTCGAACCGATGCGGCGGCCGACGATGGGGAATTTGCCTTGAGCCAGCGTGGGCTTGAAGACGTAGAACTCGTCCGGGTTGACCGCGCCTTGCACGACGGTTTCGCCCAGGCCATAGGACGACGTGATGAAGACGACGTCTTCAAAGCCCGATTCGGTGTCGATGGTGAACATGACGCCGGCGCTGCCCTTGTCGGAACGCACCATGCGCTGGATGCCGGCCGACAAGGCCACATCGGCGTGAGCGTAGCCCTTGTGCACGCGATAGGAAATGGCGCGGTCGTTGTACAACGACGCGAACACGTGGCGGATCTTGTCCAGCACGTCATCGATGCCGACGACGTTCAGGAAGGTTTCCTGCTGGCCGGCGAACGAGGCGTCGGGCAGGTCTTCCGCGGTGGCGGACGAGCGCACGGCGAACGAGCCCTTGCCGTCGGCGTCCAGCTTGGCGAAGGCTTCGCGGATCTGGGATTCGAATTCGGCCGAGAACGGGGCCTCGACCAGCCATTGACGGATTTCCGCGCCGGCGTTGGCCAGCTCGCGCACGTCTTCGGGGTTCAGCGTCGTCAGGCGTTCAGCGATGCGCTTGTCCAGGCCCGACGCCTTCAGGAAGTCACGGAAGGCGTCAGCGGTCGTGGCAAAGCCGCCCGGCACGCGGACACCCGCGCCAGACAGCTGGCTGATCATTTCGCCTAGTGATGCGTTCTTGCCTCCTACCGAGTCCACGTCCGTCATGCGGAGCTGCTCGAACCGACATTGAAGTCACCTTTTACAATGGAATGAAAGCGAGTTTGGTCAATGCATGGATAGGCGGAAAATTCCGCATTTCCAAACGCTGACCAAACTGGCCTTGGACCGCCCTTGGGGTGACTTATAGGGGCCTGATTGTACTCGGTGGAGTACCCTCGGCTATCTGACTGGTTGGAATTTTTTACACATGACATCTACCCCGATCGTACGCACGGTATACATCGTTTCCGACAGTACCGGCATCACCGCCGAGACCTTCAGCCAGTCGGTGCTGTCCCAGTTCGAAGAGGTGGAATTCAAACCGATCCGCCTGCCTTTTGTCGACACGCTGGAAAAAGCCGCCGAGGTCGCCATGCGCATCGACCGCAGCGCCCTGGAAGCCGGCGTGCCGCCCATCGTGTTCAGCACCCTGGTCAACCCCGAGATCCTGGCACGTGTTCGCCAGGCGAACGGCATCTTCATGGACCTGTTCGGCACCTTCGTCAGCCACATCGAACAGGCGCTGGGCCTGAAGTCCAGCCATTCCATCGGCCGTTCCCACATGCAGGCCAATTCGGAAAAATACCGAAACCGGATCGACGCCATCAACTTCAGCCTGGCCCACGACGACGGCCAGTTCGTCAACCAGCTGGACCAGGCCGATGTGATCCTGGTGGGCGTATCCCGCTGCGGCAAGACGCCTACCAGCCTGTACCTGGCCATGCAGTATGCGATCAAGGCGGCCAACTTCCCGCTAACACCCGACGATTTCGAACGCGGCACCCTGCCCTCGACCATCGCGCCGCACCGCGGCAAGCTGTTCGGCCTGTCCATCCAGCCGGAACGGCTGGCTGAGGTCCGCAACGAACGTCGTCCGAACAGCCGCTACGCGCAGCTGGAGCAATGCCGTTACGAGGTCGCCGAAGCCGAGCGCATGATGCGCCGCGAAGGCATTTCCTGGTTGTCCAGCACCACCAAATCGATCGAAGAAATCGCGACGACGGTGCTGCAGGAAGTGGGATTGGACCGCGGTTGAAGCAAGGTTGAAATGAACAGGGCGCGCCGTCGGCGCGCCCTGGTGGCACACATCCAAGCCCGATCAGGGCTGGCTTCGTGGCGGGATCACAAGCCGGGTACCCGCTCGGGCGAGGCCGCGCCCCAATAGCGCAAACCCTGCATTTCATGCACCGCCAGCTCGGCGGGGTCGACCAGTTGCATCGACAACTTGCCCACGGCGCCCGTGCTGCCCAGCGATTCCGCCATGATGCGCACATAGCGCGTCTGGCCGGCATCCAGCATGAAGCTGACGCCATCACCCGTCCAGTACAGATTGGTCACGACATAGCTGCCCGCCGGGCGGTCGACGTAGAAGAAACTGGCCGGCTTGTTGCGGCCAACCACTTCATTGTTGACTCGCAGCTTCTGCTGCGACGATGCGAAGTTCGAAGGTTGCGGCTGATAGAAGTAGATCCGCCCCTTACCCTCGGCAATCGGCGGAATCCGATTCTCCAGCACTTCATACTTGCCCCCGGCGCAACCCGCCAGCACCACGGCAACGGCGGCCGCGGCCAACATTTTCAGCCACGTTTTCATTGGCGCATCTCCACAGGCAACGTCACGGGGCGGGACAAGGGCATGAAGGCGCCTTCGCCGGGAAGGTAGAAACCGACCATTTTTCCGGACGTCGCGACCACGTAGGCCTCGCCCTGGCGGCGGGTCTGGACCGTGAACAAACCGCTTTGCGAGCGATAGACGTCGCCTTGCGGCAAGGCACCCACGCGGCGCCACTGCGACCCCGCCGGCAGCGTGACGCTGCTGTCGTTGGGCAGCGGGGCGATCACGACCCGGGACAACTGGATCGTATGGACAGGATCCGCGGGCGCCACAGGGACCATGGCGATTTTTTGCGTGCTGACCGACATGCAAGCGGCCAACGCGAAGGCGCTGGCGGCAGCCACCAGCAACGCCCGTCCTGCCCGCATGAAACGCCCTTCAAGCTTGTGAACCGGCGATGACGCCATAGACACCTCGGAAAAATAAAGCATGAAGTATATGAGGGCGACTGAATTTTACAAAATGTGCATCGCGCTCATCCGCAGCGTGCGGCAGTACCGGTCAGCGAGTGCGGGTCCGTAGCGCCTGACGACGCTGCTCGAACAGGCAGATTGCCGCGGCCGCCCCGACATTCAGCGATTCGACGGCCGCCATATCGTGCGGGATACGCACTTTGAGACGCGCCGCAGCCAGCAAGCCGGCAGCAACCCCTTGGCCCTCGTGCCCGAATACCCAGGCGCATTGCGCGGGCAAATTGCCGTCGTACAGGTCTTGCGCGCCGTCCAGCGCGGTCGCCACCAAGGGCACCCGCAGGCGCGGCAGCAAACCGGCAAGGTCCACGTGTTCATGGATGGCCAGCGCAAAATGCGCGCCCTGCCCGCTGCGCACCACCTTGGGCGACCAGGCAGCGGCCGTGCCGGTTGCCAGGAACACGCGCTTCACGCCCGCCGCCGCGCAGGTGCGCAGCAAGGTGCCGACGTTGCCGGGGTCCTGGATACGGTCGAACAGCACGCAATTCTCTTGCACGTCCGCCGGCAGCTCCGGCAGCGGCGGCGTCACCACGAAAGCAACGCCCTGCCCGCTTTCCACGCTGGCCACCGACTGCATCAGCCGCGCGTCCAGCGCCAGGCAGCGGGCATCCGGCACGGCGGTCGCCAGCGCTGCGATATCGGGCTGCGACAGCCGCTCAACGTCGAACACGGCCTGGTCAGGCGCGCCGTGATGCTGCAGCCAGGCCTGACACAGGTGGACGCCGTCCAGCAGCACGGGCGCGCCGCGCTTGCCCGCCGCCCCCGCCAGCTTGGCCAGCGCCTTGACCGCGGGATTGTCGCGGGAACTGATGTGCTTCATGAGACCAGGCCGAAAGCCTTGATGGGAGCGAAACTGCGGCGATGCTCTGCGCAGGGGCCGTGTTCGCGCAGCAGCTGCAGGTGCAGCGCCGTGCCATATCCCTTGTGCTGGTCGAACGCGTATTGCGGATACAGCGTGTGCAAACGCATCAGGTCGGCATCGCGCGCGGTTTTGGCCAGGATGGATGCGGCGGAGATCGCCGGCACCAGGGCATCGCCCTTGATGACGGTCTGCACCGTGCAGGCCAGCTTGGGCGCCTGGTTGCCGTCCACCAGCGCCAGTTGGGCGGGCGTGGAGAGGCCCTGGACGGCCCGCTGCATCGCCAGCATGGTGGCGCGCAGGATGTTCAGCGAATCAATCTCGCCCACGCTGGCGCTGGCCACGCACCAGGCCAGGGCGCGTTCCTGGATCAGCAACGCCAGCGCTTCGCGCGTGGCGGCCTTCAGCACTTTGGAATCGGCCAGACCCTCGATCGGCCGCTCGGGGTCCAGGATGACTGCCGCCGCGTACACGGCGCCCGCCAGCGGGCCACGGCCGGCCTCGTCCACCCCTGCCGTCAGCAGGGCCGGCTGCGCCGGCGCCACGAACAGGTCAGGCTGCTCCACCGGCCACCTCCAGGATCGCCTGGGCGGCCAGGGCTGGCGTGTCGCGCAGCAATTCCTGGTGCATGGCGGTAAAACGGGATTCGACGCGAGCGATCAGCGCATCGTCGGTCAAGGACGCCCACGTCGCCTCGGCCAGCTTTTCGGGGGTGGCGTCGTCCTGTAGCAATTCGGGCACCGCGAAATCGCGCAGTAGCACGTTGGGCAGGCCGACCCAAGGCAGATACGGCCGCTGCTGCCCCGATTTCCACGTCATGATGCGACGCATCCAAGGCGACAATACGTAGGAAATCACCATGGGGCGCTTGTACAGCGCCGTTTCCAGCGTGGCCGTGCCGCTGGCCACGAGCACCGCGTTGGCGGCTTCCATGACGGACCAGGCGACGGGCGCCTTGCGGTCGCCGCCGGCGCCATGCAGGTCATCGGCGGTGATGCAGCGCAGGCCGGGCACCGGATGCTGCGCCAGAATCGCCTGGAATTCGGCGCGCCGCTGGTCATTCACCATGGGAACGACGCATTGCAGGGCAGGATCTTTCTTCATCAGCAGCTGGGCGGCCTGCAAAAAACGCGGCGCCAGCAGACGGATTTCGGACGAACGGCTACCCGGCAAAATCGCCAGCACGCGCGCGTTGGGGTCGATGCCCAAGCTTGCGCGGGCGGCGGCGCGGTCCGGCTCCATCGGGATGGCGCCGGCCAGCGGGTGGCCCACATAGGTCACCGGAATGTTCTCCTTCCGGTAGATCTCTTCCTCGAACGGGAAAAGCACCAGCATGTGCGACACCGATTCGCGGATCTTGTGGATGCGTTCGTAACGCCAGGCCCAGATGGACGGGCCCACAAAATGCACCGTGGGGGTGCCGGCCAAGCGTAGTTGGTGTTCCAGCCGGAGGTTGAAGTCGGGGGCATCGATCCCCACGAATACCTTCGGCGGCTCAGCCAGCCAGCGGCGCTTGACATCGCGATACGTGCCCAGCAGGCTGGGCAACCGCTTCAAGGCGTCTACGTAGCCGAATACGGTCAGGGCATGCATGGGATGCCAGGTGTCGAACTCGCGGGCCTGCATCTGCGGCCCGCCAATACCTTCGCAGCGAACGCCGGCGTCGCGCGCTTGCAGACCGGCAATGATGCGTCCGGCCAGCAAATCGCCCGAAGGCTCGCCGGCCACCATGCCGATCCGCGTGCTCATGGACGAATGATGCCGCGTGATGCGACGTCCAGGAAATCGAGCAGCGTTTGCAGGTGTTCGGCCGCCTCGGGCGTGTCTTGCTGGCGCTTGCGCAACTCGGCGCGCGCCGCGTCCAGCGGCAAGCCGCGGCGGTACATGATCTTGTAGGCTTCACGCAGCGCCGAAATCATCACCGGGGTAAAGCCCCGGCGTTTCAGTCCTTCGACGTTGATGCCCACGGGGCGGCACGGGTTACCGGCCGCCAGCACGAACGGAGGCGAATCCTGCATCAGCGAACTGTTGCCGCCGGTCATGGTGTGCGCGCCCACGCGCGAGAACTGGTGCACGCCGGTCAAACCGCCAATGATGGCCCAGTCGCCCACATGGACGTGCCCGCCCAGCTGGACCGAATTGGCCAGGATCGTGTGGCTGCCGATGTGGCAGTCATGCGCGACGTGCACATAGGCCATGATCCAGTTGTCATTGCCCAGCGTCGTTTCGCCGCCATCCTGCACCGTGCCGGTATTCAGCGTAACGAATTCGCGCACGGTGTTGCCGTCGCCGATCGTGAGCCGCGTCTTTTCGCCGGCGTACTTCTTATCTTGCGGCATGCCGCCGATCGAGCAGTACCGGTAGAAACGGTTATTACGCCCGATGGTCGTGACACCGTCGACCATGCAGTACGGGCCAATCTCGGTTCCCGCGCCGATGGTCACATCAGGCCCCACCACCGCGAACGGTCCGATCACGGCGGTCGGGTCGATTTTTGCCGCCGGATCAACGACAGCGGTAGGATGGATATGTCCTGCCATTTACTCTTCCAGGCTGCGGATCGCGCACATCAGCTTGGCGGACGCCACTTCCTGTCCGTCGACTGTCGCACGCGCGGCGTATTTACAGATGCTGCGGCTCAGGCGTTCGGCTTCGACCTCGATGCGCAACTGGTCGCCCGGCACGACGGGGCGGCGGAAGCGCGCGCCATCGATGCCCACGAGGTAGTACGCCGTCTTGGAGCCTTCGCACTTCAATCCGCCGTTTTCATCCGTGAACGAAAACAAGGCCGAGGCTTGCGCCATGGCTTCGACGATGAGCACGCCCGGCATCACCGGATGGTGAGGAAAGTGGCCGTTGAAAAACGGTTCGTTGATCGAGACGTTCTTGATAGCGACAATGGATTTGCCGGGCACCATTTCAACGACGCGATCAATCAGCAGCATCGGGTAACGATGCGGCAGCCTCTCCATGATCCCCTTGATGTCGAGTTCCATTTTTCTATGCTTTCCTGCGAAATGAAATAATTTTGGCGCGTGCGCGCCAGGGCGGCAATCGCGCGCCCTAGTCTTTTTCCAGCGTCCGCACGCGGCGGCGCAGTTGCGCCAACTGTTGTATCACGGCGGCGTTGCGCTGCCATTCGCCATGTTCCGCATACGGGAACACCCCGGTATAGCGGCCAGGCTTCGAAATGCTGGACGTCACTGCGGTGCCGCCCGATATATGTACGTCGTCAGTCAGGCTCAGGTGGCCCGACAGCATCGCCGCGCCGCCAATGGTGCAGCGTTCGCCGATGGAGGTCGAACCCGCGATGCCGACACATGCCGCCACGGCGGTATGCGCGCCGATGCGCACGTTGTGCGCCACCATGATCTGGTTGTCCAGCTTGACGCCGTCCGCCACCACGGTGTCGTCCAAGGCGCCACGGTCGATGGTGGTGTTGGCCCCGATTTCGACATCGGCGCCGACGGTCACGCCGCCCAATTGGGGAATCTTGCCCCAGGCGCCCTTGCCCAGCGTGGGATCCGGCGCAAAGCCGAATCCGTCCGCACCCAGCACGGCGCCGCTGTGAATGATGGCCCGGGCACCGACCTTCACGCCTTCATACAGCGTGACGTGCGCGTGCAGGCGGCTTCCCGCGCCGACGGACGAGCCGGCGCCAATGACGCAGCCCGGCCCCAGCACCGTGTCGCGGCCGATACGGGCCCCGGCTTCCACAACGCAATTAGGGCCGATACGCACGCCCTCTTCGATCACCGCGTCAGGCGCGACCACCGCGGAAGGATGCGTGGCGGCAGGTTGCGCAGGCCGCCGGGCGGCATCGAACCATTGCGCGACGCGCGCGTAAAGCAGATAGGGATGCTTGCAGACGACCAGCGCGAACGGCGGCCGCGGGGCGCCCTCGGCTTCCAGCGCCTCGGCGACGTCGGCCGAGACGATGACCGCCCCTGCCTGCGTGGCACCGAGTTGGCTCTGGTAGCGGGGGTTGGCCAGGAAAGCGATTTCCTGGCTGCCGGCCGAAGACAGGGTCCCGATGCCGCAGACCCGCAAGGGGTCCGCGCCGGGCACCGCGCTGATACGCCAGTCCATTCCCTGGGTGTCGGCAGCGCTCAACAGTGCTTCAAGTGTTGGCGCGCGGGCAAGATCCAGTAAAACCGGCATAACTCGACGGGTACTGCTTACTTGCCCAGGCTCTGAATCACCTTGTCGGTGATGTCGATGCGCGGGTTGACCGTCACGGCGTCCTGGATGATCAGGTCGTAGCTTTCTTGCTCGGCGATGCGCTTGATGGCCTCGTTGGCCTTCGTCACGATGCCCGAGAACTCTTCATTGCGGCGGCGGTTGAAGTCTTCCTGGAATTCACGACGCTTGCGTTGCAGGTCGGTGTCCAGGTTCGACAGTTCGCGCTGGCGCTTGACGCGGTCCGACTCCGACAGGACAGGCGCATCCTTGTCGAATTTCTCGGCTTGCGAACGCAGGCTGTTGTTCAGGCGCTGGAGTTCGTCGTCGCGCTTCTTGAATTCAGCTTCGATCTTGCTTTGCGCCGTCTTGGCCGGGCCCGATTCACGCAGAATCCGCTCGGTGTTGACGAAGCCGATCTTGGTGTTTTGAGCTTGCGCGGGGATCGCAGCAGCCGAACCGAGAATGAGCGCACCCACCAGGGCAATGGAGCCGCCCAGCTTGCCACGGCGTTTCACGCCCGGCGTCTTCGATGATTTAAGTGCGAAATCAGACATCATGAAAATCTCACCTTCCAGTAAGGCAAAGCCAAAGTGTGTATTGTGCCACTAAACAGCAAGGGAGCCGGTCCAGGGGGCCCCTCCCTTGTTTTCAAGCGTAACGGCTTGCTTAGAAACCCGTCCCGATCTGGAACTGGAAGCTTTGCTTGTCGTCACCCGCCTTGGAATTGAGCGGACGAGCGTAAGACAACTGCAGCGGACCCATCGGCGACTGCCACGACAGGCCGATACCTGCCGAGAAGCGCCAGCCGCAAGGATCTTCGACCTCGGTGTTGTTACGTCCGCGCGTGCAGCTCAAGCCGCTGCCCGCCGCCACCTGGCCCGCGTCGCTGAAGATGAACCAGCGCAACGTGCGGTCTTTCGAGGCCCCCGGGAACGGCAGATACAGCTGCGCGTTGGCGATCACGCGGCGCGTGCCGCCCAGATAGTCGCCCGTGAGCGTATCGCGCGGACCCAGCGACGACCCTTCGTAGCCACGAACGGTGCCGATACCGCCGGCGTACACGTTCTTGATGATCGGGTAGTTCTTGCTGCCGTAGCTGCGGCCCCAATCCACCATGCCGTTCAAGGCCAGGGTGTAGGAACCGCCCAGCGGCACGAAATACTGCTGCTGGCCGGTCAGCATGGTGTATTGCAGGTCGACCGTGGACACGTCGGCCTTCAGGCGGGTGTACGAACCCTTGGTCGGAGCCAGCGCGCTGTCGCGCGTGTCCTTGGACCAGCCCGTGCTGAAGATCACCGAGTTCGTGGAATCGCCGTATTCGCCGACGAAGTCCTTGTAGGCCTGCGGCGAATTCGTGAACAGGTCGATCTGGTTGTGTTCGAAGTTCGCGCCCAGGAAGATCCGGTCGTATTCCGAGATCGGAATGCCGAAGTTCATGCCGAGGCCGATCGCCTTGACGCGATAGTCGCCGTCGTTGTTGTTCCAGGGTTCGGTCACGCGGTAGTACGCGGACGTCGTGCGGCTGATGCCGTCCTTGGTCCAGTACGGATCGGTGTGCGACAGCACGATCGCGCGGTTCGTCTTGCTGGTGTTCAACTGCAGCGTCAGGTTGGTGCCGCTGCCGAAGACGTTGTCTTCGCTGATACCGGCCGACAGGATCGCCTTTTCGGATGAGCCATAGCCCACGCCCAGGTTGATCATGCCGGTGGGTTTTTCCTTCACGTCGACGTTCACGTCGACCTGGTCGGGCGAACCCGGAACCGGATCGGTCTTGACGTTGACGTCGCTGAAGTAGCCCAGGCGGTCGACGCGGTCGCGGGACGTCTTGATGTCCTTGGCGTCGTACCAGGCGGCTTCCTGCTGGCGCATTTCGCGGCGCACGACTTCGTCGCGCGTGCGGGTGTTGCCGCCGATCTGGATGCGGCGCACATAAACGCGGCGGCTGGGATCAACGTAGAACGTCAGGTCGGCTTCGTGCTTGGCGCGATCCAGCTGCGGGTTCGGGTTGACGTTGGCGAACGCGTAGCCCAGTTCACCCAGGTAGTCGGTGATGGCTTTGGCCGAGTCGTTGGCCTTGGCGGCCGAGAACGTCTCGTTCGGCTTGGTCTGCACCAACGCGTTGATTTCCTTGTCCAGACCCAGCAGGTTGCCGGCCAGCTTCACGCTGCGCACCTTGTAGGGCTCGCCTTCGTGGACGGTAATCGTGATGCGGATGTCTTTGCGGTCGGGGGAAATCGTGACCTGCGGGGGTTCGACCGAGAACTCCAGGTAACCCTGGTCCAGGTAGAACGAGCGCAGGCGTTCGAGGTCGCCCTCGAGCTTTTCGCGCGAGTACTTGTCGGTATCGGTGTACCAGGTCAGCCAGCCGGGCGTGGTCAGCTTGAACTCATCAAGCAGGTCGCCTTCGGAGAAGGCCTTGTTGCCGACGAAACGAATTTCCTGGATGCGGGCAACGTCGCCTTCGAACACGTCGAAGCTCACGCCCACGCGGTTACGCGGCAGCGGGGTCACGGTGGAGGTGACTTCGACGCCGTACTTGCCCTTGGACAGGTATTGCTGCTTCAGTTCGTATTCCGCGCGTTCAAGCATCGAACGGTCGAAAATGCGGCCTTCGGCAAAACCGACCTGCCCCAGCGACGTGGTGATCGCCTTGGAGTCGAATTCGCGCATGCCGTTGAAGTTGACGGAGGCGATCGTCGGGCGTTCCTGCACGACGACCACGACAACGTTGTTGTCCGTCTGGATCTGCACGTCGGTGAAGAAGCCCGTGCCGTACAAGCGGCGGATCGCTTCCGTGGCCTCTTCTTCGGTGAATTTCTCGCCCACCTTGACGGGGAGATAACCGAAGACGGTGCCGGCGTCAGTCCGTTGAATACCCTCTACGCGGATATCCCGCACGACAAAAGGGTCGAAGGCTTGGGCCATGGCCGGCAGCATTAATGCGGCGATGAGACCCGGCAGTACACCCTTTTTGTGATGAAACATCCGGCGAAAAGACATCCTTGAGTATCCTCGGTCGTGCAAATGGCGGGGGATTTTATGCTAAATCGCACGCGTGAAATCGTTGAACAGCGCAAGCCCCATGAGGCCTGCCAATAAACCTATGCCGGCGCGCTGCCCGATATCGATCCACCTCGCTGGCGGCGGGCTACCCCGCACAATTTCGACGAGATAGTACAGCAGATGGCCTCCATCCAGCATAGGAATGGGAAGCAAATTTAGTACGCCAAGACTGATACTGATCAAGGCGATATAGGCGATATACGCAACAATTCCGATTCTTGCGGTCTGGCCGGCGTAATCCGCGATCGTGACGGGGCCGCTGACATTGCGCCAGGACACATCACCCGTCACCATGCGGCCCATCATGCGCAACGAGAACCAGGCGGTGTCCCACGTGCGCACGGCGCCGCGCCACACGCTTTCGAAGATGCCATAGCGCACCGTGACCATCGGGATATCGCCACCGAGCTGCACGCCCAGGCGGCCAATTTCCTGGCCGTTGACCAATTCCGGCCGCGGAGTGACATTCAGCGTAACGTTAGCGCCGTCGCGCACCAGCGTCAGCGCCAGCGTCTTGCCAGCGCTTTCCTGGATCTGCTTGACGAGCGCGCCCGTGTCAGGCGTGGGCTGGCCGTTCACCGCGATGACGAGGTCGCCCTGACGCAAGCCGGCCGCCTGCCCTTCGCCGCCGTCGTTGACGGCGCGCACGGCAGGCTTCGGTTGGGCCAGACGGATGCCGGCTGCGGCGAGCGGATCGCCGCCCGAGGGATCCATCGCGTTGGCGGGAAGATTCAGTTCGCGCTGCTGGACGGCGCCTGCGGGCGTGCTGACCTCGATCTGGGCGCGGCCCCCGGTGGCCATGACGTCCATCAGGCGCCACCGGGCGTCAGACCAGGAATTGACCTCCTGGCCGTCGATCGCCAGGATGCGGTCGCCCGGCAGCAGGCCCGCCCGCGAGGCAGGCGTGTCGGCGGCAGGCTGGGCAATGATGGCTTGCGGCTCGTCGGTGCCGGCCATGTTCAGCCCGGCATACAGGAATACGGCAAGGATCAGGTTGAAAATGGGGCCGGCGGCGACGATGGCGATGCGCTGGCCGACGGACTTGTTGTTGAACGAGCTGGCCACTTCAGCAGCGGAAGCGCCGGGAGGCGGATCGTCCTGCATCTTGACGTAGCCGCCCAGCGGCAAGGCGGAAACCGCCCATTCCGTGCCATGACGGTCCGTGCGGCGCAGGATGACCTTGCCGAAGCCTACCGAGAAACGCAGCACTTTCACCCCGCACAGGCGGGCCACCCAATAATGTCCCAGCTCATGGAAGATGATCAGGGAGCCAAGCGCTACCGCAAAGGCCAGCAGGGTGAAAAGCATCGGGATCGGGATCTAGAAAATCTGAAAACAAGCGCGGCCAGCCATCAGGCCAGCCCCAGGTTACCTGCGAAGATGCGCGCTTCGGAATCCAGCGCAAGCACGTCGTCAAGACTGCCGAGCGTAACAGATGCTTGCCGTGCCTGCCACTCCAGGGAAGCCTCGATCACCCGCGGGATCCAGGTATAGGCAAGCCGGCCGCCCAAAAACGCGTCGACGGCAACCTCGTTGGCGGCGTTGAGCGCGACGCAGGCAGCCTGCCCCGCCCGCAGCGCCGCGAACGACAGCGCCAGGCACGGAAAGCGGGCCAGATCCGGCTTTTCGAAATCGAGCCGGCCCAGGCGGGTCAGGTCCAGCGAGCCCACCCCGCTATCGAGCCGCTCGGGAAACCCCAGCCCATAGGCGATCGGGGTTCGCATGTCGGGTTGGCCCAGTTGCGCCAGGATCGAGCCGTCTTCGTACTCGACCATGGAATGCACGACGCTTTGGGGGTGCACCACGACCTCGATGCGATCCGCAGGCATGGCAAAGAGCCAGTGCGCCTCGATCACTTCCAGGCCTTTGTTGAGCATGGTCGCGGAATCGACCGAAATCTTGCGGCCCATGCTCCAGTTGGGATGGGCGCAGGCCTGGTCGGGCGTCACCTCGTGCAGGTCTTCGAGGTCGCGGTTGCGGAACGGGCCGCCCGACGCGGTAAGCAGCAGCCGACGGACGCCGGGCGCCGGCGCATCCGCCACATCTACGTCGCCAACTGGTTCTACGGCGCCTACATCCTGACCATCGCCGTGCTGCACGTGATCAACAGCCTGGAAAT
>LNAP01004856.1_pt1 | contig 14571 bp, 10 predicted proteins | sample 602601 | NCBI WGS metagenome assembly LNAP01 (sample SAMN02440304, study PRJNA202911) | soil metagenome | biome: Subtropical and temperate rainforests or woodlands; isolation source: soil samples (1 kg each in a 20% v/v slurry with milli Q water) were... ...
CACTGGACTGCTGGGCTAACCCGCAGCCCACACACCTCAATTCGCCAACCGCGCCCCACCCAAACTCCCACTCAACTCATACGCCGCCAATTCCGCCTGATGCGCCGCCAATATCTCCGGCAACGACCCACGCAAGTACTCGACCCACGTCTTGATCTTCGCATCCAGATACTGCCGCGACGGGTAGATCGCATACAGATTCAATTCCTGTGAGCGATAGTTCGGCATCACCCGCACCAACGTGCCGTTGCGCAGCCCTTCAATCGCCGCATAGACCGGTAAAACACCAACCCCCATGCCGCTGGTGATTGCAGTCTTCATCGCATCAGCGGAGTTCACCAAAAACGGTGAGCTGTTGATGGTGACCATTTCCTGGCCGTCAGGGCCATCGAAGGCCCATTTCTCCAGCGGGATGACCGGGCTCACCAGGCGCAGGCAGGCGTGGTTGAGCAAATCGCTGGGTTTGTGCGCGCAGCCGTTGGCTTTTACATAGGCGGGCGACGCGCAAACGATGCTGTAGGTGATGCCCAAACGCTGGGAGACGAAGCCCGAGTCCGGCAGTTCGCTGGCGAGCACGATGGACACGTCGTAGCCCTCGTCGAGCAGATCCGGCACGCGGTTGGCCATGGTCAGGTCGAAGGTCACGTCCGGGTGGGTTTTGCGGTAGCGGGCGATGGCGTCGATCACGAAGTGCTGACCGATGCCGGTCATGGTGTGCACCTTGAGTTGCCCGGCCGGCCGCGCGTGGGCGTCGCTGGCCTCGGCTTCGGCTTCTTCGACGTAGGCCAGGATCTGCTCGCAACGCAATAGATAGCGCTTGCCGGCCTCGGTCAGGGCGATGCGGCGGGTGGTGCGGTTGAGCAGGCGGGTTTGCAGGTGGGCTTCCAGGTTGGAGACCGCGCGCGAGACGGGTGTCGAGTTGCACGGCGGCGGCGGTGAAGCTGCCGGCCTCGGCCACGTAACTGAAGGCGCGCATGTTTTGCAAAGTGTCCATGGGGTGCTCTCTTGGCGAATGGCAAATTGTGACACGAAGTTGCTGATTCTTTACAGGCGACTAAAGACGCGACCAAGGGATTATCGCGTTAACGGTAACAAAGATTCACAAGAATCCCGGCTTATCGCCAACAAGGCCCACCCCTAGAATTGCGCCGGTCCCATGTAGGAGCGAGGCTTGCCCGCGAAGGCGTCTTATCAAGCGACAACATGGTGCCTGTGAGGATGCCTTCGCGGGCAAGCCTCGCTCCTACAGGATCTCCCCCTATTTTAGGAATTTGCAGCAGTGCCGCGTCGCATCAACAGAGCGCTCAAGATGCTCAGTGTTTTGGCTTTAACCCTGGCAATCAGCGGCTGCATCGGCACCGCAGGTATTGCCCCGCAAGACAAGGCACTGGAGGCCAATGCATTGGCCACCGACGATGCCATTCAGAGCGCCGAGCAAGACGCTCATTGGCCCACCGCTCAATGGTGGCAAGCCTACGGCGACCCGCAACTGAACCGCTGGATCGACCTCGCCCTGCAAGGCAGCCCGAGCATGGCCATGGCCGCCGCGCGAGTGCGTCAGGCGCGGTCGATGGCCGGCCTTGCCGAGTCCGCCGAGTCGTTGCAGATCAATGGCCAATCCACCCTCAAGCGCCACAACTGGCCCACCGATCAGTTCTACGGCCCCGGCGAGTTGGCCAACACCACCACTTGGGACAACAACGCCGCGCTGGGTTTCAGCTATGCCCTCGACCTCTGGGGGCGCGAAAGCAACGCCACCGAACGCGCGGTGGACATGGCTCACGTGAGCGTCGCCGAAGCACGGCAGGCCCAGCTTGAATTGCAGAACAACATCGTGCGCGCCTACATCGAGCTCTCGTTGCATTACGCGCAACGGGATATCGTTGCGGCAACGTTGAAGCAGCAACAGCAAATTCTTGACCTGGCACAGAAACGTCTGAACGGCGGCATTGGCACCCATTTCGAAGTCAGCCAGGCCGAAACACCATTGCCGGAAACCCATCGGCAGATCGATGCCCTGGACGAGGAAATTGCCCTAAGCCGCAACCAACTCGCCGCGCTGGCCGGTAAGGGACCGGGGGAGGGCGCACAGTTGCAACGGCCGACGCTGTCATTGGGCGCGGCACTGAAGTTGCCGTCGTCTTTGCCGGCGCAATTGCTCGGTCAACGCCCGGACGTGGTCGCCAGTCGCTGGCAAGTGGCGGCGCAGGCGCGGGGTATTGATGTCGCCCACGCCGGTTTCTACCCCAACGTCGATCTGGTCGGCAGCCTCGGCTACATGGCCACCGGCGGTGGGGCGCTGGAGTTTTTGACCGGCAAGAAGCTCAACTACAGCGTCGGCCCGGCGATTTCGTTGCCGATCTTCGATGGTGGCCGCTTGCGTGCGGAGTTGGGCGAGGCCTCGGCGGGTTATGACATCGCGGTGGCGAAGTACAACCAGACGCTGGTCAACGCGCTGAAGAACATCTCCGACCAGCTGATTCGCCGCGAGTCGATGGACAAGCAACAAGCCTTCGCCGCCGAGTCGGTGGCCACGGCGCAGAAAACCTACGACATCGCCATGATCGCCTATCAGCGCGGGCTCACCGATTACCTCAACGTGCTCAATGCGCAGACTTTATTGTTCAAGCAGCAACAAGTGCAGCAGCAGGTTCAGGCTGCACGCTTGAGTGCTCATGCGGAATTGGTGACTGCTTTGGGCGGAGGCCTCGGCGCTGGCAACGACGTCCCGAATGCCGAGAAAACCCAGCCCCCGAAAACCCCGGTTCTTTTGCGTTGAACACAAACCCTGTGGGAGCGGGCTTGCTCGCGAAAGCGGTGTGGCAGGCGAAATCCGCATTGACTGACACTCCGTCTTCGCGAGCAAGCCCGCTCCCACAGGGGCCGAGTCTTCGCCGCACAACCCAAGACCAATGAGCAAAATCCCATGACTCCCTTGCCCGCACCTTTGCGCTGGCTGTATTCCCTTGAATGGCGCCGGGGTTTCTTCGACTGGGCACGCAGCTACGGCGTGACCTGGGTGTACATTTTCAAGGTGCTGTTCGCCGCGTTCCTGACCCTGTGGCTGGCCATGCGTCTTGAATTGCCGCAACCGCGCACCGCGATGATCACCGTGTTCATCGTCATGCAACCGCAAAGCGGCCAAGTGTTCGCCAAGAGTTTCTATCGCTTCCTCGGCACGTTGGCCGGGTCGGCGGTGATGGTCGCGTTGATTGCCCTGTTTGCGCAGAACACCGAACTGTTCCTCGGCTCGCTGGCGATCTGGGTCGGCCTCTGCTCGGCCGGCGCGGCGCGTTATCGCAACTTCCGCGCCTACGGATTTGTGCTCGCCGGTTATACGGCGGCGATGATCGGACTGCCTGCACTGGCTCACCCCGACGGCGCGTTCATGGCGGCAGTCTGGCGTGTGCTGGAAATCTCCCTGGGGATTCTCTGCTCGACGCTGGTGAGCGCCGCGATCCTGCCGCAAACCGCCAGCGCCGCGATGCGCAATGCCTTGTATCAGCGCTTCGGCGTGTTTGCCTTGTTCGTCACCGATGGCTTGCGCGGTCGCAGCCGGCGCGAGGCGTTTGAAGCGAACAACGTGCGGTTTATTGCCGAGGCGGTAGGTCTGGAAGGACTGCGCAGCGTCACGGTGTTCGAAGACCCGCACATGCGTCGGCGCAACGGGCGGCTCAGTCGCTTGAACAGCGAGTTCATGGGCATAACCACGCGCTTCAATGCGCTGCATCAGTTGCTCGAACGCCTGCGCAACAGCGGCACCGATCATGTTGTCGCGGCGATCAAACCGGGGTTACAGGATCTGGCTGAAGTGCTCGACGGCTTCAGCGGTCGCGCCTTGACCAGTCCCGACGCTGCACGCCTGGCCAGCGCTTTGGCGACCTATAAGGAAAACTTGCCGGCGCGGGTCCGCAGCCTGCGGGCGAGCTTTCAGGAGAGTGATCCGAGCGACGCCGAGCAGCTGGATTTTCACACCGCCTACGAGCTGCTTTATCGCTATGTCGACGACCTGCACAGTTATGCACAGACCCATGCGTCCCTGGCCGATCACAGCCACGAACGGGAACGTTGGGACGAGCCCTTCACCCCGCAAACCAATTGGCTGGCCTCGGCGGCATCGGGCATTCGCGCAGCATTCATTCTCGTGGTGCTCGGCAGTTATTGGGTGGCCACCGCGTGGCCGAGCGGGGCGACCATGACCCTGATCGCCGCCGCCACCGTCGGCCTTTCAGCGGCGACACCGAACCCCAAACGGATGGCGTTTCAGATGGCCTGCGGGACGTTGCTCGGGGCGCTGATCGGCTTCGTCGAGATGTTCTTCATCTTCCCCTTGATCGACGGTTTTCCGTTGCTCTGCGTGATGCTCGCGCCGGTGATCGTGATCGGGGCGTTCCTGACTTCACGGCCGCAATACGCCGGGGTTGGCCTGGGGTTGCTGATCTTCTTCAGCACCGGTTCGGTGCCGGACAACCTCACGGTTTACAACCCTTACGCCTTCATCAACGATTACATCGCCATGATCATGGGGATGTTGGTGTGCGCGGCGGCCGGGGCGATCATTTTGCCGCCCAACAGTCGCTGGTTATGGCGGCGCCTGGAGCAGGATTTGCGCGGGCAGGTGGTGTACGCCATCAGCGGCAAACTCAAAGGTTTGGCATCGAGTTTCGAAAGTCGCACTCGCGATCTTTTACATCAGGCCTATGGCCTCGCAGCGGGACAGCCGCAGGTGCAACGGGACTTATTGCGCTGGATGTTCGTGGTGCTGGAAGTCGGCCACGCGATCATCGAGTTGCGCAAGGAACAGGCGATTCTGCCGGTGCACCCGGCCTATGCCGAATCCCAACCGTGGCGTCAGTCAATCCGGGCGATGGGGCGTTCGCTGGTGCGACTGTTTCTGCAACCCGGCCCGAGCAATCTGCAGCGTGCGCTGGTCGCGGTCGACCACGCGATAAGCCGCGTGCAGGCCACCGATGAGCCCTTCGCGCCGCACTTCGATACCTCGGCGTTGCGTCGGGTGAAGAGTTACCTGCACTTCATCCGCACCTCGCTGCTTGACCCGCAATCGCCACTGGCCGGCTACATAAAAGCTAGTGCCATCGCCAAGCCCCAAGGACTTGAACATGCCTCGTGAAATCGCGTTCCACGGCGTGTACATGCCGACCATGACCCTGATGTTTTTCATCGCGGCGGCGCTGGCCTGGGCGCTGGATCGGTTCCTGTCCTGGTTCGATCTGTACCGCTTTTTCTGGCACCCGGCGCTGCTGCGCCTGAGTCTGTTTACCTGTCTGTTCGGCGCTCTTGCGCTGACTGTTTACCGTTGACTTTCTATCACTGAAGAAGGCCCTGATGAAAAAGCTTTTCAGCCTGCTCGCGACCCTGCTGGTGTTGGCCCTTGCCCTATGGATCGGCCGGACCCTGTGGGTGCATTACATGAACACGCCCTGGACCCGCGACGGCCGGGTGCGCGCCGACATCATCAACGTTGCCGCCGACGTTACCGGTGAAGTGGTGGATGTGCCGGTGCGCGACAACCAGTTGGTGAAAAAGGGCGATTTGCTGATGCGCATCGACCCCGAGCATTACCGCATCGCGGTGAAACAGGCGCAGTCGCTGGTGGCCTCGCGCAAAGCCACGTGGGAGATGCGCAAGGTCAACGCCCATCGCCGCGCCGACCTCGACAACCTGGTGATCTCCAGGGAAAACCGCGACGACGCCACCAACATCGCCGACTCGGCCCTGGCCGATTACCAGCATGCCCAGGCACAACTGGAAGCGGCCGAACTGAACCTCAAACGCACCGAAGTGCGCGCGGCGGTGGACGGCTATGTGACCAACCTCAACGTCCATCGCGGCGACTACGCACGCATCGGCGAAGCGAAAATGGCCGTGGTCGACATGAACTCGTTCTGGGTTTATGGCTTCTTCGAAGAAACCAAACTGCCGCATGTGAGCGTGGGCGATAAAGCCGATATGCAATTGATGAGCGGCGAAGTGCTCAAGGGACATGTGGAAAGCATTTCTCGCGGCATCTATGACCGGGATAATCCCGAAAGCCGCGAGCTGATCGCCGATGTGAACCCGACCTTTAACTGGGTGCGTCTGGCGCAGCGGGTGCCGGTGCGGATTCATATTGATGAAGTGCCGGAGGGCGTTCTGTTGGCGGCGGGGATTACGTGTACGGTGGTGGTGACTCAGGCGAGCGATTGATAATGCGTGTGACCTAACCAGCCCACACCATGGTGAGGGCTGGTGCCAGCTTTTTACTTCAACTCTTATACGCCCATAACACGCCTAGGCTACCACCGACTCCAAGGGTGTTTCCTCCAAAGACAAATCGACTGTTTTCTTTCTTCTGTTGCAGGAAAACCGGTGTAACGTTCGCATTCGTGTCCTCTTCTGTATAACCCTTATTTCCAAAATTTTTATCAACTTGGCCGTCGTTTAAAAAACGAGCAAAGTGCACTCTATTAGTGATGCCGGCAACAGTTATCCGACCTTCAGTATCTACAAAGCCCGCTTGCCAGCTTTCACCGTATTCCTCATCAAATTTTGTCAGAACAGGCTGCCCTCTGTTGAATTGCAAATTTGGCCGACCGTTTGCGTCCATTCCGACCAAAAGTCCCTCGGGATTTCCGCTAGGCTTACCCATGCCTAGACCAAAAAAGCTCTTTGCGTCTGTTTGAGTCAGAGCTTGCACGGTACTGTCTTTGATGTTTAGCACGTAAACCCCAGGGGTAGCCGGATCACCGAAGGTTTTGTCCTCATCGCCGTTAGCGTCGTAACGGGCAAAGTAACCCTTTACACCATCGGTTTGTGTGACATCACCAGCGATCAGAATTTTATCGTCGTGTAGTTGCATGGCATTAACCGAAGTTATATCGGCTTTGCCATTGAGGTTGACATTCAGGCGACCAGTTTTGTTGAAGCTTTGATCCAGTTGTCCCTCCGGGGTGACTCGATAAAGAACTCCGCTGTATTTCTCGTGAGCCCCCATTGCGTGATAAGTCGCGCTGATTACAATCTTGTCGTCACGCTGAATAGCAAGATGACTTGAATTACCAATTAAGTTTTCTTGCGGTTGGTTTTCCAAAATCAGATGTCCATATTCTGCAAAGTCTTCATCCAGGACCCCATTTTCCGTGAAGCGAGAGAGCGTCAAATGAATCGGAGGGAAGGTGGAGTCAACGTCCAGCGCAGTAAACCCAAGCATGTAAATCCATTGCTTATGAACGACTACCTTGCCTCCCCACGCATTAAATGGCGGTTTGAACTGTCCGAATGTAAAGCCTTTTTTTTTCGCGAAATCTGTATCAATGCTTCCATTTTCATTCAAACGGGTCAGCCCGTAATAAAACTTCACGTATTGGGGGGATACTTTGGAGGTTTCGTCGTCATGGGATACGGAGCAACCCACCAGATATTTACCCGAATCCAATGTGTAGAGACCTTTAATCAGACGGTCCGAGCCATTGATGTGAGGAAGCTTTGATAGCGAGATCTTTCCCTTCACGCCGAAACTGCCATCACTGTCGCCGGGGGTTTTATCGTTGTTTGTGCTCATCGTCTTGGCCTGTGAGATAGTTCGAATGACAAAATCGACCCTTTCAATGTTGAAAGAGGCATTGGGTACTCCATCAACAGTGTCGGCAAGCTACTGGCCGGCAGGCAAAGGGACCTCATGGAGACAAACACCCTCTGAACGAGTCTGATCTGCTCATGAGACGGCGGTCTACTGTCAAAGTTGACAGGGGGCAATACCCGTCGGGCTGCACAGCAGCCCAATAGACACCTCTATCAGCGCGGGTACACAACGAGATCAGGCAGGCTACGCAAAGCAGGGTCCTGTCCAGATGCCAACGGATAGAGAATCTGGATGGACACGTTCAAATCGTTATCCGGTTCCCTTTCCTGAAATTTTGCGGAGATCGCTCAGACGCCTTCGCGGGCAAGCCCGCTCCCACAGTGATCTTTGGTGTGAATGTTATCTATGCCGCCCAGCAGAACCTTGTGGGAGCGGGCTTGCTCGCGAATGGGGCACCGCGATCTCAAAGTTGCCCGCGCAAGCCAAACCGCTTCATCAACCCCGACTCCAGCAACCCCTTGGGCAACAACCCCGCCATCAACGGCAACGCCCGGCTGCCATTGCCCAGCCGAACCAGTCGAGGCGGTTTGCTCTGCTGCACAGCCTTGAGCAGCCCGGCGGCAAATTCACTGGCCGGCGTCGGTTTGTCCTGAGACGCCTTGGCCCGTGCGCGAATACCTTCACGCAGCGGCCACCATGGCGATTGCTCGGTGATCAGTTGCTCCGCCTCTTGGCCGGCATTCTTGGCGAAGCTGGAGGCGATAGCCCCTGGCTGAACTTCCATGACCCGCACACCGAACGGTGCCAATTCCATGCGCAGCGCATCGCTCAAGGCATGCACCGCGGCTTTCGAGGCGCAGTAGGCGCCGGCAAACGGCGTGACCAGAACCCCGGAAACGCTGCCGATGTTCACCACCAGGCCCCTGGCGCGACGCAGCACCGGAAACATCGCGCGAGTGACGCCGACGATGGCAAACACGTTGGTTTCGAATTGCCGCTGCATGGCCGGCACACCGCCGTCGAGCAGCGGCCCCATGGCGCCATAGCCAGCGTTGTTGATCAGCACATCGAGGCCGCCGCGTTGCTGATTGATCCGCTCACTCAGTTGTTCGAGGGCCGGGCCATCGTTCACGTCCAGTTGCACGGCGGTGAACCCGGCGGCGGTTAGAGCGGCTACGTCTTCGGCTTTGCGGGCGCTGGCCCAGACTTCGTACCCGGCACTTTTGAAAGCGTCGGCGAGGGCACGGCCAATGCCGCTGGAACAACCGGTAATCAACGCAACGGGCATGGCGCGGTCCTTGTGCAAAAAGAAAAGGGATCAGTCGGAGAAGCTACCCTGCAAACGCTCGGCGCGAAACTCCAGGGTTTGCGGGCGATAACCGGGGCGCAGGGGCGGCATAGGCAAGCAGTCTTCCCAATTGCCGCCGGCCTGCAATTCGCCGGGGCCGCGATAGCGCGGTGCGGCGTATTGATTGTCAGCCAGATTGACCGTATCGCCCGGTGCATAAGCGGCGATTCGCCAGCGCAGTTCGGTCAGCGGCACGTCGTTGCCGTTGTTCATCGTCAGCTTCAAGGGGCGATCCGCCGGGCAGTGCTCGGGCGCGTAGGTGATGCGCAGCTCCAGTCGCGCCAGTTGCTTGACCTCGCGGGTGTCCAGCCAGAACACCCACACCGCCACCAGGCCCAACCCGACAGCGGCGGCCATGGACACCGGCACGGCCTTGGAGGGGTAGCGCAGCAGCAGGATCAGCCAGGTGATGACCAGCAGGACGCCGATGAACATGTGTGAACGCTCCTTGAACTCATAAACACCATCCTACCGAAGGGGCGCGGGAATGGACATTCGTGGAGCAAGATCGGTGGCCGTTGGTCGGTACTGTCATTTCTGATAGTAGCCAGGCATGTCCAAGAACAGTTAGATGAGGACATACAGGCATGCAGGTCTTGACGATGGGAATACACCACAAAACACCAAAATTGTCCGTCGTCGACCCGCGCGGCTTGACGATCCGTTCGGTGGACTATTGGCGCGCCGTCGAAAACCTGCCTGCCGAAGCACGCATCAATCGCACGGCCCATGATGCAGCGGGCCACCCGATAAAACAGTGGGATCCGCGGCTTTGGGCATTGCAGGTTGAAGATCCTCTGACACCCGCCAATTCAACGACCGTGCATTCGCTGTCCGGCCATGCGCTGTGTACCGTCAGCGTCGATGCTGGATTGCAACTGAGCCTGCCCGGTCTGGGCGACGAGATTTTGCTGGCATGGGACAGCCGAGGTACACGACGTGAGGTTGAATACGATGGCCTGCTTCGTCCTGTGGCAGTGTTCGAACAGGGCGCAACTGAGCCACGAAGGTCCGTTGAACGCATGACCTATGGCGGGCCCGATCAGGGCGACCAGAATCAATGCGGGCAGTTGATCCGTCATGACGATCCCGCCGGGACGGTGCTGTTCGAGGCATTTTCGATCACCGGCCAATGCGTGGAGCAAGTCCGTCACTTCACCCTGGACCCTGTTGCCCCCGACTGGCCGGAGCTGGAAGCCGATCGCGAGCGGCTGCTTGAGCCCGGTGATGGTGCGTCGTCGATGTGGCGTTTCGGTCCACAGGGGCATGTGCTGGAACAGACCGATGCCAAGGGCAATCGTCAGGCCTTCCACCTGACGCTTGATGGGCAGTTGCGTGAGGCGCGACTGCAACTCCATGGGCTGACAACCTGGCAAACGCTGGTGCGCGATATTCGGTATAGCGCGCAGGGTCAGGTCGAACACGAAACCGCTGGTAACAACGTACAGACGACCCTCGTTTACCGCCCCGAAGACGGTCTGCTGATGGAGCGCCGGGCACAGGATGCCAGTGCCGGACTGTTGCAACACCTGATCTACGATTATGACCGGATGGGCAATGTCCTGAGCATCGAGGACTGGGCACTGCGGGTGCGTTACTTCAACAACCAGCGCATTGATCCCATCAGTCGCTTTATCTACGACAGCCTGTATCAATTGATCGAAGCCTACGGCTGGGAGGAGGGCATTCTCCGGCAGGGGCCAGCGTCGGTGGGACGGGTCGATCCGGCGGCGGTCAGCAACTATCACCAGACCTACCGCTATGACGAGGGCGGGAACCTGCTGACGCTGACGCACGTCGGCACGCAGAGTCGGGGGCGCGAACTGAAAGCGGCGCGCTACAGCAATCGTTGTCTGCCCTGGCGCAACGGCGTGCCGCCGACCGAAGAGGACATCGCCGCGGCGTTCGATGCCAAGGGCAATTTGCTGGAGCTGGATCAGGGGCGGATCCTGAATTGGGATCTGCGTAATCAGTTGCAGTCGGTCAGCCCGGTGGAGCGCGTCTCCGGGCTCAATGACCGGGAGTCCTATGTCTACGATGGCGGAGGGCAGCGGGTACGCAAAATCCGCTCATTGCAGACCCATGCCCGGACCGTGTTGGCTGAAGTGCGTTATCTGCCGGGGCTTGAGATGCGCAGCGATAACGGCACGGGAGAAGTATTGCAGGTGATCACCGCCCAGGCGGGACTCAATAGCGTGCGAGTGCTGCATTGGGAAACAGCGCCACCGTCCGGTATCGCCAACGATCAATACCGCTACAGCCTGGCTGATCACCTGAAATCCTGCACGCTGGAACTGGCCGACGACGCGCGAATTATCAGTCAGGAAACCTACTATCCCTTTGGCGAAACGGCTTGGTTTGCCGGGGCGGGCGTCATTGAAGCGAGTTACAAAACGATTCGTTATTCGGGCAAGGAGCGGGATGCGACGGGGGTTTATTACTATGGTCTGCGTTATTACGTGCCGTGGTTGCAACGTTGGCTCAACCCAGATCCCAAGGGGTTCGTTGATGGACCGAACCTGTATCAGATGGTCAATAACTCGCCCATGACTTATGCCGATAGCGACGGCGGGGGGAGGACCAAGGCTTCACAGCTGAGTGAGAGCCTGGATAAGCAGCAAGCCTTGGTCTCATCGGTTGGAAGCGCCGTTTCTGATCTCAAGAATTCAATACTCAATCACGCCTATCCGCAGCATCGGTTCAAAGCGTTGGGCAGACGGGTAATCACCCAACTTGCCAGCAATGCCGTCAGCGCGGCCGGTACGTCGGCGGGTGCTGCGGCAGGCGGTGCCTTGGGTGGGCTGGTAGGTCCGGGAGGCGCAACGCTGGGGGCCAAGGTCGGGGCGAAAGTCGGCTCCAAGACAGCAGATGCTTTGATTTCCAAGGTGGTGGACACCTATCAACTGGACCGTCCGATCAACTTCAAGGGTAACGAAATGAACCCTAAAGCATTCGTTGAGAGCGTTGAACCCAAAAAGAAATTCAGTCTTGCAGCGGTAAAATTTGAGCTGGCGGCGGTTGACCCGCGGACAAGTGAAGGGCGAAAGCAATTGAGGAAAAAAATCACCACCGCAGTTGTTGATAAGGGGGTCGAAAAGGTCGGCAGTAAGCTGGGGTCGGAAGCGCCAGGTCTGATCAAGACAGGTCGGGAATTTTACCAGGCATCGCTAGGGCTGAACGCGACATCGCTCAGCGAGGCTTACGACCAGACGCCAGTGGTGGTCGATATACTGGAGTTCAGGATGCAGGCCATCAAAATTGAATTCGCAAATTCCGGTAGCGTTGATCCGGAAGTCTTCGAGGAAGTCGCTGAACTTTCGACGCAGACGCAAGCGGTGGTTCAGGCCTTGAACCGACAGCAGGATTTCATTGAACTTGTCGCGCCCAAGCCTTACGCCGGAAGACGACAATCAGTTAATGGGACGTCCAAGTCAGCTCCCGTTCGGCGAATGTCACACGGCTGACGCAAGAGAGAAAAAGCCCCCGCCCAACCCACTGCGGATAGGGAACGCTGCGGGCTGGACGGGGGCTTCTTGTATTACTGAGCGTTACTGCGCGATGGTTTTCACCGACACGCCACGCTCGATCGGGTTGGAGCGACCGTAGATATCTTCAAACCGCTCGATATCGTCTTCACCCAGGTAGCTGCCCGATTGCACTTCGATGATCTCGAGTGGGATCTTGCCCGGGTTGCGCAGACGGTGAACCGAGGCGATCGGGATGTAGGTCGATTGGTTTTCAGTCAGCAGGAACACGTTTTCGTCGCAGGTTACTTCGGCAGTGCCGCTGACCACGATCCAGTGTTCGGCGCGGTGGTGGTGCATCTGCAGCGACAGGCATGCGCCCGGCTTGACCGAGATGCGCTTGACCTGGAAGCGACCGCCCATGTCCACCGAGTCGTAGGAGCCCCACGGACGATAGACTTCGCAGTGGGTCTGGGTTTCGCTGCGGCCCTGCGCGTTGAGGGTGTTGACCATCTGTTTCACGCCTTGGACCTTGTCCTTGTGGGCGATCATCATGGCGTCCTTGGTTTCGACGACCACGATGTTTTCCAGGCCAGTTTGCCGTTGCCGTGGATCATGCAGTTCTTGCTGTCCTGGATGACCACGTCGCCTTTGGTGACGTTACCGTTGGCGTCTTTTTCATTGACTTCCCACAGCGACGACCAGCAACCGACGTCGCTCCAGCCGGCGGTCAGCGGCACGACACAGGCGCGCTGGGTTTTCTCCATCACCGAGTAGTCGATGGAATTGTCCGGGCAGCAGGCGAAGGTGGCGGGGTCGATGTCGACGGTGTCGGCATCCTGTGCGCTACGTTCCAGCGTCAGTACGCAGGTGTCGTAGATGTCCGGATCATGCTTTTTCAGTTCTTCGAGGAAACGGCTGGCGCGGAACAGGAACATGCCGCTGTTCCAGAAGTAACCACCGGACTGAACGAATTCGGTGGCGCGTTTCACGTCAGGTTTTTCGACGAAGTGCGAGACACGGCTGACGCCTTCCGGCAGCAGCGCATCGTTGGTGGACTTGATGTAGCCGTAACCGGTTTCCGGTTTGGTCGCCGGCACGCCGAACAGCACCATCTCGCCACGCTCGGCTGCCACAGTGGCCAGGGCCAGGGCGCGTTGCAGGGCTTTCTGGTCTTCCAGCACGTGGTCGGCCGGCAGCACCAGCATCAACTCGTCGCGACCTTCATTGACCAGCATCATCGCGGTCAGGGCCACGGCCGGCGCCGTGTTGCGGCCGAACGGTTCCATCAGGATGCGCTGGGTTTCCAGTTTACGGTTGCTCAGCTGCTCGTTGACGATGAAGCGGTGGTCTTTGTTGCAGACCACGATCGGGGTGTCCATGCCTTCAAACACCAGGCGTTCCAGGGTTTGCTGGAACAGCGTGTGTTCGCCGGTCAGGGCGAGGAACTGTTTAGGGAATTGCTTACGCGAAAGCGGCCAAAGACGTGAGCCGCTACCACCTGACAAGATCACCGGAATCATGTTGTTACTCCTTGAAAATCGTATGGGTCAGAGCTACTGCGTTCTGTCGTTTCACTCTTGTTCTTATTCCCACTGCGGTTCAATGTGGGAGCGAGCCTGCTCGCGAAGGCGGCGTATCAGTCGACATCAATGTTGAATGTCAGACCGCTATCGCGAGCAGGCTCGATCCCACAAGGGAACAGCGTCAGTCAGGCAAAATGTTTAGCGCGTCGAAACCGGGCGTTTTACCCAGACTGGCGACAGGCTGCTGCCTTTACCGGTGACGTACAGCACGGCGGCTTCACCGCGTTCCAGGGCAACCGGTTTCACGTCGCCGACTTTGGTCGCGCCGTCGTACAGGGCCAGGCTGACTTTGACCGGGTTGATTTCACGTTCGCCACGGCCCTTGGCCGCTACGGATGGAACCACTTCGGTCTTGCCATCAGCGGTTTTCAGGGTCAGGGCCTTGTCGCTGAGGTTCTGCACGCGAACCAGGGATTTCTGCTTGTTCTTGAACGGCGGCTCTTCGATCAGTTGCGGCGCGCCGCTGGCGTTGTTGACCAGGGTGTAATAGTGATCACCGGCCAGTTTCACCGGCAGGGTCTGGCTGCCGACCTTGGCGCTGTAGTCGCCGCCCGGCATGAAGCTGAAGTCGGTGCTGGACAGCGGCGCGAC
>LNAP01011799.1_pt1 | contig 14569 bp, 20 predicted proteins | sample 602601 | NCBI WGS metagenome assembly LNAP01 (sample SAMN02440304, study PRJNA202911) | soil metagenome | biome: Subtropical and temperate rainforests or woodlands; isolation source: soil samples (1 kg each in a 20% v/v slurry with milli Q water) were... ...
CGGGTGCACTTGAAGCTGAACAGAGTGTCGTTCCAGTGGTGAACACTGAGGACACGCTCGTGGTTCATGTTGCTCATGTACGTGGGACTCCTGGAGATTTTGCCTGCGCCTATGATGTGCGCAATTGCATAGCATTCTAATGGCAGCGACAATATCTGTTAAATGGATTATTAAGATAAGGGTTATCGGTTATATAGATATGCGATTTACTCTCCGTCAACTTCAAGTCTTCGTCGCCGTCGCCCAGCAGGAAAGCGTATCCCGTGCTGCGGGCTTGCTCAACCTGTCGCAATCGGCGGCGAGCACCTCCATCACCGAACTGGAACGCCAGTCGAGCTGTCAGCTGTTCGATCGCGCGGGCAAACGGTTGAGCCTCAACGCCCTCGGCAAACAGCTGTTGCCGCAAGCGGTGGCGCTGCTCGACCAGTCCAAGGAAATCGAAGACCTGCTCAACGGCAAGTCCGGCTTCGGCTCTTTGGCTGTCGGCGCGACGCTGACCATCGGTAATTACCTCGCCACGCTGCTGATCGGCAGCTTCATGCAGCTCCACCCGGAAAGCCAGGTGAAGCTGCACGTGCAAAACACTGCCAACATCGTGCAGCAAGTTGCCCACTATGAAATTGATCTGGGTCTAATCGAAGGCGACTGCAGCCATCCGGACATCGAAGTACAGAGTTGGGTCGAGGATGAGCTGGTGGTGTTCTGCGCGCCCCAGCACCCGCTGGCCATTCGGGGCACGGCGACCATGGAAGAACTGAGCCATGAGGCGTGGATCCTGCGGGAACAGGGCTCTGGTACGCGGCTGACCTTTGATCAGGCCATGCGTCACCATCGCAGCGCGTTGAATATCCGCCTGGAGCTGGAACACACTGAAGCGATCAAGCGCGCGGTAGAGTCGGGATTGGGCATTGGCTGCATTTCACGGCTGGCCCTGCGCGATGCATTCCGCCGCGGCAGCCTGGTGCCGGTGGAGACACCGGACCTGGACCTGGCGCGGCAGTTCTACTTCATCTGGCACAAACAGAAATATCAGACGTCAGCGATGCGCGAATTCCTCGACCTGTGCCGCGCCTTCACCGCCGGGGTGCAGCGCAGCGACGAGATCGTGCTGCCCACCATCGCTTAAAGCAGGATCACCGCCCACACCAGCCCGATCATGGTCAACGCTACGAACTGGGCGGCGCTGCCCATGTCCTTGGCGTTCTTGGACAGCGGGTGAAGCTCAAGGGAGATGCGGTCAATGGCCGCTTCCACCGCCGAGTTGAGCAACTCGACGATCAATGCCAACAAACAGACGGCAATCAACAGCGCCTGCTCGACGCGGCTGACGTTCAAAAAGAACGAAATCGGGATCAGGATGACATTGAGCAACACCAGTTGCCGAAAAGCCGCTTCGCCGGTGAAGGCTGCGCGCAGGCCGTCCAGGGAGTAACCGGAAGCGTTGAGGATGCGTTTCAGGCCGGTCTGGCCTTTGAAAGGGGACATAAAGTGGCAACTGACCAAAAAAGGAGTGGGAAAGCTAGATCAACCGAAGTCAAAAAAGCGTGAAGGGGCCAACCTTTAGTGGCTTGAAATTGACTCAAGTTGTTGCAGGAGCAACGCCGCCTGGGTCCGGGTGCGCACATTCAGCTTACGGAAAATCGCCGTGACGTGTGCCTTGATTGTTGCTTCGGACACGCTCAGTTCGTAGGCAATCTGCTTGTTCAACAAACCTTCGCAGACCATGGTCAACACCCGGAACTGCTGCGGCGTCAGGCTGGCAAGGCCTTCGCTGGCGGCCTTGGCTTCGTCGGAAACGCTGACTGCTTCAAACGCCTGGGGCGGCCAGAACACATCGCCATCCAGCACCGCACGTACGGCTTTCTGGATAACGCTCAGGTCACTCGATTTGGGAATGAAACCGCTGGCCCCGAACTCACGGGACTTGACCATGATCGAGGCCTCTTCCTGGGCCGACACCATCACCACTGGAATTTGCGGGTACTGACCGCGCAACAGCACCAGCCCGGAAAAACCGTAGGCTCCCGGCATGTTCAGGTCCAGCAGCACCAGATCCCAGTCGGACTTTTCGTCCAGACGGGTTTCCAGCTCGGCAATGCTCGCCACTTCCACCAGACGGACGTCCGGGCCAAGGCCAAGGGTCAACGCCTGATGCAGGGCGCTACGAAAAAGAGGGTGGTCATCGGCAATCAGGATTTCGTATGTGGCCATTTTTCAAATGATCCTGTTTTTCTAACAACTCGAGGTACAGCCACGGAGCTGCACCAACAGGGCACGTTCAACGCCAATCACGTGGCAATTCACGTAAAGAAACGGCGTATCAAACTTTGGCCGCGCCCTAATCGGCGCCAAGCATGCCCAGCGAAACCGGGGTGGTCAAGGTGTCTGGCCGGTACAGTTCTTTGCAGTATGGGCGACAATCAGGCCGAGACAGCAGCCGTTTTCTGCACGAAAGGCATCAGCTCGGCATGTGCCGGTGTCGTGACGTCCATTTCCAGCTGGCGTTTGGCATCGAGGTAATGCTGGCTGAACACATCGAAATAAGCGTCCAGTGCCGACGCGGCAGCGCCATCTCCCGCCAGATCGAGGCACAGCGCCGCCACTTCGGCCGTGCACAAATGCTCGCTGCGGGTCGACCGGCGCAGCCGATAACGTGAAAGCTTCTCGGGCAACAGGCTCAGGATCGGCAGCGCATCGAAATAAGGACTTTTGCGGAATATCTTCCGGGCTTCGGTCCAGGTCGCGTCCAGCAGAATGAACAGCGGCCGCTTGGCGCTATCGACTTCGACCGTGTTCGTCACTCGTTCAGGCGCAACGTACTCGCCGGGAAAGACCAGATACGGTTGCCATTGCGGGTCGGCGAGCAATGCCAGCAACTGCGGATCGGTTTCCGTACGCGACCAGATGAACGCATGGTTGTCGCGCACCACGTCAGCGATCAGCCAACCCGTATTGCTCGGTTTGAACACTTCCTTGTTGGTCATGATCAGGCACACGCCAGAGCGGGTCTCGACCTGCGGACGCCACGCGCACAGGCAATGGCTCTCGATCACGCGACAGGCACGGCAACGGGGTGCCCGCCAGCCACGGGCCTGAATCGGCTTGATGCCCTCCTCTTCGCGCTGGTCACGCAAGCGGGCTACGGCGTTGGGGGCGTGGTTCATCGCAGGTAACACCGGCAGACAGGAAAACTCGGCACGAATAACACTCAGGGGGCCATAAAGGCCGGCAGTTTACCAGAGCGGCCGGCGCAAGCCTGTACCGTCCAGACAGGCTCCCCTATAATTCGTCACCACTGAACGCACAGTCATGTGACGGGTCGAAGCACCAGTCACTGAACCAGGAGAGTTTCATGTTGCGCCTTATCGTTCCCACCGCTGCCATTCTGCTGGCGTCGTCCTTCAACGCTCAGGCTGCGTCCTTGAGTGAGCAGAATCTCAACAGAGAGCTGCGCAACGTCGCCGCCCAAAGCAGCGTCGGCACGCCACGGGCGATCAACGAAGACATTCTCGATCAGGGCTACACCGCCGAAGGCAATGTGTTGATCAACCACTTGAGCGTGCAAAGCAGCCACGCCAACAAGATGCGCGCTGACCCCAAAGCCGTGTATTTCCAACTGGGCGCCTCTGTGTGCAACAACCCGTCGTTCCGCAAACTGATGGCCAAGGGCGCGGTCATGCGTTACGACTTCACCGAGGTGAAGACCAACCGCTCGGTCGGCTCCGCCAGCTATCAGGAATCGGATTGCCCGAAAGCGACACCGGCGAAGAAAAAGTAATTCAAGGGGAATGGGAATTGGCGCGCCGCTGTTCATCCTCGGCGCGCAGTTCTGCCAGAAGCGCCTGCAAATAGCGTGAGCGCCGGTCGGCTCCCTCCAGACGCCGGCAGCACTCCTCTTCAAGACTCAAATGATTGGTCTCGGCCGATGACTTCAATAATCGATACAGTTGCGTATCGATCTCCAGAATGACTCTGGCCATAGCATCCCGCCTCCTTGCACTTCGCCCTTGCTTGAGCGACAAAATCCTTGAACCGCTTGTATCGTGCGCCCTGCCATTGACGCAAAGTTGTCATGTCACGCCTGTTATTCAGTAAATCAGAGTACAGCTCACTCGGCGTGCGTTCAGACGAGCGGTGAAATCACCTTGCAAATCGTCATTAAGCGGTTGCCAGGAAAGACTTTGCAGCGCAATGATCAGGCCAGCGCAAATCACCGCGAGGGTCTAGATTCATAGTATTCCCGTTCACTTTTCAGGGCAGAAAAGGGGCTGCCTGGTTTGCGATGTTTGATGCGAATGTTTCCTTCATCCAAAGGAACAACAGAGCCTGTATGGAAGGAGAAGTTGATGCCTTACCAACCGAATGACCTCCTGAGCCGTCATTTCGAAGAAAGCGGCCACGACCTCACCAGCAAGGTCGAAGAACAACTCAACCTGGTTTCGCCCAACAGCCCGAACATCCCGATCTACCGAGACATGATCCTGACCGTGCTGCGCATGGCCCAGGAAGATCACAATCGCTGGAATGCCAAGATCACCCTGCAAGCCCTGCGCGAACTGGAACATGCCTTCCGCGTGCTCGAACAGTTCCGGGGGCGGCGTAAAGTTACTGTGTTCGGCTCGGCCCGAACGCCGATAGAACACCCGTTATACGGTCTGGCCCGAGAACTCGGCGCGGCACTGGCGCGCTCGGACCTGATGGTGATCACCGGTGCCGGCGGCGGCATCATGGCGGCCGCCCACGAAGGTGCCGGCCTGGAACACAGCCTGGGGTTCAACATCACCCTGCCCTTCGAGCAACATGCCAATCCCACTGTGAACGGCACCGCCAACCTGCTGCCGTTCCACTTCTTCTTTACCCGCAAGCTGTTCTTCGTCAAGGAAGCCGATGCGCTGGTCCTGTGCCCCGGCGGTTTCGGTACGCTGGACGAGGCGCTTGAAGTGCTGACGCTGATCCAGACCGGTAAAAGCCCGCTGGTGCCGGTGGTACTGCTGGACGCTCCGGGAGGCAAATTCTGGCAAGGCGCCCTGGACTTCATTCACCATCAACTGGAGGAAAACCGCTACATCCTGCCCACCGACATGAAGCTGGTGAGCCTGGTCTATAGCGCCGAAGAGGCGGTGGAACAGATCAATCAGTTCTACAGCAACTTCCACTCCAGCCGCTGGCTCAAGCATCAGTTCGTGATCCGCATGAATCACCAGCTCAGTGACGATGCGCTGGAACACATGCAGCACGCCTTCGCCGACCTGTGCCTGAGCGATCACTTCCATCAGCATGTCTACAGCGGTGAGGAGCACGACGAGCCGCAGTTCAGCCACCTTGCACGCCTGGCCTTTACCTTCAACGCGCGTGACCATGGACGCCTGCGGGAACTGGTGGATTACATCAACCTGCCGGAAAACTGGGCGCAGCCCAAACCTCAGGCACAACAACGCACGCGGGAACCCTCGAAGGTTACGTGAGGCAAAAAAAACGGCCCGCTATCGAAATAGCGAGCCGTTTCAGTCAATCGTCCATCCCTCGGCCGCTGAACAAGCGGCTGATCATTTCCATGGAATAGCCCCGATAACTCAGGAACCGCCCTTGTTTGGCACGTTCCCGGGCGTCGATCGGTAAATGCCCGGAAAACTTGCGCCGCCAGGTGTCTTCCAGTTGTTCCTGCCAGTTGATACCGCTCTCACGTAACGCGAGTTCGATGTCGCTGCGTTGCAGGCCACGCTGGCTCAACTCTTCGCGGATACGCAAAGGGCCATAGCCGGAACGGGCACGGTAGGAAACGAAGCTTTCGAGGTAACGGGATTCGGACAGCAGGCCTTCTTCCGTCAAGCGGTCGAGTGCAGTGTCGATCATTTCAGGGAGGGCGCCGCGCTGACGCAGTTTACGCGTCAGCTCGACTCGACCATGCTCGCGGCGTGCGAGCAGGTCCATTGCGGTTCGCCGCACTGCGACGAGTGTATCGAGTACGGCGGTCATCGGATCAATCAGATATCAGCGTCAGCCAGGTCATCTTCAGTCTCTTTGACTGGCGATGCTTTGACGTCCGGCGCTGGAGTCAGCAGTTTGTCGCGCAGCTGCTTCTCAAGTTTCGCGGCGATTTCCGGGTTGTCCGCCAGGAACTTGGCCGAGTTGGCCTTGCCCTGACCGATCTTGGTGCCTTCGTAGGCATACCAGGCACCGGACTTCTCTACGAAACCGTGCAGAACACCCAGGTCGATCATCTCACCGTTGAGGTAGATGCCCTTGCCGTAAAGAATCTGGAACTCGGCCTGGCGGAACGGCGAAGCGACCTTATTCTTCACAACCTTGACGCGGGTTTCACTACCGACGACTTCATCACCTTCTTTCACCGCGCCAGTACGGCGGATGTCCAGACGAACCGACGCATAGAACTTCAGCGCGTTACCACCGGTGGTGGTTTCCGGGCTGCCGAACATCACGCCGATTTTCATACGGATCTGGTTGATGAAGATCACCAGGCAGTTGGCGTTCTTGATGTTACCGGTGATTTTACGCAGCGCCTGGGACATCAGACGGGCTTGCAGGCCCACGTGCATGTCACCCATTTCGCCTTACCAGGGCAGCCACGGAGTCGACGATGATCACGTCAACCGCGTTGGAACGCACCAGCATGTCGGTGATTTCCAGGGCCTGCTCGCCAGTGTCCGGCTGGGAAACCAGCAGGTCGTCGACGTTGACGCCGAGTTTGCCGGCGTACTCAGGGTCGAGAGCGTGTTCGGCGTCGACGAATGCGCAGGTCGCGCCGGCTTTCTGAGCCTGGGCGATCACCGACAGGGTCAGTGTGGTTTTACCGGAGGATTCAGGACCGTAGATTTCAACGATACGGCCTTTTGGCAGACCGCCAATGCCGAGCGCGATGTCCAGCCCCAGAGAGCCCGTGGAGATAGCCGGGATCGCCTGACGGTCCTGATCGCCCATACGCATTACGGCACCCTTGCCGAATTGACGTTCGATCTGACCCAGGGCCGCAGCCAAGGCTTTCCCATTAAAGTCCTCACGTAATCAATAAGGCCTGACGGCCAACACCTGTATAAGTAGACAGTATTATTCCACAGCGATTCAGTATCGCCTACCCCTGATTTGAGATTTCTCCAGAGGCATGGCGCAGCAGCCCCTCTAGCGCGGCCTTCACCGTTTGTCGGCGGACCTCGTCGCGGTTACCGGGGAAGTGCTGCACCTCGCTGAAGACCCGCTCACCCACCCCCCACGCCAGCCAGACCGTGCCTACCGGCTTGTTCGGCGAACCACCGTCCGGCCCTGCTACACCGCTGACCGCCACGGCAAAAGACGCCCGGCTTTTTTCCTGCGCACCTCGCACCATGGCCTCGACCACCTCGCGACTGACCGCCCCCACCGTCGCAAACAACTCGGCCGGGACATTCAATTGCTCGGTTTTCTGACGGTTGGAGTACGTGACATAACCCGCCTCGAACCATGCCGAACTCCCGGGAATGCGCGTGATGGCCTCGGAAATCCCACCGCCGGTGCAGGACTCGGCCGCCGTGACGTGAGCATTGAGAACCTGAAGGCGCCTGCCAAGTTCAGCGGCCAGTTGGGTGATTTCTTTCACGGTCATCTCCTGAGCGAGCGGAATGGGAACTACCGTACACGAGCGGATCGCGCTTGCAAGTTACAGGATCGATCAAAATGTTAGCGCCGCAGCGCCCGGATATAGGCCTGACACGCCTGCAAGGCAATCAGTGCACGGTCGCCGGTGTCGGTGATGGCGATAATTCGTTGAGCATGCGCCGGGTCAAGTCGGGCGCGTAGGGGGCCATGATCCACGCCGCCGGTGCCGGAGGCGGTTGGCACTGCGCAGCCAGTGGCAGTGTCGCTGGCATCGAGGAGGACTGACAGCCGCACATCAGCAGTGGCAAGACGGTCGCGCAAGCGACCTTGATCACGTTGGGCATCGCTAAGCGCTCGATAATGGGTGTGTTCGCTGACCGACAGCCGTTGCTCCAGCGCCAGGCGCTTGTCCTGCTCGGCCTGTTGCCGGGCGGCGGCCGCCAGGGTTAGCCGGTTGAGCGTCGCCGCGTGCTGCCTGTCGAGCTCCGCCAGTTGGCGCCCGTAACGTCCATCCTGAAATCGCCAGGCCACCGCCGCCGAGCCACCGGCCAACACGGCCAGTAACACAACAATTCCAGCAACCCGCCACGATAAAGGGATCAAACCGAAGGCTGGCATAACACCGCCCTCGCCCGCGCCCACAGTTGCAAACGGTCTTGCAGCCCGTTCAGCCCACCATTGATCCGGCGGGTGATGCTGTTGAACTGGTCACGATCAGCCAGTTCGTTGAGGCCGTTTTGTGCCCAGAACCAGGCGGCAGATTCCGCAGCCCATCGCGGTTGCTCCAGCAGTTCCGGTAATTCGAGCAGTCGCTCGTCGCCGAATACACCGACACTGCACTGTTGATAGTTGTGGCGGCCAGTGATCTGAATCAAGCCACGACCGCGGTACTTTTGACCGTCGCCGTCGAGCGCTGCTGTATTACCCAAACGAGCGGCTAACAGGCCGGTGTCGTATTTGCTCAAATACCGGTCACTGCCGAGTTCGCGCACGTACTGCAACTGCCCCGATTCGTGACCCACTTGCGCAAGGAAAGCGGCGCGGCGTTTGGGCGTGTTTATGGAATGGCCATCCATGGCGCCATTGAGGGCGGAAATGAAAACGCCCGCTTGGCTGCGGGCGTCTGGAAGTATTTGCTGTAATTGCAGAACCGTCAGCGGCATGAGTCGTGTTCCCTTCGCCATTTGATTAGCCAGACCGCGCCAATGCGTTATTGGGTGGCGTCCAGGCAGGTCGCGTCGATCACGCAGCGATAGCTTTGAAATTTGTCGCCGCTGGCAGTGACCTTGTCGATTGACCAGTAACCGCGCATGAAATCCGGCCAGGAAGGGTCCAGCAGCAAAACGCCCTCGGCGGACAGGGCCGGATTGCCAGGACAGGCGATTTTTACCTTGAGTTTTTCACGCAACAATTTGCGCACCTCACCCTCTCCGACGTCCCTGGCCTCTTCTTCATTCTGACAAAGCCGGCCGATGACCTTGAACGGCGCGCTACCGGTTTCAACCACCCGCACCACCCCGGCCGCCGCGTCCCACCAACTCGTCTTGCAGCCCTGGTTTTTCGCCCGGGCAGTGTCATCGAGCGTGGCGGAGATGAAGGCGCGATCGCCTGGACGATTGTCCGTGGTCACCGACAATTTCACCTCGGGCAACACCTTGCCCGACAGCGACTTGATCTGACCGGGAAGCGCCAGCACATACAGTTCATTCACCGGTTTGGCGATTGCGTGATGCCTGAGGGCAAGGCGTGTCAGGAACGCCATGTCGCTTTCGTTGGACTGATCGATGTGATCGATTTTTTTCAGTGCCAGTTGGGGAGCCACACGTGGCGAAAAGCCGTGCCGGGAAGCTATCTCGCGAAACAGCGCACCCAGGGTGGTCGGGCCGTGACTGGCGGATCGACGCAGCAGGAACCCGGTCTTGTCCGCGACACTGAACGGCGCCGCGGTGGCCACCAGTGTCAAGCGAAGCGGGAACAGCGTCGGTGTCAGGCGAGACACCATGAACTGGCCCTTGTCCACCCACCCGGACTCCACGTAACCAACCCGCAAGCCCACCTTGCCGCCCAGGATCGGCAGGCCTTCGAGCCCTTCCAGGTCGAGCGTCAAGGTCAATTGATCGGACTCGATACCGGCGGCATCGATGTGCTCCCAGCTGATCAGGCGCTTATTGATCAGGGCCTCATTGGCCCCATAAATGTATACCGCTGGCGTGAAACCCAATGCCATGGAGCCTCCTTAATCCCACGCGGTAACCGGCGTGGTCACAACGGGTTTTGCGTCAATTTCCGGCAGTACCACCCAGACGCCCGCAGGCAATACCGGCCCCGGTTCCGCCAGTGTGGGGTTGAGCCGCCACAGTGCTTCTTCGACGGCATCGTCACAGCGACCCAGTTCGCGGTACAGCAACAGGTTCACCGAATCACCGGCCAGACTTCGAACTCTACGCATGGATGAACTCCGACAGGTCTACTGCCCAACTGACGACCATCGCCGTGCCGTCATCGATGATCATGCTCTGGGTTTCCGTCACCGTGTTGATTCGCCAAAGCCCCCAGCTGCGTCCGATGCCATCTACCAACGGCACCGGTTTGCGCTGTTCCTGTAGCGTGCGCAGCTCATTGAGCCGGTCCATGGCCACCGCGTACATCGATGTCCCCGTAATCCTCAATGTCTGGGCCTTTTGCCCGGTCTGACTGGATTTCGGCTTGCCGGTCACAATGTCCAGCTCCACCCAGCCACCGTCCGAGCTGTGCACGATGCCGCTGTACGCGAAGTGACGGGACAGGCCGAAAATGAAACTGCCCAATGCCATTTGCTGGCGCATTACAGACCTCCATCGGTCAGGGCCGCACCTCGTCGAGTGGCGAGGGCGTTAGTGGTTATCAGGGGGACAAATTCACCGTGGAACTGCGTCTGCAGTTGCTGCGCCACGATTGTTCGGATGTGCTCGGAGTTATCCGCCCCCGTGCAGGTGACCTGGATTGACGGTGAATAATTGATCTGCTGTGTTTGTGTCTGTGTCGAGGCGCTGGTCAGGTCTTTGCTGACTTGATCAGGGGCACCGAGCTGGTCGGAAGGTGTGGCCAGTTTTTCGCCCAGCCAGGATCCGGCGATGCCGCCGAGAAAACCGCCGATGGCCGTGCCCACGCCTGGAAATATCATCGTACCGAGCGCTGCGCCCGCATAAGAACCGGCCACCATCCCGGCAGAGGACGCGACGGCTTTGGTGTCTCCAGTGGCGACACCTTGTGCGATATCGACCCCGGCGCTGAGCAAGTTCAGCCCTGGTGCTCTTTTAGGGAGGAAGGAGCCGACCTTGGCGGCTTTGCCGAGCAACGGGCTGGCCGGACTGGAGCCAGCAAATTGCACCAGACGCTGAGCTGGAGCTGGAGCTGGAGCTGGAGCTGGAGCTGGAGCTGGAGCTGGAGCTGGAGCCAGAGTTTGAGCCTGAACCAGAATCGGGGCCACCGCCGGTCTATCGACCCGAGGCTGCACAGTGACATCAAATTGCGATTGACCCTTCGGATTGCCCTGCCCCTTGGCTTTGTCCGGTTTTGCGTTCCTGCGTTTCTTGCGTGCCTGATCACCCGTGTAACCCAGGCTGCTTTCCGTCCTCTTTTTCGGTGGAGGAGGCTTGTTGTCCTGGTCGGCGCCGCGATTGTCCTCGCCGATCAGATCCCCCAGGCCCCAGGGCAGGCGTGGCGCCGTTCGCTTCAGGATTTTCTTGGCAACGTTGGTCAACGCTTCGGTGGCGACGGCGGCACCCACGACGGACGCGATGGAAGAGAGCGTGACCGCAACAGCCGCCAGCCCTGTGGCAATTACGGGATGTTGCTCGGCAACCGAACTGAGCTTGTCGACCTGAGCAGAAAGAGACGTCAGCGGGCCGGACATGTCTGGCGTTACTGCGCGCCCCAGGCGACTGAGACTCGCATCCAGCACGTCCCTGCCGGGTGTCGAATTGCGCCCTTCGTCTTTGACGGTCTGCCCTGTCGAGCCATTGCTTTCGACCGTTGACGTCGCAGTGGCGGCTTTATCGGACGCGTCCTTGCGCACAACGGGGTTCTGAGGCGTGGCGGCGATTGCAGCCGTCCGCTCGGGCGCCGTCACCGCCACCACACCGGCCTCGCCACTGCTGCGCAGAGTGGAGCGCAGGCCTGCCCCATCGACATTCAGGTTGGGGGCGCCCAATTGATCGGGCGTTTCAGTCGCCGCCATGCCATCGAGGTTCGATGGCGATGGGCTGTCAGCGGCAGGTCCCACTCCGAGCCGTTTGAATGCCGAGCGTGCTGAAGACACTACCGCTGTCAGCGACGTCAGCGCTTCACCCAGCTTGTTCTGCCCTGCCGTCAGTAAGCGTATGTCCAGGCTGACCGTGTTCAGTGCCTGGTTGAGCTGCGCCAGCGGGGCGATGAAACCGGCCAGCCCGAGGGTTGCTGACCCGCCGCCCATTGCCGGCGACCCCATGCTATTGATCGCCGCACTGGCCAGCGAATATTGACTGTCTGCCATCCCGCTCTACTCCTGTTTCACGCCAAGGCGAGTGATCGCGATGTCGTAGCGGCGCAATGCCTTGCCGACGTCCCACTCCAGAATGTCCGCTTCACTTACCGGGTAAATGAGCGGCACCACATCGAGGATTACTTCGATGTCGCGCTCCGAAAGAAGGCCGCCGGTTTGTTTAAAAAATCGTCGATGCGTACCTGAAGCTGTGTCCAGTCGGGCACGGTCAGCAGGGCCAGATCGGGAATCATCAGCCCGGTGCAATGGGCGGTGATGAACTCGGCGCGTTCCTTGGGCGTCTTGAGTTTTTTCATCGCTTTGGTCGCGCGCAGCACCGGCATTTCCAGAGTCAGCGTGGTGAGGGTTCGACCCGCCACGGCGAGCGGTTGCAACAAGGTCACGTCGTCGGGATCGGCCGACGGTGGTTCACCCTCGTCCGCTTGCTCAAGGAAATGCGACGTCGGCAACGTCGACATCTCGTGCACGTACTGCGCGATGCTCACGTAGTCCGGGCGCTTGAGTTGATCGAGTTCCTTGACCGACAGGCCGGTGGCCAGCAGCGCCAGTTCGAAGAACTGATCGTCCTCATCGTCGCCGGCACGGGTCAGGGCTTCTTTCTGTGCGGCGTAGTACAACGGTTTGAGCTGAATCTGCTCGATCGACGACTGATCGTCGGCCGCGATCGGCGACAACAAGGCGTGAACAGGAGGTGTCCAGGACATGAAATGAATTCCTTGGTGAATCATGAGACCAGCAAACCTTGTGGGAGCGAACCGGGGTGGGCTCGCTCCCACAGGTTCAAGGGATCAGCACTGCGCGGCGGGCGTCGCCGAGAATGTCGACGCCGTTGAGCACGAACTTCTGGGTGCGCACGTCGATGTCGATCACCGGGATGCCGTTTTCCAGACGGTTGTAGGTGCGGCAGGAGAGCTCAAGCGTGGTGGTCGGTTTGTCATTCATTTTGAGCGCCGTCTCGGCCAGGGACTTCAACTTGCCGCCGACGGTGTGGTAGGTGAACCAGGTGTTGCCATCCTGATCCTGACCGGCCTCACGGACGTTCAGCAAAATGTCGTCGCCCAGTTTCACACCCAGGGCGAGCATGACTTCTGCGCCCACGCCTTGCAGCTTGAGCGTGGCGGTGAGGGCTTTACCGCTCTTGGCCATTTCCTCGCCGATGAAGCGCCCGCCGGTCATGTTCTCCATCTCGAACTCGATCTTCGGCGGGGTGAACTCTTCCACCGTCGCCGACAACGGCAGGCCTTGCAGGGTGGCCGCGATGGCCTGTCTTACGCGGTTGGTAAACATTAGAGAACGTCCTCCAGGAAATCGCGGGCATTGAGTTGATAAACCATGTGTTCGTTCGGCGCGTAGCGGCCGTAGTCGATGACCACGTACCAGGTGCCGTTCTTGTACTTCTCGACGCTGTTCAATTCCGGGTGCAGGTACACGCTGCCGCCTGGAATGGTTTCGTCGGCGACCAGGGTTTGCAGCCAGTCATTGATGCGCTTGACCTCCTGGTCCATGAACGACTTGGTCAGGTTCTTGGCCATGGCTTTCTGGCCGGCCTTGACCAGCTTGCGGCTGATCGCATCTTCGAGGCCGACGTAGCTGATGAACTTGCCGGTGATCGAGCGGTTACCCAGCAGCGAGAAGCCGCCGAGGATGGTGCGGGCGTAGTAGCTGATGCCGTAGCGGTTGAGCAGATCGCCCTCGGTGGAGGTGTCGAGGATGTTGTATTCCACGACCCGCGAAACGTCCTCGGCGAAGGTCACCTGATTGCCCGGGCTTTCCCATTGCTTGACCTTGGCCAGCGCTGCGATGGCCAGGCTCGACGGCGACAGGAACACGTTTTTCTTGGCGGCCTTGGAGTACACCGACGGCATGTTGTGCACCAGCAGGCAGCGGTCGAAACCCAGCTCCGCGCCGCCCAGTTCCTGGCTGTAAGTCACCTGGTCGGCGACCGCGGCGTCCTTGCCGTCGAGCACCACACGGGCCTTGATGCGCTTGCCGAAAGACGCGAACTCACCGGCCACGGCTTTGGTGCTGGTGAAGCCCGGCGCGCCGATGATGGTCAGGTCCTCAGGCACGCTGCCCAACGCCGCGAGGCCGAGCTTGCGACCGGTCAGCGGATCGATGCCGCCGATGACGTTATTCAGCGTGTCCGCCGGGGTCGCGCCCTCTTCGACGATGACCACGTAGACCGGCACCTTGACCACTTTCAGGATCTGGAAGACCGCGTGATACAGCGTGCCCGCCTCGGTGCCCGTCGGATCGAGCAGCGCCTGGGTGGTGAAGCTGTTGATGCGAAACGGCGCATTGCGTGGAATCAACGGATCCGCCTTCGGCGCGGTGCCGATCAGACCGATGACGTTGTCGCCCAGGCCACCCATGGCCTCGGGGGATTCGGTGGCATTGACGGTAATGCCGTTGTGCTCGAAGTTCAGAACCTCAGCCATGGTTATTCAGCCTTCTTGG
>LNAP01003682.1_pt1 | contig 14568 bp, 13 predicted proteins | sample 602601 | NCBI WGS metagenome assembly LNAP01 (sample SAMN02440304, study PRJNA202911) | soil metagenome | biome: Subtropical and temperate rainforests or woodlands; isolation source: soil samples (1 kg each in a 20% v/v slurry with milli Q water) were... ...
TTTGCCAATGGCATCCCAGTCACGCTCAGCCAGCGCGCCTACAAGCGCTTCCCTGGTTTCTTCGATACGCTTGAGTGCAGCACTCATGTTGGTCTCCTCAGCACAGCTTAGTGAGCAGCGATTGCGTCCCAGCCTTCCTTGACGGTGCTCAGCAAGCTGCTGACCTCATCGAGGATCAGTGGATCGCTTTTTATATTGGCTTCAGCCAGGCGCTGCATCATGTAGATGTACAGATTGTCCACACGGGCCAGCGTATCAGCTGATTTTTCCATATCCAGACCTTCGCGCAGGCCGCCGACGATTTCAATCGCCTTGCCGATCAATACGCCTTTTGCAGGAATATCCTTACGTCCGATGGCGCCTTTGGCCTGGGCAATACGATCAAGCCCTGCCTCCATCAGCATTTGCACCAGACGATGAGGATTGGCCTCGGACGTTTGCGCGTGGGCATTTACTTTCTGGTACTGCCGAAGGGCTAACATCGGGTTCATGATCAACCTCGTCAAAGCTGGAAGAATTCGTATATTCAGTGTATCGACGCACGGTCGAGAAACTTTAGACCAGAAGCCAAAAACCCGGCGTGCGATTAATCGCAGCCGGGTTGGGTGACTCAGAGAAATCAGGCAGAGGCCTGGGCATTCAGCGTATCGAAGAACGAGGTGATGCTCGACAGCGTGGACTTCATCTGCCCGACCAACAAATCCATGGCGTTGTACTTGGCAGTCAGCGTGGACGTGAGGTTCTTGACGTAAATATCCAACGATTCCTGCTGCTTGAGCAGCGCGGCACTCGTCGTATTCAGCGTCGTCTTGCGCTGATCAAGGATGCCCCCGGTTTCGGTGTAGGGGGTCATGGCTTTCTTCATGCGCGCCAACAAGCCGTTGGTGGCATCAGTACCGCTGAACAGTTCCTGAACCTGTCCACCCAGACTATTGTCATTCATGGCCTTTGTGAACTTGGTGGCGTCGAAAGACAACGTGCCATCTGACTGTGCGGTTCCGATCCCCAATTGCGACAAGGTAGAAAGCTTGCTGCCAGGCCCTGGCGTGACCAGCACCTCTCGCAACGATGCCAACAGGTTGCGGGGCATGGAGTCGCCCGTCATTGCGGCCGAGACAGTTAGATCCCCGTTGGAATCCGCGGTTGCCTTGGTCAACGAATTGATGGTCTTGACCACCGTGTTATAGGCGTCAACGAAGCTTTGCAGTGAGGATTTCAGACCGTCGGTGTTGCTTGCAACAGTAACCGTCGAATCCCCTACCGCAACTGCAGTGAAGCTCAGTCCGCTGACTGCGGTGCTATAGGTATTGGTCGAACTGGTAACGGTAAGACCCGCAACGGTGATCGAGCCATCGACAGGCGCCGCGCCAATACGGCCGGAACTTGTTGGCGAGGTCGTATCAAGTGCCCCTGTACCGATAGCCAGGGCACTGGTTGCACCCGTAACGCTGGTAGTGATATCCGTGCCTGCGCCGGTTTTCGTCGAACTGAACACCAGTCGTGCAGAGCCCGTGGAGTCAGTGACGATGTTGGCGCTGATCCCACTTGCAGAAGTCTTGGCGTTGATCTGATCCCGCACGGTTTGCAGTGACGAATCCTGGGCGATATCGATGACAGTATCGGTAGTGCCATTTTGACTGAGGGTCAGTGTCCCACTCGGAATGGCACTGGCTGCCGCCGTATCGAACGCAGCCGAAGCAACACTGGAACTGGTGGCAAGAGCTACAACCTTAACAGCATAGCTACCGGCCACTGCAGTATTGGTAGTAGTCGCGGTGACGAAATTGGTGGCTGAAGACGTCGCCGAATAACCATTAAACGCGGGCGTATCAGTCTTGCCCAGGTTGGTCATTGCTGTCTGAAACGCATCCAGCGCAGATTTAAGGCTACTGACACCCGAAAGCTTGGTGGTCGTCAGATTGGTTTGGTTGGTGATCTGGGTTTGCTTGGCGTATTTGTCCGAGTCAACCAAAGAGGTAACGATTTCCTTGATTGCCAGACCCGAGCCGAGGCCCGTTGAAGTACTGATTGGGCTTGCCATGTGCTTCTCCTTCAGGTTTCGTCGGTCTTTTGACAACGACACAACTCGGAACTACAGCCTACACGATCCATGCCATCACACCTTGGCATCAAACAACAAGCTGTGGGCATTGTGAAGGCTGTCCGCAATTTTCAAAGCTTCCGCCGAGGGTAACTGTCTGACGACTTCTCCCGTATCGCTGGCGATGACTTTGACCACGACTTCTCCGGATGCTTCATCAATGGAGAATTCGAGATTGCGCCTTACTGACTGCACGAACTTTTCAATTTCCTGTACGGCAGTCTTGAGCTTTTCCGACTTTGCATCGTCGGATTCCTTCGATGAGTCTTTACTTGCGGACGAATCCGCAGCCGCCGCTGGCGCAGGCACCGCAACTGCTTGAGGAGCGGCGACTGCTTGTTCTGCTACAGCTGGCGCCGGCTTGACGGCCTGGTAAGACAAGCCCAACTTTACGCTCATGTCCATTCCCAACACCTCCTCAACGTAAAAAGCGGAAGAGCACGACTAGCACACTCCTCCGCCAAAACTCATTCCGAAAATTACTGAAGCAGCTTCAGTACAGCGGAAGGCAACTGGTTAGCCTGGGCCAGAACAGCTTGGGAAGCCTGTTGCAGGGTTTGCTGCTTGGTCAGGTTAGCGGTTTCTGCGGCGAAGTCAGTGTCTTGTACACGACCCAGTGCAGCAGTAGCGTTTTCGTTTACGTTTTGCAGGTTGGAGATGGTGCTGGTCAGACGGTTTTGCGAAGCACCGAGGTTTGCACGAGTGGCGTTGATGGTCGCCAGGGCATTGTCGATTGCACTGATCGAAGCGTCGATGTTAGTACCGGCGACGGCACTGTCTGTACCTGTCAGAACCAGGGTCGCGCTGTCGACCAGTAGCGTGGTAGCGTCAAAGCTATCGCTCAGTACCAGGCTGATACGGTTGGTACTGCCCACTTCCGAACCTACCTGCAGCTCCATGGTGCCAGCGTCACCGTTGAGCAATTTCTTGCCGTTAAGGTTGGTGCTGTTAGCGATACGGGTCAATTCGTCCGACATCTGGGCGAATTCTGCGTTGGTCGCGGTCTGGTCGGCGCTGCTGTTGGTACCGTTACGTGCCTGAACGGCCAGTTCACGCATACGCTGAAGGATGTTAGTGGACTCTTGCAGAGCGCCTTCAGCGGTCTGAGCCATCGAGATACCGTCGTTGGCGTTTTTGATTGCTACTGTCTGACCGCGGATCTGGCTGCTGATGCGAGTGGCGATCTGCAGGCCGGCTGCGTCGTCTTTTGCGCTGTTGATTTTCAAGCCAGAAGACAGACGAGTCATGGAAGTGGACAGAGCGTCGGATGCGCGACCCAGGTTCTTCTGAACGGACAGGGAAGCAACGTTAGTGTTTACGCCTAAAGCCATGATGAAATTCCTCGTTGGTTGGGTGCTGCGGCTTCCGGCCCTGGCAACAGCCGGGATGGCACAGAGAACCTTCGTAATAGTTATCGTCGGGATCGGACTTTGCTTTAGGGCAATTTATAAAAATAATGCCATCACGCAGCCACCTGCCCGGAAAACAAGGACTTAGGCATTTGTAAAGATTAAAAACGGCAGGCGTAAGTGCGGACAAACAAGCGCAGTTCTATATATCGATCACGCGCCGTAGAAGCGGCAACTCAATAAGTGTGAACCAGTTCCGTTATTTCGTACTGCATGTAGTCGGCAAGGCCCAGCCAGTCCTGTGATTGCTGACACGCAAGCATCGCCACCAACAGTTGCGACCATTGCTGCTGGACCGCCGGAGTGCTGTCTTCAACCAACAGGGCTACAGTTTCGAACACTTGCAGCATATCCAAAGCGGCCTCGACGCTGCGACCCAGACGAAACAGGCCGGCGCAGTCATTACAGGCCAGAACCCACTGTTCGATCTCGCTCATTGAGTGAACGCCTCATTGAAGGTGGTTCCTGCGATCATCGCGCCGGACCGGCTGCTATTAAAGAAGCGAACCTGTGGATGCGCCTGAATGTAGCGTTCCAACTCGCCAAGGTAACGCCGGAAGTTGAGCAGGGTCTTGACCCGCTGACCATGGCCATCGAGCACCCACTGCCGGGCCTGATCGACGGGTGCACCCAGCTCACCATCGCCCCAGCCGGCATGGCTCTTGTTCTTCGGATAAGCGAAGTCCGCGCCAAACAGGGTGATCTGCGTCGCGCCCATTTTCACCGCCAGATCCACCGCTGGATGAATGACACTGCCTCCGGCCGCCAGCATGCCGCGCCGAACCCGCTGACGCAGTTGCGCATACACCGGGCTTGGCGAGAAGGCGACATAACGCTCGCCCTGCCAGGCCGATAGAACCTGCGGATCGCCTAGAGGCAGATAGACCAGGCGGATCCCGGCGGAATCCGCCGCAGGTAGATGTCGATCGCAAATGCGTTGATCAATAGTCACTACGAAGTCAGGCCGGATACCTTGAGCAATCAGCGGTTGGTAAGCGGTGTCGACGCAGACGAACAATGGACGCTGGGGCTGACAGCGCACGGCCAGCAACTTTTCGAAATGCTGCTCAAGGCTTGGGCCAGTGCCAATTACGTAGATTTCCCGGCCCGACTGCGAGCCGAACAACTCGGCAACATCAGGATCACTGCTGACCAGAGGAAAACTCTCCTCAAGGCGCTGCACAATTTCCGGCGACTGCGGATCGAATTCGCGGTTGTTGAAATGAATGTGTACTTCGCTGACCAGCCGATCACGAATCCGCGCATTGTTTTCGTCGGCCAGCTCCAGCTCGGCAGGCAAAGCGAAAAAGGGAAACTGGATTTCAGAGTGCTCAGCAGCGTAGACCAGTTCAGTGCGCGGGTCGCGTAACCAGTCATCCTGATCGGTCAGCTTGAGCACCAATGCGAACAGCGATCCATTGAGGATATGCACCTGCAAACGCGTGGTGCTGCGTTCTTCCAGCAGAACCCGCTGCAAATCGCCAAGCCCGGTGCCATATATATGCAGCACTTCACTTTCCGGCGGCAAACTGGCGGCCTGTAAACGCGCTTCGGAAATCCGGTCATGGCGGCTGGTGAGCTGAATGCCATTGATACGCAGGGTTGATTGCAGCCCTTCAACCAACTCAGCCTCGGACGAGGCATCGCCCTCAGTCTGTAAGCGCGTGAAGACATCCGGCCACCGGTTCTGCAGCACTGCGGCATTGCGCTCAAAGCTGTCGGTCATGAAGCCTCACCTGAAACGAAGGCAAAAAAATAGCGCTCAAGATTAACTCACCTAGAGCGCTATTTTTGCTGCTTTATGCGATTACGGGCGATAAATGATCGCCGAACCCCAGGACAAGCCGACGCCGAAACCGCTCAAGGCGACTCGCTTCCAGCTCGAATCCATGGCGTGGCGTTCCAGCAGCAGCGGAATGCTGGAAGACACGGTGTTGCCAGTCTCCAGCATATCCTTGATGAACTTCTCGGGTTCGCCCTCGAAACGTCGCGCGACTGCATCGACAATCGCCGCGCTGCCCTGGTGGATGCAGAACGCATCGATATCCGTGGACTGCAAGCCAGACTCGTCGAGCAATTCATGCAGGTGCGCCGGGACTTTGAGCAGCGCGAAGTTGAACACCTGGCGACCATTCATGAAGAACACGCCGTTGCTGACCTTCAGGTGCGGCGCGCCGGAACCGTCAGTGCCGAACTTGGCCTTGCCCAGCTGCCATTGGGCGTCCTCGCCCATCCAGGTGGCAGTCGCCGCATCACCAAACAGCATGGTGGTGTTGCGGTCTTCCGGATCGACAATTTTTGAATAAGGATCAGCGGTGACCAGCAGGCCGTTTTTCAGACCGGTGGCTTCCATGAAACCCTTGAGCGCATAGATGCCGTAGACGTAACCCGAGCAGCCCAGGGAAATATCGAAGGCTGCGACGTTGGTCGACAGGCCCAGCTTGTCCTGGACGATGGCAGCGGTGTGCGGCAGGCCTTCTTCATCGCCGTTCTGGGTGACGACGATCAGCACATCAATGGATTCGCGCTTGAGTTGCGGATTGTTGGCGAACAAAGCGTTAACCGCTTCGACGCACAAATCGGAGGTTTCCTGGCCGTCTTCTTTACGTGGCAGGAAAGCCGAGCCGATCTTGCCCAGAATGAACTCGTCATCCTTGCCGAATTTGGCACCCTGCGCGTAGTTGTCAACGCCGGCCGCGGGCACGTAACTCGCTATGCTTTTTATGCCAATCATCATGGCTTCCCAATAATAAATAGCTGAATATCACCGCGCGCTCGATGGCGGGGCATTGTAATCAGAAGGCTTTTTTTGCCCTTGAATAAAGGGCTGCGGGGAAGTTTGACCGATCCCGGAGAACCGTGAAATCAGCCTTACGTCGTCGTCGCCCGCGAGCACGATACAGTGAAGATGCGCGTTGTGACTCATAGGTCACTAAGTTTTATGCGCTTTTACCGCCACGCATGCCACCGACAACCACAGAAATCGTGCCGAAAATTGCCTGCCGACATCAAGATGTCACGCCAATGTGCCGCTTTACTCGACGCTATCCCAATCCAGCGCTGTACCCCGAGTCATGGGCTGCCGGGCCTTTCGCCCCAATACCGCATCAATATGTTTGGGCGCCAGGCCAAGGCCGGGCCGAATGGCGCGCACGTTGTCCTTGCTGAACGTTTCGCCGACGAGCATATCGCGCACGACGTACAACGAGCGGCGATAGTGCAGCGAGTTCTGTTCCGCCAGCGTCGCGCCATACTGCACATGGCCCAGCCCTTGCCAGGCACGTTCTGTTTCAATGACCAGACTGGCCATCTCCGCCGGTTCCAGGGAAAAACTGGCATCCACCCCGCCATCGGTACGATCCAGGGTGAAATGTTTCTCGATGACGGTCGCGCCCATGGCCACCGCCGCCACCGAAACGCCGACACCCATGGTGTGATCGGACAAGCCGACCTGACAACCGAACAGCTCGCGCAGATGGGGAATCGTGCGAATGTGGCTGTTTTGCGGGGACGCCGGATAAGTGCTGGTGCATTTGAGCAGCACCAGGTCCCGACAGCCCGCCGCCCGTGCCGCACGCACGCTTTCATCCAGCTCGGCAATACTGGCCATCCCGGTGGAGATAATCATCGGCTTGCCGGTAGCCGCGACCCGGCGAATCAGCGGCAGGTCGGTGTTTTCAAAGCTGGCGATCTTGTAGGCCGGCACATCCAGGCTTTCGAGGAAGTCCACCGCGCTCTCATCGAACGGAGTTGAGAACGCCAGCATGCCCAGCTCTTTGGCTCGGGCGAAAATCGGCGCATGCCATTCCCAAGGCGTATGCGCCTTTTCATACAGGGCATACAACGACGAACCGGCCCACAGATTGTTGGGGTCTTTGATGAAGAACTCGCCCTCGTCAATGTCAAGGGTCATGGTGTCGGCAGTGTAGGTTTGCAGCTTCAGCGCATGGGCTCCGGCCTTGGCAGCGGCCTCGACGATGCGCAGCGCCTGCTCAAGGGACTGATTGTGATTGCCGCTCATTTCGGCAATGACAAAGGGCGGAGCATCCGCGCCGATGGAACGTGAACCAATCTTGAAACCTGTCATCGCTGTTCTCTCGCATTAAAACCGGGAACGGCAGCGTTCAGCACTGCCGCGACACGACGGGCGCCCTTCCCGTCCACCAACTTTCGGGACTGTGAGGCCAGACTTTCGCGCAACTCCTGATTGTCCATGAGCTGCTCAATCGCCTCTCGCAGGGCCTGCACACTGGCCTTTTCCCGGGTGCCGATATAAAGATGCGCACCCGCTGCCGCCAGCTGTTCGGCATTGGCTTTCTGATTGGCGGCGACTGCGACACAGATGGTCGGCAATCCTAGCGCGGCGCGCTCCCAGGTCGTGCCGCCACCGGCACCGACAAACAAGTCGGCCTCGGCCATCAAGCGCGAAAAATCGCTGACCTGGATTTGCAGACGCCAGTTCAAGCGCCCTTCGGCCAACGCCTGCATGGCAAGCCAGTCGGGGTTATCGATCCCGGCGACGAAATCCACTTCCAACTGCGGATAGGCCAGCAAAGCCTGCATCGCGATCCACGATTGCCCGGCGGCATCGAAACCACCGAAATTGACGATGACCCGCTTGACCCTGGGGCGAATTTTGATCGGTTCACGCTGGAATTCATCACGCAGCAAGGCAAAGTGCGGCCCGAGCAAGGCTTGGCATTGCCCAGTGATCCACGGCGCGTAGGCCTGGGGCGTGCCGGAAAAATTCTGATCGAGCAACACATCAGCGATATGCGGGCGATTGGCCAGATCGTCAATGGCCATGATACGCGGCGCAAATCGACGCGCGGCGGTTTCCCAGTCGGCGGCAAGACCGTAGTGATCGACAATCAGCCAGTCGAAGCGCTCTTCAGCAGGCAGCGCCTGAGCCAGCGCGTTGATATCTGCCTGGCAAGGCAATAATGCCTCGATGTCGCTACCCGGCTGCTCCTGCGCATAGCGTTCCGGCAACCCATGAACGGTATAACCCTGAGTCTGCAGGCGGCTCGACAAATGCCCCGACAGCAGGCGACAGGCAAAGCTCACATGCGCCCCGCTGTTGCGCAGCACATCAGCCAGAGCCATGCACCGCGCAATATGACCGCTGCCAATATTGAGCGACGCATCGGCACGAATCAGCACCCTCACCCTTCCAGTTCCCCGGCCGCCTTGAGCGCCGCGTAGAGAAATTCCGCACGCCGCCAATCCTCTTCGGTGTCGATGTCCTGAACCAGATGGCGCGGCAGGATGATCGGCAGACTCAGCTCGGAGAACACCACATCGCCGCGCAGCCAGGCGTCGCTGCGCCCCCAATAGAATTGACCGGCGTCCTGATACGCGGGCGGAAGATCCTGCGAGCGGGTTGCGCGGAACTGCGGATACATCGGCGTCAACCCGCCGCCGGGTTCGATCAGCAAAGCGCGCTGCACTGGACAGCCAAAACTGCACACCGGGAATGCGTAGGATTTTTCCGGAGCGGATTGCAGCATTTCCAGCCCCTGACGCAAGTAACGCGTTTGCAACAGCGGCGCGGTGGCGTAGATGCAGCATGCGTAATCGAAACTCAGTGCCTGATCTGCGAGCGCGGCTATTGCATGTTGAATAACCGTGCTGGTGCCAGTGAACGCATCGGCCAGTTCAGCCGGACGCATGAACGGCACCTCGGCGCCATGAGCTTGGGCGATTGCGGCGATTTGCGGATCGTCGGTGCTGACCACTACCCGATCAAATACACCACTGACCAAGGCCGCGCGGATCGACCAGACGATCATCGGCTGGCCATTGAACAGTTTGAGATTCTTGCGCGGGATACGCTGGCTGCCGCCTCGCGCCGGAATAATGGCTACTGCGCTCACGCACGTTTTTCCAGCAGAAACCAGGTCACGTCATCGGCTGGAAACTGCGGGTCGCGATGGTAGGTAAAACCGTAGTCCAGCAATTGCAGATCGCTGTAGCGGTCGAGCATCTCGCCAGCAAAATCGCGCTTGAACAGCTTGCCGGAGTTGCCCCGATAAGAAACTTCAACCGGCGCCGGATTGTAGTATTCGGCAACCAGAATATAGCGACTGCTCAGGTTATAGAGCTGCGCGTAGGCGGTCGGCAGTAAATCCGGGGCCAAATGGATCAGCACGCCTTTGACCAGCGTCAGGTCAAACTGCTGTTGCGGGACGTAATCGAACAGCGATCCTTGCCAGATATCAGCGATACCCAAGCCTTGGGCCTGAGCGTGCGCTTTGTCGTTTATTTCTACACCGCTCAGCGCACAGCCAGGCAACAAATAGCGTAGCGCCACAAGGTTGTTGCCGATATTGGTGCCCAGTTCCAAGGCACTTTTCAGGCGCTGGGTCCGCGCCAGCGCCTTGCCGAACAACGCCGTGTCGGCCGCAATAAGCGCGGCACCCTGACAGCGGTCGGCGTAATCATTGCCGAAGGGGCCGGCCCAGAACTGTTCCTGTTCAGTCAATTCACGCATATCGGATTTCTACCATCATTCAGTGGGGGCCGAGCGTTACGCCTTGCCGGTGGTGAGCAAACGCTGCAACTGCTCGATCACGTAGTCCTGCTGGGTTTCGTTCATGGCCGGGAAGATCGGCAGGCTGATGGCTTGCGCGTAATAGCGCTCGGCCTCGGGGAAATCGCCTGACTTGAACCCCAGCCCCCGATAATACGGCTGCAAGTGGACAGGAATATAGTGCAGGTTGACGCCGATTCCGGCTGCGCGCAAGGCTTCGAAAACCTCGCGATGACTCAGCGCCAGGCGCTCGGTTTGCAGACGCACGACGTACAAATGCCAGGCCGATTCAGCCTCGGCCTGGGCGCAGGGCAAAGTCAGCGGAAGTTCGGCCAGCGCCGCTTGATAGCGAGCGGCAAGCGCCCGACGCCGGGCAATGAACGCATCCAGCTTGTTCAGTTGCGATAAGCCCAACGCAGCCTGAATGTCGGTCATCCGGTAATTGAAGCCCAGCTCAACCTGTTGGTAATACCAGGGGCCGTGGCTGGGCTCGTCCATGTGCGCCGGATCACGGGTCATGCCGTGGCTGCGTAGACGGCGCAAGCGCTCGGCCAGCTCGGGACGATTGGTCATGACCATACCGCCCTCCCCGGTGGTGATGATTTTTACCGGATGGAAACTGAACACGGTCATCGCCGCGAACTCGCCGCAGCCCACCGGACGTTCGGCGTAAGCGGCACCCACCGCATGGGACGCGTCCTCGATCACAGTGAAGCCGTAGCGCGTGGCCAATTGAGCAATGCTGCGCATGTCACAACTTTGGCCGGAGAACGCCACCGCCACCAGAACCTTGGGCAGTCGCCCATCGCGCTCGGCAACTTCGAGTTTGCGCGCCAGCAGCTCGGCATCGAGATTCCAGGTCAGCGGATCGATATCGACAAAATCCACATTGGCGCCGCAATAGCGCCCGCAATTGGCCGAAGCAAGAAAGGTATTGGGTGTCGTCCACAGCCAGTCGCCGGGCCCAAGATCCGCTGCCAGACAGGCAATGTGCAGCGCCGCTGTGGCATTGCATACCGCTACGCCGAAACCGGCCTCGACGCGCGCGGCCATGGCGACTTCAAAGCGCTCCAGCGTCGGGCCTTGGGTCAGCCAGTCGGACTGCAACACTTCGACCACGGCGTCGATGTCCGCTTGATCCAGGCTCTGGCGACCATAGGGAATCATGGCTGGATGTCGGCGTGCAGTTCGCCGATCTGGCCGACCGACAGGAAATGCGGATTGATATCCGAACGGTACTCAAATGTGTCGGCCACCGCCTTGCCTTGCTCACCGCTCACATCAAGGCTGAAATCGGCATCGACATTATTGAAGCGGATCGACGGCACGATGGTGTAGTGATCAGCAAATTCCAGGGTCATGCGCGCGTCGTCCAGCGGCACCATCAACTCGTGGAGCTTCTCCCCGGGACGAATGCCGACATGCTTGTGCGGCAACCCGGCGGCCATGGCGCGGGCCAGATCGACGATGCGAATCGACGGAATCTTCGGCACAAACACTTCGCCGCCATGCATGCGCGCAAAGCTCTGCATCACGAAATCCACACCGTGATCCAGGGTGATCCAGAAGCGGGTCATGCGTGGATCGGTGATCGGCAATTCCGTGGCGCCACCAGCAATCAACTTGTTGAAAAACGGCACGATCGACCCCCGTGAACCGGCCACGTTGCCATAACGCACCACGGCAAAACGCGTCGGCTGATCCCCGGCAATATTGTTGGCGGCGACGAACAGCTTGTCGGACAGCAACTTGGTTGCGCCGTACAAGTTGATCGGGCTGGCGGCCTTGTCGGTGGACAGCGCGATCACGCTCTTCACGCCATTGGCGATGGCTGCGGCAATGATATTCTCCGCGCCATTGACGTTGGTGCGGATGAATTCCGTCGGGTTGTACTCCGCTGCGGGCACATGCTTGAGCGCTGCGGCGTGCACGACGTAATCGATGCCGCGCATGCCTTGCAGCAAGCGGTCGGCATCACGCACATCGCCGAGGAAAAACCGCATGCACGGCGCGCAGAATTCCTGCTGCATTTCGTACTGTTTGAGTTCATCCCGAGAAAACACCACCACCCGCTTGGGCTCGTAGCGCTCAAGCAGGGTGCGGATGAACTGACGACCAAACGAGCCGGTGCCGCCGGAGATGAAAATCGATTTTCCGTTGAACATCCTTGAATCCTCTGACCGGTAGCGAACTTATGCCAACAGCTGCGACCAGTTAATCCTGGTCGGGTTACCTAACTCGAAACCTTTACCGGTCAGGGTTAGATTTTTGTTGTAGGCCAAGTCCTGCGCGAAGCACCCTGACCACTTGGCACGTAGCGCTTCAAGTGCCTGGGGCGCATGGGGCTGCAGCCCCGGATGGATGATTTCGATCTGTGGCGTCCAGACGATCAGGAACCCGGCAGCGCCTATGGTCAAACACAGGTCCACATCGCTGAACGATTCAGCGAAATCACTTTCATCAAGCCCGCCCACTGCATCGAAAATCTCTTTGCGCACCATCAGGCAGGCATCGGAAACCGCCGAGTAATTCTGTTCCACGGCCAGGCGGAACATATAGCCCTCGGCATCTCGTCGTTCACCGATGAAGGCTGAGCCCACCCCGTCATTCATGCCCAGGATCAACCCTGCCTGAGTGACTGTTCCTTGTTCATCAATAAGCTTGGCACCCACAACACCAACTTCCGGACGCTGGGCCTGGTTGAGCAGTGACTCGATCCAGGTGGGGTTGACCACTTCCGCCTCGGCGTCTAACAGAACCATATAGCTGCCCTTGGCTTCACGGGCGGCGGCATTGATCAGCGCTGAACGACTCAGGCCTTCGGCATTGCGCAGAATACGGATGGCGCTGCCAGCCGATTGCCGCTCGTCAAGCCAGCCACTCATCTCGGCAGACTGGCTTTGGTTGTCGGCAATCAGGATTTCATACCGGGTATAACGAGTACGCTGACCAATGCTGGCCAGACAACGCTGCAGCGCCTCGAAATTGTCCTGAGTGCGAACAATGATGGACACCAGTGGGCGTTCGCTGTGGCGGTAGTCTATCTGGTAGAGACCGGGCTTCTCGGACCTGACCTGCGCCTTGAAACCACGACGCGTGAGGTGGCGCAGCAGCGCCTGACGCTCATGGGGGTTTTCGTCGAACGCCACAGCGCGGCAAATCAGCACCGGCTCATCCAGATGCGCCAGCCAGGCCATACCGCCCTCTTCTATGATTCGCAGCAGCAGGTCGAATTCCAGCGCCTTGCCACAGTCGGCGGAATAGCCACCGGCGGCCTGCAAGACATCGCGCCGGATCAACCAGTGACGCGCTATCAGACGCGGGACGCTTTGCAGCAAATCCAGATTAAAACCCGGTCGAAACACATCGACCAGCGCACCATCGGCCTGACGCTGAATCTCGTCAGTAGCCACGGCTCGGCATTCCGGGGCCGCCTGAAGCTCCAGACTGGCGCGAAGCAGACCGTTGGCAGTGAATTCATCGCCCGCTTCAAGCAGCATCGTCCAGTCGCTGGACGACTGATTGACGATCAGATTCAGCTTGTCGATGCAGTTACCCTGGGTCACCTTGACAAAGTGCAGCGTATCGTTCGGCTGGGTCGCGGCCGGAGGCTCTGCTGTTGTGAACACCACGATCTTGAAGGCCTTGCAGTTACCCTCGAGCAAGCTATCCAGAGTGACCTGCAAAGCGGCGACATCACCGTCGAGGTTCAATACCAGCAGACCGAACTGGGGACCACCGTTTATGGCGAGCAGATTGTCGCTGATCATCCGCGCCTCCTCGGCGTCTGGATGGCGTGCGTCCAGCCATGTGAGCAAACGACCGGATCGCGTGGCGTTAAATACTGTTCGATTGTCGGGATCAGGCAATGCATTAAGACGATCCTCGAATGCCCGTACCTTCCGCGCCTCGTCCACATCGCCCATGCTTTCCAATTGATGCGCCAGGCGGCTGACGACCTCTCGATTGAAGATATTGCAGTCCTGAGCCATCCATAACCGGTCAACGATACTTTCCGGCGTATCGTTATTTCGCGGTCGCATCAAATCCTGCTGGCGAGCCCAGACACCTTCAAGCCCTTCCATTTGCATACGACCGGCGGGCATGGCGTGCAGCATGAATTCATAGGTGCTCAACAAATCGAAAAACGGCTGGTTATAGAACGGCATTTCGACAAATTGCCGCGCAGCGAAACGACGCTCGGGCTCCATCGTCTGGCTGGCCCAGCCAGATTCAATAATGAGCTCGGCAGTCAGGCTGCGGCGATTGCGCAGGCAATCGGCGAGCGCCTCGAAACTTTGCAGTACAAACTCGACGCGTTGCTGCGCGTCCAGCCCTTCAATCTGGGTCGGCAACGCCGCCAGTACCCCGGCAAATCGCAGCCGGTCGGCCACGGATTTGGGATCGGTGAATGACAGTGTGTGATAAATCTCGGTGGAGTGTTCTGACTTCCCGTAGTTGATCTCCCGAACAACGTAGGGAATGGGCAGGATGCGAGCCTTGGCTCGGGCCAGCATGTACCAGGC
>LNAP01003683.1_pt1 | contig 14568 bp, 23 predicted proteins | sample 602601 | NCBI WGS metagenome assembly LNAP01 (sample SAMN02440304, study PRJNA202911) | soil metagenome | biome: Subtropical and temperate rainforests or woodlands; isolation source: soil samples (1 kg each in a 20% v/v slurry with milli Q water) were... ...
GGGCACTGTGCTGGCCTTCATGATGAGTGTCATCGCTCTATCTCTTCCGGAGATGGTGATTTTGCGCAAGGTGCTTAAAGTTCGCCTGATAGCCACCTTTAGGCGACTGGAACGGCAAGCTGGTCTGCGACGACTTCGCAGGCTACAAAGCCGGTTTTGAGCAGGGCATCACTGAAATAGGTTGCATGGCCCACGCCCGTCGCAAATTTTTTGATCTGCACGTGGCGAACAAAAGTCAGTTGGCCGAACAAGCGCTGCACTCGATCAGCGGTTTGTACGAGGTGGAACGCCAAGCGAGGAACATGAGTGATGAAGATCGCTGGCGAATACGTCAGGAACTGGCGGTACCGATCATCAAAACACTGCATGACTGGATGTTGGCCCAGCGCGACTTGGTGCCCAACGGATCAGCCACAGCTAAAGCCCTCGATTACAGCCTGAAACGCTGGGTAGCGCTGACGCGCTACCTGGACGATGGGGCTGTGCCCATCGACAACAACCAGGTTGAGAACCAGATACGGCCATGGGCACTCGGACGCTCGAACTGGTTGTTTGCCGGATCGCTGCGCAGTGGCAAACGAGCGGCTGCAATCATGAGCCTGATCCAATCGGCGCGCATGAATGGGCATGATCCGTATGCCTATCTCAAAGATGTGCTGACGCGGCTGCCGACACAACGGGCCAGTGAGATCGGCCAACTGCTACCGCATCAGTGGGTGCCGGCCTGAATTATGCAAGGTGAGTTGGCGTGCGCTTACGGAACACCCCTTTCTTATCGTGTCGGGTCATACGAGTTGACTACCGCATCCCACTGCATTTCATGGTCTTCGACCGCAACATTCCATTCGCAACCAGACACCGCGATACGAATGTCCGATAAGCACTTACACCAATGTTGTATGCCAACCCATGATGCGTCTGCTTGGTTATCAGGGAGCTTAGTGGCGCCCGAAAACACGAGGCCCTTCTTTAGAAAACGACTCGGCTCCAGGTTTGTTGAGAAATCGAATGACTCCCAATTTAGGCCAGAGCCGAGGGAGAAGAATCGTTCGATTTGATCGTCTACACAGTAGCGACGAACAATCTCCTCAATAACGGTTACCTCGTTCGAGCTGAGCGGGGCCTTTCGCCAAGCAGTGTAATAGATGGATATTGCCAAAATGCGCCCTCAGAATCGGTAACCGTGATTGGGATGAAGGATACCGGGCTTGCGTCCGTTCGACTACGCAAGGTGTGTTAGCCGGACACTTACGACCTACAGTGGTCTAGGCATTTCTCGGCGTAGCTTCGACGGTTAAGTGCACCCTTGCCGTCAGGAAGATTTTGCATCAAGAGGCGTACTACTAATTGTTGGCCTGATGGCTTTACGGACTTGTGTTCCGCATACCAGGAGCACAACTCAACCGCTTAAGGGCGATCTCATGAACACTTCAAAAACTCTACAGGCGCTATTACGTTGCACTTTCTGCTGTGTGTTCGGTTTGGCGATCGCGGGAAACTCAAACGCCGGGGAGCGCAATACTCCACACACCGAGCCAGCTACTGTCACCATGAGTTCGAATCCAAACCTGTCTGGTGTGGTGGATATCTATTTGGATGGGCGCATAGATGGAGACGTAATGTCGCGGCTGAACACCTTCGCTGACCTCAAGGGAAGGAGCGGTGTGATCCTTCACCTTAATTCCTTTGGCGGCAGCATGCGAGCAGCACTTGTGCTCGGCCGTCGCATACGTGAGCTCGGGTTTTCGACTCAGGTTGGTGTGAAGGGGGAGGGGTCGATAAGGAATGAAGCGGGAATTTGTGAGAGCGCCTGCGTCATGTTGTTTGCCGGCGGACGATTCAGGCTGATTCAGCCCGATTCAGTGGTAGGTGTTCACCAGTTCGCCACGGTTGACCAGGTTACCTCAGAACAAGCAATGGCCGATGCGCAGATTTTTTCGGCGGCAACGGTCAATTTCCTCCGCGACATGGGTGTTAATACCCAGCTCTTCAGTTTGATGGCTGCAACTCCGGCCAATGCAATGCAGGCGCTGTCGGTGCCCGACCAAATCAACCTCGGATTAGTGAATGCGGGAAAAGATGCTGCCGTCTGGGGTATCGAGAGTGCACAGGGCGGTCTTGTCTTGAAAGGTGTGCAAAGCACCATCAGCAGCACTATTGAAATTCAACTGGCATGTACCGATCAGCAAGAGGTTTCCGCTGCTGTGATGGTCGACGTCGTTGGTAAAGGGGGCGTCCGAAGTGTGGATCTGCTGGTTGATGGTCGAACTACGGCGGTCGCGCTCAGGCAGCCGGCTAAATTGCTGGGCCGCACAGCAAAGTTACACTTCCTGCCCGGGCCATCCCAATTGGTGGAGATGCAGCGGGCCAGGTCAGTCGGTGTGAGTTTGAGTTACGACGGTCAACGCCAATCGATGTTTGCGATCGAGGTACCTGAGCAAGCAGGCGCCTTGATGGCTGGGTTCGTTCAACTTTGCCACGGCACTCCGAGGCACGGGGTCGTGCAGCGCTGAAGGCAATTACCGTTCCGTGTGGATCATTTCCAGAGGCCAGTAATTCTAATCCGGGGCGATCGCCTTAGGTACAACTCCTATCAAGGACATGACTAAATGGACATCAAAGCTATGCACACGCAGGACATCAGCGACGTGCTTTCAGTCGGCCGGCTGTGCCTCTGCGACAAAGTCACCAGCACCGAAACTGAAATGTTTCGAGCGTTATTCGGCGGCTTGATTGTCGGCGGCTCCAAACCTTTCGGTGAAAAGCTTGATGCATACACCGCAAACAAACATCGAGTACCGAAAGTTTTGGTGGATCTCGCCATTGAACTGGAGCTCCGCGGCCATTAACCCCATAACCCGACTCGTCGGGCACACAAGGAAAACCCATGAATTCGAAATACACAGCTTGTGTGGGGGGCGCGATAGCGGCCCTGTTGATCGTGTTTGGCCTGGTGTCGTCACTTGCTGGCGAAGTCGGAGCAGCAACCGTTGCCGAAATTCAATCTGCTACTGCTGATTCGAAATGCGCTAGAAAAATGCTTCAAGACGCGAATCGCTGGGGGCAGGAAATCCAGCGGCGGGACCTGAAACACGTGAAGGACAAGTGCGTAACGATCGACAAACAATCCAAAGCCTTCGAGTAGGGAGAAATCTATGACCGGTACCGAAAGCGAATTTGTTCTGGAACAACGACTAACCGAAAAGGGATTTGACTATGTCGCGGCCCAATAACAACACCGTCAAAGTTGGCGTGTTTCGCCAGCGCTACGAACATCTTTACCGCAAGCTGAATGACTACCACGCGTGCTGCTCTGCTGATGAGGTTCGCACCTGGAAGCGTGTTACCCAAGCGCTCCTGGACGAAGTATCCGCACTCAAATGTGGTCGAGCATCCCCCGAGGATCTTGAGGCACATAGGCGTGCCGTTGCCGTTATAACCGAACGTCTCGCGGCGGCTGACCAGCGCATCGAGGCTTACGAAATGAAAAAAGCCCCGAAAGCGGCGGTCCAAGAACCCACCAGGCCAGCTCTGAGGCTGATTCAAGGTGGAAAGCTGCACTGACGCACTTCATGCGTTGATGTGATCGCATACGTTCCACCAAGCCCCGCACAGTTAACGCTGGCGGGGTTTTTATTGTCAGCTTCCGAGTTTCCGATGTAGCGTGATGTGTCCCCAAATAGCTTCTACGCTGATTTGCCGACTACGCGTAAGCAACTATCCAGCAGGCGCAGGAGTTGCGTATAAAGCGCAATCACCAGGCGGCAGATGCATCGCTGGGTTGGAATAGTGAGTAAAATCAGAATGCAGGCTGCTTGTTGCATGCTTTTTTAGCTAGGGGAATGTTGGCCCCTCAAAGGGTGGTGCTGTGCTTATGAATACAGGAAGTGAAACAACGGTCCCGTTCATAGCAGATGAATCTCACGTCTCGCCTCGAGAGATTGCCGCACTCAGTCGGCAGCGTGGATTTCTTCCGCAGGAGCAATGGGTTGGAACTCGATATGGGGTGTGGAGAAATCAGTCGCCGTGTTATAGCGAAAGGCGAGCGGTCCTGAATAACTCTCTGAAAAGTAGATGCGCCAATGCGTAAACGCGACCCTTCAGCAAAACTACCGGTGATAGATGGTCCCTGCAAAGGTCAGCGCATGGCTTCGGCGGATGACAGCTTTACGTTTGAAGTCGACAGCGCGCTAACAAAAACCCGGACCCAGGTCACTTATTGCCTGCGGCGCCACAAGTTGATTGGGCTTGTGTGGGCGCTACCTTCCAACAAGAGTGTCTCGGCATTGCCACCACCTTTGTAGCCACCTGGTAGCGCAGGGTGTTTTTTGCATCATAGGCTCTTCCTGGGCCAAGGCCCTATCCCTGATGATGAGGTGCCTCCCTTTGCGCCTCCCAAGCAGGACCTACATCACCCGGCTTGACCAGCTCGGGACGGTAACCGTCAATTAAGGCGCCATTTGCAGGACGATTGAGTGACGCGCTTAGTCTAAAAGAAAAGTTAAAGATTTATGTTTTTCTGCCGAAGCGGTAGGAACGGTAAAAAAGGAAAATGGAGCTGGATATGAACGCAGCGAAGAGCTTGGTTGGGGTTACTCCACGAGGTAGCATTGTTGACGTCGAGTTGTACACGCGTCATATATTTGCAAAACAGAAATACCTGATCAAAACGGAGCAAGGAGTTTTTACTATTTCTGGAAAGATCCATTCAATATTGTTTGGTACGCCTGTTGCCACTCACCGGGATATACATAATCAAGAGACGATTCTGGTAATTGGCGCGGGTAAGCATGCTCGGGCCTATAAGATGGATGGCCCGGTAGACGGATCTTGATCTTAAATCGGCTCAATTACTCCGGTAGAGCCTCGGGGCTGGGCCACTTGCGCCTGCCCCGTCGACGAATCGGCATGGTGAAAGCAAGGTTAAAAACCAAAAGGTGACTCTCAACATTCCCTTTGCGTATAGTCAAAGTCTGGTAGCCGTTGCAATCATGCATGCTCGGTTACCAATACTGGATCACTGCGACTGCCGCATGGAGTAGTACGACCGCGTTTCTGGACGATACCAAGCCCCCTTATCTGGTATTTGTTGCGCCCCAAACGTCGCCAGACGAACTCCTCGTTGTTGTTCCAAAAATATCTGCGCCAGGCGCCCAGCGCGATTCGATCAGTTGACCTAGTCACGGAAAAACACGACAAGAGGATTGTATATCCCGTTGACATATCCAGTGGTCGGACTACTATGGGATATACATATGGCATATCCATAGAGGTGCATCGTGGAACAAGGGTCAGTATTTCTCAGTAATCGTAGTCAGGCTGTGCGCTTACCCAAGGCCGCAGCGCTCCCTGATGATGTTAAGCGTGTCGATGTGATTGCCATTGGCAGAACCCGGATTCTGACCCCCTCTGGTGAGTCCTGGGATAGCTGGTTTGATGGTGAAGGTGTCTCTGCTGATTTCATGACTGATCGTGAACAGCCCGCCGATCAAGAGCGGGAATCGTTCTGATGCTCAAGTATATGCTGGACACCAACATCTGCATCTTCACCATAAAGAACAAGCCGCAGCATGTGCGCGAAGTGTTCAAAACACACCATGGTCAAATGTGCATCAGCACCGTGACTTTGATGGAACTCATTTACGGCTCGGAAAAGTCTTCCCAACCGGCGCGGAATTTGGCTGAGGTAGAAGGCTTTGCAGCACGGCTTGAAGTCCTGAAATACGATCAGAATGCGGCAGCGCACACAGGCCAGCTTCGGGCGGAACTTGCTAAAGCAGGCATGCCAATTGGCCCATACGACCACATGATTGCAGGACACGCACGTTCGCAAGGCCTGATCTTGGTGACCAACAATCTACGCGAGTTCGACCGTGTGCCGGGTCTACGCGTTGAAGACTGGGCATAGGGAAAATCTGACCATGCCACGTAAGAGTAAATACGGAAACATGCCTCCAGAGCCCGAGTACACCGCGAAGGTGAAGGGTGATGCTGGCACTTACCGGGTGCTGGGGATTGACTGGATGCACCACCGCGTTTTGCTGGATCGAGCTGGTCTTGAGTGGACCTCGATTGAGAAAGTGGCATTCGAGCCGGCCCTGGACGCTCAAGTGGTGTAGACACTAGGAAGGATAAGTCACCCAGTTACACCCCAAGCCCTGTCCTAAAAAGCGGGGCCGAGGACGTAGAGGAATGCGGCTTTCGCGTCCGCACAAAAGACATGCAAGGAACCACGATGACAACCGTAAAAATGAACGTCACAACCGATACCTCCGACTTGGAGCAAGCGCCGAAGTCCACAGTTGACGCTCTACTGGCCAACGTGAAAACGTCGGTACTGCTCAAAGACGACCTGCCAGTTGCTAAAGACGAATTTTGGGATGCCGTGGGTACGGATGAAACCCGGCAGACGAGTCGTGAGCAGTCGGCTCAACACGCGGAACAAGCGAAATACAAAGCGACCCGTGTTTTGGTCGATGAGGCGCATCGAACGCCGCAGTTTACCGCCGAAACGATCCAAACTGTGCAAGAATCCAGAATCAAAAACTGAGCTCGGTAAATCACAAGAATCGCGAAACAACTTACCTTCGGCAGCGAGCTTTAAACACTTTTGCCAAGGCCAGTTCATTGATTTGCAAGTTGGCAACTAACTCGCCGCATGCTTCCCTGGAAGCGTTGGAAGAGAATGTAGCCGAGTTGCAGGCCGTTAAATGCCACTTTTGCGTGGCCCGCTTTTAGGGGGGAAGACCATGCGGTTCACTAGCGAATTCCACACATCTCTGAATGCCGAACAAATCACTTTTTGTGCGCTTGAGGCTCATTGGCAGAGTAACCCTGTGAAATGGAAATTCTGGAAGCGACCACCCGCACAGTGGAAGCAACTGGAGGCGCAGTTGATTGAAGACTATAAACAGGCGTGTCTGACTTTGAGCGACCTGCAGGACGCACAAACTCCTGGCCGAAAGAACGCACGCTACAAAGCACTGAAGTTCGGAGGGCTTTTCTCCATGATTTTCTTTGCAGGCATTTTTGGCCTCGTAGCAAACCATTTTTTTAATGACGGCCAAGCAAACTGGATGGCGGCCATCAGCGCTGTGATGATGGGCGTTGGAGCTGTGATCGCCCTCATGAGCGCTTTGATCTTCGGTGAATGACCTGCCACACAGACACTAGCCGGGAGCTCAGCTAGAGGAATATCGTTACACTATCAGCCTTCACTTGTGCGGGCTGTTCTGTGGCTGCTATTTGCAGAAGGTCACATGGCTAGCGGTCGGCGTCTGGCGCTGGTGTATTCTGTTCTTTGTCGGCCGTCTCTTGGTACCCAAGTCATTGGCCTGGTCTGTAAATGCTTCACATGCCCGGATGCCTGGTTTTTTGCCTCCAATTCACACTCCATGTTGGCCATCTCCATTTGCAACGTTAAACCCTTGTTTCCCGTATCCAACGGTAAAGAGCCATGACGAAGTACATGCAAACTGACGAGTTGATAAGCCCCGCCACATTGAATGATCTTGTGGAGCAATCGAAGGATCATGCCGAACGGCATGATTACAACATTGACTCATACGACATTGCTGAGACATGTATTGATGAGTCAGCTCAATTGCTGGGATTTGAGTTGAATCCTGATCAACGTGCTATTGCCATTCAGGCACTGCTTTCTGCGGCTTCGACTTAGAAACTACAGATTTAAGGGCGGGCCAGCTAACTAAAGCAGCCAGCCACGGCCAATAACTGAACATGGAGTAGTAGTTAATGTAATTGCGGCGGGCTGCCGACGGAGCAACTACTTAGCCCAAGGAAAGAAACGCGTACCGCCCCGATTCAGCATCTGCTAATTGGGGCTTTTTCATGGGCCCACCGCAGGCTCGAAGACCTCTCCACAGCCGGCAACGGCATTACAAGTGCTTGCTGAGCATCACCTGAGAACACGAAAACGCAACCTCAGGAGATTGCATGATGGGAAGCCTCATCACGATACCCGTCAGCGCTGGCGCGATGCCGCTTGCTGTTTGGCGAGGCGAAAATGGTCAACGGTTACGCCGTGCATTGTCACGCCTTGAGCGTATGGTGCTCAGGGCGTGCTCTGATGACAACGTAACTAGCGGCCGGCTCATTCAATTGGACAAACGCTACGATCGGATCATTTGGGCCGCCATAACATGGGTGCCACGTTAGTCATCGGCACTCAACCCTGCTGTACACGCGACACCACAGACCCTTGGCATTTGGCCGGGGTCTTTTTTTTGCCAAAGAATGCTATTTTGGATTCCTAACGCGTAAGTGTAATATCTGTTCACCCTATCAGTCCGCGAGTGAATCGGTATGCCTATCTGTAACTGTGTGATCCACACCATCGACAAGAAGCCAGATGGAAACCCCGCAATACTTCATCTACGCGACACAGAGCTGCCGAAAACGGACGTTCTCGAGAACTTGTTGAGCGACTTCAATGATGCCTACAACGGCAAGCAGTCTAAGGGCTGGGGCTTTTTCCATCCAGAATCGGGTGCATATCCCTTCAGCGGTTGGCTGAAGGCCTTGTTTGAAGGAAAGGGGGGCTTCATGGAATTCAGCCGGGATGCGGTGGAGCACCTGACGAGACTGATGGAAGAATCGAATTTGTCCGTCGGCGGGCATGCGATGTTCGTGCACTACCGGCAAGGCCTCACTGATTACCTTGCGATTGCGCTGTTGCATCAAAGCACCGGCGTTAGCCTGGACCAAGAGATGAACGTGGTGGCGGCGCCGCATCTGGACTTTGGCCATGTCCACCTGGCGGCCCGGGTGAACGTAACCGAATGGCTAAGTAACCCCGCGTCTAAACAGTACGTTTCATTTCTGAAAGCCAAGCAAGGCCGGAAGGTCAGTGAGTACTTCCGCGACTTCATCGGCTGCCAGGAGGGTGTCGATTCCGCAGGAGAAACGCGAACGCTTTTGAAAGCCTTCAGCGACTTTGTTGAGTCCGAGGATCTTCCTGAAGAGGCCGCTCGTGAAAAGAAGCAGACACTTGTCCAGTACGCCAGCAGCCAAGCCAAAATTGGTCAGTCCGTCGGGCTGTCTGAACTGTCGGAGTTGCTCGATGAAGACAGACCACAAGCGTTCATCGAGCACTTGCGTAACCAGGATTATGGCCTGAGCGAGGAGTTCCCCGCTGACAAGAAGATTTTGAACAATTTCAGGCGTTTTACCGGGCGGGCAGAAGGGTTGTCCATCAGCTTCGAGCAGCGCCTGCTGGGGAACAAGCTTGAGTTTGACGAACAGAACGGTACTTTGCTGATTAGGAGTCTGCCGACGCAGTTATTGGAGCAACTCAAGCGGGCAACAGAGGCCTGATTATGGGGCCCGTTGACGAATTCAAGGCGGTTAAAGTGCGGGTGACTGAGTGCCTGCACTTGGCCTCCGCGCATTTTGGAAAAGCGTTTCCGGAAATCCCCGTCAAGTTTGACCTGACTGGGAGAGTCGGGGGGTATTACTGTTACCACAAGTGTGATGCGACCGGGAAGGTTACTCAGTCTTTCCGCTTTAACCGGGCGCTGGTGCGTGAAAACCTAAGTGAATACCTAGACCAGATCTGTCCCCACGAAGTCGCACATTACATTGCTGGAACTGAGTGGGGAATGGGGATCCAGCCCCATGGTGTCGAATGGAAAAGCGTGATGATCGAGGTCTTTAACCTGCCCCCCGATCGCTGCCATTCAATGGATACATCCAGCGTTGCAAAGCGATATTTCATATACGACTGTGGGTGCAGGGAGCATCCCCTTACAAAGATCAAGCACAACAAAATATTGAGAGGATATGGCTACAGGTGCAGTGCCTGTAGTAAGCCGCTATCTTTTAAAAGGGAAGAGAAACCGGTCAATACGAACGTCAACATCATTTCGAAACTCTTTGTCAGTACTGCCGATGCGCCTCTTTGTGATGCCCATATCCGTCAGATTTCCGCCATGATCATTGACCACCAGGTGCTAGCGCTCGTGGCAGATCCGCTGATGAAGTCCGACGCTAAGCTTCAGAAGTTGGGGCGGACATTGAAGGTTTCGGATGCCGCGGTGGCTCGCCACCCTAACCCTGGCACTCTGCCGGGGGGCGTGACGCACGCTATCATATTCGGCGATCGGCAAGTCGAGCGTCAGCAACGGGTGGCCGCAGCCTTTGAGCTGCGTGGCGTGATTGTGCGAAAGGTTAGGGCAGGGATGACTTAACCTTCCTGGATTTGCAACGCGATGTCCGACTCCCCCGAAGACTTCAGAGAGCTAAGGGGAGCAACCCTATGAATGAAACAATCCAAGCACCAATACCGTTCGACACCCAGCCGTTTACGCCGGCAGCCAATGGCTAACTCTTTACCCAGACCTCATCGAACTGCGTTGGGGTTTATTCGCATGCGACTGTCAATAGTCTTCAGGAATACGCCGTCGGCTGTCGCGTCATTCGACACCTAACGCGTACCTATAATTTGCTATTGCCTTGATATGATACTGACAGTATTATCATCCTGTGTTCTATTCTAGCTCTGCACTTCAGGCCGATATGCGCCAGTGCGGATGACGACTTCACAGGGGCTCGCACAAATGACGCCGGAACAATTGATCGATCAAACTGATGACAAGTACATGGGACTTAAGCAGACCACGTTCTTCCGTGATCTGTTGCTGTCCCAACGTCGCGATGCTGTTGCGCGGATCGAAGCGTTGCGCGGTGACATGGCGGGCCTCGAAAAAGCGGCCGATGAGGTGGATGTCGCTCTCATCGAGCAGGAGCGGCAGGGCCTGCTGAGCAGCATCGACCGCGAGAATCAAAACCTACGCGAAATCAAGTTGGCGCTCGACGCTATCGACACAGAAGAGTACGGCTGGTGCGCGGAGACCGGTGAAGAAATTGGCCTCGCACGCTTGCTCTCTAACCCACGGTCGCTTTTGACCGTGGAGGCGAAGCATTGCCAAGAGATCAAGGCCCGGCACCAACGGGTGGCCTGATCGCTCCGCATCGACCTGGGCCACTCTATGGGGCCCATCTATCTGAGGTTTTATCATGAACGTAACTTCCCGTACTGTCGATAAGTTCGTTGTGCGCTTGCCTGATGGTATGCGCGATCGTATCAACTTAGTTGCAAGAACCAACCACCGATCGATGAACAGTGAAATTCTTGAGCGCCTGGGTCGCACGTTAATCGAGGATGCAACAGGCATCCTTAACGTTGAGTACATGGAGCAGTTGAGTAATCGCTGCAAAGAACTCGAGGCTCAATTGGAAGCTTTGAGAAAACAGCCTTCTCTCGATGTGCTCACGCGGGCGCTTCAACAAGTCACCTCGCGTTGCGAAGAACTCGAAGATCGTGCGTCCGGCGCTATGCTGAAAGTTGCCCACGGCTAACAGTCATCAGGAGGCTGGTATGGGCCTGCAAGCACAACCCGTAGACGCCATTTGCATCAGTTCTCAAGTGGACGCTGGATCTGCCTATGTTGCCGCTGCACTGCGTTACTTTTGGCTGCGTCAGCAGTCACTGCGTACCGGGCACGCCAACGTGCCAATGGTTCGTCTGGGCATGGGGGACCCGCTTGATGGATTCGACCTCGATTTAGAGGTCGACGAAGCGATGGCCAAGTGGCCCCTGCCGGCGAACCACTTCCAAACTGCGGCACCGGTGCCCGCGCACGATTACGAATTAACCTCAATTGAGGCCGAGTTTCTGTCGAAAGTCGTGGAGGCCTCAACACATGAGCGCGAAACACTGCTGTCGCGTTACGCCAATTCCGCGGGTGTCGATGATGTCATCAGGCTGTTTTCTCAAATGATTGGGTGCGCCAATGCCGTAATCGAAAATTGCCGGCTTGGCGCTATCGACCTGCTAATCACCGAGGGTGGCCTACACCCTCATGTTGCAGAGGATATCAACTTGCCTACCCTGGTCGGTGCGATGTCAGGTGTGATGCTCGCAGCTGGAGTTGACCCCCGTGAGGTTTGCTCGGGATGCGTTTACAGGCATGGTACCCATGCCAATCAGTCGGCAGTGACCACCGAAGACGCTGCTTACAGCGCGTTCGGCAGCCTGAAGTTTATGTGCCACGAGAATCTAGATCAACGTGGCAGCCCAACCCGGGTCTGCATAGGCCACGCAAAAGCTCTCAAGGCGGTCAATGAGGCGGAATGCGAGCTTTCCCGCTCCAGTACCTGCATTGAACCTCAAAGCATCCGCGAAGCCGTCACAGGGCGCGCTTGGTCTCAATCCATTCCATCGCGCCCAGGAAGCTACTGGAACTGGGGCGGACAGCCGGGGGTTGAGGCTGAACTTGTCCAGGTGCGCCTAGATTCTGCCGCCGGTTGTTTCAGTGTCAGCGAAGGACAATTGGGGCTAGTCAAAGCTCTGCCCTGTGCTCAGTGGGGTGGTTGGTGGGCCCCTGTGCAAAAACCTGACGCTTATTCCGAGATCGGCGGGGACAACGGCGCCCACTCGTCAACGAGCAAAGTGGGATAGCGGGAAGGCGCACTGTGTTGCGCCTCCCAGGTGACACTCAGCGGTATTCCCCAAATTCAATTATCTACTGACCTCCCTGTGAGGTCGGTATGGCGTTCCTCACTGGAGAAAAACCAAATGTGGTTCAAAAATCTGTTGGTGTACCGACTGACCCAGGAAATTCCTTTTGAAGCGTCAGTGCTGGAAGCGGCGCTCAAGAGCAAGCCTGCCCGGGCCTGTGCCTCGCAAGAGGTAATGACATACGGTTTTGTTGCCCCGTTCGGTAAAGGTGACGATGCCCCCTTGGTCCATCAGAGCGGTGAGTTTTCCCTCATCGCCACCCGTAAGGAGGAGCGCATTCTTCCCGGTTCGGTAGTGCGCGATGCAGTGAAGGAAAAAATTGAAGAGATCGAGGTTGAGCAGAGCCGCAAGGTTTATAAGAAAGAACGCGACCAGATCAAAGACGAAGTGATTCACGCGCTCCTCCCGCGAGCCTTCATTCGGCGAACCTCCACTTTCGCAGCGATCGCGCCGAAGCTCGGTCTGATACTGGTCAATAGCGCAAGTCCCAAGCGGGCCGAGGACGTGCTCTCGACCCTGCGTGAAGTCATGGGCACTCTGCCTGTACGCCCGCTCACCATGAAGATCTCACCGGTCGCGATCATGACCGAGTGGCTTAACACGAAGAAGGCCGCAGAGGGCTTTTTCGTCCTGGACGAATGCGAGCTTCGGGATACGCACGAGGACGGCGGTATTGTGCGCTGTAAGCGCCAGGATCTGACGTCCGAAGAGATTGCAACCCATTTGGGCATCGGCAAAGTAGCAACGCAGCTTGCGCTGGCCTGGCAAGACAAGCTGTCATTCATGCTCGATGACAAAATGATCATTAAGCGGCTGCGTTTCGAAAGCCTTCTGGAAGACCAGGCGGTAGCCGACGGGGGGGATGACGCGCTCGGCCAACTTGATGCCAGCTTCGCGCTGATGATGCTCACGTTTAAAGAGTTTTTGCCATTGCTCATTGAAGGGTTTGGGGGTGAGGAAAGTCCACAATAAGCTACCCCCCCCACCACCCTAAACCACCCGTAGGGTGGTGTTCCGAGAGAGGTGCTCTGATGTACGCATACTTTCCAAAATCGAAGACATACTGGGCTTATGACGAAAACCTTCAGGTGCAAGCGATTGCGATCGTGGATGTGGCTGATCTTCTGTCCTGTTCGTCCTCTGAACTCCATTTACAACTCGCAGAATCTTGCTGTGGTCAACAGAACATACCCAGTCTGCGTATCGAGGTGATCAGTACCGATCATGGCCGATGCTTGTGCATCGTCACCGGTGACATCTCTGAACTGTTGGAGGAGGGGGCTGCAATGACTTGCAGCTTCGAAATCAGCCGGAATGAGATTCTCATGTCTTTCGCCAGGTTGCTGGAATGGAGCGATGCTCAGACAGCTCATGCGGCAGACAACTTACTCGCCGAGGTTGGAGATGAAACTGTGGTGGCGTTGAGCAATGGCAAGTGTTTGCGCATGCCGGCGTCTCCGGGGGCGGTCGACTATATCCGACTAACCCAACTGCAATTTGAACTTGGCCGGTGGCACGTGGGTGATTTCAGAACGGCCGGGCCAGAACTTTTATCGCAAGTTCTTATCGCCGCCGGTGCCCGCCACAGTCAGGCATAACGTTCACAGAGTTTCGCTTGCCGGTGCCGACAGAGTTTGCTATATATGAATTTGATTTTCGGTTTCAGGTAACACAGGAGTTACTTCAATGAAAACCACCTTTATTTCAGAATTTCTGAACGCCGCCAAAGATGCCCCGCGGCTCTATTTTGCACCCTTGGCGGGGGCGGCGAATGCGATCAAGGCTGAGTTTAGCCGTGTTAAAAAGGAATCCGCAGGCCAGGCGCCGTTGGCCTCCAGCGCGAAGCAATAAATTGTTTGCATACCTCTCTCTAAACCCGCCATCGGCGGGTTTTTTGGTGTCTGGGCAATCAGTCCCCGATTACAGTCCCGCGTCGATCATCTCTCAAAGGCAAGTACAACCTTCAGGAGAATGAACATGGCGTTGGCCCTCAATGACCCGGCAGTGCAATCCGCTTTGATCCAGGC
>LNAP01005159.1_pt1 | contig 14567 bp, 15 predicted proteins | sample 602601 | NCBI WGS metagenome assembly LNAP01 (sample SAMN02440304, study PRJNA202911) | soil metagenome | biome: Subtropical and temperate rainforests or woodlands; isolation source: soil samples (1 kg each in a 20% v/v slurry with milli Q water) were... ...
CAGACGGGCCACCAGCACGCGCAGCAACTCTTCATGCCACGCGCGGCTGAAGCGCCGGCGCGTGCCGTAGTCGGCGATCTTGAGGTCGGCCAGGCCATCGGCCTGCAACAGCGCCATCTTGTCGTCCAGGCGCCGGCGCCCCTCGGGGAAATCGGGCACCTTCTGCGTGTTGCGAAAGTACACCTCGTTCACGATGGCCAGCACCGGAATCTCGAACAGGATGGTGTGCAGCCAGGGTCCACGGATGGTGATGTCGATCTCGCCCGAGGGCTGCGGCGTGACGGTGATGTATTTCTCGTTCAGCCGGAACAGGCCGAGAAAATCGACAAAGTCGCTCTTGATGAAGCGCAGCGAGCGCAGGTAATCGAGCTCGTCGTCCTGGAACTGCAGGCTGCACAGCGAGCGGATTTCCGAGCGAATTTCAGCCACATAAGGCGCCAGCTGCGCGCCGGGGTTGCGGCATTTGAATTTGTATTCGACCTGCGCACCCGGAAACTGGTGCAGCACCACCTGCATCATGGTGAACTTGTACAGGTCGGTGTCGAGCAGACTGGTGATGATCATGGTGAGGCGGGGCCACGGCAGGGCGGCCTGGGGATGCAAAAACCATCGCTGGCGAAGCCAGGGGCTCCAGAGTGTAGGCCATCAGGCGCATGCAGCCACTGTCCAAAGGCCCAGAACATTCCCGGTTGCAAAATATATGTCAAATATGGCTCTAGTGCTTACGCATAAAGCGCAAGTAGCTATATTTTATATAGCAAAATACTCACCCACCCACCACCAGCGCCTGCAGCACGGCACGCAAGGGCTCAGGCACCGGCACGGGCCGGCGCGTGGCGCGGTCCACGTACACATGGACGAAATGCCCGGCGGCGGCGCACAGCGGCTCGCCCTGGGCAAACAAACCCACCTCGTAACGCACGCTGGAGCCACCCAGCCGCGCCACGCGAATGCCCGCCTCCACGGTCTGCGGAAACGCCAGCGGGGCAAAATAATTGCACTGGGTTTCGATCACCAGGCCGATGGTTTCACCGGTGTGGATATCGAGCACGCCGTGCTCGATCAGGTGCGCGTTCACAGCCGTGTCGAACCAGCTGTAGTAAACGACGTTGTTCACATGGCCATAGACATCGTTGTCCGCCCAGCGGGTGCTTATGGGGCGGAAGGCCCGGTAGGCGCTGCGCGGCTGCGGCGCGGGGCGCGCTGCTGACTGGGTGGGTTGGGCGGGCTGGTCAGCCTGGGAAGTGGTGGCAGTGGCGGCAGTGGCGGCAGTGGTCATGGCCGAGCATTCTGCCAGCGCGCATGGTATTGCTGCGCCACCCGCCAAGTCGTCAGCTGCGCCTGCAGTGTGTCGGCCATGTCACGGCCATAGCCCCCGGCCATGGTGAAGGCCAGCGGCACGCGGCGCTGCCAGGCCCAGTCGAACACCCGGCGGTCACGCGCCTCCAGGCCGTCGTGGCTCAGCGCGAGGCGGCCCAGCCGGTCGCCCACATGCGGGTCGGCGCCCGCCAAATACAGCACCAGCCCGGGCGCAAAGCGCTGGTCCAGCGTGTCCAGCGCCTGCTCCAACGCATGCAAATATTCGTCGTCCGCGCAGCCGTCGGGCAACTCCACATCCAGATCGCTGGCCTCCTTGCGGAACGGAAAGTTGCGAGCCCCGTGCAGTGACAGCGTGAACACACTGGCATCGCTGCGAAAGATATGTGCCGTGCCATTGCCCTGGTGCACATCCAGATCGACCACCGCCACCCGCAGCGGCTGCCCCGTGCCACCGTCGAGATCAGGCGCCCTTTCGGCCTGCATGAGACGCGCAGCCACGGCGATGTCGTTGAACACGCAAAACCCGCTGCCCTTGTCGGCATAGGCGTGGTGCGTGCCACCCGCCAGATTGCCCGCCAGCCCTTCCCGCAGGGCCACGCGGCATGCCGCGATGCTGGCCCCCACGGAGCGCCGCGCACGCTCGGCCATCGCCTCGCTCCACGGAAAGCCAATCTCCCGCTGCGCGGCTGCAGGCAGGGTGCCAGAAGCTATCGCCTGGATGTAGCCCGGCGTGTGCGCCAGGGCCAGTTCGCCGTCGAATGCCGTTGGGGCCACCTGCAGCAGCACCTGGGGCAACTGCTGCGCCAGAAGGTCACGCAAAAGCCGGTATTTCGCCATGGGAAAACGGTGCCCCTCAGGAAGGGGCAACACAAAATGGTCCGCGTAATAGCCATGCATGACCGGATTGTGGCAATCCCTACAGCCGCTGGGGAGTCGCCCCTAATATGCTGCATTGCAACAAAAACTGCTTGCAATTGAACTCCAACTCCCTAGAATTCAATCCATGCTGCACTGCAACATGACTTTACCGAGTCAAGGTCAGCGCAGATGTCCGTAAGCCACCTTGACCCATCCGGGTTCCATTTTTTAGGAGATATGACATGTCGCTGACCGCAGAACAAATCCTGGCATCCCACAAAGCCAACATCGAAACCCTGTTCGGCCTGACCACCAAGGCCTTCGAAGGCGTGGAAAAGCTGGTTGAACTGAACGTGACCGCTACGCGCGCTGCCCTGTCGGAAGCCGCCCAGCACACCCAGGCAGTCCTGGGCGTGAAGGACGCACAAGAACTGCTTGCCCTGCAAGCGGGCCTGTTCCAGCCCCTGGCTGAAAAGACCGCCGCCTACAGCCGTCACCTGTATGACATCGCCTCGGGCACGGGCGCCGAATTTGGCAAGGCTCTGGAAACCCAGACCACCGATGCACAAAAGGCATTCGCCAACCTGGTGGACAGCGCCGCCAAGAACGCACCCGCCGGTTCCGAAACCGCCGTTGCCGTGATGAAGAGCGCCGTGGCCGCTGCCAACAATGCGTTTGAATCCGTGCAAAAGGCTGTCAAGCAAGCCTCTGACGTGGCCGAAGCCAACTTCAACGCCGTCGCCAGCACCGCTGCCGACGCCGCCAAGTCGGCCGCTCCCCGCAAGCGCTAAGCCAGCATTGGAGCTGAAACCCTAGCCAGCAATCAGGGATTACCCTGATGATCAACCCATCATCCCGAATCAGGGACTACCGGTTGTCTCCTTGGATCCTCTCGAAACCCCCCGTTTCAGGGATCCCTTTAAAGCCCAATCTCAGGATTGGGCTTTTTTTTGGCCATGCCCCCATTACGTATTGCGAAGCCTGCCCCAGGGCTTCCTGCAAGCAATGCGCAGGCGCCGATCCTTTCCCTGGAGGTGCGTCAGATGCTCACACGCCGGGCCATGGCTTCGCCCAGCTGGATGGGGCGTGCTGGCGCCCAATCGGGGTTGAACTGCAGTGGCCCTTGTGGGAACAGCATCACCACGGTAGAGCCCAGCAGAAAACGGCCCATTTCTTCGCCCTGCTGCAAGCTCACCGTGCCCGGTGCGTAGTCCCATTGCCGCAGCTGGCCCGTGCGGGGCGGATTCACCTGGCCGTGCCATACGGTGGCCATGCTGCCCACGATGGTGGCGCCCACCAGCACCAGCACAAAAGGCCCGTGGTCGGATTCGAAGACACACACCACGCGCTCATTGCGTGCAAACAGGCCCGGCACACCACGCGCCGTGGTGGGGTTCACGGAAAACAGGTCGCCCGGCACATGCACCATGCGCGTGAGCCGGCCCGCGCACGGCATGTGGATGCGGTGGTAATCGCGTGGGCTCAGGTACAAGGTGGCGAAATGGCCGTGCTCAAAGCGTGCGGCCAACGTTGCATCGCCCCCAACCAGCGCAGTGGTGGAGTAGTGGTGGCCCTTGGCCTGAAAGATCTGGTCTTTGTCCAGAGGGCCGAACTGGCTGATGGCACCGTCCACCGGGCAAACCAGATCGGTTGCTGCCAGCGGGCGCGCGCCAGGCTTGAGCGCACGCGTGAAGAAGTCGTTGAAGGACGCGTAGCTGGTGATGTCGGGATTGGCGGCCTCTGCCATGTTCACGTTGTAGCGGGCCACGAAGCGGTGTATCGCCGCGGTAGTTAAACCACCCAGCTGCGCTGAGGCTAATTTTCCGGCCAGCGTGGTAAGGGCTCGTTTGGGCAAGAGGTATTGCGGCAGCACTGCCAGGCGATCGGACACGGGGGAAGCCCTCAGGGACGAAAGCGGCCGATTCTATCGGCCGCATGGTGCGAGGCATCGTGCCATGCATTTACGCATGCCTTGGCAGCGACGCAAACAGGTTCTGCGCATTCTGGCTGCAGCAAAATCCTTGTGCTGCAGAGTTCGGCAAAATCCTGGACCAGCCGGTGCTTTCCGCGCGATCTTTTTGCAAAGGAAGTGTCAGGATTGCTGTGTGGTAAGCGCAACCCGGCGCTGCTCAACCTCTGGCAGGCCATGCCGCAAGTGCAGCCCGGCTGAGCATTCTGGTCGTGTCCTGCGCTGCGGCATTACTCGCCGTGCATCAGGCAACAATGAACCGCGGATCAAGCTCCTGGTGCGCGAAATCGCGGACATGCTCGACAAACTCCGAGACGAGCATGGACGGACCTCGCCGTGCAGGTGTCAGCACGGTGAAGTCTGTCAGCATCGTCGGCTCAAACGGCAGGAAGACCACGCCGCGCTCGCCATACTCCATGGCGGAAACCGCGTCCACCACCGCCACCCCAAGACCCGCGGCGACCATCGCGATCAGCCCTGCAGAGACCTGCGTCTCGACCTGCAGCACGCGTTCGATGCCATAGGACGCGAACAAGGCGTCCAGCTTCAACCGCAAGTCGGGCTCAGGCGGATACGACAAAAAGGCTTCTCCTGCCAGATCGACCGGACGGATCACTTTGTGGCCCGCCAAACGGTGGTCCGACGGTAGCGCGCAGACGCTGCGTGTCGAGAGCAAGAGTTCGCCGTGCGCACCGATGTGCCCCATGCTCAGGATGACGAAGCCCACGTCGCAGCGCTCCCCCATGACCATGTCCATCACCGTGCGTGAGGAGTGGTTGGCCAGGGAGACGCGCACGTCCTTGTGTGCCTTCAAAAAACTGGCAATGGCGCGGGGCAGGAACGACAACGCCATCGCAGGCGCTGCGGCAATGCTCAACAAGCCACGTTGCAGCTGGCGGATGTCCTCCGCCGTGCGGGCGATCCGCTCCACCCCGATCAGCGAACGCTCCACTTCTTCGTAGAGAACCTGCGCTTCCGAGGTCGGTTGCAGTCGCCCCTTGATGCGCAAGAACAGCGGAAATCCGACGCTCTCCTCCAGGTCGGTAATCAGGCGCGTAACAGCCGGTTGCGATACATGCAGTGCGTCAGCCGCGCGCGTGACGGTCTGCCAGCGCATCACTTCGCGGAACGCTTCGAGTTGGCGGATTTTCATGAAATTAAGTATATGTTTGAATGTTATGGATGTTCCAAAAAAAATGATTATTCAAGAACGTCGACAAGCAATAATCTTCTTCCTACGAGATAAAAACTCGTAAAACCCAATTTGGTGCGCCATAACATGAGTGCATCATATTAGGGAAAACACTACCTTTTTTGGTGCAAAGGACCCTTTATGAAACTCTCTTCCGTTCGTGCCACATGCATCGCGGCATTGACCTGCGCTGCCTCGATGACCGCATTCGCACAGCAGCCGACCACGCTTTACGTTGCTTCCTATGGAGGCTCCACGGAGACTGCTTTCCGGGAAAAACTCATTCCCCAGTTCGAAGCCAAGAACAACGTGAAGATTGTTTACGTTGCCGGCAACTCCACCGATACGCTCGCCAAGCTGCAGGCGCAAAAGGGCAAGCAGGAGCTCAACGTGGTGCTGATGGACGATGGTCCCATGTACCAGGCGGTGCAGTTCGGGTTTTGCGACAAATTGGGCGACATGCCCGTGCTGAAGGACCTCTACCCGGTCGCACGCATGACCGACAGTGCCGTCGGCATCGGTGTGATCGCCACCGGCCTGGCGTACAACGTCGAGGCCTTCAAGAAGGCCAACCTGCCCGCGCCGGATTCATGGGAGGCACTGACGGACAAGCGCTTCGCCCAGAAGGTCGCCATCCCCCCGATCAGCAACACCTACGGCCTGCACGTACTGCTAACCTTTGCGCGTCTTCGCGGCGGCGACTACAAGAACATCGATCCGGGCTTTACGGCCATGACGCGTGAAGTCGGCCCCAATGTGCTGGCGTGGGAACCGTCGCCGGGCAAGATGGCTGAGCTGTTCCAGAACAAGGACGTCCTCTTGGCCGCCTGGGGCAGCGGACGGGTTCAGGCGCTGAAAGACACCGGATTCCCCGTGCAATTCGTCATCCCCAAGGAAGGCGCACCCGCACTGTTGACCGCCGCTTGCCCCGTGGCCGGCAACAGCGCCCCGGCTTTGTCGCGGGCTTTCGTGCAATACCTGCTCACGCCTGAAGTGCAAACGGTGCTTGCGGATACCCAGGGTTGGGGTCCCGCCAACAGCGCCACGAAGCTGGCGCCGGCCGTGGCTGCCAAGGTGCCGTACGGCAAGGAGCAGGTCGACCGTCTCTTGCCGACCGACTGGAAGACCGTCAACGAGAAGCGGGCGGAATGGACCAACCGCTGGAATCGCACGGTTGAGCGTTGAGTTTCGGAACCACGAGGAGACCCACGCATGTCCTATCTTCAAATCAAACAGCTCGGAAAAACCTTTGGCGACTTCACTGCGGTCGAAAGCATCAGCCTGAGCGTCGAGAAAGGGGAGTTCATCTCCTTGCTCGGGCCCTCAGGCTGCGGCAAGACCACCACCTTGCAAATGGTGGCCGGCTTTGTCGATCCCACACGCGGTCGCATCCTGCTGCATGGCAATGACATCACCCACACGCGCCCTGAAAAGCGCGGAATGGGCGTCGTGTTTCAGAGCTACGCGCTGTTTCCCCACATGACGGTGGCTGAGAACATCGGCTTTGGGCTGGAGATGCGTGGTGTTCCGCGTGCCGAAAGGCTGCGGCGGGTGGACGAGGCGCTCGATCTGGTTCGCCTGCCGGGCCTGGGCAAACGGTTCCCGAAAGAGCTTTCGGGTGGCCAGCGCCAACGGGTGGCCATTGCGCGTGCACTGGCCGTGCGGCCTGAGGTGCTGCTGCTGGACGAGCCCATGTCCAACCTGGACGCCAAGCTGCGCGAGAACATGCATGTGGAGCTGCGGTCTATTCAGCAGCACTTGGGCATCACGACGATCCTGGTCACACACGACCAGGTGGAAGCCATGACGATGAGCGACCGCATCGCACTGATGCACGGTGGGCGGATTGTCCAGCTGGCCACGCCGTATGAGGCGTACGAGCAGCCCAATTGCTCCTTCGCATCGACGTTCCTCGGCAAAACGAATGTCTTCGGCGGCACGGTGGAGTCGAGCAACGACCGGTTCTGGGGCGTGCGCGTGGGCCAGACGCTGATGGAGGTGCCGAGCGACGCGCGCCAGATCGGCAAGGACGTCAACGTGTACTTGCGACCCGAAAAAGTGACGCTGGCCGAGGCCGGGCAAGGTGTGCCCGCAACGGTGCGCACACGCCTGTTCCTGGGCAACCACTGGTTGCTTGAGCTCGATAGCGAAATCGGCCCCTTGAGTGTGAGCCACATCAATATCGGCGCGGCACCGCCGGCCGTCGGCGCAGCGGTGGGGGTGAGCTGGTTGCAAAGCGACCTGCGCATTCTGGATACGGAGGCAGCCCATGGCTGACGCAATGACAGTCCGTGCACCCCTGACGCCGCCAGGTTCTGGCCCGAAACGCGGCGCTGGTGCGCCCTGGCTCCTGAGTGCGCCTGCGCTGCTCCTGCTGCTGGGCCTGCTGGTCATCCCGCTGGCGCTCACCGCGGTCCTTTCCTTCAACGCGTTTGACGGAACGCGCGGCATCCTGCCGCAGATGACGCTCGCCAACTACGCCGAGGTACTGGGAGACGGTTACTACCACGAGATTTTCCTGCGCACCGCAGGGCTGGCATTGGCAGTGACGCTGCTGTCGGCGCTCTTCGGGGTGCCTGAAACCATCATCCTGTCCCGCATGAAAGCGCCATGGCGCGGCATCTTCCTCATCGTGATCCTCGGGCCGCTGCTGGTGTCGGTCGTGGTGCGCACGTTGGGCTGGGCCATCTTCATGGGGAACAACGGCCTGATCAACGAAGCGCTCACGGCACTGGGCGTGATTGATTCGCCGGTGCGCATGCTGTTCTCCATGACCGGTGTGGTGATCGCACTCACCCATGTGCTGATGCCATTCATGGTGATCTCCGTGTGGGCGTCACTGCAGAAGCTCGATCCGCAGGTGGAGAACGCGGGCCTTTCGTTCGGCGCATCGCCGTTCACGGTGTTCCGCCGGGTGATCCTGCCCCAGATCGTGCCCGGGATCCTGTCGGGTGGAATCATCGTCTTCGCGCTTGCGGCATCGGCCTTTGCAACGCCATCGATCATCGGCGGCCGGCGCCTGAAGGTCGTGGCCACCGCCGCCTATGACGAATTCCTGAGCACGTTGAACTGGCCGCTTGGCGCGGCGATCGCCGTGCTGCTGCTGATCGCCAACATCCTGGTCATCGTCGCGTTCAACCGTTGGCTTGAGCGGCGCTACCGCCAAGTCTTTGATCTTTAAGGCTGGGGAACCCCATGCGTAAAAACGGCTTTCTCTCCCTTCTTTATCACACGCTGTTCATTGCGTTCATCGTTGCGCCGCTGCTGGTCGTGGTGCTCGTCTCGTTCACCAGCAAGGGCTATATCTCCCTGCCCACGGATGGGCTGTCGCTGCGGTGGTTCCGTGCCATCGGTGGCGCCAACGAGATCGTCAATGCGTTCTGGCTGTCCCTGTGGCTCGGGCTCACCAGCGCGACGGTGGCCGTGCTGTTGTCTGTGCCTGCAGCGCTGGCGCTGGTGCGCTATCGCTTTACCGGCCGTGGCGCCCTGACGGCGTTCTTCATGTCGCCACTGATGATTCCGCACGTAGTGCTTGGTGTCGCCTTCTTGCGCTTCTTCGGAACGGTGGGCGTGACGGGCTCGTTCTTCTGGCTGTGCCTCACCCACGTCGTCGTGGTGATGCCTTACGCACTGCGCCTGGTGCTGGCATCGGCGACCGGCCTGGAGCAAGACGCGGAGCGCGCCGCACTGTCGTTGGGGGCCAGCCGCTTCACGGCGTTCCGCCGCATCGTGCTTCCCATGATCCTGCCGGGTGTCGTGGGGGGCTGGATGCTCGCCTTCATCCAGAGCTTCGATGAGCTGACGATGACCATCTTCGTCGCCACGCCGGGCACCACCACGCTGCCCGTCGCCATGTACAACCAGATCGCCCAGACCATCGACCCGCTCGTGGCGTCTGTGTCGACCGTACTCATTGTCGGCACGTTCGTTCTGATGCTCTTGCTCGACAGGATCGTGGGCCTGGACCGTGTGCTGATCGGCAAGGGTTGACTCCTGCGAGAACACCATGAAAACCAATGATCTGATTGTGGTGGGTGGCGGGCTCGTGGGTGCGTCCGTGGCCTATGGGGCCGCCCGCCTGGGGTCGCGCGTTCTGATCCTGGATGAAGGCGACACGGCATTCCGGGCTTCCCGGGGTAACTTTGGCCTGGTCTGGGTACAGGGCAAAGGGTTCGGCATGGCGCCCTACGCGCAGTGGACCTGCCAGTCCGCCGCGCAGTGGCCCAAGCTGGCCGAAGAGCTGCTCAGCGAGACGGGCGTCGATGTGAGCCTGCGCCAGCGCGGTGGATTCCATCTTTGCTTCTCCGACGAAGAGATGGAAGCACGGCGCCAGCGGATGCAGTCGATCCAGGACGATCTGGGCGGCAACTACCCGTTCGAGATGCTCCGGCACGCGGCGCTGAAAGAGCGTCTGCCGCTGATCGGCCCCGAGGTCGCCGGGGCGAGCTACACGCCGATGGATGGACACGTCAACCCGCTGAAGTTGTTGCGGGCCCTGCACACCGCCTGCATCAAGCGCGGCGTGGCGCTCAAGACGGGGCACCGGACGGAGCGCGTGCACAAACTGCCGGGTGGCGGTTTTGAGGTGCTGGCCGCAGGCGAGCGATTCCACGCTGCGCGCGTCGTGTTCGCCGCCGGGCTGGGCAACCGTGCGCTGGCGCCGCTGGTCGGCCTGCACGCGCCGGTCGTGCCCAACCGGGGCCAGGTGCTGGTGAGCGAGCGCACGGAAAAATTCCTCGATCAGCTGACCACATTCATACGCCAAACCGATGAGGGCACGGTCCAGCTGGGCGACTCCATGGAGGATGTCGGCCTCAATGACGGCACCACGGCTGACGTTCTGGCATCGATTGCGCGCCGGGGCGTGCGCTCCTTCCCGGCACTGGCGGGGTTGCGGCTGGTGCGTGCGTGGGGCGCACTGCGTGTTCTGTCCCCTGATGGTTTCCCCATCTACCAAGAATCCACCGACCAACCGGGCGCCTTCGTCGTGACCTGCCACAGCGGGGTCACGCTGGCGGCGAATCACGTCTTCAGCATCGCTCCCTGGCTCGTCGGCAATGAGGCCCCTGAAGGCGTTGACGCGTTCTCAGGAGACCGCTTCCTCGACCCCGAAAAGGAATTCACCCATGGCCACTAATTCGCACTTCCGCTCTCTTGCGAACCCCGATGAAGGCGCACCAGTGACCTTCAGCTTCGACGGTCGCACATGCACAGCCCCGTTGGGCACCACCGTGGCGGCAGCGCTGCTGGCCAGCGGTGTCTCGACGTTTCGCAGCACGCCCGTCAGCGGTGCGCCGCGTGCCCCCTATTGCATGATGGGCGCGTGCTTCGATTGCCTCGTCGACATCGACGGGCAGCCCAACCGCCAAAGCTGCATGGTGGTCGTGCAAGAAGGCATGAGCGTTCGCACGCAGAAGGGTGCCCGTTCCCTCGGCGTCACGCACCAGGAGGTGTCGCATGCCCACTGAACGCTTTGATGTCGCGGTGATCGGTGCCGGGCCCGCAGGCATGTCGGCGGCCACGACGGCCGCACGCCATGGAGCCCGCGTTGTCTTGCTCGACGAGCAGCCGGCGGTGGGCGGGCAGATATACCGCGCGGTGAGCCAGGTGTCCGATCGCCGCCGCAATCTGCTGGGGCCGGACTACGCGGCCGGGCTGGGGATTGCCGCCAGTTTCCAGGCCAGCAGCGCGTTGCATCTGAATGATGCCGCCGTCTGGCAGGTGACGCCGGGTGGGGAAGTCCACTACATCCGCCAAGGCAAGGCGGCGATGGTGTCGGCCGAGCACGTCATCCTGTGTACCGGCGCGATGGAGCGCCCCTTCCCCATCCCCGGCTGGACGCTGCCTGGCGCCATGACGGCAGGTGCTGCCCAGATCCTCTTGAAGACCGCGGGCGTCGTTCCGGCGGAGCCGGTCGTTCTCGCCGGATGCGGGCCGCTGCTGTACTTGCTCGGTTGGCAGTATGTGCGGGCTGGCGTGCCTATCCGTGCGCTGGTCGACACCACGGCATTTGAAGACTACCGCCGTGCGGCCGTCCACCTCGGGGGGGCGCTCAGGGGCTGGCGCTACCTGCGCAAGGGCCTGGCACTCATGCGCGAGCTCAAGCGTGCAGGCGTACCGTTCCATACCGGCGCTTGCGACCTGGCGGTGCAAGGCGTGGATGGCGTGGAGGCCTTGACCTTCAACGCTGGCGGCAAGGCCCACCGCATCGACACGTCAACCCTGTTGCTGCACCAGGGCGTCGTGCCGAACACGCAGTTCACCTGGTCCTTGCGCGCCCAGCACCATTGGGATGATGTGCAGCTGTGCTGGCAGCCGGATGTCGACGAATGGGGCGCACTGAGTGTTCCCGGGGTTTCCATTGCGGGCGACGGCGCGCGCATTGGCGGGGCAGTCGCCGCGGCATTGCAGGGCGAACTGGCGGCCCTGGGGGCGCTGCACACCATGGGCAAGCTGCCACTGGCGCAGCGGGATCGGCTTGCGGCGCCCCAGCGCGACGAGCTCCAGCGCAACTTGCAGATTCGCCCGTTTCTTGACGCGCTTTACCGGCCCAAGAAAAGCAACCGTGTTCCTGCGGACCATGTGATCGTTTGCCGGTGCGAGGAAGTCAGCGCGGGGGCCATCCGCAACTTTGTCGGGCTGGGTTGCCAGGGGCCGAACCAGGCCAAGGCGTTCGGTCGATGTGGCATGGGTCCATGCCAGGGACGGCAATGCGGTCTGACGGTCACCGAAGTCATGGCGGACGCGCGCGGGGTGTCGCCGCAAGAGGTGGGCTACTACCGCATTCGCCCCCCCATCAAACCGATCTCTTTGGGCGAGCTCGCCGCCCTCGAATAAGAGTCCATTTTTTTAACCCTCAAGGAAGGATTTTCCCCATGTCAGAAATCAAACGCTACGACTCGAACGCGCGCCTCTCGCGCGTCGTGGTACACAACGGCGTGGCCTACATCGCGGGCGTGACGGCCAGCAACACCAGCGGCGATGCCAAGGCCCAGACCCTCGACATCCTCGCCAAGATCGACGGCTACCTTGCCAGCGTCAACATCGACAAGACGCGCATGCTGACGGTTCAAATCTGGCTCAAGGACATTGATCGCGACTTTGCCTTGATGAACGAAGCGTGGGCCGAATGGGCACCCAAGGACGCGCTGCCCACGCGCGCGACCGGTGAAAGCCGACTGGCGACTCCCGATCTGCTGGTCGAGATCATCGTCACGGCAGCGATCTGAGCAACCGCCACTCGCTCCAACCAAAGAGGCCGCATTCGCGGCCTCTTTTTTTAATCCCGCAACCTGCTCGGTTGCGTGACGAGCGCAGGGCAGCTCAAAGGACTGCGGCGGTGACGACCACCTCGATGCGCCAATCCGGGCGCGCAAGCAGGGCTTGTACCGTGGCGCGGGGCGGGGCATTGGACTGATCCACCCATGCATCCCAGACGGCGTTCATCCCATCGAAATCGGCCAGGTCCGCCAGGTAGATGGTGGCCATCAGAATCTGTGACTTGCTGCTGCCAGCCTCGATCAGCAGGCGATCGACCATGGCCAGCACTTCTTCGGTCTGGCCGGCAATGTCCTTGCTCGCGTCGTCGGCGACTTGTCCCGCCAGGTAGACGGTGCCGTTGTGCACGGCTGTCTCGGACAGGCGTTTTCCCACATGAAAGCGTTGTACGTTACTCATTTGATGGACTCCTATTGTGATGAAGTTAACTGTTTGCGGCGGCCGGTGAGGCAGCGCCTGCATAGACCCGCGGGACGCGCTTGACGTTGCACAGCAGCTCATAGGCGATGGTTCCGGCGCTGGCTGCCACCTGGTTCACATCCACGGTCGCGCCCCACAGCTCTACTTCGCTGCCGATGCCGGCCTCCGGCAGATCCGTGAGATCGACGGTCAGCATATCCATGGAAACGCGCCCGATCAGGCGTGCGATTTGACCATCTACAGCCACTGCAGTGCCGGTGGGTGCCGTGCGCGGGTAGCCATCAGCGTACCCGATGGCCACCAGGCCCACCCGGGTGCGGCGCTCCGCGACAAACCCGCCGCCATAACCCAGCGGTGCGCCCGGCTCCAGCCAGCGTTCTGAAAAGACCCGGCTCTGCAGCGTCATGACGGGTTGCAATTTGCCCTTTTGATGGTGAGCGGGAAGTGGATCGGCACCGTACAGCATGATGCCGGATCGTCCGTAGTGCTGGCGAGCGCCGGACCAACCCAGGATGCCGGCAGAATTCGCCAGGCTCCGAGGGGCGTCCAGGCCGCTGCAGGCCGCATTGAACGTCGCGATCTGCTGCGCGGTGATCGGCACGTCCAACTCGTCGGCCCGCGCGAAATGGCTCATGAGCACGATGCTCCCAACGGCACTGCACGCCTGCAGCCGCGCGTAGCTGCCGGCCATGGCGGCAGGCGCGAAGCCTGCGCGGCCCATGCCCGAATCCATCTTGAGCCACACGTTGAGTGCGCCCGCATCGTTCGACATCTGCTCGATCCATTGCAGCTGCGCTTCCTGGTGAACGACGATCCACAGCGCGTGCGATGCGGCTGCATGCAGTTCAGCCGCGTCGAACGCCCCTTCGAGCACCAGTATCGGTGCGGTGATGCCCGCCTCGCGAAGCTCCAGCGCTTCTGACAGGAATGCGACGGCAAACCCGTCCGCGATGTCCGCCAGTGCCGCAGCGCAGCGCACGGCGCCATGGCCGTAGGCGTTGGCTTTGAGGACCGCGAGGACTTTTTCACCATGCAGCTCCCGGGCGGTGCGGTAGTTGTGGCGCAGGGCTTGAAGGTCGATGCGCGCCAGGCTGGGCCGGTTCATGCCGCCACGGCCGTGTGTGCCGGTGGGGCGCGACGGGCCGCCGCGGTGGTGTACCGGTCCAGGCCCAGCCCTTCGGTGTTGATTTCTGGGCGCTGACCCGTCACCAGATCGGCCACGATGCGCCCGGAGCCGCAGGCCATGGTCCAACCCAGCGTGCCGTGACCGGTATTCAGGAACAGGTTGGAATAGCGCGTGGCTCCCACAATCGGCGTGCCGTCGGGCGTCATGGGGCGCAGGCCCGTCCAGAACGTGGCGCGCGGTACATCGCCGCCCGGGAACAGGTCGTTGACGACCATCTCCAGCGTCGCACGACGCTGCGGATTCAGGCGCATGTCAAAGCCACCGAGTTCGGCCATGCCGCCGACGCGGATGCGGTCATCGAAACGGGTGATGGCGATTTTGTACGTCTCGTCCAGCACGGTCGA
>LNAP01007824.1_pt2 | contig 14565 bp, 12 predicted proteins | sample 602601 | NCBI WGS metagenome assembly LNAP01 (sample SAMN02440304, study PRJNA202911) | soil metagenome | biome: Subtropical and temperate rainforests or woodlands; isolation source: soil samples (1 kg each in a 20% v/v slurry with milli Q water) were... ...
ACCCAAGCCCAACGTGTATTACTACTTCAAGTCCAAAGAAAACCTTTACCGCGAAGTGCTGGAAAGCATCGTCGAACCGCTGCTGCAAGCCTCGCAGCCGTTCAACCAGGGTGGTCAACCGGCGGATGTGCTGCGTGCCTATATCCGCTCGAAAATCCGTATTTCCCGCGACCTGGCTTATGCCTCCAAAGTGTTCGCCAGCGAAATCATGCACGGCGCCCCACATCTTTCCGCCGAGCAAACCGCGCAGCTCAATGCGCAGGCCAAACACAATATCGGCTGCATTCAGGCCTGGATTGATCAGGGGCTGATGGCCAAGGTCGACCCGCACCATTTGCTCTTCAGCATCTGGGCCGCGACACAGACCTATGCCGACTTCGATTGGCAAATCTCCACCGTCACCGGCAAAGCCAAGCTGGATGACGCCGACTATGAGGCGGCGGCTGAGACCATTATTCGTATGGTGATTGGTGGATGTGAGGTGAGTGAGGAATCGGTCAAGCCAGTAAAAGTTGCCGGCTAGCTTTGGTAGGGTGTGCTATGCGCACCAAGGCGATTGACGATAAATCGCGTGGTGCGCACAGCACACCCTACCTGTCAGCGAGTCGCCCCTCGCGTTAACCAATATCCGCCTGCAACCCCGCCGCCAACACGCCTTTCACCGCGCACTGCTCGTCAATATCCGAGGTATCGCCACTGATACCCACGGCGCCAATCACTTGATTGTCAGCGTCACGGATCAGCACGCCACCCGGCGCGGGAATCACATTGCCTTGCGCCAGGGTGTTGACCGCGGCAATAAAGCTCGGGCGCTGCTGCGCGTCGTTGGCGATCAACCGTGATGCTTTACCCAAGGCCACCGCGCCCCAGGCTTTGCCAATGGCAATTTGCGGACGCAGCATGCTCGCGCCGTCTTCGCGCAGCAGCGAAATCAAATGCCCACCGGCATCCAGCACAGCAATGGTCAGCGGCGCAGCGCTAATTGCGCGGCCGGCCGATTGCGCCTGTTCGGTGATGCGGGTAGCGAGTTGGAGGGTTAGAGCGCTCATAAGCCTTACCTTTTTTGTAGTTGGAAATGGATAGAGACACACCCCTGGGCGCCGCAATGGCGACCACAGAGGCAATCCGAAGACGAATTCAACTATCGCACCCAAAACAAAAAACGCAAGCAACAGATACAATCCAACATGCTTTTGTATACATAAAACCAATCACTTCTTCACAAGACGACAGGGACCCCGCTAAAACAGGCGTTTTAAAACATTTTTGCTGCTTCGCCATTTGCTCGAGAAAAATTGTTGACCGCAAAGTCATGGCCTGAATAGAATCAGCCACAGCAAGCTGTATACAATTTAAGAACAAAAGAGGCACAACAAATGGCCAAAATGAGAGCAATCGAGGCAGCCGTCCTCGTGATGCGCCGCGAAGGCATCGACACCGCCGCTGCGATCAACCCCCTGTACGCCTCGCTGAAAAAAGTCGGCGGCATCGACCACGTTCTGGCTCGCCACGTGGAAGGCGCCTCGCACATGGCCGAGGGTTACACCCGTACCAAGGCTGGCAATATCGGGGTGTGCATCGGCACCTCCGGCCCGGCTGGCACCGACATGGTTACCGGCCTGTACAGCGCCAGTGCCGACTCCATCCCAATCCTGTGCATCACCGGCCAGGCGCCGCGTGCCCGTATGCATAAAGAGGATTTCCAGGCCGTCGACATCACCAGCATCGTCAAGCCGGTAACCAAGTGGGCGACCACCGTTATGGAACCCGGCCAAGTGCCTTACGCGTTCCAGAAAGCCTTTTTTGAAATGCGCAGTGGCCGCCCTGGCCCGGTGCTGATCGACCTGCCTTTTGATGTGCAAATGGCCGAAATCGAATTTGATATCGACGCCTACGAGCCACTGCCGCTGAGCCGCCCGGCCGCTAACCGCGTGCAGGCCGAGAAAGCCCTGGCCATGCTCAACGATGCTGAACGCCCGCTGTTGGTAGCTGGCGGCGGCATTATCAACGCCGATGCCAGCGACAAACTGGTGGAGTTTGCCGAGCTGGTTGGCGTACCGGTTGTTCCAACCTTAATGGGCTGGGGCACGATCCCAGACGACCACCCGCTGATGGTCGGCATGGTCGGTCTGCAAACCTCGCACCGCTACGGCAACGCCACCCTGCTGGAGTCGGACTTGGTGTTTGGTATCGGCAACCGCTGGGCCAACCGCCACACCGGTTCGGTGGATGTGTACACCGAAGGCCGACGCTTTATTCACGTCGATATCGAGCCGACGCAAATCGGTCGTGTATTCAATCCGGACCTGGGCATCGTCTCTGACGCTGGCGCCGCGCTGGATATGTTTATCGCCGTGGCCAAAGAGTGGAAAGCCGCCGGCAAGCTGAAAAGCCGCGCCGCCTGGTTGGACTCCTGCCACCAGCGCAAACGCACACTGCAACGCAAAACCCACTTCGACAACGTGCCGGTAAAACCACAGCGCGTGTACGAAGAAATGAACGAAGCCTTTGGCAAAGACACCTGCTACGTCAGCACCATCGGCCTGTCGCAGATTGCTGGCGCGCAGTTCCTGCACGTGTACAAACCGCGTCACTGGATCAACTGCGGCCAGGCCGGCCCGCTGGGTTGGACCATTCCGGCAGCGCTGGGTGTGGTGAAAGCCGACCCAACCCGCAACGTGGTGGCGCTGTCTGGCGACTACGACTTCCAATTCATGATCGAAGAATTGGCCGTGGGCGCGCAGTTCAACCTGCCCTATATCCACGTGGTGGTGAACAACTCCTACCTGGGCCTGATTCGCCAAGCCCAGCGCGGTTTTGAAATGGACTACTGCGTGCAACTGGCCTTCGAAAACATCAACGCGCCGGAAATCAACGGCTATGGCGTTGACCATGTGGCGGTGGCCGAAGGCCTCGGTTGCAAGGCGATTCGTGTCTTCGAACCCAACGATATCCAGGCCGCCCTGCGCCAGGCTCAGGACCTGATGAAACAACACCGCGTGCCGGTGGTGGTGGAAATCATCCTGGAGCGCGTGACCAATATCTCCATGGGTACCGAAATCAACGCGGTTAACGAGTTTGAAGACTTGGCGTTGACTGGCGCGGATGCGCCAACGGCGATTTCGTTGCTGGATTAAAAAACGCCCTTCCACCCAACACAAATCAGTCCCCTCTCCTGCTTGCGGGAGAGGGCTAGGGAGCGGGGCTTTTGCGTTCAACCGCAGCCCTCTCCCCCGGCCCCTCTCCCGTAAACGGGCGAGGGGAGACAAGCGACCGCAGCGCCTATACAAAATCGTCCCCTCTCCCGCTCGCGGGAGAGGGCTAGGGTGAGGGGCTTTTGCTCTTCCCTCCCCCAGCCAAATCGAGGAGAAATTCCATGCCACGCTTTGCCGCCAACCTGTCCATGCTGTTCACCGAAGTGGACTTCCTGGACCGCTTCGACGCTGCCGCCCAAGCCGGCTTTAGCGGCGTTGAATACCTGTTTCCATACGACTACCCCGCCGAAGAAATCAAAGCCCGCCTAAGCACCCACAAGCTGGAGCAAGTGCTGTTCAACCTGCCCGCTGGTGACTGGGCTAAGGGTGAGCGCGGTATCGCCTGTCACCCGGACCGCGTGGAGGAATTTCGCGCCGGCGTCGACAAGGCCATCGCCTACGCCAAGGTCTTGGGCAACACCCAAATCAACTGCCTGGCCGGCATTCGCCCACAGGGGCCGGATTGCGCCACGGTGGAAAAAACCTTTGTCGACAACCTGAAATACGCCGCGGAAAAACTCCAGGCCGCGGGTATCAAGCTCGTCATGGAAATGATCAACACCCGGGACATTCCAGGCTTCTACCTGAACAGCACAAAACAGGCCCTGGCCATTCGCGAGAAAGTCGGCAGCGCCAACCTGTTCCTGCAGTACGACATCTACCACATGCAAATCATGGAAGGTGATCTGGCGCGCAGCCTGGAAGGCAACCTGGCGGTGATCAACCACGTGCAGTTGGCCGACAACCCCGGCCGCAACGAGCCCGGCACCGGCGAAATCAACTACCGCTTTTTGTTCGCCCACCTGGACCGCATTGGTTACCAGGGCTGGGTCGGCTGTGAATACAAGCCGGCCACCACTACCGCAGCTGGCCTCGGCTGGTTGAAGACACATAACGCCATTTAAGGAGCATTCCCATGGCTAAAATCGGCTTTATCGGCACCGGCATCATGGGCAAACCTGCAAAAAGCAGGTCACACCCTGTTCTTCTCCGAGCACTTCGACAAAGCCCCGGCTGACCTCTTGGGCGACAACGGTGTTGGCCTGGCCAATCCGAAAGAAGTGGCGCAGGAATCCGAGTTCATCATCGTTATGGTGCCGGATACCCCGCAGGTAGAAGACGTGTTGTTCCGTAAAGACGGCGTGCTGGAAGGCGTTGGCGCCGGCAAGGTAGTGATCGACATGAGCTCGATCTCCCCTACCGCGACCAAAACCTTCGCGGAAAAAATCAAAGCCACCGGTGCTGCTTACCTCGACGCGCCGGTGTCTGGCGGTGAAGTCGGCGCCAAAGCGGCCACCCTGTCGATCATGGTCGGCGGTTGCCCGAATGCCTTCGAACGCGCGCTGCCGCTGTTCCAGGCCATGGGCAAAAACATCACCCGCGTCGGCGGCAATGGCGATGGCCAAACCGCAAAAGTGGCTAACCAAATAATCGTCGCGCTGAATATTCAGGCCGTGGCGGAAGCCCTGCTGTTCGCTGCGAAAAACGGCGCAGACCCCGCCAAAGTGCGTGAAGCGCTGATGGGCGGTTTCGCTGGCTCGAAGATTCTTGAAGTGCACGGCGAGCGCATGATCAAAGGCACCTTTGACCCAGGCTTCCGCATCAGCCTGCACCAGAAGGATTTGAACCTGGCACTGGCCGGCGCCAAAGAACTGGGCCTCAACCTGCCCAACACTGCCAACGCCCAGCAAGTGTTCAGCACCTGCGCGGCCATCGGTGGCAGCAACTGGGACCACTCGGCCTTGATCAAAGGCCTGGAACACATGGCCAACTTCTCCATCCGCAAGGACTGAACCACCGCAAAACCGTAGGTTGGGCTAAGCAAAGCGAAGCCCAACAAAGGGCGGCCAACATGGCCCCCCGCTTGTCGAACCGCCCCAATGTTGGGCTTCGCCTGCGGCTCAACCCAACCTACGCCCCGTGAACCTGCGGGTTCACGGACCCTTTTCGACCTCCCGGTAAGCGGTGTCACGGCCTGCGAGCCGGGTAGGTCGATTTCAGTCCACAGCCCTTGAACACGACGGCTGTGGACTGCAATCGATCGCAGCCATAACAAGAAAAGATCTCGGAGTAGCCATGACCCCTGACCCGAAAACCGTATTGCGCGACTTGTTTGCCACGGCCATCGACGCCGCCCACCCGCGCCAGGTATTGGCCGACCACCTGCCCGCCGACCGCAGCGGCCGGGTGATTGTCATCGGCGCCGGCAAGGCCGCTGCCGCCATGGCTGAAGTAGTAGAGCGTGAGTGGCAGGGTGAGGTATCCGGCCTGGTGGTGACCCGTTACGAGCACGGTGCCAATTGCCGGAAAATCGAAGTGGTTGAAGCCGCCCACCCAGTGCCGGATGACGCCGGCGAGCGCGTGGCCAGGCGTGTGCTGGAGCTGGTGAGCAACCTGCAGGAAAGCGACCGGGTGATCTTTCTGCTCTCCGGTGGCGGCTCGTCGTTGCTGGCCCTGCCCGCTGCCGGCATTTCGCTGCAAGACAAACAAGCCATCAATAAAGCCCTGCTGAAATCCGGCGCCAGCATTGGCGAGATGAACTGCGTGCGCAAACACCTCTCAGCGATCAAGGGTGGGCGCTTGGCCAAAGCCAGTTGGCCGGCCAGCGTATACACCTACGCCATCTCCGATGTGCCAGGTGATGAAGCCACGGTGATTGCCTCCGGGCCTACGGTTGCCGACCCCACTACTTCCCAACAAGCGCTGGCGATTCTGGCCCGCTATGGCATCGAGATTCCCGCCAATGTGCGCGCCTGGCTCAACAGCCCGCAATCGGAAACGGTTAAACCCGGCGACCCATGCCTGGCCCGCAGCCATTTCCAACTGATCGCCACACCGCAGCAAGCGCTGGATGCCGCTGTGGCCAAGGCCAACGCCGCTGGTTTGCCGACGCTGATCTTGGGCGACCTGGAAGGCGAGTCGCGCGAAGTGGCCAAGGTGCATGCCGGCATCGCCAAGCAAATACAGCTGCATGGCCAGCCGATCAAACCGCCCTGCGTAATTCTCTCGGGCGGCGAAACCACGGTTACCGTGCGCGGCAAAGGCCGTGGCGGACGCAATGCCGAATTCCTCTTAAGCCTGACCGAGAGCCTTAAAGGCCTGCCCGGCGTGTACGCCCTGGCCGGCGACACCGACGGCATCGACGGCTCGGAAGACAACGCCGGCGCACTGATGACGCCGAGCAGCTATAGCCGCGCTGCCGACCAAGGCTTAAGCGCCAGCGACGAACTGGATAACAACAATGGCTATGGCTACTTCGCGGCCCTGGGCGACCTGATCGTCACCGGCCCGACGCGGACCAACGTCAACGATTTTCGCGCCATTCTGATCCTTGAGAAGCCTGCCCAATGAGCCTGCCTACCCCCAACGAAAAACAAAAAAGTAAAAATCCTCGCCACCCTTGGCCCTGCTGTGCACGGCGTCGATGACGTCCGCCATTTGGTCGAGGCCGGGGTCAACCTGTTCCGCCTTAACTTCAGCCACGGCGAGCACGCCGACCACGCCATGCGTTACCAGTGGGTGCGCGAAGTGGAACGGCAACTGAACACACCCATCGGCATTTTGATGGACCTGCAAGGACCGAAACTGCGCGTCGGCAAATTTGCTGGGGGCAAGGTCAACCTGGTTCGTGGTCAGGCCTTTCGCCTGGACCTGGACGCCACCCCCGGTGATGAACGCCGGGTCAACCTGCCCCACCCGGAAATCATCGACGCACTTGAACCGGGCATGAGCCTGCTGCTCGACGATGGCCGTCTGCGCCTGGAAGTAACGCGCAAACAAAACACTGGCGTCGACACCCTGGTCAGCGCCGGTGGCGAGCTGTCCGACCGCAAAGGCGTGAACGTACCCGAGGCGGTTTTGCAGCTCAGCCCGCTAACCAGCAAAGACCGCATCGACCTCGACTTCGGCCTGCAACTGGGCGTGGATTGGGTGGCGCTGTCGTTTGTGCAACGCCCGGAAGATATCGTCGAAGCGCGCGAGCTGATTCAGGGCAAAGCCTTCTTGATGGCGAAAATCGAGAAGCCCTCGGCCGTGGTGCACCTGGAAGCAATCGCCAAGTTGTGCGACGCGATTATGGTGGCCCGAGGCGACCTCGGCGTGGAAGTGCCGGCCGAGAATGTGCCGCGCATTCAGAAGGACATCATCCGCACTTGCCGGCAATTGGGTAAACCGGTGGTGGTGGCGACGCAGATGCTGGAATCCATGCGCTTCTCCCCGGCGCCGACACGCGCCGAAGTAACCGATGTGGCCAATGCCGTGGCCGAAGGCACCGACGCGGTGATGCTGTCGGCAGAAACCGCCTCCGGCGACTACCCGCTGGAAGCCGTCAGCATGATGAGCAAGATCATCCGCCAAGTGGAAAACGGCCCGGACTTCCAAGCCCAGCTCGACGTCAGCCGCCCGCAAGCCGAAGCTACAGCCTCGGACGCCATTAGCTGCGCCATTCGCCGCATCACCGGGATTTTGCCGGTGGCGGCGTTGGTCAACTACACCGAATCCGGCAGCTCCAGCCTGCGCGCCAGCCGTGAACGGCCGAAAACGCCGATTCTCAGCCTGACCCCGAACATCCAGACCGCCCGCCGCCTGACCGTGGCCTGGGGCATCTACTCGGTAGTCAACGCGCGCTTAAGCAAAGTGGAAGAAATCACCAGTACCGCGCTGGAAATCGCCCAGGCCCAGAACATGGCCAAACGCGGCGACACCGTGGTGATTACCGCTGGCGTACCGTTCGGGCAATCGGGCACCACCAACAGCCTGCGGATTGAAACCCTGCTTTAACGAATCCCATCTGGTTCACGCCAGTTTTGGCGCTCAACGTGCCCTCGTTGCGCGCCTTTTTTTATCGTTTGAATCCCACCGCAATGACCCAACGCTCATACGCCAAAACCCTACTCAACGGCTGCAGCCAAATCTTCCTGCAACAACACCCGCTGTTCGGCGCCCTATGCCTGCTGGCCATCGCCATCGGCGCGCCAAACTTGCTTGGCGGTGCTTTGCTTGGTGGGTTTGCCGGGGCGTTGGCGGCACGGCGGCGCGGTTACGACCAGGCGGATATCGAGGCCGGTCTCTATAGCTACAACGGCATCCTGCTGGGCCTGATGCTATGCCATCACTTCGCCTGGTCGGCCGTGCTGCCGCTGCTGATCATCGCCAGCGCTGGCGCTTCCAGCTTGGTAGTCAACCGCTTGATGCGTGGCAATCGGCAGCGGCAATGGTTGCCCGCCTTCACCGCGCCCTTTGTCGGCTTGAGCTGGCTGCTGTTAAACCTGTTGCCGAGCACACTGGCGCCGCCGCTCCAGGTGGCGGCGCCATTCACGGCAACCCTGGACTTGCCAGGCGTAGTCGCCGCGCTACTGAAAGGCGTGGGCCAAGTTATTTTTCTCAGCGAGCCACTGGCCGGCGCCATCGTGCTACTCGGCTTATTGTTGGCCAGCCGCCGTGCCGCACTGTGGGCGTTGCTGGGCTCAGCCATCGGCCTGGCTCTGGCCTTGTACCAAGGCTGGCCGATTAGCAATGCGCTGTCGGGGTTGTATGGCTATAACGGCGCGCTGGTGGGTGTGGCGTTGAGTCAGGTCTACCGCAAACCAGCCGTGGTGTTGCTCGGCATTCTGCTTGCCCTGCCGCTGCAACCGGGGTTCGCCGCGTTCGCGCTGCCGGAACTGACGGCGCCGTTTATTCTCGCCTGCTGGCTGGTTCAGGCCAGCCAACGCACCTTGCAACGCGGCGCCGAAGATTCCAGACCCTGGCGCCTGTAGCGTGTGTTCGATATCCGCGTCACGGTGCGCATAGCAAAGCAAACGCGGTGTACTCGTAGGGTGGGCTGTGCGCACCGGGCGACTTGGGCTTATCAGCCCTTAATCACCAAGCTCAAAGCCTCTTCGGCCAGCTCATCCAAACTCATTGGCCCCTCAGCGCGAAACCAAGTGGTACTCCACGACAGCGCGCCGGTGAGAAACCGTCTTTGCACAAAGGGGTCACCTTTGAAATAGCCCGCCGCTTTGGCCTCGCCCAACACCGCCAACCAGATCTGCTCATAGGTGTCGCGCAAGTTGAGGATATAGGCCTGGCCCTCCGCTGACAGCGAGCGCCACTCATACACCAGCACCGCCATCGCTTCGCCGGTGCCCCCCATGATCGACTGCAGTTCGCAACGGATCAGCGCCAGCACGCGCTCGCGCACATTGCTGGCATCGGCGAGAGCGGCCTGCATCAGGGCGGTGTTGTAGCGGATGGTTTCTTCCATCACCGAACGCAGGATCTCGTCCTTGCTTTTGAAGTGGTGAAAGATGCTGCCCGACTGAATGCCCACGGCGCCGGCCAAATCGCGCACCGTGGTGCGGTCGTAGCCTTTGCTGCGAAACAGGTGTGCGGCGGTTTGCAGCAGCTTGCCACGGGCGCTTTCCGGGTCCGTGACTTGGCCCTCAACCACCAAGTCGTGCATCACCTTCTGGGCTTGTGTTTCATCCACGCGTATTCCCCCTAACCCAACGCCCGGCCTAATAAGTGGCAAGTGCTTGTCGGCATTGGTGAAATTTAAGCGCGAAGAGGTAACCAAGCAAGCGCTTGGCAGTGCTTTAGTTGAGAAACATAAAAAGGGGGCTTCCCTAACCAAGCGCTTGCTTGGTATGGTCAGCCCATCGAATGGGTGACGGACACAATTGCAATGACTAAAACCGTACGCATCGGCTGCGCCTCCGCCTTTTGGGGTGACACCTCTACTGCTGCCGCTCAGTTGGTGAATAACAGCGAGCTGGATTATTTGGTGTTCGACTACCTGGCCGAAATCACCATGTCGATCATGGCCGGCGCACGCATGAAGAACCCCGAGCAAGGCTATGCCGGCGACTTTATTGAAGTGCTCGCGCCGCTCTTACAGACCATCGCCAAGAAAAAAATCCGGGTGATCAGCAACGCCGGTGGCGTTAACCCGCAAGCCTGTGCCAAAGCCTTGGCTGCCGCCTGCGAAAAAGCCGGCGTAAGCCTGAAAATCGCCGTGCTGCATGGCGATAATCTGCAAAGCAAATTGCCCGAATTAAACAAAGCCGGCACCCGCGAGATGTTCACCGGCAACCCGCTGCCGCCCATGTGCGTTTCGGTAAACGCCTACCTTGGCGCGCCGGGCATTGTTGAAGCCTTGGCCCTTGGCGCCGACATTGTGATTACCGGCCGCGTGGTCGATAGCGCGGTGGTCAGTGCCGCGCTGGTACACGAATTCGGTTGGAGCTGGCAGGACTACGACAAGCTCGCGCAAGCCGCGCTGGCCGGCCATATCATCGAATGCGGCGCGCAGTGCAGCGGCGGTAATTTCACCGATTGGGACAGCGTGCCGGATTACGAACACATCGGTTTTCCGGTCATTGAAGTGGTCGCTGACGGCAGCTTTATCGTCGGCAAACCGGCGGGCACGGGCGGCCTGGTCACGCCCTTTACCGTCGGCGAACAAATGCTCTACGAAATCGGCGACCCACGGGCTTACCTGCTGCCGGATGTGGTCTGCGATTTCACCCAGGTGCAGCTCACCGATTTAGGCAGCGACCGCGTACAGGTTGACGGCGCTAAAGGCCTGCCACCGACGGATCAATACAAAGTCTCGGCCACCTACCCGGATGGTTTTCGCTGCACCGCCAGTTGCCTGATTGCCGGCATCGACGCGGTGAGAAAAGCTCAGCGGGTAAGCCAAGCGATCATCGGCAAAACCGCAGAAATGTTCGCTGAACGTGGCTGGCCTGGTTATGTGGAAACAAACATCGAGCTGCTTGGCAGCGAGGCCACCTACGGCCCTCACGGCCAGCGCCAGGACAGCCGCGAAGTGGTGGTAAAACTGGCCGTACGCCACGCGAAAAAAGAAGCGCTGATCCTCTTCTCGCGTGAAATCGCCCAAGCCGCTACCGGCATGGCGCCAGGCCTCACCGGCATTGTCGGCGGGCGTCCAACGGTATACCCGGTGATTCGCCTGTTCTCCTTTTTGGTCGACAAAAACGCCTGCACGCTGGAGGTGGAACTGAGCGGCGAACGTCATCCCGTTGCCCTGCCCAGCGTCGACAGCCTTGACCCAGCTGCTCTGGCCGTCGCAACCGAAACGCCCCTGCCCCAGGGTGACGCCGACGCCAGCGTGCCATTGGTAAAACTGGCCGTGGCGCGCTCCGGCGACAAAGGCAACCACAGCAATATTGGCGTGATGGCCCGCGAGGCTGAATACCTGCCGTGGATTGCCGCCGCGCTTAGCGTGGAAGCGGTGGCCGAGTGGATGGGGCATGTGCTCGACCCGCTCACCGGACGCATTAGCCGCTGGTATTTGCCCGGTTGTAATGGCCTGAACTTTCTTCTGGAAAACGCCTTGGGCGGCGGCGGTGTCGCCAGCTTGCGCATCGACCCGCAAGGCAAAGCGTTTGCTCAACAGCTATTGGAGTTCCCGGTGCCGGTGCCCAAGGCGTTGGCAGACCTATTGGACTAAACCTCGACGTAGGGTGCGCCGTGCGCACCAAGCAATGTTCGTGTGTACGCCTTGGTGCGCACAGCACACCCTACGAGACCAGACACCGGCATTCCCGCGAGGGCGGCGGTTCGACAACTCGAGATCCAAAATCGTCAGACGGACGCGTTCCCCCGCACGACTCTGGGTCCCCGTCTACGCGAGGACGACGGAAGTAAAAGCTGGGAATGCTGATAAAAATACAAAAAGCGAGAGCCGCACATGAGCTACGACTCCATCTACAAACCCGGCCTGTTCAGCGGCCAAACCATTATGGTCACCGGCGGCGGCAGCGGCATCGGCCGCGCTACGGCGCATGAGTTGGCCTCGCTCGGCGCTCATGTGGTGCTGGTCGGGCGCAAGTGGGAAAAGCTGCAAAGCACCGCTGACGAAATCATCAGCGATGGCGGCAGCGCCAGCTGGAAAGCCGCCGATATTCGTGAAGAAGAGGTGGTGAAAGTGATGGTCGCCGAGGTGCTGGCCGAACACGGGCGCATCCATCATTTGGTCAACAATGCCGGCGGCCAATACCCGGCGCCGTTGGTGTCGATCAACCAGAAAGGTTTCGAAACCGTGGTGCGCACCAACCTGGTTGGCGGCTTCTTGGTGGCCCGCGAAGCGTTTACCCAATGCATGAGTAAACACGGTGGCAGCATTGTCAATATGCTCGCCGATATGTGGGGCGGTATGCCCGGCATGGGCCACTCCGGCACGGCCCGCGCCGGCATGGAAAACTTCACCAAAACCGCGGCCGTGGAATGGGGTTACGCCGGCGTGCGGGTCAATGCCGTGGCGCCAGGCTGGATCGCCTCCAGCGGTATGGACACCTACCCCGACTCGATGAAAAACATGATCCGCTCGCTGAAAGATCACGTGCCGCTGCAACGCATCGGCACCGAGTCGGAAGTGGCTTCGGCCATCGTCTTTTTGCTCACGCCTGGCGCCAACTTTATCAGCGGCAATACCGTGCGCATCGACGGCGCCGCCAGCCAGGGCAGCCGCGCCTGGACCCTGGGCAAAGCCGAGAGCGCCGAGTCGTATAACGGCTTTCACCGCGCGTATTTACCCGACGTGCTCAAACCCTCGGAGAAGGAGTAGCCCATGCCGGTCATTCAGTCCGAACTGGACACCAACAGCGCCGACTACGCGCGCAACCGCGAGGCCATGTTGGCCACAGTGGCGGCATTTCGCGAGGTCGAGCAAAAGGTCTTGGACAAGGCTGCCGAAGCCAAAGCCAAGTTCGACAAACGCGGTCAATTGCTGCCGCGCGAGCGTTTAAATTTGCTCCTCGACCCCGGCGCCCCATTCCTCGAACTATCGTCCCTGGCCGGCTACAAACTGCATGACGACAAAGACGGCACCGGCGCCGGTGGCGGGATTATTTCCGGCATTGGCTATATCGCTGGTGTGCGTTGCCTGGTCAATGCCAGCAACAGCGCGATCAAGGGCGGCACCATTTCCCCCAGCGGCCTGAAAAAGACCCTGCGCCTGCAACAGATCGCCTTTGAAAACAAACTGCCCGTGGTAACCCTGGCCGAAAGCGGCGGCGCCAACCTTAACTACGCGGCGGACATTTTCGTCGAAGGCGCGCGAGGGTTTGCCAACCAGGCGCGCATGTCGGCCATGGGCTTGCCGCAAGTCACCGTGGTGCACGGCTCCAGCACGGCGGGCGGCGCCTACCAACCGGGGTTGTCCGATTACACCGTGGTCGTACGCGGCAAAGCCAAGATGTTTTTGGCCGGCCCACCGCTGCTCAAAGCCGCCACCGGCGAAGTGGCCACCGACGAAGAATTGGGCGGCGCCGAAATGCACGCGCAAACCGCTGGCACCGCTGAATACCTGGCCGAAAACGATGCCGACGGCGTACGCATCGCCCGCGAAATTGTCAGCATGCTGCCGTGGAATGCTCAATTGCCTCACCGGCCACGCAAGCCTGTGCGCGAGCCGCTGTACCCGGCCGAAGAGTTGCTCGGCTTAATCCCCAGCGACGCGAAAAAGCCCTACGACGTGCGCGAAATCATTGCTCGTATCGCCGATGGCTCGGAATACCTGGACTTCAAACCCGAGTTCGATAACCAGACCATCTGCGGCCACCTGCACATCGAAGGCCAGGCCTGCGGTTTTATCGGCAACAACGGCCCGATCACACCCAAAGGCGCCGCCAAAGCCGCGCAATTTATTCAGCTGTGCGACCAGAGCAATACGCCGATTCTGTTCTTCCACAACACCACCGGTTTTATGGTCGGTACCGAGTCGGAACAGCAAGGCGTGATCAAACATGGCTCCAAACTAATTCAAGCGGTGGCCAACGCCCGCGTGCCGAAACTGACCATCGTCGTCGGCGGCTCGTACGGCGCCGGCAACTACGCCATGTGCGGCCGCGGCCTGGACCCACGCTTTATCTTCGCCTGGCCCAACAGCCGCACCGCCGTGATGGGCGGCGCCCAGGCCGGCAAAGTGCTGCGCATCGTCACCGAAGACAAGCACGCCAAGGAAGGCAAAGAAGCCGACCCGAAAATGCTCGACATGCTCGAAACCGTCACCGCGCAGAAACTCGACAGCCAGTCCACCGCCCTCTACGGCACCGCCAGCCTGTGGGACGACGGCCTGATCGACCCGCGTGACACGCGCAAATTGCTGGGCTTTTTGCTGGATATTTGTGCTGAAGCCGAGGTGCGACCACTGAAGGCCAACACCTTTGGCGTGGCACGGTTCTGACGTACAAACGTACAACTGAAAAAACGTAGGTTGGGTTGAGCAAAGCGAAGCCCAACAATCGGGCCCCAAACGCGATGCCTGCCCCTTGTTGGGCTTCGTCGCGGGGCTCCTCAACCCAAC
>LNAP01003688.1_pt1 | contig 14553 bp, 14 predicted proteins | sample 602601 | NCBI WGS metagenome assembly LNAP01 (sample SAMN02440304, study PRJNA202911) | soil metagenome | biome: Subtropical and temperate rainforests or woodlands; isolation source: soil samples (1 kg each in a 20% v/v slurry with milli Q water) were... ...
CACCATTCCTGTGCAACCGGCTCAGCGAATCAGCTTTCTTGTAACCGCCGACGCTCTGGGACGTTGGGCCTGGCATTGCCATCTGATGCTGCACATGGATGCGGGCATGTTCCGCGAGGTGGTGGTGGCATGAGCCGGACAAACGAGAAAAAGAGAGCTCTAATGATGGATACCGCTATAAAGAAACACATTCTTGGGTTTGCTATTGCGATGATGGGCGTTACCCCCGTTTTTGCGTATGCCCAAACGAGTGATGGGTATAGCGGCCACACCGCAACCCCAGTGAGTTCGGCCCCCGACGCGCCAGCTATGCCTGGTATGGATCACAGCAAAATGAATATGCCAGGCATGGACCATGGCGCGATGAGTATGGGCGGCCAGGGTCATGGGGCTATGGACATGAATTCAACTGGCGCGCCTAGATCAGAGGCAATGCCCGGTATGAATCACGGTACAGACAACACCGCTACCGCAGCCCCAGGCCATGATATGGGAGTAATGGATACGGGCAGTGGCGAGATGGATCATGGAGCCATGCAAATGCAAGGCGGTTCGGCGCCGCCCGATGCGCGTGACCCCGATGCCTATTCTGGCGGCTATACCTTGGATTCGGGCAAGTATTCCTTGGGTCCGGCGCAGCGTCTGCGTATGTCGGACGAACACAATTTTGCCTCGGTATGGTTTGATCGGCTTGAATACGTCAGGGCGGGTAGCAATGAGGGACTCGCATATGAGGGCCAGGCCTGGTATGGCAGCACCTACAACCGCGTGGTGCTCAAAGCCGAAGGCGAGGTAGCCAATGGCAAACTCCAGGAATCTCAAACAGAGCTGCTGTGGGGCCACGCCGTATCTACCTTCTGGGATACGCAGCTAGGGGTACGGTTTGACCATGGTCAAGGGGCGCCTAACAGGGAATGGTTGGCATTTGGTGTTCAGGGTCTAGCGCCCTATTGGTTCGAGGTGGATGCTACTGCGTATGTCGGCCCCAGTGGAAGGACAGCGCTCGGCCTGAGTGCAGAATACGACATTCTGCTTACGCAAAGGCTTTTTCTACAGCCAAGCGTCGAGGTGAACTTTTATGGCAAAGATGACGAACGGTGGGGCATTGGCAGCGGCTTGACAGATGGAACCGCTGGCCTACGCCTCAAATATCAAGTCACGCGCCAATTCGTTCCATATATTGGCGTGGAGTGGTCCAGCAAGTTCGGCAAGACCGCCGATTATGCTCGCGCAGAAGGCGAATCGAGGCAAGAGACCCGTTTCGTAGCTGGCTTGAGCTTTAGGTTTTGATTCTGACGTTGATGTTGATTTTTAACTTATCCCGGCGGCTTGTATGTGGCCGCCTCTGCAAACTAACCTATTAAAGAGAGTGTTAATCATGAGAAAGACCTTGTCCATACTAGCTTTGAGCGCCCTTCCCGCACTGGCGCTGGCCTCCGGCAGCCATTCTGGGGGCCATGATACGCCGGCGCATGGCATGCCCGGCCATGACATGTCGACGATGTCAAACGCGCCTTCTCCAGCCGGCCAGCCGGGCGATCCAGCCAAGGTCACCCGCACGATCGAGCTCACAATGGATGACACCATGCGTTTTACGCCTGATGAAATCAACGTGAAGGCAGGTGAAACCGTGCGTCTGTTCATCAAGAACGTCGGCAAGATTCCTCACGAGATGGTGATTGGGTCTATAGATGAACTCAAAGCGCATGCTGCGGAAATGCAGAAAATGCCGGACATGAAGCACGCGGAGCCGAACATGATTACTCTCGGACCGGGCCAGCGCGGAGGCTTGGTCTGGAAGTTCACTCAAGCGGGAATGGTTGACTTCGCTTGCCTGATCCCCGGGCACATGGAGGCTGGGATGGTTGGGAAGCTAAAGGTGAGCTGATTCAGACTGGTATGCTGAGTAGGAAATTGATGGCAGGCGCGGCGGCTGTTCTTGTCACAGGCGTAGCTGCTCTTCTGTAGCGCCCGACAGTCGTCGGGGCCTACTTTCATTGATCCTACGAGCCAGGCACTTTTCGTGTAGGGCAAGGCTTTGACGATCACTTGCCCGTAGACTGCGCCGATAAAGGCGGCGTGCCCATCAACGTGGAGACCGAGGCCCCATTGCGCTATCGGACGGGGATATGCCCGTATTGATTGCAATAGCAGCGCCTGAGGTGAATTACTTGAGAGGGTGAATGACAGGTGGTGTACGCTATCGACCGGAATCCCAGGTCGAAGGAGTGCATCGCCAATCGCGTCGGCCAACGGAAGCTCCTCGAGTGCGAGCAGCCTGGTCGAAATGAAGGAAAGGGTATGGGCGGATGGAATGCCATTATCTTTATCAAGGCCGACCCGAGCTTAGGTTAAATTTTGCGCACACAAACTGATGCTTCGCGTTGATCTGTTTTGCTGAGTCCGAAAAATGATTCAGCCATCCAGTCTGATAGGCTGGCCCGTCCAGTCATCAGGGTTTGCCACTCGACGCTGGATAGGGTGCGGCGTAGCGATGCAAGAGACTCACTGGCGTGAGTTGGGCCCATCTAGGTCAGGGCGGCTAGTGTGGGGATGTGCAGGAGTGTAGCGCCAGAATTGGTTAAGCTTGGACCTCCAGCATCATGGTCAGGCCTCCGGCACCGTCTTGTTCTACATTGTTGTTAGTCGTATGGTGCGGAATATGGCAATGCACAATCCACTTGCCGGGCCGATGCGCCGTCCAGATCACGTCGTAGCGCTGTCCGGGGCCGACATTAACTGTGTCTGCTTCAAAACGCGCCGCTGGCGGCAGCACATTCCCGTCACGAGCCACAACAGTAAAAGGTCCGCCGTGAACGTGCATGGGGTGCACAAAATTGTTATTACTGCCAATGAAGCGAAGCTTGATCGTCTCGCCCACCTTCATCTTGACAGTGTCTGTGGCCGGGTAGGCTTTGCCGTTAATCGTAAAATAATTGGGTAAGGCCCCTTCCATTAGCATAGCGGGGTAGGTCAGCCCTTCACGCTCAAGCCACTCCTGTAGCTGCAACACATATTCATGGTCGGCCTGGGGTTCTTCAACGCGGTTTTTTGGATCGATGATGAGCGCCCCATATAAGCCGAAGGCCTGCTGCCGATCAATATGGTCGTGCGTATGATAGAAATAGGTGCCTGACTGCTCGGTTGTGAACTCGTAGACGTACTTTCCGCCAGGCTCAATGGGTTTTTGAGTAATGTTGGCCGGCCCGTCCATTTCATTGGGAACGATCAAGCCATGCCAGTGCACCGTTGTCGACTCAGGTAATTTATTCGTGACATTGATGCGAATTCTATCCCCTTCGGTTACGCGCAGCCTTGGGCCAGGAATCTGACCATTGAATGCGTAGCCTTCGACTTGCACGTCGGGCAAGATATTCCAGCGTACGACGCTCGCCTCCAAATCAAACACTTTGACGCCATTTTCAAGGCGGGGTTCCAGCACGGTATCGCCTTGAGCGTCCCGTGCGGCCGTATACGCGACCAAACGCGGGGCGATAGCCGCCATATCGCGCATGGCCGCGCCCGGGGTGTCCCAACCCATGATCATGCCAGGCGGCATAATCGCGCCACCCACGTCGCGTGCCGAGAGGCGCATATTTACAAAGAGTGCCGGAAAGGTCATGCCTCCCACTAACATCAAGCCGGTAGCCATCGTAACAGCCGCTAACTGCGCACGGGTGACACTGGGTTGCATGCCGTGATGTCCATCCGTAGAAGGCTGCGCTGAAGCATGGCCACTACTTGCGTGGCTATTTTTATGTACCTGTTCTGTTTCGCCTGGACGTTGGGTCATCAAACCGTGTTTCATTTGTCTGGAGACCATCCAGACATTAACGGGATAGGTTACGACGAAACCGGCGATCACGCCCACTGACATGACGCCCCAGAACAGCAATTCTGTCGGTTCCATTGCCCGCATGTCGCGCCCCATCATCAACAGCGTCATGACGGGCGCCATGCCCGCCATCATGGCGTTCATGCTGATGAACTCAGGCATGAATGATTTTTTGACGTTCTCCCAATAACTACCACCCATCATACTTTTCATAAAGAGCGACTGGAAGATGAAGAGGCCAAACGCGAATCCCGCTAAATACTCGACGATGAGATCCAGCCACATAGGCAGCCCTAGTGCTGCCGTGATCACCGCCGCCAAAATAATGCCGGTGGCATCGCCCGCCACGCAGTGAATGGTCGAGCCTGCGCCTTGTTTCCATAACGGCTTGATGAACTCTTCGTGTTCGCCAGGTCCAGGTTCTTTATCGGCCATTACATAGAGCAGCAACCCGATGGGGCCCATATAGAGGGTGACCAGTACAAAGCCCCACTTCATCACCACGGGCTCAGGATTATGGCGGAATTGGTCCCATGCCACGTAAGCGGTGCATAAGGCCGCTAGGACAAACCAGACAATAAGAAAGTAATCCACGGGTTGGGCGATCATGAGAATCCTCAAGCAATAGAGCGCATGCTTAAGCCCGCTTTTTCCATATGGGGCTATGTTCCGGATTATGTTCGCTAGCACTTTATGTGCCGTTGATAGGTTGTCGCCATCGCGCCCTGTGCATTACAGATTTAGCACCAAAGATGACGTATTCGTCATGCCGGCGTCATCGTACTGTTGGGGTGTGCTCGTTAAAGTGGGCTTCCTGCCAGAAAGACTGGCACTGCGATCGCGCAGCATTGCCGCAGGTCGGGGCAATGCTTCTTAAAGGAACCGACTATGTATCTTCGCTCATGCAAGCTTGAGCCTTTTGACACTCGTAACGCCTGACGCGTTGGCTGACCGAATTAGCTCACGCAAGTTAAGCAGCTGTGTCTACTAGACGCTATATCTACCGTAATGTTGCATTGTCGGGGTCGACAGAAAATCGCGCTAAAATCGTCGTAATATTTATTGTGGTGCCGTGGCACCGCTGCGGAGTGGTAAGTGATAAGTTTGGCCAGCGGTATCATACTGGTGATCGCGTTCGCGATAGCCTTTATTATTTCTCGGCTTATTGTAAAGAGCCGTGCGGCGCGCGCCGCTACGCAGGAGCGACTGCGTATTGAACAGCTCAGGCGAAACATGCCGCCACCTGTGCCATCGAAGAATAAAAGCAAAAGGCGGCGACAAGAACGTGCGCAGCGCTGACGTTCCTCAGCCTACCGAATATCACAACAGCCTTCGCACGATGCGAACCGAAGCATTCTGCAAGGTTTGCGATTCGCATCTCATACGCGTGAAGTTGGAACAGTGCTTCGACGGCACGGCTTTTTTTTCGGCCTGATGAACTGACTTTCTCTGCCAGGGAAGGAAACAATCATGCTTGACCCAGCATGCGGGCCGCAAACAGAAATGCGTGTATCTTTCCGACGTGGGGAGGGTTATTGTCGAGCTGCAAGGGGTCTCCAATGATCCCGATTTTCGACCTTCGTTTCTCTCACTATGGCGTCGTGTTTAGGGCCGTGGGTTAAAGATGACGCTCGCGACACTTGTCTTCGGCATGGCCGTGATCGCAGCAACGCTTGAGGCGACGATGCGGCCGGCTCATTGACGAAGGACTATCGACCTGATGCGTTGGATAAGCGCAACGGGCAATCTGTGTCATGTTTTCCTTTAACTGGCTCAGTCACCATATACGACTGCAATGTGCGAACGCAGTCTTATCTTTGGACATAGGACGCTAGTTGCCGTTTTTCTTGGATGGGGTCTACCGGTTGATTATTGATGCGTAGCTCATAATGCAAATGAGGGCCACTGGATGTTCCGGTTGAGCCGACATAGCCAATGATTTGTCCCTGTTCTATGTCGACACCTTTTTTTAGACCATTCTTAAAACGGCTTTGATGTGCATAGACAGTAGAGTAACCATTGTCATGTTCTATGAAAATCACTTTGCCGTATCCATTTTGCACCCCAATGAAGGAGATCGTGCCCTGAGATGTTGCGCGGATGGGAGTGCCTTTGGGTGCGGGGTAATCAAGACCTTGATGGCCTGCCCACTTGCCCGATATGGGGTGAAGTCGGTAGCCAAAGCCTGAATTGATCCGCGCGCGTTTGCTCAGTGGCGTGTTGAGAAACATTTTTTGCAAGCTCTCGAGCCGAGAGGCTGCCTTATGAGAGTGTTTGCCGAACACATGAACGTGGTCTTCGACGATAGAAGTCAGGCGGACTTCCGACGCCACGGCGATATTCACCATAAGGTAACTAGAGACGAGAAACAGATTTTTTAATATCGTACGCATGTCATAAAAAGCATTTGGCTAATGCTAACGCCGGTTCGCATTTTGTGGCTTTGGTTTGTATGGGGGAAATAAATTATCAGATCTTACTTATCGCCGGTCGTGCCACCATCCTGAATCAGGGTAGGGCGTAACGGCTGCGGGCAGTCTAGTCTTCAAGCGGCGAATGTCGGGCCAGGGGTGTGGAGGGCGCTGTGTCGGCTTGGTTTTTTTCTGTCTTTTGCTCATTGTTGCAGGATTGCATGCCTTTCATCATGAAAGCCATCATCAAGGGGCAAATCAGGAAAAATAGAAATGGAGCGCTGGCGGCAATCCATTCTCGGGCGGCGGGCAACGTTGCGTATGCCACGGCAATAACAACAGCCAAGCCAAGAGCCGCCTTTATCATGGTTTTAATGTCGCATTTCATCATCGTTTCATTTAATCAGGTCGGTTTTTTCATATGCACCTAGAAGTGAGCTTGGCGTCACAAAAACACTGTAGCCAATTAATACTGTCAGTTCGATTACGCTGTCATTACATTTTTGTCATGACCGTCCAAATCTACGGTAGTCAATCAGCGTGGTGCTACTGAACGGAAAAAAAGAAAAGGACTGCGGTGGCTCGTAGGCTGCAGGTGTGGAGACTTTACTGGGTCAATGCGACGTTAGACCAACTTGACATTACCGTGATGGCAAAGTTTAGTATTGTTATGCTGCATTGCCTATGGAGACAGCATAATGATTGAATTTGAAGTGAAAGATATGACTTGCGGCCACTGTGTGGAGACCATTACGCGCGTGCTTAAGGAAACGGCACCAACGGCCAGCTTTGACATTGATCTATCCGCTCATTCGGTCCGGATCGATGGAGTGTTCAATGCGGATCTTATCGAACGCGTCATTCGAGAAGTTGGCTATACGCCAGTGCTCAAGTCTTAGGGTCAGGCAGCGGATTGTGGGGGTCTAGCCGGTCGTGCCGATGATGAGCGAGGGAGGCACTACAATGCCTGCGAAGGGCTTTTCGAAGGGGTCTACGTTCGTGTAATCGTGACGACGAATGATCGTTAGGCGCTATCACTCTAATCTCATGAAAAAATCTGACCGTCGGTTTTGTTCTCGGTCTGGATTGTTTCAGATGCCAATGACACGGCATTTGCAACATGACAAAAATGTAATGCACGATTTAGTCATGAAAGGCGGCTGCGTGTGGCATCATAAAACTTGACGCTTACATTTGGCGATTGTTAGAGGTATTCGTCCGAACATGGGCAATACTTGTCGCGTATTTTTGAAAGCCAGCTATTGTCATGGCGCAGACTGAGTCTGGACGTAATCACGATCATCACCATCACACTAAATCGGTATCTGACTCTGAACTCACAGACCCAGTGTGTGGTATGCCTGTTACGGAACAATCACCGCACCATATAAACCATCGCGACAAGGATTTTTATTTTTGCAGCACAAAATGCATGGGGAAGTTCCAAGATGACCCGGAAAAGTACCTCAATCCCAAGAAAATAGACGAATCCGTATCTGTGCCGCCAGCGCCCGGCACGATCTACACCTGCCCAATGCACCCCGAGATTCGCCAGGATCACCCGGGAAACTGCCCGATCTGCGGCATGGGCCTTGAGTCGCTGATGCCCAGTCTGGAAGACGACGATAACCCCGAACTCAAGGATTTCACGCACCGGTTCTGGTGGACCCTGCCGTTGACAGTGATCGTTACCGTGCTTGCCATGTTCGGCCACCAGCTAGGCTGGTTCGACATGGTCACGCAAACATGGATCGAACTGGTGTTATCAGTGCCGGTGGTGCTGTGGGCGGGGCAGCCGTTCTTTGTGCGAGGCTGGCAATCCGTCGTCAACCGCAGTCCTAATATGTGGACACTGATTGGGCTGGGTACTGGCGCTGCGTTCATCTATAGCGTTGTGGCCACGGTGGCGCCCGGCGTGTTTCCTGATACCTTCATGTCCATGGGGCGCGTTGCCGTTTATTTTGAGGCTGCGGTGGTCATCATCTCGTTGACACTGTTTGGCCAAATCCTCGAGTTGCGAGCGCGATCGCAAACTTCAGCTGCCATCAAATCATTACTGGGGCTCGCTCCCAAGACGGCTCGTCGCATCAATGCAGACGGTACCGAGGAGGATGTACCCCTGACACATGTCCATGAAGGTGACCGCCTGCGCGTACGACCTGGCGAAAAAGTCCCAGTCGATGGTGTTGTTGAAGACGGGGCCAGTTCTCTGGATGAGTCCATGCTTACGGGGGAACCGTTGCCTGTCAGCAAAAAGGCCGGCGACAAGGTCATCGGTGCCACCATGAACACATCTGGCGCGCTGGTGATTCGTGCAGAAAAAGTCGGCTCCGCGACGGTGCTTTCGCAAATCGTCCAACTCGTTGCTCAGGCCCAGCGCTCGCGTGCGCCGATGCAGCGCATGGCGGATATCGTAGCGGGTTACTTTGTGATGGCGGTGGTGGTTATTGCGGTCGCCACACTGATTATTTGGGGTTTTTTCGGCCCTCAGCCAACTTGGGTTTACGGTTTGATCAATGCGGTCGCCGTGCTGATCATCGCCTGCCCCTGCGCACTAGGCTTGGCTACGCCTATGTCCATCATGGTGGCAACCGGGAAAGGCGCCACGCAAGGCGTGCTGTTCCGCGATGCCGCAGCCATCGAGAATTTTCGCAAGGTCGATACCTTAATCGTCGATAAAACCGGCACTCTGACCGAGGGCCGGCCGACGTTCGAACAAGCGATACCCGTGGGCGATGCCACAGAGGCCGAGGTGCTACGCCTTGCGGCAAGCCTGGATCAGGGGAGTGAGCATCCGCTTGCGCACGCCATTGTGAATGCTGCTCGTGAGCGAGGCCTCACACTTAGTGCCGTTGACGATTTTGAATCAGGCAGCGGTATTGGTGTTCGCGGACGGGTTGACGGAAACCACCTTGTTCTGGGTAATACCGCTTTGATGCAGCTAGAAGACGTTGACGTCGCGGCATTGACCGATAAGGCCGACGCCCTGCGCGCTAAAGGAGCTAGCGTCATGTACTTGGCAACAGACGGGCAGTTAGCAGGCTTGCTGGCCGTCTCGGACCCGATCAAACAGAGCACACCGGAGGCCGTGCAAGATCTCCAAAACGCTGGGATTCGCGTGATCATGGCGACCGGCGACGGTATTGCAACGGCCAAAGCCGTTGCGCAGCAATTGGGGATCGATGAAGTGCACGGTGAAGTCAAGCCTGCTGACAAGCTCGATCTGGTCACTAAACTTCAGTCTGAAGGCCGGATTGTGGCGATGGCGGGTGACGGCATTAACGATGCTCCGGCGCTGGCAAAAGCTAATGTGGGCATTGCGATGGGCACCGGCACGGACGTGGCGATGAACAGTGCACAGGTAACGCTGGTCAAAGGGGATTTGCGCGGCATTTCGATTGCACGCCATCTGTCTGACCAAACGATTGCAAATATGAAGCAGAATCTGGGCTTTGCATTTATCTACAACGCTCTGGGCGTGCCGCTTGCCGCCGGGGTCTTGTATCCGTTTACCGGTCTTTTGCTTTCGCCCATGTTTGCAGCATTGGCAATGAGCTTGAGTTCTGCTTCAGTGGTCTTTAACGCGCTTCGGCTTCGTAATTCCGTTTAAATTAAAGCGTGTTATGCCGGTGTCAGCCATGGGCCACAACTGGGTGCTCACCCGGGAGCAGGACATGCAGGCTGTGCTCCTCTCCCGAGCATCGGTCGACCATGGAGGGCGCTCTAACGCTTGGCAGCTGAAGCGGCGCGTACGGCCGTGGAACACTGCGACCTCTTTTCCACCATACCAAAGCAGGATTAAGTAAATGAGACACTTCCTATTTTTTCTGATGTTGTTCAGCTTTATGGGACTGGGTACGCCATCCATGGCGGCCCAGTCTGCCCAGGATGTTACCTACCTGCCTGACATCACCTTCACGCTTCGTACCGAAATCGCCGATGGCAAGTTGGCATTCATCGGTGATACAGGCGATATCAAGGACCAGGTCAATCCGGATCTGAAAGTGCCCGAGAATGCCGTCGTCCAGATCAATCTGATTAACAATGACGGTATCCTCCATGATATCGCTATCCCGGGGTTCAACGCCAAATCGGACCAGATCTTGGGTAAGGGCGCAGCAACCGTCATTGTGTTTCGCGCAATCAAGGGGGGTACCTTCGAATATCTGTGTGCCCTGCCGGGGCACAAGGCCGCGGGCATGTTTGGCAAGCTCATCGTGGGCGACGTCAAGGAGACCCATTAGCAAGCTCATAGATCTTTCGCCGGATTCGAAATGCTGTGGGCGAGCCGGTAGGAAATCGCAGCCCGCAACACTTGACCGTCAACCTGGAAATCACCGAGGTCGAAGGCCGCCTAGACGATGGCAGTTCCTACAAGTTCTGGACATTCAACAACAAGGTGGGGTCGCGTTTTCGCAGGCCTGGTCGGTTTCATCGATCCACCGCGCGCTGAAGCCATCAAGGCTGTCGCCGATTGCCGTTCTGCCGGGATAGCGGTCAAAATGATCACCGGAGATCATGCTGCCACCGCGACCGCGACCGCGATTGCGGTTCAGCTGGGGCCTGGCAGACCGGCAAGAGGTCGTTACCGTGGCCCAGCTCGACAACGTGTCTGATTCTGAGCTGCCGGACGTCGCCAACGCGCTACGGAGTTCGCCCGCACCAGTCCCGAACATAAGTTACGAGTAGTGCGCGCACTGCAATCCCTGGGCGCCGTTGTCGCTATGAACGATGCACCTTACCTGAAACAGGCCGATGTGGGCATTGCCATGGGCAACAAGGGAACGGAAGCGGCCAAAGAGGCGGCACAGGTTGTGCTGGCGGATGACAACTTCGCCACCATCGTTGCAGCGATATACGAAGGCCTTACGGTACATGACAACATACGCAAGGTCATCGCCTGGACGATACCGACCAACGGGGGTGTAGCGCCGGCGATCGTCGCGGCAATGGTCTTCGTTATGATGCCTACGCTGGTCTGTGTATGTGCCCGTCTACAACTTCTTCGCGCGTCGCTTTGATACTGAGATCAAGGATAAAAAGCAACATTCCGACACTACCAGTTCTCAAGAGGGTACAAGTCAACATCGAGAAATAACAGGAAGAAGCGGATAAGGAGAACTGTACTCTGCGCAAGTGCGATGACGTTGATGATTGCCACCCGTGGTGCCAGCGCAGCAGCCCTGAGTGGCTTCATCTACACCGCTGATGAAGGCGATGCCTCATTAGTGAAGTCGTCTGGGCGACTGGCATAGCCTTTGTATTCACGCCAGATTGTATAGCCACTAATGTTGCGGGCGTTAAGTCTGCCCATGGGACATCGGCCGCGATGGCGGATCCTGCTGTGTCCGTAGAAGGCCCAGATCAAGGACGGCTCCCTTTTCGCAGCGCTTGGCGTCATAAACGAGCATTCTTAGTCTCTCGAAAATGGCTTGCCGGCAAAATCGACGGTAACAAGATTGCCGTCAAGCTTACCCATCCCCGGGGAATTCAAAGGCATGCCCGGGGCTGAAACGCCCTTGACAGAGGAGTCCGCCAAGAGCTTATTCACTGCGCTGGCAGGCACATGGCCCTCGATGATTTGCCCTGTGCCATCCACCACACCCGTGTGGCATGAGCTGAGCTTCATTGGCACGCCCAGTTTCTGTTTGACCGAAGCCATGTCAGTGGTTTTGATGGCCGTAACGTCAAATCCAGACTCGAGCATATGCTCGACCCAGCCGTTGCAGCAGCCGCAATTGGGGTCCTGGTAAACGGTAATAGCGTTTTCAGCCGCGTGGGCAAAGGAGGACGCCGCTGCCAGGGCGGCGACGGTGAGCCAGATTTTCATGAATAAACTCCACAATCCGATTAGTTGAAGGAATGGCGACAGGCGCCACAACACGAGCGGCCCTAGTCGCGCCGTTGCAAGGTGACTTCTCTCTGCGCCTGCAGAACCTTGGGTGGCCAGCTACTCTTGATGTAAGTCAGCACGGCAATGATTTCATCGTCGGTCAGTATCGTAGCGTAAGCTGGCATGTCGCTTTCATAACCGGGAGGCGCTGTCTTTCCCGGGACAAGACCGTTCTTGACCATATCGAACAGCATCGCATCTGGATGGTGCCATGTATGGCCGAACTTGTCGTGCGGCGGCGCAGGCAGCCTTCCATTAGGGAGGCGCTCGCGCCAGTTTGGCTGTCCTTGCAGCTCCGCGCCGTGGCACGTTGCACAATTATTCGCGTAGATCACCTTGCCTTGTATTACTCGCGCCTGATCCGCAGGATCGATGAATGCGGGACCGGAATTGCGTCCCACGCCGTACAAAAGGGCGGCGGAACCAAGCACGACGACCCCGGCCGCCCCAATAATCAATTTCTTGTTTGCCATATTGGACGGCAGCTTAACTGACCTTGACTTTTCCCGCCATTCCGGCTTCCATATGGCCTGGAATCAGGCAAGCAAAATCGACAGTGCCTGCTTGAGTGAACTTCCAGACCAGGCCGCCGCGTTGGCCGGGGCCGAGCGTAATCATGTTTGGTTCGGCATGCTTCATCCCGGGCATTTTTTGCATTTCGGCGGCGTGCGCCTTCAGGTCAGCCATCGATCCGATCACCATCTCATGTGGAATCTTCCCTGAATTCTTTATAAAGAAACGCACCGTCTCTCCGGCTTTGACCTGGATTTCGGCGGGGGAAAATCGCATGGTGTCATCCATGATTAGTTCGATCGTACGGGAAACTTTCGCTGGATCCCCAGGTTGGCCGTTAGGCGATGCCGCTTGCGACATAGTCGACATATCGTGCCCGGGCATGCCGTGCGCGGGCATGTCATGACCGCCGGCATGGCTGCCTGCAGCGGTTGCAAGGGCGGGTAGGGCGCATAACGCCACTATGGATAAGGCTTTTTTCAATATGGATTCTCCTTTAAGTTTTTGAGTTTGATTGGGTCGGCACTTTAGCCGACCGTCCTCGGTTAGAAGCAATATCAAAAACGGAAACTCAAGCCCGCAACGAAACGGGTTTCCTGTTTGGATTCGCCCGCTGCGCGCGCGTAATCCGCCGTTTTTCCGAATTTACTGGACCACTCCACACCAACGTATGGGACAAACTGTCGAGTGATCTCGTACTTAAGGCGCAAACCCGCAGTGGCGTCGGCCAGACCGCTACCGATTCCTCGCTCTTCGTCATTTTTTCCGTAAAAATTTACCTCTACTGCGGGTTGAAGATAGAGCTTCTGAGTAAGCAGGATGTCATATTCAGCACTCAACCCTAGCGCGGTTCTTCCACTTGGGCCAACATATGCGGTGGCATCCACTTCAAACCAGTAGGGCGCAAGACCTTTCATGCCGAATGCCAACCATTCACGGTTTGGCGCCCCTTGGGCGTGGTCAAAACGGACACCCAGTTCTGTGTCCCAGAAAGTGGAGACCGCATGACGCCAAAGCAGTTGAGTCTCGGACTCTTGCAGCTTGCCGCTTGCGACTTCCCCTTCGGCCTTGATCACCGCGCGGTTGTAGGTGCTGCCGTACCAGGCCTCGCCCTCATAGGCAGCCCATTCCTCGCCTCGGGCCTTGACGTATTCCAGCCGGTCGAAGTTGACGGAGCCAAAGTTATGCATGTCCGACATGACTAGCGCCTCTGAGGGCGGCAACGCATATTTGCCCGCATTGCGTACATAGCCGTCGGAGTAGGCATCCGGATCGCGGGCATCAGGCGGAGCCGAGCCACCTTGCATTTGCATATCGCCGTGATCCATTTCGCCACCGCCATGATCCATCGCACCCATATCGCCCATCGCTCCCATATCGTGCGCGGCGGCTGGTGAGCCGGAACTTGACGAGCCGTGGGTCATGCCCGGCATGGCAGAAGTCTTCTTGCCCGGATCCCCATGTTTCATCGGCATCTTCATGGCGCCATGATCCTGTGCTTCCATCTTGCCCGATCCATGGTCCATACCGGACATATCCATCGAACCGTGGTCCATGCCCGGCATACCCATGGAGCCATGATCCATGCCTGGAGCCATCGTGGGTGTGGTTGCTTGTGGTGTCGGCGATGTGTGCCCGGCATGGCCTGCATGTGTCTGGGCATAGGCAAACATGGGCGCTGCGCCCGCTGTTGCAATTGCCGCAGCAAGGAGTTTTTTCTTCAATTGTTTGTTCATGACCAGGATGCTTAACGTTTCGTTGATTGTTTTCATGCCACCACCACCTCGCGGAACATGCCCGCGTCCATGTGCAGCATCAGATGGCAATGCCAGGCCCAACGTCCCAGAGCGTCGGCGGTTACAAGAAAGCTGATTCGCTGAGCCGGTTGCACAGGAATGGTG
>LNAP01006989.1_pt1 | contig 14552 bp, 15 predicted proteins | sample 602601 | NCBI WGS metagenome assembly LNAP01 (sample SAMN02440304, study PRJNA202911) | soil metagenome | biome: Subtropical and temperate rainforests or woodlands; isolation source: soil samples (1 kg each in a 20% v/v slurry with milli Q water) were... ...
TACGGCGGCTACTTCGACGACGGCTTCTTCAAGAAGGCCGGCGGCTATGTGGCCGACCTGGCGATCAACTACAAGTTCTACCTCGACAGCTCGGTCGAGGCGCTGCACGCCGGCTACACGCACATCCAGAACAACACCGGCCAGAACGCCCAGTCTGGTACCGCCCTATATCTTGGGCAGGGCATGGTCACCCTGCATCGTAACCACCGGGCCATCTCGGCGCCGCTGGGCATCGGTGAGCGTGACCTCGCGCCCATGGAGGCGCTGGCCTTCAAGTACGGCGGGCCGACCACGCCTTACGACCCGCGTGTGCGAAACCGCCAGTTGCCACCTGCGCTCAACGTCAGCCGGCTAGACAACTGGGCCTTCGACGTACTCGAAGTTTTCCCCAATACGCTCATTTTCCAGAGTGCGGCGCTGTACGCCGTGCTGTCGCTGTGGCCGAGCGCCGTCAATCGGACGCTGTTCGACGCACAGGTTTACATGCCGGCGCCGACCAACGCCGCCGAGCGGGTGGCCATCGAGTACGGACTCTTGTCTTTGCGCGACGTGATGCGCGAGGACCTGAACATGGCCGAGGGCTGCACCGACGCCCTGAGCAGCGGCGTGCTGCCAGAAATCCAGCTGTCCGACCAGGAAATGGCGGTGCGCCACAGCTATGCGGTGGTCGACCGCCTGGTGCGTGAGTACCTGGCCGGCCGCGTTGCCTGATTACCGCTCAAAGGAGTTTGACATGACCGAAACGGTGAACCTGCCTGCCGCATTCGTCGCGCTGCAGCCTTACGTTGACACCTGGGCACTGGCGGACGAGAACAGCCGCTTCCAGAAGCGTGTCAACGCGCCATTGGAAGAACTGCGTGCGTTCTACGACGCTATTGCCCCGCACATGGAAGCGGTCATGCAGTACCTGCAGGGCTGTCCAGTGCAGGGCCTGCCTCCGGCCGACGAGGCGTTGCTGCGGCTCGCCCTCTCCTACGCGGAGGTCTCACGCGTGTTCGAGGTCTGGCAGCAGCAGGACGTGCGCGCCGACTTCTTCGACCCGGCCCGCCTGCACTGCGTGGGCTTCGAAGCGGCCCAGGCCTGAGGTACCGGCGGCGTGGATAGCACCGACCTGCAACAGCGTATGTCGGCACTCGAGATGCGATTGCTTCGCATGGAAGACTTGGAAGCGATTCGTTCTCTCAAGTGCGAGCACGCCCTCGCGTCCGACGATCCGGTGCATCTGCGCGAGCGCCTGCTGGCGATCGTCACCGATGACATCGAACTCGACTACGGCGCCGAGTTCGGTCGCTTCAGTGGCAAAGCCAGGCTTGCCGAGCTGCTCGAAGACACGCCGTTTTCATGGACCTTCCACTGCATGATCCCCAAGCGCATCGACGTGGCGCCGGATGGCCGAACGGCAACCGGTATCTGGTACCTGTGGGAGCCTGCCGTGGCGTCGGATCCGGCCAGCGGCGAACCGCGGGCCCTGTGGCTGGCCGGGGTCTACACCGACTCGTATCGAAAGCAGCCGGATGGGCGCTGGCTGATCAACCGGATCGCATTGGACACCCGCCTGATGGCGCCCTACGACGCGGGCTGGGCCAAGGCCCGTGTTGTACCCCTGGCGCCCAGCGCCTGGACGCCAGATTAGACGCTTCGCATCACATTCCCAGCCGCAACAGTAACGAGGTAGCCATGGACGCCAAGACCAACGAACTGCTAGTGCCCCATCGTTGGGCAGAAAAATACCCCCAGTTCGGCACCGAGCCGCTGCCCATTGAGCCGGTGATATCGCAGGAGTTTTTCGAACTCGAGCGCGACAAGATTTACCGCCACGCCTGGCTGCAGGTGTGCCGGGAAGAAGACGTCCCGAATCCGGGCAGTTATCTCAACCGACACATCGAACTGCTGAGCGCCCATGTCCTGATCAGCCGCGGTCAGGATGGACAGCTACGCGCCTTTCACAACATGTGCTCGCACCGCTGCAACAAGCTGGTCTGGCAGGACCAGGGTCAGGCCAAGTTTCATGACTGCAAATTTCATGGCTGGATTTACGACAGTGCTGGGCGGCTTGTTGACGTCCCTGATGAGGGCAACTTCTTCAACCTGAACAAAGACGCCAATGGCCTGACACCGATCCACCTGGATGTCTGGCAGGGCTTCGTCTTCATCTGCCTGGATCCAACGCCCCGCCAGAGCCTGCGTGAATTCCTGGGCGACGTGGTGGACATGCTGGAAGGCTATCCGTTCGACGCCTTTGAATTCGGCTACGGCTACAAGAGCCGGCTGAACTGTAACTGGAAGATCGCCGTCGACTCGCAGCAGGAGGGCTACCACGCCTGCTATCTGCACCGCCGTACCTTGGGTGACATCTGCGTGGCCAAGGAAAACCCGTTCATGCATGCGCTTGATATCCAATTTTTCGGGCCGCATCGCATGATTTCCCTGCCATTTCCGGGCGAGTACTCGCCGACTCCGATGGCCGAGATCAGCGCCAAGCACGCTTGGACCATCAAGAAAGAGGGACACGGCATGCTTGACCCGAACAACATGCCCAAGGGCGTCAATCCAAAGCGCGCCCCGCACTGGGCGTTCGACATGTACCTGATCTGGCCGAACTTCTGGATCGCCGTGTTTGACGGCGCCTACCAGACGCACAACTTCTGGCCGACGGCCGTCGACGGCATGTATCAGGAAATCAAGATGCACGTCGTGCCGGCGCGCACGCCGAGCGAACTGTTCGCGCTGGAGCACGCCAAGTGCATGAACCGCGACACCTGGGTCGAGGATTTCAGCACCTTGGAAACCACGCAGACAGTACTCAAGTCCGGCGGCAAGACGCATTTCATCCTGCAGGACGAAGAGATTCTGCTGCGGCACTTCTACGCCACGCTGGAAGCGGCAGTGCGCAGCTGAAGACGCCGACCGAACCCCCTACCGAGGAATACACAGATGGCCAATGTTCTTTTGCCACCCCAGTTCGACCACCTCGCCCGTTTTGCCGACTGGGTGCTCGACTCCGAGCGCGCGCGGAACCGAAAGCGCCTTGCCAGCTCGATGCAAGAGATCAAGGAGTTCTATGGCGTGATGCTCGCCTGCGTGGACGAAGCGCTCGAGCACTTGAATCAGTTTTCTCTGGACGACATGCCTGACGCCGAGCGAAACCTGCTGCACCTGACCCTGTCGCTGGCCGAGGTGGCCAATGCCGTTGAGCTGTTCAAGACCCAGCCCGGCGTCATCGACGGCTTCGATATGGAGCGGTTTTATCTTATTCACGAAGGCGAGGCGGTGCCGGCGCGCTGAGCCGTTGCCATCCCTCTGTTAACTCACGGAGCTTATCTGCAGTGACAATGCAACTTGGCGGCTTTTTCATGCCCAATCACCCACCGGAGCGTCCCCTGTGCGATGCCCATGAGTGGGACCTGAAAGTCATCGAACATATGGACACGATCGGCTTCGATGAGGCATGGGTCGGAGAGCACTTCACGGCGCCCTGGGAACCCATCGTGGCGCCGGACATCATGATTGCCCAGGCGATTCCGCGTACCAAGAGCATCCGTCTGGGTCCGGGTGGCCACCTGTTGCCGTACTACAACCCGGCGGTGCTGGCGCATCGTATCGCTTACTTGGATCACCTATCCGGCGGCCGAATCATGTTCGGGATCTCGACCGGGGGCGTGCCTACCGACTGGCGCCTGTTCGACTACGTCAACCTGGGTGAACTGAACCGCGACAAGGCGCGGGAAGCGGTTGAGATCATCCTGAAGATATGGAATGAGCCGGGCCCGTGGGAGTATCCGGGCAAGCACTGGAATGTGAGCATGCCCGAGACCATGTTCGGCTCGCTCAAATACCACATGAAACCCCTGCAGCAGCCGCATCCACCGATTGCCATCGCCGGCCTGAGTCCGAAGTCGCCGACCCTGAACCTGGCCGGTCAATACGGCCTGTGGCCGTTGAGCATTGCCTTCAGTCACCGCCATCTGTTGTCGCACTGGGAATCGGTAATGGAGGGCGCCGCCAGAGCCGGGCAAACGGCTGACCGATCGCACTGGCGAATCAATACGCCGATTTATGTTGCCCAGACCGACGCCGAGGCCCTGGACAAGGTAGTCAATGGCCCCATCGGGCGGGCGTTCGACGAATACCTGATGCCGTTATGGAAAGCCGCAGGTCTGATCAACGCCTTCAAGGAAAACCCATCCGATCCGGACGAAAGCGTTACCGTCGAGCGCATGGCCCGCGAAGCCTGGCTGGTCGGTTCGCCGCAGACAGTCACCGACAAGTTTGTTGATTTGTACCGCTACACCGGTGGCTTCGGCGGCGTACTTGCCACCGTGTTCGATCACTCCGAGCCGCAGTACGAGGCATCGTGGTTCGAGTCCCTGCGTTTGCTTGCAAAAGATGTGATGCCGGCGGTCAAGGCCCAGCTGGCCTAGCCGCCTATACCAACTCCCGGGGGTATGTCATGAATGATGTTGTAGTGAATCATCGCTATGCGAACCAGTTCACCGAGTTCGGCCGCGGTCCGGTGTCGGTCGAGCCGTCGCGTTCGCCGCAGTGGTTCGAGGATGAGCGTCTTGCCATCTTCAATCGCTGCTGGCTGAACGTTGGTCGGCTCGACGACGTGCCTCAGCCGGGTGATTACCTGGTACGTACCGTCGACGTGTGGAACACCTCGTTGCTGATCGTGCACGGTCGCGATAGACGCGTGCGGGCCTTCCACAACGTGTGCACGCACCGCGGCAACCTGGTCGCCAACGAGGGCAAGGGTAGCTGTCGCGGGTTCCTCACCTGCCCGTTTCATGGTTGGGTGTTCGACGACACCGGTCGTCTGTGTGACGTCACCGACGCCGGCAATTTCTTCGACCTCGACCGCAATCGGTTGGGCCTGCGGGAGATCGCCTGCGACGTCTGGAACGGCTTCGTGTTCGCAAGCCTCGATCCGCAGCAGTCACTGACGGAGTACCTGGGGCCGCTGACGCAACGCAAGCTCACACATTACCCGTTCGACCAGCTGACCACCCGCTTCACCTACCAGGCCGACGAGCGCGTGAACTGGAAAGTGCTGCTCGATGCGCAGCAGGAGGGCTACCACGTGCCCTACATCCACAAGCGCACCCTGTCGTTGTCGTTCCCGGAGACTCTGACGCGCTTTCGGTCGCTGCTGATGGAGATCATGGGTTCGCACCGGTTGCTGTCGACCGGGCCGTCTGCCGCGCCGTTCTCGCCCACACCTACCGGCAAGGTGGCGATGAAGTTCGGTCCCAATTCGCTGGAGGCCTTCGCTGGCGGCGGCGACGCCACCGGCTATGCCGAGGCGATGGAGGGCGTGTTCGATTTCCACGTCATATTCCCGAACTTCGTCATTGCCGTCCTTTACGGCACCTACTTCACCTACAACATGTGGCCGATCGCCGCCGACCGCACGCTGTGGGAAGTCAACATGTATTACCCGCAGCTGGCCAATGCCGGCCAGCTGTTTGCCGCCGAGTACGGCAAGGTCGGACTGCGCGACGGCTTGCTCGAGGACGCCAGCACTCACGAGCGCACGCAGCGTGGCATCGCCTCCGGTGCCATCACGCATTTCCAGTTCCAGGATGAAGAGTTCGCCTGCCGTCATGGTCACGAGGCTGTGATGGCGTGGGTCAGCCAATGGCGGGCCGACTCATCGGCGACGGCCGGCTAGCACCAGTTGGCCACACACCACGCCATAACCATCGACTCGGGAGGGTCAGGCAATGAATCGTCGACAACTCGGTAGCAGCGCCGCCATGCTGGCGTTGCTTGCGGCAGGCCCGGCGTCTGCCGCCGAAGGCAGGTTTTCCTACTCCGGCTTTGCGCGCGCGCAGACGGCGTACAGCCTCAAACATGACAATCCCAATAACGCCGCGCTTGGCCTGCCGCATGACCAGGACTTCAACCTGATCAAGGCCCTGGTGGTAACCGACCTCGAATACGACCAGCCGTTCGAGGCGGGTGCGCCGATCGACAACATGCGCATCTTCACCCGTTGGCGGCTGAACAAGGACCTGACCGAGGCATGGTCTGGCGGGATTGGCGATTACAACGCCTTCCCGCTCGATTTCCGGCACGAAGGCACGCTGACGCGCGCCGAATCGGAAAGCACGGCGTTCGAGCTGTGGGAAGCGTTTGCCGACTTCCGTGCCGGGCGCACCTCACTTCGCCTGGGCCGCCAGAACATCGTCTGGGGTGAGGCCGACGCGCTGCGCCTGCTCGACATCGTGAACCCGCTGGACCTCACGCAGCACATGTCCTTTGAGGCCGGCGGCGAGCAGTTTGACCATATCCGCATCCCGGTATGGGCGCTGCGTGCGCAGTACCAGTTCGAGCGCTTCGCCGGCTACAGCATCGATGCCTTTGTCATTCCGGGTGACTACGTGCCGACGGCGCTGCCCGATCGCGGCGCACCGTTCAACCAGCTGCCGTTCGCGGCCAATGCGCCGCCCACCGTGTTGCCGGTTGCGCCGTTTCTAATCCCTGGTCTGCGCGTGGATGACAATCTCAACGATCGGCGCGGTGATTGGGAAGGTGGTGTGCGCCTGCTGGGCGACATCAATGGATTCCAGTACACCCTCAATTATCTGAACAAGATCGATCAGGACGGCATCACCACGCTGAGCGGTGCCTATCCGGGCGGTTTCGACCCATCCACGCTGCAGGTTGTGCTGGCCAATCATCGCAAGCGGTTGGATATCTACGGCGCGTCATTCAACTGGTTCTGGGCGCAGGTCGGCGGCGTTCTGCGGGGCGAATTGACGTATACGCCGGACCAACCGTATGCCGGTCCGCTGACGGCCATAGCGCCGGGCGTGGCGCTGCCGGTCAGCACAGTCGAGCGCGACACCGTGAAATGGGTCGTGGGCTTCGACCGGCCGACGTTCGTCTTCCCGACCGAGCAGACCATGAGCATATCGCTGCAGTGGTTCCAGACGCGGCGCGAGGGTGACAGCGATGGCATCACGATACTGAACGGGCCGGCGGACAAGAACGAGACCAACTTCAGTCTGTTTCTGTCGCAGCCGGTGATGAATTCGCAGGTATCGTTCGATTTCCTCGCCGTACTCGACACCGATGACGCGTACTGGTGGCAGCCGCAGGTGCGGTTCATGCCGGGTAACCAGTGGCGGGTTGCTGTTTACGCAAACATTTTCAGCGGTTCCGAGCAGCGCCCTGGACGCCTTGGGTCTCTGTCGTGGGCGAATGAATTCAACGTCTCCGTGACGTATCAGTTCTGAGTTTTAGTTGACGGATGAGCAGTCAGCCATTCACTAGTGGGAGTCGCGCTATGTTGTCAGTTCTTCGAGAGAACCTATTGATTCCTTTGAGTCTCGTCGGTGCCCTTGGCATGTCGGCCGCCATGGCCGAGCAGGTGCCCGTGGGCACGCAGATCGACGCCGGGAATGTCGAGCAATACAAATCCATGCTGCCGACCGGAACCTATGTCAACGTCAAGGCGGGCGAGGTACTGAAGGTCATTCCCACTACGCCGCTCGATCAGTTGGTCGACCCGAAGTGGCTGGAACTGACCGAGGCCAACAGGGGCAAAGCCAAGATGCTGGATGAGGCCGGCACCTGGGGGCTCGCCGACGGCTCGTTCTGGCCCGGTGGTTATCCGTTTCCCGGTACGGACGACCCACGGGAAATAATGGCCAACTTCCAGTATCACCTGACCCCGGATGACATCGATACGATCCCGGCCGGCGGCCACATGGGCGGTTTCTCGCTGGTCAACGGCGAGGGCAAGGAATACAAGCGGTTCATCATCAACCTCACGCAACGCCGGATGACCGGGCGCGTGTGGGTGCCGCCGCTGGGCGCTGAGCCCGGCTACGAGAACGAGCTGTACCGGACCAACACGTTGTTTTTCGAGCCCTACGACTCGAAAGGCGTGATCAGCATGAACATCATCTACCGCGATCAGGCGGCCTTGCCGGATGCCTATGTCTACGTACCAGTACTGCGCCGCGTGCGCCGATTGTCCAGCTCGCAGCGCGCCGATGCCATTCAGGGGTCGGACCTGACGGCCGGCGATGTCGACACCTTCGCTGATCCGCTGGGTATGTGGGACTTCAAGCTGCTGGGGACCGAAACCCTGCTGGTCAACCAGAATGGCTCGCCGTCGTCCGCGGGCGTACTGGATAAGAGCGTGCAACTGGTCGCCAACTACTATCCATCGCCGTATGCCACGGTCGAGTCCCGCCAAGTACACATTATCGAGGCGACTCCCCGTTACAGCACGATTTATTCAAAGAAGGTGCTGTATGTGGACTCGCAAACGTACCGGCCGGCGCTGGGCGAGTTCTACGACCGCCAGGGACAACTGCTCAAGACCTACGAGATGAACTGGAGCGTCAGAGAGGATTTCGCGCCGGCGCCGAACTGGATTGTCATCAAGAACCAGCAAACCGGCAACGCGTCGGTGTTCTGGGTGTTCGACATCAACGCCAATGCGGGCACGCCGTTGAGTCGGGTGTTGACCTCCAGTATGCGTGAAAGCAGCCGCTGAGCGGCGAGCGCTGTCCGGTAGGGAACGCGGCGCTGAATTGGGGTGACTGTCGGCCGCTTGCGACCGGCCGACACGGTGATGGTCAATCATGGGACTCGACGATGTTGAAGGCTTTTAACAGGTATAGCTTGGTGCTGCTTGCCTGCTGTGGCGTCATTGCACCGGCGGCCGTCAAGAGCAGATCGGCCGATGATGCGGTGCTGCCTGTAGCGGCGCAGTACCACTCCTTCGGGCGCGGGCGCAGTCCGTTCGATGCGGTCGTGAGTGACGACGGCGAGGTGCTGGTACTCGGGCGCGGCGGTTTACTGGCGGTGCTGTCCCAGGATATGCGCGACGTCGCGCGAAAGCTCGATGTCGACCCCGCGGTGAACTTCCTGGCTGGCGCCGTGGGCCCCGACGGACGCATTCGCCTGACCGACGGCGAGGGCCGTATCTGGCGGGTCAACGAGGCGCTGACCGAGGTAAGCGTGGAGTCCAGTGAGCCCGTCGGGGCGCTGTTCAGCATCCAGTACCTGAGCGATGGCACCGGCCTTGCGGTTGGCGAGTTCGGCACGGTGCTGTCCAAGGCGCCGGAAGCGGATCAGTGGCAGCCACTGACGTTCGACTGGTCGGCCGCCTTGCCGCGCCTGGCCGAGAAATTCGGCGACGTGTCGCCGCATCTGTACCGCGCCTGCCGCGCGCCGGCTGGCGGTGCCCTGGTGGTTGGCGAGTACGGCGTGGTGATGGAGCTCACGCACGGTGTCTGGCAGGCACAGCAGGTCAGTGGCGAGTATGGGACGCTTTTCAGCTGTCTGGTCACGCCCGAGGGGCGACAAGTGGTGGCCGGACAGTCCGGGCGGTTGCTGGTCAGCGATGGTGCGCAGAAACCCTGGCGCCCGCTGAACTCCGGACTGACGGCCGACATTTATGACATCAGCGGTTACGCCAGCAAGCTGGTGGTGGTGGCACAGGACCAGTTGGCATACGGTTCGCTCGACGACAGTGCGCTGACGGTCGCCGCCGTCGCTTTGCCGAACGCGTCCTGGGTCGTGCGGGCCGTGCCGATCCGTGAGCGGCCAGCAGGTCACCACCAAACAATCCGCGTGAATCGCCTGGCGCATCTCTCCCGATTCGGTTGGTGCATGGGCGCCGCTGCTCGCCCGGTTTTGGTGCCCGTGCGGGCGATCTTATCCGACGGTTCCGCCAGATAGGCTTGTTCTAACAAGAAAGGTGACACTTGGCACAATCTGTGCAATGTTCCGAGTGGGTGCTCGCTTCAGAAGGAAGCACTTAGGCGCCCAAAGGGGGCTGTGACCAGGGGTGTCTGTCGATGAGCAGAGATGAACAGTGATTGAGGCGTTGCAGGAGCACTGGTCCATAATGTCAACGCCATTGGTAGTCATGTATGGGCTGCGCCCAGGTGCGCGAGGGGCCGTTGCTGATCCGCCCGGTCAAGGTGCCCGGGGCCGGCGTCTAGCAGCCTGTCGGACTTGGGGCAGGGTCATAACGATGTGGACGCGTGACTCGGGGAACGATTCGTTGATCGTCATGGGTTCACTGTCGTCGCGTGGGTTGGCTAAAGGTCACTCATTTCCTGGTCATTTCCTAACCATTGAGCACCGCAAGCCGCTTGATGTTGAACGCCAGACAGACCAATCCCCACTCGCCTTTCACGCGTTCGAGACCGCGCACCGAGAACTGCCGGAAGCGCATCACCTGCTTGATGATCCCGGTGCACTTGCGCAGACCGTAAGCGGCTTTGCCTTGCGGCGTCGCCAGCCGATGGCGCATCAGCATCCCCAATCCCGGCGGCGATGCGCAGGACTTGTGCAAACACCACCTCGATGCTCTCGGCGCGGTGGTTCGTGGCCGGTACAGCCCGGACTGACGGTGCCGGGACAGTAGCGCAACCCGCCGCCACTCCGTCCGTAAGGAGGTCTGCAATGAACATCGAATCTTTCGACGATCGCGTCGCGCTCTACCGGCGCGAGCTCGAGTTGTGCAAGGTGAACGCGAGCGAAACCGTGGCTGTCCTGACCGTGGGCGAGGGCTTCGCGCAGCGTGCAGACGCCTTCGCCGCGGCGGCGCAACAACTCGGCGCAAAAGTGGTGCGGGTGCGCGCGAGGCCCGCCCCCGGCACCGACAATCCGATGGCGAGTCTCGGCATCAACACGCTCGGACAGGACCCGGACGCGATGGCGCAGCTCAAGGCGGTGGACCTAGTGATCGACCTGATGCTGCTGCTGTGGTCGAAGGAGCAGCTCGAAATCCAGGCCGCCGGCACGCGCATCCTGATGGCGGTGGATGCGGACGAGAACCTCGAGCGCCTGTTCCCGAGCGAGGACTTGCGCCACCGCATCGAGGCCGGCGAGCGGCGGCTGCGCCGGGCGCGGCGGCTGTGTTTCACCAACGCCGCGGGCACCGACATCAGCTACGACATCGAAGGCAGCCCGGTCCTGACCGAGTACGGCTACACCGATACCCCGGGACGCTGGGACAACTGGCCGGGCGGGCTGCTGGCGACCGGGGCGAGGGACCGCGCCGTCAACGGCACTGTGGTCCTCGATCGCGGGGACATCATCTACTACCCCGTGGCCCGCCAACTGGACGGGCGCGTGACCCTGACGGTGGCGGACGGTTACGTCACCGACATCGCGGGCGGCGCCGAGGCCGAGGAGCTGCGCCGCTACATCGCGAGCTACGACGATCCGCGCGCCTACGCGGTCTCGCACATCGGCTGGGGCTTCAACGAACGCTGCCGGTGGGCCGAGCGGCGGCCGGACGGCAGCACCGACGTCGGCATGATCGACGGCCGCGCCTACTACGGCAACGTGCTGTTCTCGACCGGTCCCGACCTCGAGATCGGCGGCAGCAACGACACGCCTTGCCACCTCGACATGCCGATGTTGGGCTGCACGCTCTGGCTCGACGACGAGATGATTCTCGAACAAGGCCGCATCCTGCCCGCCGACATGCGTGTCGCGGGACGTTGAGCGGGGCGACGCCAGTGGTCCGAGTCAGGGTCGGCGACGCGCAGATCGCCACCCGCCAGTGGGGCGAGGGGCCGCCGCTGCTCATGCTGCACGGTCTGGGCGGTGACGGACGGCTGTGGCGCGAGCAGGTGGCGCCTCTCGGCGAGCACTATCGCATGGTCGCGGTGGATCTGCGCGGCTTCGGCGGCTCGGACAAGCCGCACGACCCGGCCGCCTACCGCATCCCCGCGCTCACCCGCGACTGCGCCGGACTGGCCGATGCACTGGGTCTTGGCCCGCTGCACGTGCTCGGAACCTCCATGGGCGGCTTCATTGCCCAGGCGCTCGCCCTGTCGAGGCCGGAGCTGTGCCGCAGTCTGGTGCTGTGTCACACCGCGGCGCGCATGAGCATCCCGGCGGATATCCTGGAGGCCCGGGTCGAGACCCTTGGCCGACTATCGATGCGCGAGTACGCGCAGATGCTGGCCGCGCAGGCGCTCGCGCCCGGCTCCGTAGAGCGCCTGGAGGGCGAAATTGTGGAGGTCATCGCCGGCAACGATCAGTGGGTCTACACCCAGGTGCTCACTGAGGCGTTGACCGCGTTCGATTTGGGCGAGCGCGTGGCAGACATTGCCGCCCCGACACTGGTCTTGGTGGGGGAATCCGACCGCGTGATCCCCCCGCAACACGGCCGCGAGCTCGCCGCCCGCATTCCCGGAGCGCGGTTGGTGACCATTCGCGACGCCGGCCACCTGAGCTACCTCGAACAACCCGCGGCCTTCAACCAGGCCGTGCTTGACTTCCTGGCGACCGTATGACGGCCAGTCGGGAAATCCCGCGGGAAATCCCGCGTTAGTGACGGAGGAAACGCCCGTGAATGCGATCCCGAAACAACACCGCTGGACGCTCGAGGCGAAGGAACTCGGCACCGGCACGCTCTCGCCGGAGCCCTACGTGTCGCCGGCGTACTTCGAACAGCTCCGCGATAAGGTCTACCGTCGCACCTGGCTGTGCAGCGGCCGGCGTGTGGACGAGATTCCAAAGCCTGGCGACTACTTGGTGCTGGAGCTCGAAATGTTCAGGACCTCCATCCTGTTTATTCGCGGCAAGGACAGCGCGGTACGCGGTTTTCACAACACCTGCATGCACCGCGGCAACCGCCTGGCCACGCAGGCGACTGGGAACTGCCGTGGCGGTCTCGCCTGCGGCTTTCACGGCTGGGGCTACTCGTCCGATGGGCGACTCGCAAGCGTGCCGGAGGAGGACATGTTCTTCGACTTCGACCGCCGCCGCTATGACCTCGCCCCTGTTGCGGTGGAGCTGTGGCAGGGCTTCATCTTCTTCCACCTCAACCCGCACCCCCCTGAGTCGCTCGCGAGCCACCTCGGGGAGCTCGCGCCGATGATCGAAGGCTATCCCTTCGATCGGCTGCCGGTGCGCTGGTCGTATACTGCGGAGCTCGAATGTGGCTGGGGCGTGCTGCGCGACTCGCAACTTGAGGGCTACCATCTCAAGTACCTGCACCGGCGCACGGTACCCGGCACCATGGTGAACAACCGGGACAACCCCTCGCGCCATGTCCTCGATGTCAGGTTCTTCGGTCGGCACGCCATCGGCTCATTCTACGGCAACCGGCAAGACCACCGGCCGGCGCCCGTCGAGGACATCGCCACTCGTTTTGGCAATACCCTCGGCCAAACCGCCGCCCATGTTTCGGACGTGAGCCGCTGGCCTGCGGGCGTCAACCCGTCGCGTGCCGAGGACTGGTTCTTCGATGTCTGCTACATCTTCCCCAACTTCCATCTCGTATTCCTGGGCGAGTTTCTCTACGCCGCCCACACCATGTGGCCGGTGGAGCCGGGCAGGGCGGTGTGGAATGCGCGCGGCTACCTGCCGGCACCGCGCAACGCGGCGGAACAGTTCAATCGCGAGTACGCAAAATGTTCCGTCCGCGACCTGTGGCTGGAGGACGGCAGCACCCTGGAGGCAAGCCAGCGGGGGCTTGCCTCGGGCATACTCAAGGAGCTGCCGCTGCAGGACCAGGAACTGCTCATCCGCCACGCGCAGAAATGCGTGGATGAGATGATCGCCGCGTGAGCCTGCGGAGAACCCTCACATGTCCGATCGCCTTTTGCCCGAAGCTTTCGCTGATCTCGATCCCTGGGCCGGCGACTGGGGGCTGCCGACCGAGCGGGAACGCAACAGCCGGCGACTCGGCAGCACCTGGGAACAGCTGCGGAGTTTCTACGACACGATGTTGCCACGCGCCGAGGCGGCGCTCGAGCACCTCAAGGACTTTCCGTGCAGCGACGGTCCCGGCGGTGCGGGGGGGCTTCCGGCGCCGGAACGCCGCCTGCTCGATCTTATGCTGATGCTGGCGGAGGTGGCGCCTGCTGTGGAGGTATTCGGCCAGCCTGCAGTGATCGGTGGCTTCGACCCGGCGCGCTTCGTGCCCGACCACGATGTACCCGAACGGCACCAACTCAGGCGTTCGCGGCCCTGAGCGCGCACTGGATCCCATTCCGATGGAGGAACGCAGACCGATGGACCCGAAAGCTGTGGTACTGGACTTCATTGCGGCCCATAACCGCCACGACATCGCAGGCATGCTGGCACGGCTCACCGAGAACGCGGAGATCGCCGATCCGGCATCGCCAATCCCGCTCCATGGCAAAGCCGACATCGAGCCACAATACAGAATCATCTTCGGCGCGGTGCCCGACATCCATTTCGAGGTGACGCACCTCATCGCCGAAGGCGATCTAGTGTTCGCCGCCCTACACACGACCGGCAGAGGCGCTGGTGAGTTCATGGGTCGGGACATTACCGGCAAGAAGATCGAGGTGGCGGAGGCCATGCTGGCGCGCATCGAGGGTGGCCGTATCGCCTGGGGCCAGTTCTACAGCGACACGGCCAAGCTGTCGCTGGCGCTCGGCTATCAGCCCAACCCGGTCTGAGGGCGCTGTTCAGATACTGTCTTCCCCTCATCCTGGCAAGCCGATGGCTGGGTCGAAGGGACGCCCGGATTTGAGAACGCCCCAAATCAGGTGTACGAGCTTGCGCATGGCGGCGACCACGACTTGCTTGGG
>LNAP01003690.1_pt1 | contig 14550 bp, 13 predicted proteins | sample 602601 | NCBI WGS metagenome assembly LNAP01 (sample SAMN02440304, study PRJNA202911) | soil metagenome | biome: Subtropical and temperate rainforests or woodlands; isolation source: soil samples (1 kg each in a 20% v/v slurry with milli Q water) were... ...
CAGTGACGAACAAATCCTCAGCCGCTCACCGAACCCGTCGGATCGCAGCACGGCGATACGTGAAACGGTCGGCCGGATACTGGCCAACTACCCACCCAAGTAAGCCGGAACCCCCGCTCCCACTGTTTTTTGGGGCTGGAGTGGCGGGTTGCCAGCAGGCTCTTCCAGCCTTGTCTACACTGCTTTTCACCAATGGAGGTAGCGCCCGGCAGCGCGCCGGCAAAGGAGTGCGCCATGTCTCCCCGCATGCAGTTTCGCGGCCCGGCCCGGCAACGGGGGGCGATCGGATTGATGGCGGCCCTGACCCTGGCCATGGCCCTGGGCTTCACGGTGCTGGTCATCGACAGCGGTCGGCTCTATCTGGAACAACGGAAATTGCAGCGGGTGGCGGATACCGCGGCACTCGAGGCCGTGACCCGCGATGGCAATTGCCTGCCCGGGCTCAGCGCTGCCAGTTACGCCACGCAAAGTGCGACGCGTAACGGTTTTGCCGTCAACGCCAGCAACACGCTGACGGTCAGTTGCGGCACCTTGCAGACCGGCGCGGACAACCTGCGCGCCTTCACCGTCGACGCCACAAAAAGCGCCGCCGTGCGCGTCATCGCCACCCAGACCGTTGCCACCAGCGTGGCCGCCGGCATCGGCGCTTTGCTGTCCGGCGGGCCCGTCGCTTTAACCACCCAGCTCAGCGCCACCGCCGTGGCGGCCGAGCCCAAGCTGACATTGGCACAACTCAGCATTCGAAGCAGCCTCGTGGGCGCCGATACCTCCCGATCGAACCTGTTGAACCCGCTGTTCTCGACCCTGTTGGGCGGCAACGTCAACCTCACGGCCGTGGGCTGGGACGGTTTGATCAAAACCGACGTCAATTTGTTGAAGTTCATGGATCGACTGGCGATAAAGCTGGGCGTGGCGGCGGGTGACTACATCACGTTGTTGAACACGCAAGCCAGCGTGACCCAGTTCATCCAGGCCGCCGCCGATGTACTGCCCGCCAACGGCTCCACGGCGACCGTCAAGACCGCGTTGGTTAATCTCCAATTGGCCGCCACCAATGCCTCACCGATCAAGTTGGGTGACTTGCTCCAGCTGCAAACCGGCGCACAAGCGGCCAGTCTCGACGCCACGGTGCAACTGTTCCAATTGGTTCAAGGGTTTGTGCAACTGGCGAACAAGAACAGCGCGGTGGCCGCGGTATTGCCGGTGAATGTGTTGGGACTGGCTGGCATGACCACCCGCATCAAAGTCATTCAGCCGCCGCAGTTTTCTGCGGTAGGTGACCCCGCGCTGGCGAAAGTGGCACCGCTGGGCGCGAACAAAATATACGTGCGTACTGCACAAATCCGCATCCTTGTGTCGGTGGACCTGACGCTGATCAATGTCGTCCTGCAAACCGTCAATGCGCTGTTACAGACGGTGACAAGCCTGATCAATACGGCTCTGGCGCCCGGCTGCATCCTGGGCAACTGCACCCAGACGGACCTGCAAATACTGCCCGATGGATTGAACCTCGACGTCGGTCTTGAAGCCGGTGTCGGCAGCAGCTACGTCACCGATTACGCCTGCGCCAGCCCTGCAAACAAAAGCCTCACCGCCACCACCAATATCTCCGCGGTGCAACTCAAGGTCGGCAAAATCGATCCGGCGATCTGGCTCTCCTCTTCCGCGGCGTCCAGTCTGTCGCCGCTGACCTTGGTGGATATCGGCTCGAAGACCTGCCACTTGCTCAGCTGCGGCGCGCGAACACCGTTCGGCGGCGGCGGTTTGGAACTCAAGATCGACAGCCCCGTTGCCGGCACCAGCGAGCCCAATTACACCTTCGCCAATCCGCATGAGGTCAATGTGGCGCCAGACCCCACGCACCCGGTGATGGTGTCGGATGTCGTGGGCAGTTTGAAGGGGACGCTCATGGGCATCACGTTAACCCAACACCCTCCGACCATTGGCAGTCTGTTGGGGTTACTGCTCAATACCTTGCTGTCGACGCTGGCTGATGTCACCCAACTTCTGGTCACGGCCATCAGTGGCCTGATCGCGCCTCTGATTGATCCGATCGTCGACAGCCTGTTGCTCAACCTCGGGATCGACGTCAATAAAGTCGACGTCGGTTTCAACCTCACCTGCGGGCAAAAAGGCAAAGCCTATCTGGTGATCTGATTGTCCACGGCAATCGGCAGCTCGATACAAAACCGTGCACCCTCGGTCGAGTTCCGCACGCTGAGTTTGCCGCCCATGTTCTCGACGATCCCATAGCTCACCGACAAGCCCAACCCGGTGCCGACGCCTACCGGCTTGGTGGTGAAAAACGGTTCGAAGATCCGCTCCAGCAGGCGCGGATCAATCCCGCCGCCGTTGTCCTCGACCCACAGTCGAACCGACTGCGCATCACGTTCGGCGTACAGCGAAATCCACGGTTTGAATTGTTGATCCGCCTCACGTTTGACGAGTAGCGCATCCCGGGCGTTGACCATCAGGTTGATCAGTACCTGTTCCAGCTGATCGACATAACCGCGCACCAGCGCCTCGAAGCCTGTCTCGCTGACCCTCAACTCGATACCTTTGCCGCGCATGCCTTCGGCCAGCAACGACAGCGTGCCTTCGATGGCTTGAACCGGATTGAAAGGGTGCTGTTCGATCTCCGAGCGGCGACCGAACACCCGCATGTGATCCACCACCCGCCCCGCCCGCTGGACCTGCGCATCGATGCGGTTGAGTTTGTCGGTCAGGTAATCGATCTGCACATCGCCGTTACTCAAGCGCTTGAGCACATTGACGATGGCCATGCGCATCACGTTCAGCGGCTGGTTGATTTCATGGGCCAGGCCGGTGGCCATTTCGCCGAGGGTGGCCATTTTCGCGCTCTGGGCAAGTTGCTGCTGCGAACGGCGGACTTCGGTGTTGTCGCGGCCCACGGCCTGAACCTCAAGCAAACGGCCTTGCGCATCGAACACGCCGCGATCCGACCAGACCCACCAGGCGTGTTCCCGTCCCGGCAGCTGCAGGTTGATTTCCGCCGTGCTGACCGGAAACTCCGGGCTCAGCTGGCCCAGTCGACGGAGAAACGCTGCCTGCTGTTCCGCTGACATCCAGCTGCCCAGGTTCACGCCTGGCAGTTGCTCGGGCAGGCATTCCAGGTACGTCGCCAGCGGGCGGTTACCGAAGGTCAGGGTCAGGTCCGGCCGATAACGGCAGATCATCGCCGGGGAATCCTCGACCAGAATCCGATAGCGCTCTTCGCTTTGTTTGACGTGCTCGGCGGCCAGGGTCGCGTCGGTCACGTCCAGCCACAATCCGACCGCTTCGACCGGCAGGCCAAGGTCGTCGCGTAACAGCTTGGCTTCGTCGAGCAGCCAGTGGTAGTCGCCGCGACTGTCACGCAGCCGGTAGCGCGCACGGACCGAGCCTTCGCGAAGCAGTTGCCGAGAGCGTTCGAAATAGCGCTCGCGGTCCTCGGGATGAACCCGTTCCACCAGCGCTCCAGCTGCGCAATCGGCGAGGGTCCACCCCAGCAAAGGCAGCAGGCTGTCGCTGAAAAAGCTCGGTTGCAACGCGCCTTCGGCATAGCGCTGCACATAGATTACCGCCGGTGAACTGGCGATCAGGTTGTCCAGTCGGGCATGGGCCGCCGCCGCCTGTTGCTCCTGATTCTTGATGTCGCTGATGTCGAGCATGAAGCCCACCAGCCGCCGGTTTTTGCCGATGCCCAAGGCCTGGCCCTGCAGGCGATACCAGATCGGTGCGTCTCGGCGATGCAGGCGCACACAGAGGAGCAAAGGCGTGCCCTCATCCTGCAAGTCTTGCAGGCGACTGCGCAGTTCTTCGCGGTCGGCGGGATGGAACTGCTCAAGCCAGTCAGGCAGGGGCAGGCGTGTATCGGGCAGGTCGAGGGTGCTGGCCAGCGACGGCGCCAATTGCACCTCGGCACCGTCGCTGAAAATTTCCCACCAACCGCTGCCCAGCAGGGCTTGTAACGAGTCCAGCCGCTCCAGTTGCACATGGTGCCGATACTCGCGCAAGCGCTCCAGCAGCGGGCCGGCGAGCGCTGCGGCGAGCTGCAACCAGTCGCGGGCGCCGACGTCGGGTGCTCGCTGCTGCGCCGGGTAAAACCCGCAGAGCAACCATGCGACCACACCTTGCGCGTCGTGATAGGGCACTGCAAACCCTTCAGCATTGCCGAAAGTGGCTTGCAGGCGCGGGTGCTCGCCGAGCGCAAGAGGCTGCGGGGCGGAGCCGTTCAAACTGTCGAGACCGGTGCCCAGGCGCTGACCGTTTTGCCACAGTTGTGGGGCGTCGAAGGCGGCGTAGTGCTGGTGGATCTGCCAACCGTCTTCGTGCTCATCCAGCAATGCCAAGGCGATGCAAGGGACTTGATAACGCTGGGCCAGGCTCTGTAATTGCTCCGCCAACACCTCGGGCAGACGCGCCATGCTGCACAGGCGCAACTGGTCGCCGATCTGCGTCGCGAGCCATTGGGATTGTTCGCGGCTGCGCGATTGCCGACGCTCGTGCAACAAGTCGCCGATGTCCAGCAACTGCAGCAGCCAGGCGTCAGCCCACGGCTGCACCCAGCCGCGCAGGTGCAGGGGGGACCCGCTGAGGCTGTAAAAATCCAGGTCCAGCAGTTGCCCCTGCCAATCGGCCGGTGTGCCTTCAACGGCGAGGAAGCTGTGGGGCAAGAGAAAATCCAGCAGGTGCGGCGCCCGGGCGGCGGTCAGTTGCTGGGCCAGCCCATGCCGCAACGGACCGGTCAGATGAAGCACCCGGCCTTCGGCATCCAGATGCATCTGTAAACCGACATCCGGCACGCTCAAGCGGCTCGGCGCGTTCTGGGGCGGTGGCGTTTGGCGATTGAGCAGGCGCCCGAACAGTCTGTCCCCGGAGCTCAAAATTGCAGGCTCGAACTGGCGGTGAGCGTGGCCGGCAGATTGGGTACCGAGCCGATTCCCGGCAGGGTCAGAAACGGGATGACTTGCTTGAGTTTGCTGGTGGGGTAGTTGATGGAGACCTTCAATACCCCGCCTGCGTAAGTGGCGGTGGTATCGGTGGCGACGTTGAAGTTCAGCGTTGCCGGAATCCAGGCCAGTTGCCGGCTCAGTTCAGCTGTGGCGACGGTCTTTATCACGGTGTCGTAACCGGGTGTGTTCGGGTCGAGCGCGACGCTTTGGCGCACAGCTTCTGCGGTCGACTGGTTGAAGGATTGCATAAGCAACAGCGGCAGGCTGTAGGTGACGATGCCGTAAAACACAGCGAAAAACATGACGAACACCAAGGCGAACTCAATCGCGATGGCACCTTTTTGCTGGCGGGGGAGGTTGGTTTTCATGAGTGCGTCTACCCTGACAATCACTGCGTAATGTCAGCATAGAATCATTCAGCCAAAACGGACGTTTTTTACCGAATGCAGAGTTTTTTCCTACTGGTGTGGCTGACGCTATGCGCCGAGCAGGATATTCGGCAGCGGCACATCGCCAATCATCTGACCCTGGGCGCCAGCTTGGTGGCACTGCTGTTTCTGGGGTGGACCGGCCGCACCTGGCTAGGGGCCGAAGCCGTGCAGGGTGGTTGGGCTTTTCTGTTGGCGCTGGCCTTCACGTTGCCCGGCTATGCGGCGCGGCGCCTGGGCGCAGGCGATGTGAAACTTATGACGGCGTTGGCTCTTGCGACGGACGGTATGCATGTACTGGGCACATTTATTGGCGCCGGATTGGCCAGTGTCTGTTGGCTGCTGCTGGCGCCAAGAGTCTGGCTTCTTTTGAGTCAGGACCTTAGGAATCTTCTTCAATATCTGGGACCCGGAACGTCAAATAAGCAGCCATTTGCACCCTTCGTACTGCTGGGTTTTTTGCTGTCCCTCGCCTGGATTCACTAGTCACCTGTTCTATGTACATAGTCAAAAAGTACGTCTACTTTCAAATCAGTTGTTGTACAGCCCGTGGCTGTCGGTACAGGAACAGCCAGCCTTTGTTTTTGCAGGGAGTTGCATGTGAACAAGCCTACCTCCGTAGTGAAAGTCCTTGTGGTCGATGATCAACCATTGATTGTCGAAGAACTTTGCGAGTTTCTTGAAAGCAGCGGTTACCGTTGTGTGCCATGTGAGTCCAGCGGTCAGGCAGTCGAACGATTCGCTGAAGACGCGGACATCGGCCTGGTGCTCTGCGATTTGCACATGCCCGGGCTGGATGGCATCCAGTTGGTCCAGGAGCTGCAACGGTTGTCCGGCAAGCATCGGGCGTTCGAAGCGATCATGCTCACCGGGCGCGCGGACAAGCAGGATGTGATCAAGGCTTTGCGCGCCGGGATTGCCGATTACTATCAGAAGCCGATTGACCTGGATGAGTTGCTCGAGGGCATTGCGCGACAGGAGGTGGCATTGCGGGAGCGGCAGAAGAGTTTGCAGTTGGGGCATTTGAATCAGAAGCTCCAGTATCTTTCCGAGTCGATCGATGATCTGTATCAGGATCTGGACAAGGTTCGGCGTAGTCCGCAGTCATCGAATTCCTCTGATAGCGATGACAGTGATCTGGATCGGATTGGGATCCCGGCGGTTTTCAATCAACTGTCGCCCAGGCAGTTGGATGTGGCGCGTTTGGTGGGCAAGGGGCAGACCAACTATCAGATTGCCTGTGAGCTGGGGATTACCGAGAACACGGTAAAGTTGTATGTGTCGCAGGTCTTGCGGTTGACGCACATGCATAATCGGACGCAGCTGGCTTTGGCGTTAACGCCCAGCAATTCGGGTTTGCGCCAGAGGGTTACGGCTCACTAGCACTGTGCGCCTGCATGATCGGGACTTTCGCATCCATCGCGCCACTTAGGCTCGTTAAGAGGGGCTGTTATCCCCCCGATCCGCTATCGACCTTCCCGCCCTCATCCTGATCGAAGAACTGCGGGATCTCATGCTCATAACTCTTCAGCCAGCGCTGCATGCTCAACTCGCGTTCCGTCGCGGTTGAGGTTTGCTGTTGAGTCGACGCGGCCTTGTTGCTTCTCTGCAGTTGCAGCCAGCCTTCGGTTTCCTGTTGTTGCGGCGACGCCGGGCCAGCCTCGATTGCGTGCGCAGCGACAGGCAGGGTCAGCAAGCCGAGGCAACAGATCAGTGTCGTTTTCATGACGTCTCTCTATTGAAGGTTCGGGGCCGTGACGGCGGCGACCTGGTTGGCATTGGCCGGGACTGTTTTGCCCGGGGTCTTCAGTTTTTCCGCGCGTGCCTGGGCTTCGGTGACTTGGGCGGGGCTCAGGCCGAGGCGGCTGACCAGTTCGGCGGCGCGACTCCAATCATCCTGGTAGATCAGCAATGTCACCAGATTCAACGCCGCCAGTTGATCGCTTTGCTTGAGCTCCATCGCCGTCAGAAACTCGAAGCGAGCATCTTCGACGCGCAATTGATTGAGGTACACCACACCGAGGTCGTTGCGGATTTTTTCGTCAGTGGGTGCCAGTCGTGCTGCCCGTTGCAAGTGGCTTTGAGCCTGGCGGTTATCGCCCTTCGCGGCGGCGAGTTGGCCCAGGCCATGTTCGGCTTCGGCAGCGAGGCAACTGCCGAGCAGGCTTCGATACAGCGGCTCGGCTTCGCTGCGGCCCAACAATCGGTAGACCTTGGCCTTGCGCAGGCGCACGTCGGCGAGGTTGTCGGGCAGGCTTTGCAGGTTGGCCAGGCTGGCGTGCAGTTTGCCATCGTTGGCCATGTCGTCGGCCAGGTTCATTGACAGTTGCTCATCGGAACTCAGCTTGCCGCAACGGGTGGTGTTGGTCAGGGCGTTCCAGGGCGTCTGGCCGTTGCTCGCACAACCGCTCAGCAGCAGCAGACTCAAACCGGCAATCATTGCTCTCATCAGATTCCCTCTAGGAAGCAAAGGCCCGGGCCATGGCGGTGAAGCCGGGGCCGGCCAGCACGATCAACAACGCCGGGAAGAGAAACAGCATCATCACGACGGACATTTTGGCGGACATCTTGGATATGTATTCCTGCAAGCGCGTCAGGCGCCGGTCATCGAGCAACTGTTTGAGGGCCAGCAGGGATTTCATCGCGCCGCCGCCCTGGTGGATCAACTGCTGAAGGATCACACAGGTGTCGGTGAACTCTTCCACCGCCAGCAACCGGGAAGCCTTGTTCAGTTCTTCGCCCAGCTCCAGGCCGGAATCGACACGGGCCAGCACCAGGCGCAGTTCGTGGGTCAGCGCCGGCAGTAATTGCTTGCCTTCGTTGCTAAGGACGCGCAGCGACTGCTCCACGGCCATGCCCGATTCGAACAGGATGCGCAGCAGCGGAATGAAGGTGGAGATCTCGATCGCCAGTTGTTTCTGACGACGTTTGGCAGCCGCGGCCAGCAAGCGTTTGGGCAGCAGGTAGCCGAGGCCCGTGACAAAGGCCGGGGCGATCCAGTGGTTTTCCACAGGCGGGAAGAACAGGCTTTGGACCAGCATGCTCAAGGCCAGCGCGAGCACCGGCACGCCCACCTGGAACGCCGCGAACAACGAGCGTCGCCGGATGCTGCGCCAACCCAGACGGTTGAGCAGGATCTGGGTTTCATTGTCCAGTTTGACCGAGCGCTGGCCGATGCGGCTGCTGCCCAAGGCTTGCAGCCAATGCCCGACACGGTTAGCGCTCGGCGATTTGCCGTCCAGCCGTTGCGCCACCTGTCGGACTTGTCGCTGCTGCTTGAGCAATCCACTGATGAGCAGGATCCCGGCGGCCAAAAACAGCAGTGCGCTGATCAGCAAGGGAATCTTCATACGCTGCGCAACATGCGCCAGAGCGCAAGGCTGCCCACCAGCTGCAGGCCGAACGCGGTCGCGAGCATGATTCGCCCGGAATCGTCGTGCCACATGGCGAGCAAGTAGTGAGGATTGGCCATCAGGAAATAGCCGGCCAGCCCAATAGGCAAACAGCCCAGTACCCACGCCGTGACGCGGGTTTCACCGGTCATGGCGCTGAGCTGGCGCGCAGCCTGTTCGCGTTCGCGGATCATCTTTATCAGGTTCTCCAACAGCTCGCTGGCGTTGCCGCCGTAGCGATGGTTGACCTTCAAGCCGAGGGCAAACAAATGCAGTTCGTCTTTGTCATACAGCCTGGCGAGGTCGGACGCGGCGTCCGGCAAACTGACCCCCAATTGCACGTTGCGCTGCAGCCGGCCCATGGCTTGTTTCAACGGATGTTCCGCGGTCTCGATGGCGCCCAGCACCGCATCCGCCAACGTTCGCCCGGACTTCAGGCTTCGCACCGCGTGATCGAGTAGCGGCGGCAGTTGTTCGATCATGCGTTTGAGCCGGCGCTGATAACGCCAACTGACATACAGCCGCACCGCCAAGGGCGGCACCAGCAACGACAGCAGGGCGCCGATCCAGCTGCCGACGGCAATACCGAGCAGGATGCCAAACACCCAGAGTGTCAGCCACAGACCGATGCGCTCAGTGGGGCGGCCGAGACCGGCGCGCAAAAACGCCCGTTCCAGGCCGGCCCATGAGGACTTCTCGACCACTCGCTGCGGCTGCTCGTGGGCCAGTCGATCAAGGACCCGATCGGTCCCGGACTGGCGAATGCCGCGATAGAACAAGCGCACCGACAACCCGAACAAACCCAGGCAGACAAGAATGAGCAGCAGCGGTTTGAGCATGCCGTGGCCTTCAATACGCTGAGGGAGAAAGCGCCGACTCGCGGCGCAGTTTGTCGCCGGCGGGGTTGACCGCCTCGCGCAGGAAACCGACACCGCTGCGCCGGTCGAGACGGAACAAGGTGTTGGTGACGTAGACGTCGTCGCGGATGCCGATTACCTCCACCACTTCACTGACGCAGCGGCGGCCATCGGGCATGCGCGTCAACTGAATCACCACGTCCAGGGCCGCGCAGATCATTTGCCGCAGGGTCCGTTCGGCGATGGTGCGGCCAGTCAGGCCGACCAGCGTTTCCAGGCGCAACAGTGCGTCCTGGGCGTTGTTGGCGTGCACGGTGCTCATGGAGCCGTCGTGACCGGTATTCATCGCGGTGAGCACATCGACCACTTCGACACCGCGAATCTCGCCGAGGATGATCCGGTCGGGACGCATCCGCAGGGCGTTGCGGATCAGGTCGCTGGACTTCACTTCGCCGTGGCCCTCGGCATTTGGCGGGCGTGTCTCCAGGCGCACGACGTGCGGGTGGCCGAGTTGCAGTTCGGCCACATCCTCGATGGTGACAAGCCGTTCGTGCGGGCTGATCAACTGGCTGAGGATGTTCAGCAACGTGGTTTTGCCGGTGCCGGTGCCGCCGCTGATCAGGATGTTGCAGCGTCTGCCCACGGCCTCCTGAATGAATTCCAGGATCGCCTGGTCGATGGTTTGCATCGCCATCAGGTCGGCGCTTTTAAGCATGTCCTTGCGGAATTTTCGAATCGACAGGCATGGGCCGTCGAGAGCGATCGGCGGGATGATCGCGTTGACCCGGCTGCCATCCGGCAGGCGCGCATCGACCATCGGGGACGACTCGTCCAACCGTCGGCCCAGGGGCGCGAGGATCCGCTGCATCACGCGTTCGACGTGATGCGCGTCGACAAAACGCAGGTCGCTCTGATGCAGGATGCCGTCGCGTTCGACGAACACCCGATGCGGCCCGTTGACCAGGATTTCGCTGACCGCCGGATCGCGCAACAGCACTTCCAGCGGACCGAAACCGGTGAGCTCATCGACGATTTCTTCGGCCAGGCGTTCCATCTCATAGCGGGAGATCGCCAGGTGCAAACGGGCGATGTACTCGGCCACTTTATCGATGACGAATTGCGAGAGCACTTGCCGCGAGCCTTCGAGCAGGTTTTTTCCCGACTCTTCAATGGCGTCGATGATGTAGCGGTGCAGCACCAGTTTCAGGCCTTCGTGGTCTGTGTTGCCGGTGGAGGTGCGCACCGGAGCGCCGAACAGTTTTTCGCCGTTCATGGCGTGCCCCTCAAGCGGGTGAACCAGCCCGCCTTGGGTTTGGCCAGGCCTTCGGAGCGCCTGGCCAAGCGTTCGCCGAGGTTCCGCAGGCTTTGGGTCAGGCCATCACGGGGGGCCAGTTCAAACAGGGTAACGCCCTGGTTTTTGGCATTGAGGCGTACTTCCGGGCTGTAGGCGAGCGTTGCGATGACTTCCATGCCGAAGCTTTTACCGAGGGTTTCCGGGTCCGGCGCGACGTTGCGCAGGTAGCGGTCCACCAGCAGTCGCGCGTGATCGAGCTTCATGCCTTTTTCGCGCCAGAGGGTGAGCAGGACCAGATTGCGGCGGCAGTCGATCACGTTCTGGTCGGTGTACCAGATCAACTTGTCGCAATGGCTGACAAAGGTGCGCAAGGCTTCGCTGTCGGACTGGCCGGTGAGGTTCACCACGATGTGCTGGAAGTGTTGGCGCAAGGCGCTGAGCAACATGTACAACTCGGCGGCGCTGGTGCGCTCCAGGGAATCATCGTTGTTGGCGTAGGCGAGGATTCGCAGCCCGGCATCGCAGCTGGTGAATGCGCTGTCGATCAGCGTCGCATCGAGGCGCCGCAAATGCCGCAGGGCATCGCCGAAGTGAAACGAGCTTTCCAGGCCGAGCAGCGCCAGGCTGTCGCCGCGTGGCAGGCCGAGGTCGAGCAGCAGCGTTTGCTGGCCACTCTTCTGCACCACTTGCGCCATGTGGCTGGCAAGCAGTGCCCCGTCGGCGTTGCTCTGCACACCGTAGAGCACGGTCAACCTGCCCCGTTGCGTATTTGGCGCCACGGACGGCATGCGTTTGCCCAGCCGGCGCACCAGGCCTGTGACTTCACTGGAACGCGAGCCATACGCGACGAAATCCCGGGCCCCGGCGCGCATGGCATTGAGCACCAGCTGATTGTCCATGCCGTCGCCCAACGCGACGATCGCGAGCATCGGTTTGGCTTCCAGCGCACCCTCGATCAATGCGCTCTGGGTTACCACGTGCTCACGATCGAGGCCGACGAACACCAGACTGGCGAAGGTCACATCCACCAGCGCCAGCAACTCGTCGAGGCTGCCGCCACCGGCGCTGACCACCTGGCCCAAGGGTGCGAGGGCGCCTTGAAGCCATTCAAGGTCGGTGCTGTTGCGTGTGATCGCGAGGAAGGTCTGACTCAGGCTTTGACTCTGGCTCATTGCGATAATCCGCTGCGTTTGTCGAAGTTGCCGTTTTCGAGGAAGTACAGGCGATACCAGTTCGGGTCGTAGTTCCGCAGTTTTTCGCCGGGCAACGAGGGCAACTGTGCGTTGGCGGCCAGCGGCTGCACCAGGTGCGGCGTGACGATCATCAGCAGTTCGCGTTCTTCGCGCTTGAGCTGAGAGTTGCGGAAGAACGCGCCGAGAATCGGAATATCGCCCAGCCCGGGAAACTTGCTGACTTCGGACGCGTTGTGCGTGCTGATCAAGCCGCTGATGACGAAACTCTCGCCGTCGGCCAGCGAGATGCTGGTGTCGGTGCGGCGAATGGTAAACGCCGGCACGGTGGTGCCGCCGATGGTCACGCCGTTGTTGTAATCCAGTTCGCTGACTTCCGGTGCCACTTTGAGGGCGATGCGGTCGTGGCTGACCACGGTCGGCGTGAGCGTCAGGCGGATACCGAACTCCTTGTATTCGATGGAGTAGCTGTTGCTGTTGGCGCTGGGCACCGGGATCGGGATTTCACCACCCGCGAGGAAGCTCGCACTCTGCCCGCTGAGGGCCACCAGGCTTGGTCGCGCCAGGGTGTAGGCGAAGCCGCTGCCTTCCAGGGCGTTGACGATGCCGAGGAATTTGCTGCTGCCACCGCCCCAGACAATGTTGAAGCTGTCGTTGAGCAACGGGATGCTCGGCGCCGCGATGCGTGGATCGATATTGAACAGCGGCACGACGCCTGGCGTGACGCCAGTGTTGGGAACCGTGCCCGGGGCGCCGAAGAGAAAGTTGTTCGAGGCCTTGCCGAAAATCGAGGTGCCGGCCTCTTTCAGTTTGGTCCGGCTGACTTCGACAAAGCGGATATCGGTCTGCACTTGCGACGGCAGCAACGTGTCATCGGACGGCAGTTGCGCGGCAGTGGTCATGGCCGCCGTGGCCCGTCCCTGAACGAACACCATGCTCTGGCGCGGTGCGCTGGCGCAGGCTGTCCAAACCATCAGGCTGGTGGCGCCGGGCGCCATGCCGGTGAGCAAAAAGGCTTGGTTGCCATTGACGCGCACGTCGGCGATTTTCGGGTCGCCCACGGCCACTCGCGTGATCGCCACCGGGGACTGCACCTCCTGTTGCAGCCCTTCACCGACTTCCAGCGCTGCCGGCAATGCAGCGAGTGCGGCGCAATTTCCTACGGCGGCTGACGTCGCCGTCAGCGGCAGTCCGCTTAACAGAGAGACCCAGAGCAGGCCTTGAAACATGGGCATGGAACGTCTGCGCATTTAGATGCGTCCTTGCTCGATTCAGGGAGTTTGTTGCGTGATTTCGTTGCCGCGAATGACCTCCACACTCGACCTGCGCGGTGCTGCGACGTTGCTAGTGCTAGTGGTGGTGATGGGCTTGGGCGCGGGCGTCATGGCCAGTTGGCTGAACTGGATCAGCTCGCGGTTGGCATTGGCGAGGTTGGCCGAAGCATCGCTTTCGCCAGCCCAGTAACGGGCCAGGCGTTTCTCCTCGGCGCTGCGCACCGCCAGGCGTAACACGCCGGCCTGAGCCGCAAGCATCAGACGACTCAAGAGTGCTTCGGGAACGGCGAGCACCACCGTCCGGGCGCTGACGCGCGACTGTTCCTGCTTGAGCTTTTCTTCGCTGCTGCGCGCCGGGCTGGCGGGTTGGCCGTCGTTGGTCAGCCCCAACTGTTCGCCGACCCCGAGTACACGCAGGGCCGGGACAACCAGTTGAGCCGATGGCTGCGGGTTGTTGGTGTCCAGGCGCAAAAACAGCAGCACATCGACATAGTCCCCCGGTGTCAGTTGCCCTCCGGCGTTGATAACTTCATCGACGGCCACGGCGAGGGCGCGCTCATTTGGGCGAATCATTCGCGCCAGTTTGCTGCCGGCCTCGAAGCTTTCGTCATTGAGCCAGGTGCCGGCGGCCAGGGCGCGCCAGGTCGTCTTTCCGATAGCTTGATCGATCCGGCTCAGGCTGCCGGCGGGGACGATGGCGAGTTTTTCCACGGCCACGTCGGCTGCGGTGATTTGCTCGAACGGCGCGACGTCACGCAGCAGTACCACTACCGGATGACGGGTGGGATCCTCGACGGAAGCAGATGCCTGTGGGGAGGGGGCGGACGAGCCCGTGTCAACTGGCGCGACAGGTTCGGCAGTGGGTTGACGGCTTAACGTGAGGCCCCAGTAACCGGCAATCATGGCGCCCACCAGCAGCACGCCGGCCAGGCCCAGGGTGACACGACTGTTCATAACGGCTCTCCCTTTCCCGCTGCTCAAACAACCTCGTCTTTTCCGACGAGACAACTTCTCAAACAGGCAGCTATGAACTTGAACTATTTCGCTATTTGACGGTAGCGCAGCTAAAGCGAAATGCCATTACTGTTGTGAAAATTACTAATGAAGGGCGCAAGGCGGCGCGGTTTCTTTGACGTCAACGAAAGGGCTAATACTTTAGT
>LNAP01003691.1_pt1 | contig 14549 bp, 10 predicted proteins | sample 602601 | NCBI WGS metagenome assembly LNAP01 (sample SAMN02440304, study PRJNA202911) | soil metagenome | biome: Subtropical and temperate rainforests or woodlands; isolation source: soil samples (1 kg each in a 20% v/v slurry with milli Q water) were... ...
CTAGACGCTTGCAGACACGTTATGCCTGTAGACGCCTGAAATCTGCAACCAGCCACTAGTTAAGTCAAAAAACCGTGCACAGTCAAATTTATGGCGCACTACTTTTTCCAACCGCTCAGCCTTAGCTGAACAGATGGTATACTTTGGCGGCATTTTTCGCTTGGCGGATCTGCGTCATCTCGTCGACTATCGCTTGACGCTCCCCACTTGCAACATCAATTAGTTGGCGGTAAACGTCGAGCAACTCTTCCAGACTGTTGCGCACCCCCTGCTCGTTGACCGACGCTTCGGCAAGTACGTCCTCAACACAAACACGGCAGTGCAGGTCAAGTTCAGTGATGGTCTCCCAATCGCGACCAGCCAGCGCCCCAAGCAGCGCATCACGGGTTTGTTCGATACGTTCGAGCGTAGCACTCATGGTGTTCTCCTAGGAGTCGGCGGCTTGATCGCCGATCGCATCCCAACCTTCCTTCACGGTAATCAGCAGGCGCGCGACCTCGTTGAGGATCTCGGGGTCGTTCTTGACGTTGGCTTCAACCAAGCGCTTGCTCATGTAGGCGTACAGCGAATCGATGTCAGCCAGCGCCTCGGCCTGATACTCCAGGTCGAGCCCTTCGCGCAGGCCACCAATGATGCCGATGGCCTTGCCGATCAGAACACCTTTCTGGGCAACATCATTGCGCGCAATGGCACCTTTGGCTTGGGCAATACGGTCCAGACCGCCCTGCATCAGCATTTGTACCAGACGGTGCGGGCTGGCCTCGGAGGTTTGGGCCACACCGTTGACTTTCTGGTACTGCCGAAGGGCCAACATAGGATTCATGCTCTACCTCATAACAACGAAAACGTTCATATACCGCCTGTATCGCCTGCGCGTCAAAAAACTTTAGCGGTCAAAGCGAAAAGCCCGGAGCCTCTCTAAGAGTACTGCCGGGCTTCTGGCGTATCGACCGATCAGGAGTTCTTCTGCTGCGCCTCGATCGAGGCGAACATGGAAACGATGTTCTTGCGTTGCGCCTCGAGCTTGCCGACCAGGGTATCCATGGCCACGTAGCGCTTGGTCAGCGTTTCGGTCAGCGCGTCTATACGACGGCCGAGGGCCAACTGTTGGTTCGTGAGGTCGGTTTGCAGCTTGTCCAGACCGCTCTTGCGCGAGTCGAGAATACCGCCAGTCTGCAGGTAGGGCTCGATTGCCTTGTTCATACGCTCGAAGACACCATTGGTTCCGGAGAAGAGCTCCTGTATATCAGCGCCGAGCTTCTTTTCCTTCATGGCAGTGTCATATTTGACACTGTTGAATTCGAGAGTACCGTCCTTCTGAGTGTTGACACCCAACTGGCTCAAGCTGGTGAGTCGGTCACCGTTACCCTCCATGGCCAATTGCTTACGCAGATCCGAAAGCAGTGCTCGCGTAGTCGGGTCATTGGTCAGCGGACCCAGCACCGTATTGCCGTCAGCGTCCTTAGAAGAAGCAGACAGGCTGTTGGCCGTTTTGACCAAGGTGTTGTACGCATCGACATAGGCCTGGATCGATGTTTTCAAGCCAGCGGTGTTCTCACCCACCGTTACCGTGATCGCCTTACTTGGATCAGTTCCGGTTTCCTGGAGCAGATCAAGACTGATTCCACTGATTGCTCCACTAATCGTATTGGTCTTGCTAGTGACCTTGATACCGTCCACGTAGACCAGCGCATTCTCGGCCTCCGAGCCGATATAACCAGCACCATCACCGACCATTTCCTGGCCAGGAGGGATCTCGAGATCAGCGATGCCAGCAACCTTAATGTCCGTACCGAGACCGGTCATCGTCGAACTGAATACCAGACGCGAACCGTCCGCACCGCTCACGATGTTGGCGCTGATACCTTTCTCGGCCAGCGACGAATTGATGGTGTCACGCACCGTCTGCAAGGTCGCACCCGCACCGATCTTGACAGTATGGGTCACGCCGTCCTGCGTAATCAGCAGATCACCCTCCGGGATCGAGGTACTCGCTCCCGTTTCGAAGTTCTTGCTGGCTACTTTCGATGATGTGGCGAGATTCTCGACGCGCACCAAGTAACTACCAGGCACCGCCGTGTTGTTAGACGTAGCCTTGATAGTAGTATCGCTACTGGAGGTTGCCGTGTATGCACTAAAGGACGGAGCAGCGGTGTCGTTGAGTTTTTTCATCGCCGCCTGATACACAGACAGCGCACTCTTGAGCGACGCAACACCCGAAAGCATGGCTGTGTTGTTGGCGGTCTGGCGCTTGATTTGATTGGACTTTGGATCGGTCTCAGCCGCAACCAGTGTTTTCACAATAGCGTTGATATCAACGCCGGAACCCAGACCAGTGCCTGGTAAAATCGAACTCGCCATTGCTATTCCCTCTTGGTTGCATGCCGCCCCTAGTCGATCAAGACTAGCGAACTTGCCACTCGCTCGCCAGCATCAGACCTTGGCGTCGAACAGCAGGCTGTTTACATCGCTCAGACTGTGGGCAATTCTCAACGCCTCCTCCGAAGGGAGTTGGCGGATCAGCTCTCCAGTCTCACTGGCGATGACTTTGACTACAATTCGACCGGACTCTTCATCCGTGGAAAATTCGAGATTACGACGCGAGGTAGCGAGAAAATTCTCGATATCCTTGATCGCGCTTTTCACTTTCTCAGCTTCGGCAAGACCAGTATTGGCCCCGCCCTTCGCTGGCGTGATGGACTCAACGTCCTCCGCGGGCTTGGCCGGAAGTCGTTCGGTGGCCTGTTCGACCGGCTTCGCGGCCTGGTAAGACAGGTTCAGCTTGACGCTCATATCCATGCCAACCACCTCTCAATGTAAAAAGCGGAGGAGCACCGCAAGTGCACTCCCCCGCCGACAACCACCAGGCGATTACTGAAGCAGTTTCAGTACGGCCGATGGCAGTTGGTTAGCCTGAGCCAGAACCGAAGTCGATGCTTGCTGCAGAGTCTGCTGCTTGGTCAGCTGGGCAGTTTCAGCAGCGAAGTCGGTGTCCTGTACGCGGCCACGTGCAGCTTCGGCGTTTTCGTTGATGTTCTGCAGGTTGGCGATGGTGCTGGTCAGACGGTTTTGAACGGCACCGAGGTCAGCACGGGTGGTGTTGATATTCTTCAGCGCTTCGTCGATGGCGGTCATCGCGCCACTGAAGTTTGCTTCGATTTGAGTGGCATCACCAGTGATGGCTTTGGCATCCAGTGCGCTCAGAGCGCCGGTGGTGCTCATCGCGTCAGTCAGCGTGATGCTGATCTGGTTGTCGGAACCGGTGTTCGAGCCAACCTGGAAGACCATCGCGGTAGTAGTGGAACCGTCCAGCAGGTTCTTGTTGTTGAGCTGGGTGCTGGCAGCAATACGGTCCAGCTCTTTCGTCATCGACTGGAATTCCTTGTCCAGTGCATCACGGTCATCTACAGTGTTGGAGTCGTTACGCGCCTGGAGAGCCAGTTCACGCATACGCTGCAGGATGTTGGTCTGCTCTTGCATCGCGCCTTCAGCGGTCTGCGCGATGGAGATTGCATCGTTGGCGTTTTTGATTGCCATGGTCTGACCGCGGATCTGCGAAGTCATGCGGTTGGCGATCTGCAGGCCGGCAGCGTCGTCTTTCGCGCTGTTGATTTTCAGGCCGGAGGACAGACGGGTCATCGAAGTACTGAGAGCGTCGGAAGCACGGTTCAGGTTTTTCTGAACGCCCAGGGAGGTGGTGTTGGTGTTAACAGTCAAAGCCATGACGAATTCCTCGTTGGATGGGTACTACGGCTTCCGGCCTTGGCAATTCGCCGGGTGTGGCACAGAGAACCTTCGTAATAGTTATCGTCGTTTGGGCACGTTGCTTTAGCTGTTTTTTGAAAAATAATTAGTGGCATCCTGCCAGCCCAACAAAAGCGGGAGTTTGACGCCAAAAATCAGCGCATCCTCGAGCGTGACTGATAGTGTTTCAGTAGATTTACACCTCTATCAGGCTCTTCGAACAAAATCCTACACATGGATAGTTTCGTAGTTCGAAACGGTGTGTACAGGTGGACGATCAAAGTACACAAATAAAAACGCCGCCTGGGAAAGGCGGCGTTCTTTATTGCTACCGGCAGTCAGCCAAGACGCTCAATGATCGCCGAGCCCCACGATAGGCCTACACCAAAACCGCTCAAGGCGACACGCTTGTGTTGCGAACCCATCACGTGTTTTTCAAGCAGCAGCGGAATGCTGGACGACACGGTGTTGCCCGTCTCGGCCATATCCTTGACAAAACGCTTGGGATGACCACCCTCGAAACGCTGGGCTACGGCATCAACAATTGCTGCGCTTCCCTGGTGAAGGCAATAGAGGTCGATATCCTTTGCCTGCAACTGGCTGGCATCAAGCAGCTGCTGCAAGTGAGCCGGTACTTTGACCAAAGCGAAATTATAGACCTGACGACCATTCATGAAGAACTTGCCATCTGTAGTACGCAAGAATTCGGCGCCCGCGCCATCAGTGCCGAAAAGAGACTTGCCCAACTGCCAGTGCGCACCTTCTCCCATCCAGGTCACCGTGGCGGCATCACCGAACAGCATGGTGGTGTTGCGATCCTCCGGGTCTACAATCTTAGAGTAAGGATCGGCTGTGATCAGCAGGCCGTTCTTCAACCCGGCAGCCTCCATGAAGCCTTTCATGGCATACAAACCATAAACATAGCCGGAGCATCCCAGAGAGATGTCGAAGGCGGCGAGATGGGTCGGCAGACCGAGTTTGTGCTGGACGATGGCGGCAGTGTGTGGCAAGCCTTCAGCATCGCCGTTCTGAGTGACAACGATCACAACGTCTATCGAGGCCGGATCCAACGCTGGGTTGCCAGCGAACAGGGCCTTGACGGCCTCGACACACAAATCGGAGGTTTCCTGACCAGCATCCTTACGCGGCAAGAAAGTAGAACCGATCTTGCCAAAGATGAAATCCTGATCCTTACCGAATTTCGCGCCTTGCGCGTAGTTGTCCAGCCCTTCAGCCGGCACGTAACTGGCGATACTTTTAATGCCAATCATATGGCTTCCCAATTCAGAAAAAGCAAAATGCCCACCAGGCACCACGAACGCACGCCAGGTAACAAGCCCCTGGCAATGCCGCTCGCTGGCTCAGCTGTTCCCGGTTTCGGGAATGATAACAGTGAAGATGCCCGTCGTGACTTCCAAGTCACGCTCTTTTATCGAATCGATTGTCGATATAACCAGAAATCGCGCACGACTTATCCCAAGCCTGAGAAGGTGCAGGCGCACTGTTCGATAGACCGGATGGTTCTCTAGAAGCCAACATGACCTGGCATGGTTGACGACTGCCTGAACGATAGCGGGTGAAAGCACTTGGCTGGAGACTTGCCTGACGCATGGGACCTAATTACATCAAGCGCTCAAGCAAGCGCTTCGTGACGGGACGCAAACATGAAGAAAGGCGAACGGCATGATCGATCAGCTTCCCTGATCGGGAGGGTATCAGCCTGCCTGTGGCCGAAACGCCCCCCCCCCCATGCACTCAAACGACTAGGGCTGCAGGTCCGACTGCCCCTTGGTAAAGTCGAGTAACTTCTTCAGGACATCATTCACGACGGCTTCACGACCTTCCATCGCACTCAATCGCTGAACAGCCTCGTTCAATCGCCGAAGATCCTCTGGAAATTCAAAGTAGCTAAAAATCTGCTCGCTACCGGACACCTTGCCGTTCTCAAACTTTTGAATCGCTTTGATCATTCGGTTCGGGTGCTGGCGTATGCAGGCTTCGTCCTTGACGAAAACCGCAAGGAAGTCGCTCCATACATCCATATGCTGAGGCGTGATAAAGGACTCCAGCAGCGCCGGGGTCATGCCCTGATGCTTGGCCCAAGTGACCAGCGCACTCCCTGCATCAGGGTAGAAACGCCAGCAGTCAACCGGGTAGCGGTGGAAAGCGCCATTGGAGGGCACGTTAATGAACAGCAATCCATCCGGCTTTAAAATCCTCAAGCACTCGGTGAACGACAACCAGAACATCTCCGAATGCTCAAGGCATGAGGAACTGACAATCACATCGACAGAATCACTCTCGAACGGAAGGCTATACGGGTCGGTGAGTACTACATCGACCCCTTTGCCAACGACGAAGTCGACCCCGATGTATCGCACACCTGGCGGAGCGACTTCTCGAAGTGACCCATTAACGTCTTGCGCACCGATCTCGACAACCACGCAAGTCGAGTTTTTATCCAGGTAGGTATCGAAAAACAGTTTTCCGTTTTGCATTGCGGTGGGGTGCATTATTTCAAACTTCCAATCCGAATAAAGATGAATAGTTGACGCGGAACGTCAACCGGCCACGGCCCTGAACACATACTGGAGTGGTAGCGCATCCTGAACAGCCATTTCCGGATCTCTTCCCGCCGCAGCAGCCATCGCATGGATCACCGGGAGAAATTTCTCGCGCTGAGGCTCTTCAAAGACACGCGGCACCCCTGCCTCGACGGTCAAACCCGCTTGGTTGAACATTTCGAGCATGGTGACCAGCGTGAACCAACGAATATGAGTCCTGTCGAACAGACCGGAATCTTCATAGCGGAAATCACCCACACTGAGCCGCGCTTGAACACTCCAGTGCTGGGCATTCGGAATACACGCGACGACACAGCTACCAGGTGCGCTCGCTTCACGGATTCTCTGCAAGAGCAGCCATGGATCGTACAGATGCTCAAGTACATCCCCAAACACCCAACAGTCAGCGGCTAGATCGCCAGCAAGCAGATCAACGCTGGCCGTTTCGATGTTCATGTCAAGTACACGATCACAGTGCTCGCGTGCGAGCTCCGCATAGCCTGCATCGATCTCGATCCCCGTGTAATGAACATCGGGGTTCAGTTTTTTGTACTCGCGCGCGAGCGCACCCGAGCTGCAACCGATCTCCACAACACGCTTGGCATTCGCAGGCATCATCTTGAGTAAATCCGGGTTATGGAACTGATGGACCGGGGTTTGTTTCTGCACAGTAGTCTCCTGAGGCTTTCGGATGTCTGCAACGGCATACTTGTTTTGATAACGGCGAAAGCTCTCGCGCCATGCGGGCGTACCGAACGCCCCTCCGCTTTCATGGACGACGCTTAGCGGCCACGTGCCCATGCTTAACCCGTTCAGTTCAGCCGAACGACAGAAATCCATGTCATAGAAGTGAAATTCAAATTGCTCGTCAAAGCGCACCCTGGCTTGTTCGAGGCGCTCACTGTCCACCGCAAGCAACAACCCATCGAGCAATTTGCAGGGTTGAGGCACACGCCCGAAATTCGAGACAGAGCAAGGGAAACTCTTACCGTGCCCGACCATACCGCTCAGGAAACACGCCTGATCCCACGTGAACCGATCATCAATAAAGGCCCAAGCAGGCTGACCTTCAACACGCCGTGTATTGCCTGCAAGCCCGACAATATCGAAAGCGGCAACCCCTTCGCGTATGCGTTCGCTCCACAAGAAGTCACACAGGTGCACATCATCATGAACGAACACCAGAATGGCGGGATTTTCCCTGGCCTCATCAATGACGCGGTTGTAGAGGGTCGAAAGCCCCTCCTTGTTCTCTGCAAACAGCCTGATCTCCACAGGGTTGGCCGCTTGGTGGATCAACAAGGATCGACCAAGAGCAGTCTTCGTGGAAAACTCCTGCTCAGATACTCGCGTTCCACATACGATTCGAATAGGTTTCATGCAGGCACTTCGTTATTGAATATTGACAAGGACACCCGACCCACGGCCTCGCCGCATCTCGCGCCCTGGGTACCCAGTGAATCACAACGTGAGGCAGCCTCCCTGCTGAACAGAGAGCGACCGCACTGAACCAATCAAATCAAGCCAGGGCAGTTACAACATCGCCGTCCAGGCCAACTCGCCCTCGGGGCTCAGTCGCTCGTCAGTCGCCGGTCTCGTGAAAGCCTGCGGCCAACGTTCGGCCAGCGCCTGGGCAACACTGACATCAGGTGCCGACAGACTCGCAACGCTGATCTGAGTTTGCGGTGTCCATACCACCGCAAGGCCAGCGTCCTGCGCCTGCAGGCACAACTCGATATCGGCCCCGGGCAGCGCCTGCAAACCGCCGCACTGTTCGAACAGTGCCTTGTGCACCATCAAGCAATCCCCGGAAACGGCCGCACAACCACGCACTGACAAATGCCACTGATCAGCGGCGTCCAGCCAAGGTGTATCAACCTGTGGACCACTCAGCAGGCCATAACCGGCATGCGCCAAGGCTGAATCAGCGCCATACAGCGCGCCACCCACTACGCCGACTTCCGGGCGCTGGGCTTCGTTGAGCAAGCCTTCGAGCCAAGCGGGACTGATGACCTCTCCACCGGCCGAGAGCAGCACCAGATACTCGCCCTTGGCCTGACTAGCCGCCAGATTGAGCAAGTCATTTCGCGAAGCACCAGACTCTGCGTTTAACACCCGTACACGGTTGCCCAACCCATGGTGCTCGCCGATTTCATCAGCGCCATTATCGCCAGAGCAAGCCACGATCACTTCATAACGCGGGTAGCGCGTGCGCTGCAGGACACTGGCCAGGCACGCCTGCAAAGGCGCAACACGCTCCTCGCTCGCCACCAGGATGCTGACCAATGGCGTAGCAGCATGACGAAAATCGATCTGCAACCCGGATTTGCCATCGTCACTGACGTGGCCACGATAGCCCAGTTGCCTCAGGTGGCGCTCCAGCACCACCTCGGCTTGCGTAGTCAACGCCTGCGACGATTGTTCGCCGAGTACAAGGTAATCATCCAGATGAGCAAGACAGGCCACGCCTTGCGCTTCCACCAGACGCAGCAGCAGGTCAAGCTCTACGGCCTGAGGCTGGGCATCGCCGTAGCCTCCCAGATCGAGCACGGCCTGACGTCGTACCAGCCAATGACGCGACATCAGGGCAGGCTGACCACGCAGCAGATCAAGATCGGCACCTGGGCGCACGACGCTATTCAAGCGCCCTTGCTCATCGAGCTGCACTTCGTTGGCGCAAATGGCATGGCAGGCCGCTGCATTACTCAGTTCCAACGACAAGTGCAGCAATCCGCCAGTGAGCAACTGTTCACCTGCCTGCATCAACAGCAGCCATTCACTCGGCAACTTGTGCACCGCCTGGTTCAGGTGAGCGACCCAGTTGCTTTCCGTGACCTGAATGAAGTGCAAGGCATCACGCGGCGTGGTAATCACCGACGGCTTGCCTGCCTTGAGCACCAACAACTTGAAATTGCGCACACCACTAGCGAGCAGGCTGTCGAAGGTTGCCTGCAGCGATATGTCATCATTGCTCAGGTCGAGCACCACAAAGGCAATTTGATCACCGGGCGAGCGCGTCAGATGCGCCAACACGCGCTCACGCGCGGCCTCATCCGGCGTCGCTGCCGCCAGCGTCGCAAGAATCTGGCCAGAGGTCGTAGCCGCAAGGCTCTGCTGCGGATCATACGACGGGATCTGCGCCAGACGCTGGATCCATTCGTTCATCTCGCCGGCGTTAACTGCATCACTCTCGCTGTCCAGAGAATCGGCCAACCGCTCACAGACTTCACGATTGAACAGGCCCAGAGCCAGCGCTTGCCAGTAACGATGCTGAAGACTTCCGTGGGTATCGCTGGGGTGAATCAGTAAAAGTTCGCGCTGGCGGACCCAACTGCCCTCCAGAGCCTGGAACTGTTGCTCTCCCGTCGGCCAGCCATGGCAGAGGAACTCCAGCGTGGTCAAGTAATCGAACACCGCTCCGTTGTAGTACGGAAGCTCGACGAACTGATGAGGCTCGAACACACGCTCTGGCCCCTCTGCAATACTCGTCCAGGAAGAAGTGAACAGAAGTGGCTGTTCCAGCACGGCATAAGTGTTGCGGACAAAACGATTGAGCAGCGCAAAACCTGCCTCACCGTTGCACAGGCCGAACCCGGCCGCATCCCACTGCAGCATTGCGCGAACGGCTTGAGTGAAGTGTTCTTCCTGAACCGCAATTGGCAGCGTGCAAGGCTCGTACTCAGAGACTACATCCGTCTGCTCGATGGATTCGATCCCACCTTGCGCCAGCAGTGCATAGGACAACGCTACACGCCAACCGGAAAAATCCAGTTGATCTGGCAACAGCGCCAGTGCGCTCTGCAAGGCCTCGACTCGCAATACCGCTCGCCAGGCGGGTTGAGCCGCTTCAGCGTACTGACCTAAACGAGCAGTGGCGCTCTCTTCGGACAAGGGCGCCAGGACAGAGCCGACTTTGTGATAAGCCACTTGCCCATTGCCTACCGCATAAGCCAGTGCATAACCCTGAGCCCCAATGGACTGCGAGGCAGCCTGCAAACGAACGGCAGCGTTGTCCAGGGCTGCGGGCAAAATGAAGTCGGAGTCCAGCACCAACACCACCAATGGCGTTGTCACCTGTTCCAGCGCCTGAGCCAGCCGCTGGCTGCACAACGCACTGCTGCTGGCGTGTAATGACTCCAACGGCAGACAAGAAATATCGACCTGCTGGTAGAAGTGCTGTGCCCGTGCCCGGTGGTCTACCTGCTCATGTCCAAGCAGAACGACCGTGACATCATTGCGCGACCCGGTTGCGATTGCGTTCATAGCGTACCTGTTTCAAATAATGGGTTCAGCGCCCGGCGTGGCCGAGCGCCAGGATTCAGTCCGCCAGCCAGGCATTCGCCCAGTGCTGCAGATGTCGCGGTGTAAGCAAATAGTCTCGTAACACGACTTCCCGCAGGGCATCGCCTTGACGGTAGCTGGCCTGAGGATCCGACAAGTGCATGCGAATCGCATCCAACCACTGTTCAGTCGAGTTTTCGCGCACCCGCGTACAAGGCAGGTATCCCGCATAAGCCTTGGTATCGGTACAAATCACAGGATAGCCACACACGCCATACTCCAGCAGACGCAGGTTGCTCTTGCAATCGTTGAACAGGTTCTGCTCGAGCGGGGCCAGGGCCAAATCAAGGTTGAGGCTGGCCAACTTCTGCGGGTACTGAGCCAGCTGTACCGCTTTGTGGAACTCTTTCACGTAGGGACGCAAAATTTCGGGGCACATGCCGAAGAATATCCAGTCGACTTCATCAGCCAGGCGCTGGACGACCTCCAGCATCAGTTCCAGATCACCACGGTGGCTGGTACCGCCAGCCCACCCTACCCTCGGCTTGATGCTCGTCTGGCGCTCGCTGTTCAGCCCAGCCCACAGCGATGCCGCCAGCATGTTGGGTACCACACGAATATCCTGATGCATGTGCGACAGCGCATCGGCCAATGGCTCGGTGGAAACGACTAGCCGATCACACAGACCAATGGCCTGGCTGAGTTTTTGCCCTGTGTTACTAGGCCAGTTTCGGACATGGTCGTTCTTTTTCGGGGGATCAATGATGTAGTCATCGATCTCAAAGATTCGCCGGGCATTGGAAAACTGCTTGAGCCGCGCGATTTCCTTGCTGCTTTCGTTCGCATAGCGTAGCTGGATGATAATCACATCCGGTTTTTCACGTTCCGCTTCGACGGGTTTCGGCATACTGAAACTGAGCCGCCCCTGAATCCAGCCGGCGCGCTCCAACTCAGTGAATGGCTGGATGACACGGTAATGACCGACACCCGATGCATTGAATGGCAACGCCAGCACTGAAGGCATCGCGCGATCAATGAAAGGATCCCAGCCATTACGCAACCCGGGTTCAAGATTGAAGCTTCCCTGGGTCAGGCTCAGGTTCCGATTGTAGTTGGGGTCGCAAGCGACGCTGGGCAGCCACCGCTGATAGAACGCCTGCTCGTCGGCCTCCTGATCGACGTCCGAAGAATCGCTTGCCACGCCCAATCGCGCCACTTTCGAAAATGGCGTCCAAACGATCAGGTAACCGAGCTCGCGTGCGCGTAGACACAGGTCGGCATCGAACCAGTTTTTTCGCAACGAATCGGTGTCCAGCCCTTGCAACTCACGGAACAATGCCCGCCGTACCAAAAGGCAATCCAGACTCAAGGCGCTCCAATTCTGCACCACGCGCAGACGGTCGAGATAACTGCTATCGGCACAACCCAAGAATGGATTACCTGCCAGCCCCCTGAGACCCAATACCAAAGCACACGAAGCGACCTTCCCATCACGGCCGAACAGCTTGGGCCCGACGACTCCGACTTCCGGACGCTGAGCCTGGAGCATGAGTTCGTTAAGCCACTGCCCGTCGAACAGTGCACACTCTGCATCCAGCAGCAAAAGATAATCGCCCCGTGCCAGCTCACTGGCTTGATTCAGGCTCTCTGCTCGAGATCGGGATTGAACGCGAACGACCCGCAACTGATCACCACCTAGCCCTTCCATCGCCGTCAACCAGCCCTGCACCTCGGCAGACTCATCACCGCTGGCGATCAGAAGGACTTCATACGAACCATAATGGGTATGCTCGAACAGAGACTCTACACAATGCCGCAATGTGAGCAGGTCGGCTGAGGCCGGTATCAGAATCGACACACTGGCCGGTTGTTCATACCGGTAGCCCACCCGGGTCATCGGACTATCAGGGTAACTGTCCACCTGAGCCGATACCCCCAGACGCTGGAGGTGCGCGCGCACCACAGGTGCGGCATGCGCCTGAATGGATGGTTCACGTATCCAGTCGGCGTAACTGTACTGACTCTGTACGAGCACTTCAGGTACGTGCTCGACCACATGTAAACCGTGGGTTTCGACCAAACGCCAGAGCACGTCGTGCGGGGCCAGGCCCGCATACTGTTCGTCAAACCCGCCTATCGCAGATAACGCCTCACATTTGAACGCCAACTGACGCCCGACATAGGGCAAGCTACGCATCAGATCAAGGTTGAAATCCGGCTTGAAGATCGGCTGGGAGGACGCTCGCCCATCATGCGTCCCTTCATCGCTGTACAGGCATAAGGCGTGCGCACGCAATGCCATGCGCTCGGCCATTATGACCAATGCATGGGGGTGTAGACGATCACCTGCCTGCAGCAGGAGTATCCAGTCCACCTGACCGTCATTCGCCAATAACGTATTAACCTGCTTGAATCCGTCGCCCTGGCGGACCTGATATTGAACCCCAGCAATGGTCGGGGGCGTCGAATTGCCGGGGCCTAGCAACAGAATACGGCTGGCAGCATACGACTGTGCAGCCAGGCTATCCAAGGTCACGCGAAGGCCAAACTCGTCGCCCTCGCTACAAAACACCACCGGCATGATGCGTGGCTGGCAGGGCCACTGTTGGATCCGTTTGGGTAGCAGCCGTAGCTGCCCCTCAGACAAACTGCGGCACTCCAGCCATTCGCCATACAACTCAGCGAAATCAACGCTGTTCGTACCCACCTGCTGGTTGAAGGTCGCGATCTGTTTGGTCAGGAAGTTTCGAACATCCAGTTCTTCCCACGCCGGGTCAGCACCACCGAAATAAGAAGCCAAGGGCAGATAACGAACATAGCCGTCGGCCGGTGCCTTTTCACTGGTGCGTGCGGCCAGCATCTGCAGCAGCCACTCACTCTCAGCGGCAACCGCTTCAGTCATTGCCACCTGATGGCTGAGCCTGCCCGCATGAATGCGCTCAAAGCTCAAGAGTTGGTCAAGACTGGCGAGATGTCCGCGACGCAGCAAACAAATGTACAGAGCCATGTCCAGGCGTGCGACAAAACCCTGCCCATCCTGCACAAGCGCCTCAAGGTATTCCTCGACCTGAGCACGACGGAACAGGGCATGACTGATACCGCCAAAAAGGTTGACCGTATTATCGGCGACACACGCCAGCAAGTCGGTGCCATGGAGCACTGCACTCGTCGGCGAGATCAAGCAATTGAGAAAACGAGAAGGAAGCAGTATGTCGTCAGCATCGCAGAGCAACCGCTGGCCGATCACGATGCTGACCTCTTCATTTTCGTGCAGCACCTTGACCTGCCGACTGACGCACGACTGAACTAGGATGTCATCGTCGCAAAGGAACTTGATCATCTCGCCTGACGCGTGACTCAAACAGGCTAACAGGTTGCGGGCAAAGCCCAAGCGCTGGTGATTGCGCACATATCGCAGGGTTACCGACGATGCCTTGCCCAGCTCTTCGCAGATCGCCTCAATCTCCGGACCGGAGCTGTCATCGCAGATGACGACTTCCAGGCACGGATGATCCTGATTGATTGCGCTGAGTAAGGTGCCGCGGAAAAACTCAGGATTGAAGGCAGGAATAGCGATGCTGACAAGAAGCGGTTCGTTCATTGGGTAAACCTGGAAAGGACGCCAGGTGACGACCGGCCGTCACCTGGGTTGATGCAGCGAGGAGGTTCTATCAGAGCCGATTGAACAGTCCGAGCGAAGCGATTTTGCTGAACGCCAGTTGAGAGGCCTGCAGCATGTTTTGCTGCAAAGTCAGCCGCGTCATGACCTCCGCAGGATCCGAATCACGGATGGTTGATTGCGTCTGATTGTTTGCCAGCACCAAGGCTACGTTGGACTCACTCTGGGTGTCCAGAGCGGCACCACGACCACCGATAGAACTGATTCCGACAGCCAACTGATCGATACCGCTGGCAAGGTTCCCCATGCCTGACAACATCGCCGCTTGTTGCTTCTGGGTT
>LNAP01003692.1_pt1 | contig 14544 bp, 13 predicted proteins | sample 602601 | NCBI WGS metagenome assembly LNAP01 (sample SAMN02440304, study PRJNA202911) | soil metagenome | biome: Subtropical and temperate rainforests or woodlands; isolation source: soil samples (1 kg each in a 20% v/v slurry with milli Q water) were... ...
GCGGAAGCGCGGTGTGCACTACACGACGGCTGCCGACCTCGGCCCCGCGCCGGTCCGGTTCGCTTTGCAAACCAATCGGATGAATCCTCCCGGCATCCCGATGCTCTACGGGGCTGACAATCGAACGCTCGCCCTTGCGGAGGTCCGCAAGCGCCGGGTGTCCATCGGCACCTTCAGAACCACCCGGCCCGTGAAACTTCTCGACCTGACCCGGCTTCCGCGGATCCCCGGCTTCTTCGCCGGCGGATCGCGCACTCGGCGGTTGAAGCTGGCCTTCCTTCACGACTTCGCGAGCGAAATCGTGAAGCCCATTCCGCGCGACGACCGGAACCACGTCGACTATCTGCCGACGCAGGTGTTTACGGAGTTCCTCCGTGACGCCGATTTCGACGGCGTCATCACCAACCGCTACGCCGAGCCCGGGCAGGTTCTCACGGCCGGGCAGAAGGTGGTCACGCTGGCGCGGCCGGAAGTCAGGGAGGCGGTGATCGCCGTTCCCGACAAGCTGGCCGAGCAGATCTCGCATGCCAAGGACTTCACCATCACGGTGGCGCTCGACCGCGGCGCGTCGATCAAGGCTGCCGGCGTGCGCGCCATCGATCCCATCGCCGACCCCAATACGCGCACGCGCAACGTCTATGTCAGCCTGGACAATCCGCCGGAGAACTTCCGCCTCGGCGCCACCGTGTCGGTCACCTTCACCCGCCCGGTCGCCGCGCACGTCGACCTGCCGGCGACCGCGCTGCTCGAGAAGGACGGCAAGACGTTCGTCTGGATGGTCGATGCGGCGAAGAGCGAGGTGGTCCAGCGCCCGGTCACCGTCGGCTCGCGCGAGGGCGACCGCGTCGTCGTCACCTCCGGCATCGCGGCAGGGGATCGCATCGTCATTGCCGGCGTGCATAGCCTGACATCCGGCCAAAAGGTCAAGGTGCCGCAATGAACGGCTTCAACCTCTCGACCTGGGCGCTGCAGCATCGTTCCTTCGTCTGGTACCTGATGCTGCTGATCGTGGTGGCGGGCGGCCTGTCCTACACGCGCCTCGGCCGCGAGGAGGATCCCGCCTTCACCATCAAGAGCATGGTGGTCTATGCGAGCTGGCCCGGCGCCACGGTCGTGGAGATGACCAACCAGGTCACCGACCGCATCGAGCGCAAGCTGCAGGAGCTCGACACGCTCGACTACACCAAGAGCTACACGACCTCGGGCCGGACCACGATCTTCGTCAATCTCAAGGACGACACGCCGGCGAGCCGGGTGCCGGAGATCTGGGTCCAGGTGCGCAACAAGGTCAACGACATCAGGGGCGACCTGCCGTCGAGCGTGCAGGGCGTCAATTTCAACGACCAGTTCGGCGACGTCTTCGGCAACATCTATGCCCTCACCGCCGACGGCCTCTCGTTCCGCCAGCTGCGCGACTACGCCGAGCAGGCGCGCGCCGAGATCCTGAAGATCCCCGGCGCCGGCAAGGTCGAGCTCTTGGGCACGCAGGACGAGGTCATCCATCTCAACTTCTCGACTCGCCATGTCGCGGGACTGGGCCTCGACCAGCAGGCCGTGCTCAACAGCCTGCAGCAGCAGAACGCCGTCGCGCCCTCGGGCGTCATCCAGGCCGGCCCCGAGCAGGTGACGCTGCGGGTCAGTGGCCAGTTCAAGTCGGTCGAGAGCCTGGAAGCGGTGAACTTCAGGGTCAACGACCGCTTCTTTCGCCTGAGCGACATCGCCACCATCACGCGCGGCTATGTCGATCCGGCGCAGCCGATGTTCCGCTTCAACGGCGAGCCGGCGATCGGCATCGCCATCGGCATGAAGGCCAACGGCAACATCCTGCAGTTCGGCAAGGACCTCAGGGCGCGCATGCGCGCGATCGTCGCCACGCTGCCGATCGGCGTCGGCGTGCATCTCGTCTCCAACCAGCCGGCGGTCGTCGAGGAGGCGGTCGGCGGCTTCACCAAGGCGTTGTTCGAAGCCGTCGTGATCGTGCTGGCCGTGAGCTTCCTGAGTCTAGGCCTGCGCGCCGGGCTGGTGGTGGCCATCGCCATTCCCCTGGTGCTGGCCGCCACGTTCGTCTTCATGGAATACTCCGGCATCACCCTGCAGCGCATCTCGCTCGGTGCGCTGATCATCGCGCTTGGCCTGCTGGTCGACGACGCCATGATCTCGGTCGAGATGATGGTGGCGCGCCGCGAGGCCGGCGATTCGCTGGAGAAGGCCGCGACCTTCGCCTACAGCTCGACTGCCTTCCCCATGCTGACCGGCACCCTGGTCACGGTGGCGGGCTTCGTGCCGATCGGCCTGAACGGCAGCTCGGCCGGCGAATATACATTCACGCTGTTCGCGGTGATCGCCGCGGCACTGCTGATCTCCTGGGTGGTGGCGGTGCTGTTCACGCCGCTCTTGGGCGTCACCATGCTGCCGCGCGCCGCCGCGCCCGAGCAGGAGAAGCCGTCCCGCCTCAAGACGCACTTCCGGTCGCTGCTCCTGCTGGCGATGCGGCGTCGCTGGCTCACCATCGCCGCGACCTTGGCGTTGTTCGCGCTGTCGATCTTCGGCATGGGCTATGTCCAGAACCAGTTCTTCCCGTCGGCCGACCGGCCCGAGCTGCTGGTTGACATGACCCTGCCGCAAAGCAGCTCGATCGCCCGCACCAAGGAGGAGATGGACCGCTTCGAGAAGACGCTGGCGGGCGATCCCGACATCGTGCGCTGGAGCTCCTATGTCGGTCGCGGCGCGGTGCGCTTCTACCTGCCGCTCGACGAACGTCTTGCCAACGACTTCTTCGGCCAGCTCGTCATCGTCACCAAGGATTTCGACGCCCGCCAGCGTGTTGCCGCGCGGCTGAAGAACGTGCTGCGCGAGGAGTTCGTGGGCATCGACGGCTTCGTCCATCCGCTCGACCTCGGACCGCCGGTCGGCCGGCCGATCCAGTACCGGCTGAGCGGGCCGGACATCCAGGCCGTGCGCGGGCTCGCCTTGACGTTCGCCGACGTCATGGGCGCCAATCCCAATGTCGGCGGCATCGTCTACGACTGGAACGAGCCCGGCATGGTGCTGCGCGTCGATGTCGACCAGAACCGCGCCCGCCAGCTCGGCGTCAGCTCGCAGGACATCGCCACCATGCTGAACAACGTGGTCGGCGGCTCGTCGGTGACGCAGGTGTACGACAGCATCTACATCGTCAACATCGTGGCGCGCGCCGGCAAGGCCGAGCGCATGGCGGTCGAGACCTTCCAGGCGCTGCAGATCGCCGGCCGCGACGGCCAGCCGATACCCCTGCCGGCGATCGCCAACATCGAATACCAGATCGAGCAGCCGGTGGTCTGGCGCCGCAACCGCCAGCCGACCGTGACCCTGCAGGCGAGCGTTTCAGGCGACCTGCAGCCCGCCACGATCGTCGAGCAGCTCAAGCCCGCGGTGGCGAAGTTCACCGCCGGGCTGCCGCCCGGCTATTCGATCGAGATCGGCGGCACGGTCGAGGAAAGCGGCAAGGGCGAGCGGCCGATCGCCGACGTGGTGCCGCTGATGCTGTTCCTGATGGCGACCGTGCTGATGCTGCAGCTGCAGAGCTTCCAGAAGCTCTTCCTGGTGGTGAGCGTGGCGCCGCTCGGCCTGATCGGCGTGGTCGCGGCCCTGCTGGCGAGCAACCAGCCGCTGGGCTTCGTCGCCATCCTGGGCGTCCTGGCGCTGATCGGCATCATCATCCGCAACACCGTGATCCTGATCACCCAGATCGACGCCTTCCGCGCCGAGGGGCTGGGTCCCTGGGAGGCCGTGATCGAGGCCACCATGCATCGCATGCGGCCGATCCTGCTCACCGCGGCCGCCGCCAGCCTCGGCATGATCCCGATCGCCCGCGAGGTGTTCTGGGGGCCGATGGCCTTCGCCATGATTGGCGGAATTGCCGTGGCCACCCTTCTGACATTGCTCTTCCTGCCGGCGCTTTACGTGGCATGGTACCGACTGAAGGAACCAACGGCTAAGCCAACGCCCGAACCGAGCAGATGAGCTATGACGCGCCCTTTGCCAGCCTGAAGGTCGTCGACCTGAGCCAGGGCATCGCCGGGCCCTACTGCGCCATGCTGCTGGCGCAGTACGGTGCGGAGGTCATCAAGGTCGAAGGCATCGGCGAGGGCGACTGGGCGCGCACCTTGGGGACGCGCTACGGCAGCCACTCGGCCTACTCGATCATCGGCAATCTCGGAAAGAAGAGCATCGCCGTCGACCTCAAGTCGGAGGCCGGCAAGCAGGTGGTTTGGCGCCTGCTGAAGGGCGCCGACGTCTTCCTCGAAGGATTCAGGCCAGGCGTCATCCAGCGGCTGGGCTTCGACTACAAGTCGGTCGCCGCCCGCGAACCACGACTCCTTTATCTCTCGATCTCGGGCTTCGGCCAGGCCGGGCCCTTGTCCAGCCGCCCGGCGATGGACCCGGTCCTGCAGGCCTATACCGGCCTGATGAACGAGAACCGCGGCGAGGACGGCATCCCCCATCGCGTGCCGGTGATCGTGGTCGACATGTCGACGGCGCTCTACGCCTTCCAGGCGCTGTCGGCCGCGCTCTATGCCCGCCGCGACGAGACGCGCGGCCGCTACATCGATGTCAGCCTGATGCAGGCCGCGACGGCCCTGCAGTCGATCCGGCTGATGGCCTGCCATCTCGAAGGCGGCGTCATGAAGCCCGGCGGCGCGCCGGGCGGCGTCTTCAAGATCGCCGACGGCTGGATGTCGCTGCTCGCCTTCAACGACCGCGACTGGCGCATCCTGTGCAAGGCGATGCAGACGCCGGCGCTGGCCGACGATCCGCGCTTTGCGACACAGAAGCTGCGGCTGGCCAACGACGTGGCGCTGTACGCCATCGTGCGGCCCGCCATCGCCGCCGAGCCGTGGGCGGTGTGGACCAGACGGCTGACCGAAGCCGGCCTGATGCACGAGCGGCTCAACAGCTACGCCGAATTCCTCGACCAACCGCATGTGCGCGAGACCGGCCTGATCCAGTGGCTCACGCAGGCTGGCCTCAACCAGGCGGTGCCGGTCCCCGCCCTGCCCGGCATGCTGCCCCAGGCCGAGGGCACGCCGCGCGGAACGGCGCCCGTCACCGGCCAGCACACGACAGAAGTCCTGGCCGCGCACGGCTTTGCCGCCGCCGAGATCGACGGGCTGCTGGCGCAAGGGACCGTGGCCAACGCCGCATGAAGACCGCGCCGAAGAAAGCCGTGATCGTCGGCTCGCTTGGCGTGATCGGCCGCTACATCGTCGACAGGCTTCTGGCCGAAGGCGACTGGCAGGTCGTCGGCCTGTCGCGCCGGCCGGCCAAGGGCGGGCCCCGCCGTCAAGGACGTGCAGTTGCCCAAGGACGTCGCCCGCAAGCTGCAGGGCGTCGGCGACGTCACGCACATCTTCTATGCCGCCTTCCAGCCCAGCAGCGGCGCCGCGTCAGGCTACGCCGCCAACATCGCGCCCAACCGCGACATGCTGGTGAATTCCGTGACGGCCATCGATCGACTTGCCAAATCGTTGCAGCGCGTCGTGCTGGTGACCGGCACCAAGTACTATGGCGTTCATCTCGGGCCCCTGAAGACGCCGATGCGCGAGACCGACCCGCGCCACATGCCGCCCGACTTCTATTTCGACCAGGTCGACTGGCTGACAGCCTACCAGCGCGGCAAGCGCTGGAGCTGGACGGAGCTCAGGCCGCAGACCCTGTGTGGCTTCGCGCCGGGCACCGCCATGAGCATCATGCCGGCGATCGCCGTCTATGCCGCGATCTCCCGGGAGCTTGGCCTGCCCTTGCGCTTCCCGGGCAAGCCCGGCGCCTACGAGTCGATCTACCAGGTGACCGAGTCGTCCCACTTCGCCGGTGCCACCCTGTGGGCCGCCAACGAACCTCGCGCGGCGAACCAGGCCTACAACATCACCAACGGCGACTATTTCCGCTGGCGCCACGCGTGGCCGAGGATCGCCGGCGTCTTCGGCATGAAGGTGGGCGACGTTCAGACCATCAGTCTCACCCAGCACATGGCCGACAAGGCCGAGCTGTGGGCGCACCTGACGAAGAAGCACGGGCTGAAGAAGTTCGCCTTCGACCAGCTCGTCGCCTGGCCGTTCGCCGACTACGTGTTCGGCACCGACTGGGACGTGATGTCCGATGTCACCAAGAGCCGCCTGCACGGCTTCCACGACGTGGTCGACAGCGAGGCCATGTTCGAGCGGCTGCTGCGCCGCTTCCGCAAAGAGAAGGTCGTCCCCTGATCACGCCGCTCGATCCCGCCCGCTACCAGCACACGCCGTGGAAGAATGGCGGCGGCTTCACCGTCGACATCGCCTTGGACGATGACACTGGGGGCGACGTCTGGCGCTTCAGTCGAACGCCCATCACCGTGGCCGGACCGTTCTCCGACTACACGGGCTTCGACCGTCTGCAGGTCCTGGTGACCGGCAGCGGCCTGGTGCTGCAGACGCCCGCCGGCGAAATCGACGTGCGCCAGCCGTTCCGGCCGGTGCGCTTCGCCGGCGAGACGCCGATCGCGAGCCGACTGGAGTCCGGACCCGTCGAAGTCGTGAACCTGCTGGGCGATCGCAGCCAGGTGCGCCTCGATCTTGCCGTGCTGGAGGCCGGGCAGACACGGGACCTCGGCCCCGGATTGCACGTCGCCTACTGCCCCGGCGGCAGGGCGCGGCTGCTGATCGACGACCAGGCGTACGACCTGGAGGCCGAGGGCGGCCTCAGGATCGAGAAGGACGAGGAACGTACGGTGGCCTGCGTGACTGGACGGATCGTGCTGGGAAGCGTGGCGAGCGTTGCGCTCAATCGCACTTGACCTCCTCCTTGTACTCGCCGTTCTGCTTCCACTCGCGCTTGACCTGGCAGCCGTTGCGCTTGAATTCCTCCTTGCCCTCGCCGCCCGAGGACAGGCGCGTGACGCCGCGGCCAGGCTTGCATTCGACCTTGGATTCGTACTTGCCGGTATCGCCGTACTTGCGCTCGACCTCGCAGCCGCCGCTGCGATATTTCTGCGTGCGGTCGTCGGCGGTGGCCGATGCCATCCCACCCAGGCATGTGACAGCCAGCACGATCGACAGGACAATCGGCGACGAGACGACGGACGACGAGAAGACGGGCTTCATTTGCGGCCTCCGCGACAGCGATGTCCTAGATACGCCGTCGAATGTGGTGCCGACTCGGCCGGTCGGTCGACGATCACGGACTGATCACCGGCGGCCATCAGGATCGAGGAGCGTTCGATGAGAATTGCAGTTGTCGGAGCAGGCGGCGTCGGCGGTGGCTATGGCGCGGCGCTGGCCAAGGCCGGCGCCGATGTCACCTTCATCGCCCGCGGCGCGCATCTCGAGGCGATGAAGAACAAGGGCCTCAGGCTCGAAAGCCCACGGGGCGACATCCATCTCATGCCGACCCAGGCGACCGACGATCCGAAAACCGTGGGGCCGGTCGATATCGTGCTGTTCTGCGTGAAACTGTGGGACGTCGAGAGCGCAGGCGCGGCGATCAAGCCGATGGTGGCCGCGGATACCGCCGTGATCCCGCTGCAGAACGGCGTCGATGCCGCCGACCGGCTGGCGCCGATCCTGGGCCGGCAGGCGGTGATGGGCGGCGTCGCCAACATCAGCGCCACCATCGCCGAGCCCGGCGTGATCCGCCAGACCGGCACGGTCCTGCGCATGGTGTTCGGCGAGCTCGACGGCACCAGGAGCGCCCGCGGCGAAGCCTTCGCCATCCTCTGCGCCAAGGCCGGCATCGACGGCGTGCTGTCGACCTCGATCCAGACCGAGCTCTGGATGAAGTTCATCCTGCTCGCCTCGAACGCCAGCCTCATGGCGCTGGCCCGCCTGCCGGTCGGCAAGCTGCGCGATGATCCCGACATCGCCCCCTGGTTCACGACGGCCTACGAGGAGGTGGCAGCAGTCGGCCGCGCCGCGGGCATCGCCCTGCCGGCCGACGCCGTTGAAAGGACCCTGAACTTCAACCGGAATGCGCCGCCGCAACTCATGCCATCGATGGGCGTCGACCTTTTGCGCGGCAATCGCATCGAATTGCCGTGGCTCTCGGGCAAGGTCGTCGAGCTCGGCAAGAAACATGGCGTGCCGACGCCGACACACGCGTTCATGTATGCGACACTGAAGCCCTACATCATGGGCAAGCCTGCTTAGCCATCCTACGCTGCGTAGCAGCTTCGGATGGCTTAAGGTTTAACGAACTGATACAGGCCCTCCAAAGCTCCGCAGGAGCGAAGGAGGGGATCCAAGGAGAAGACCATGCGCGCCTTCCTGATCGCTCTTCTGGCGATTGCCGGCATGGCGCCGGCCTCGGCCGCCGACCTGAAGCTGTTGACCGCCGGCGCCTTCAAGTCGGTGGCGCTGGAGCTGGTGCCCGAGTTCGAGAAGAAGACCGGCCACAAGGTCACGATCGAGAACGACACGGCGGGCGCCCTGGCCCGGCGCGTCGCCGCCGGAGAGCATTTCGACGTCGTGGTGATGCCGCCCGGCGCCATGGCCCCCCTGCTCGGCAACAAGCTGGTGGAGAGCAGCGCCAAGCCACTGGCCCGCGTCGGCATCGGCGTCTCGATCAAGCAAGGCGCACCCGTGCCCGACATCTCCACAGTCGATGCCTGGAAACAGAGCCTGCTCAAGGCGCGCGCCATCGCCTACACCGATCCGGCGTCGGGCGGCACCGCCGGTACCTACCTCGCCAACCTGTTCGAGAAGATGGGCATCGCCGCCGAGCTCAAGCCCAAGACCGTGCTGGTGAAAGGCGGGCTTGCCGGCGAGAAGCTTCTGAGCGGCGAGGCCGACATCGCCATGCAGCCTTCGAGCGAGCTTTTGGCCGTGCCGGGCACGGTGCTGGTGGGACCGATCCCGCTCGATGTGCAGACCTACATCCTCTATTCCGGCGCCGTCAGCACGGGCGCGCGAGATCAGGCGGCAGCCGATGCGCTGCTGAGATCGCTGTGGGGACCCGACAAGGAGGCGGCGCTCAAGAAGAAGGGCATGCAACTCCCCTAGGCCGCTCATTCCCGCCAGTGGTAAGGGCCGAGGCTGGGCAGGTCGGACACCGCATAAGGCAGGAAACCGGCATAGCCGCGCGGCGGCGCGATCACGCCGTCGGCAGAGCTCTTGCGCAGGATCGCGCTGGTGATCGGCAGCGACCAGGCCTCGCCCTGGAGCAGCCGGGGCTTGCTCGAAAGCCCCGTGTCCTCGTAGGCGATGATGCCAGGTCGACCGTCGATCGCGGCCTTCACTTCATGCAAGTACGACGCAAAGAGCACGGCCAGCGTTGCGTTCCACGGCAGCGTGGCCAGCAACAGCAGCCCGGCGAAAGCAAGCAGCCGCCTCGGCGCCGCAGGCCTGGTGCTGCCATCAGAAGCATGCCGCCACATGAACAGGATGATCGCCACCAGGACAGGACCGGCGGCGAACCGCGTGATGTTCTGGCTGTAGGCGAAGGGCGGACCGAAGTAGCCGCTGGTCAGGACAAGCAACGGCAGCAGCGCCAGCGCGAGCAGCAGGGGAGCGACGAGACTCCAGGGGCGCGCGGTCGCGAGATCGGCCGGCCGCACCAGGGCAAAGCCCGCGATGACGAGGGCGGCCAGGGACGCGAGATCGAAAGCCGGATTCTTCCAGAAATCCCAGGCCTCGGATGACGCCGACGCGAAATAGGCCTGGTCCTCGAATGTCGTGATGGCGCGCCAGGCGAGGATTGCCGAGACCACGAAGACCACCGCGGCCGCGAGGTATGTCGCCATCGCGAAAGAAGAGCGGGTGGGCGCGCGCCGCACGGCCCAAGCCGTCATCGCCGCCAGCAAGGGCCCGAGATAGACGAACACTTCGTGGCTCAGTGTCGACATCGCGGCCAGCGCGAGCAGGACGACGCCATCGCCCACCTGCACCCGCCTGGCCGTCACGATCCACGCCGCCGCCATCGTTGCGATGGAGTAGGCCGCGACATGCTCGGCCACGATCAGGAAGGAACTCGTCATGAAGACGATGGCGATCGCGATGACGACGCAGGCCTGCTGCAACGGGTCCCGGCGCGTCCGCAGGACGGCGAGCGAATAGAGGATGGCCGGCAGCGCGAACCATCCCAGGGACTGCAAGCGCGCCAGCCAGTGGAGGTCGGTCACCCCGGCCGCGATGGCGGCCGCGAGCGGCAGCTGGGCGAGCAGGTTCGGCACGGCGCGCTCGTGGCCGACATCCCTGTATGGCCCGACGGTGACGGCATCCAACAAGTAGTACGAGCCATCGCCGATCAGCCCGCAGCTCAACCAGCTGTACGCGACGCCGCAGACCCACAGGACAACGAGAACCGTCCCGCCCCACGGCGACGCAGGCGCCATGCTAGCGCTTGAGCTCGCCGATCGCGTCGGCCCAGGCGCCGATGGTGTGGTCGATGTCGGCGCGGTCATGGGCAAGGCTGACATAGTACTTCGACTCGCCCTTCATGATGCCGCGGGCGCGCAAGAGCTGGTTGAAGCGCGTCGCCAGCGCCTTGTCGCCCTTCAGCGTGTCGCGATAGTCCTTGATCGGCTGGTCGGTGAAGACGACGTCGAACAAGGGCGGCTCGCCGATCACCTGGGCGGCGATGCCGGCCTTCTTCAGAAGCTCGTCGAGTGCCGCCATCAGCTCGCGGCCGGTCGCGAAGACCTGCTCGTACGCGCCGGGCCGCTTCAGGATGTCGAGCGTTGCCAGACCGGCCACGGCAGCGACCGGATTGCCCGACAGCGTGCCGACCTGGAAGATGAAATCCTCGTCGGTCATGGCCAGCCGATCGAAGTGCTTCATGATGTCGGCGCGGCCGGCGATCGCGGCCAGAGCGAAGCCACCGCCCACGATCTTGCCCAGGCTGCAGAGGTCGGGCGTGACGCCGTAGTATTCCTGCGCCCCGCCATAGGCGAAGCGGAAGCCAGTCACGACCTCATCGAAGATCAGCGGAATGCCGTGCTTCTCGGTCACGTCGCGCAGCGCCTGGAGGAAGCCGGGCCGGGGCGGGATCAGGCGCTGGAACGGCTCGACGATGACGCCGGCGAGCTCATCCTTCTGCTCCTCGATCAGGCTTTCCACCATGTCGATGTCGTTGAAGGCCGCGACCAGCATCTCGTCGGCCACCGACTTCGGGATGCCGGCGGAATCCGGCGTCGCGCGCGGAAAATTGCCCGGCCGCTTGGGCGCCAGCGACATCAGCGCGTAGTCGCTCATGCCGTGATAGCCGCCCTCGAACTTCAGGATCTTGTCGCGCTTGCGAAAGGCGCGGACGGCGCGCATGGCGTAGAGATCGGCCTCGGTGCCGGAGCAGACGAAGCGCACCTGGTCGGCACAGGGCACCGCATCGCAGATCGCCTCGGCGAGCGCGATGCCGTGGCGGTTGTTGCCGAAGAAGGTGGTTCCGAGCGGCACCTGCGCCTGCACCGCCGCCGTCACCTCGGGATGGGCGTGACCGACGAACATCGGCCCCGAGCCCAGCAGGAAGTCGACATACTCGCGGCCGGCCTCGTCCCAGATGCGGCCGCCCCTGCCTTCCTTCAGCACCACCTCGGCCGGCATGTTGCCGAAGCTGCCGCCGGGCAGGACACGCTTGGCCTGCTCGACGAGATCGTTGGTGGGATCGAGGACGGTCTGGGTGCTCATTGTTCAATTCCTAACTGATCACGGCTTGGCGCGATCATGCACGAGGCGAGCCAGAGGCGCGTTGGACCCGGCTCAAAATTTTCTAGTCGGCGTCGCTCCTCACTCGATCGGCACGAAGATCGAATGGCGCATCTTGTCGTTCACCGCCTTGGAGAAATGGCCCTTGCCGGTCGTGTCCTCGACCAGCAGCACCTCGCCCGCGCCGATGATGCGGGTCTCGCCGTCGCTCGCCTGGATGCTGACGCCGCCGTCGAGGTTGATGATGTACTGCCGGCGCGGCGCGGGATGCCATTCGTAGTCGTAGGTGCCCGGGGTCTGGCGGAAAATGATGCCGGTCGCCGGGAAGGTCGCCGAGGTCTTGCCGCCGCGGCCCTCGTGTTTCCATTCGACCTCGATGTCGCGGAAATGCGTCTCGCCCTTGTCGTCGACGTAGAGATTGTGGATGCGCATGAATTTTCTCCGGCTTGCCGTTTCCCGCGCTGAGCTTAGAACGAAAGAATGCTGAGGAAACCCGTCGAGGCCGCCCTTTTCGACATGGATGGCCTGCTGCTCGACACCGAGGTGCTCTACATCGAGGCCATGCAGCAGGCCGCCCGTTCGCTCGGCCGCGAGATGGCCCTCGATTTCTGCCATTCCATGGTCGGCGTGCCGGAGCAGGAATGCAGCCTCATGATCGAGGCCTACTACGGCCGTGGCTTCAGCATCGAGGAATTCCGCGGGCGGTTCTACGGGCTGCTGCGCGGCATGCTCGACGCCGGCATTCCCCTGAAGCCCGGCGTGGTCGAGCTGCTGGATTTCCTTGCCGACCGCGGCCTGCCGCTGGCCGTGGCGACGTCGTCCGAGCGCCGGACGGCCGAGCGACATCTCAGCCACGCGGGCCTGCTCGACCGCTTCACCGCGCTCGTGACGCGAGACGACGTCGAACGTCCCAAGCCGCATCCCGACATCTACCTCGAGGCGGCGCGGCGGCTCGGCGTGGCCGCCGACCGTTGCGTCGCCTTCGAGGATTCCAACATCGGCCTGCAGGCGGCACACGCCTCCGGCGCCATGGCCTTCATGGTGCCCGACCTGCTGCAGCCCCTGCCCGAGACACGGGCCCGGTGCGTTGACGTCCTGCCCGACCTGCACGCCGCGCTAAGGCTGCTGCGCCAGCATCTCTAAACTAGAAGTCGACCTAGAGATTGTTCCGCACCGAGCCTAGAACGAAGCCATGCTCACAAAACCCGTCGAGGCTGCCCTTTTCGACATGGATGGCCTGCTGCTCGACACCGAGGCGATCTACGTCGAGGCCATGCAGGAGGCTGCGCGGACGCTCGGCCACCGCGAGCTGCCTCTCGATTTCTGCCATTCCACCGCCGGCGTGCCGGGTCCCGAGCGCAACCGCATGATCGAGGCTCATTACGGCGATGGCTTCAGCATCGCCGAATTCCGCGAGCACTTCGCGGTACATGTGCGGCGGCGCGTGGACGCGGGCATTCCGGTGAAGTCCGGCGTCGTGGAGTTGCTGGACTTCCTGGAAAGCCGCGGCCTGCCGCTGGGCGTTGCAACCTCCGCCAGGCGCGCCACGGCCGAGAGCCATCTCGGCAAGGCGGGCCTGCTCGACCGCTTCGCGGCGATCGCGACACGCGACGACGTCGAGCGCACCAAACCCCATCCCGACGTCTATCTCGAGGCGGCGCGCCGGCTGGGCGTGGCGCCCGAACGCTGCCTCGCCTTCGAGGACTCCAACGTCGGGCTGGAGGCCGCGCATGCCGCTGGGGCCATGGCCTTCATGGTCCCGGATCTGCTGCAGCCGCTGCCGGAAAACCGCAAGCGGTCAGTCGACGTGTTCCCGGACCTGCACGCAGCACTACGGGTGCTGCGCCAGCACCTCTAGCGCTGGGGGCGCGCCACTCCAGTGCCACGTCATGAGCGAGCCGGCGGTTCGCGGTCCGGAGGAGCATGAAAAGACGCGCCACTGGAGTGGCGCGCGCCCAGCTAGAACTTCTCGACCCATGGCCGGACCTCGATCTCCCAGCTCCAGGCGCTGCGGTGCTGCTGCAGCGTCGCCCAGTAGGTCTCGGCGATGGCGTCGGGATCGAGCAGGCTGTCGGGGGCATTGTCCGGCACCGGGCGCGCGTCGCTCTTGATGCCGCCGTCGATCACGAAATGGGCGACATGGATGCCCTTGGGTGAAAGCTCGCGCGCCATCGATTGGGCGAGCCCGCGCAGCGCGAACTTGCCCATGGCGAAGGTGGCCGAGAGGGCAAAGCCCTTCACGCCGGCCGTGGCGCCGGTCAGGAAGATGGCGCCGTGCGACTTGGGCAACATGCGCTTGGCCGCCTGCTGCGAGACCAGGAAGCCGCCGAAGGCACTGATCTCCATGGCGCGTTTCACGTCGTCCGGGGCCAGGTCGACCAGCGGACCGCGCACGCGATTGCTCGCGTTGTAGACCACGACGTCGGGCGTGCGGCCCTTGGCGTCGAGAGCCGCGAACAGGCCGGCAACTTCCGTCGGATCGGCGGCGTTGCAGGCATGGGCCTCGGCGCCGGTTTCCTTGGTGAGCGCGGCGAGCTTGTCGGTCTGGCGGGCGGCCAGCGAAACGGCCAGCCCCTGCTTGGCGAACAGGCGGGCGAGCGAGGCGCTGAGGCCGGGGCCGGTGCCGACGATAAGTGCAGTGCGGTATTCAGGCTTATGCATAGGGTCTCCTCGTTGCCGGGGATTCCTTGCAGGTATAGGCTTCCTGCAATAGGGAAGGAAACAACCATGGACCAGGCAAAGCCGGTCGGCCGCATCGACGTCATCTCCGACGCGATCTGCCCATGGTGCTACATCGGCAAGCGCCATCTCGAGCGCGCGCTCGCCCTCCTCGACAAGCAGGGCCTGCACTTCACCGTCGCCTGGCACCCCTTCCAGCTCAATCCCGACATGCCGC
>LNAP01003694.1_pt1 | contig 14543 bp, 13 predicted proteins | sample 602601 | NCBI WGS metagenome assembly LNAP01 (sample SAMN02440304, study PRJNA202911) | soil metagenome | biome: Subtropical and temperate rainforests or woodlands; isolation source: soil samples (1 kg each in a 20% v/v slurry with milli Q water) were... ...
GTCGCGCGCCGCTGCGCTTGCCGAGCGGGCCGGCAGCCTCTTCGCGCAGCATCACTTTCGTCTCGCCCTTCAGCACGCCGCGCGCCGACTCCGTCAGGGTCAGCGCGTTATAGGCCTCGCTGTCCGGCCGCAGATGCCCGAGCGCCACCAGTTGACGGATCGCGGCGCGCCACTGCTTGTCGCTGAGATCGGCGCCGACGCCGAACACCGAAAGCTTGTCGTGGCCGAACTGCTTGACCTTGTCGGTGTCGCGACCGATCAGCACGTCGATCAGGTGCATGGCGCCGAAGCGCTGCCCGGTGCGATAGGCCGCGGACAACAGCTTTTGCGCAATCACGCTGCCGTCGCGCACCGATGGCGGCGTCAGGCAGTTGTCGCAGTTGCCGCACTTCGCGTCCGTCGCGGTCTCGCCGAAGTAGCCGAGCAGCGTGGTGCGCCGGCAATAGGTGGACTCGGCGAGGCTCACCAGCGCCTCGAGCTTGCTCACCGAGACCCGCTTGAACGCCTCCGCGCCGGTGGATTCGTCGATCATGCGGCGCTGCTGCACGATGTCCGACAGGCCATAGGTCATCCAGGCATCGGACGGTTTGCCATCGCGGCCCGCACGCCCCGTCTCCTGATAGTACGCCTCGATGCTTTTCGGCAGATCGAGATGGGCGACGAAGCGCACGTCGGGCTTGTCGATGCCCATGCCGAACGCCACAGTGGCGACCATCACGATGCCATCCTCGTTGATGAAGCGGTCCTGATTGCGCGCACGCAGATCGGCGGGCAGGCCGGCATGATAGGGCAGAGCCGGAATCCCGGCCTTGGTCAGCGCCGTGGCGGTGTCCTCGACCTTGGCACGCGACAGGCAATAGACGATGCCGGCGTCGCCGGAATGAAACTCGTTGATGAAGGCCTGCAACTGGGTCTTGCCGCCCAGCTTGTCGACGATCTGATACTTGATGTTGGGCCGGTCGAAACTGGCGACGAAGCTGGGCGCGTCGTCGAGTTGCAGGCGGTGGGCGATCTCCTGCCGCGTGAGATCATCGGCGGTGGCGGTCAGCGCGATGCGCGGCACGTTGGGGAAGCGCTCGGCCAGCACCGACAGGCCAATGTACTCGGGGCGGAAATCGTGGCCCCATTGCGACACGCAATGCGCCTCGTCGATGGCGAACAGCGCGATCTTGGCGCGGCCGAGTATGGTGAGGCAGCGCGGCGTCAGCAACCGCTCCGGGGCGACGTAAAGCACGTCGAGATCGCCGGCGAGCAGCCGGCGTTCGACCTCGTTGGCCTCGTCCCACGTCAGCGAGGAGTTCAGCACCGCCGCCTTGACGCCGGCCTCGAGCAGACCGGCGACCTGGTCGCGCATCAGCGCGATCAGTGGCGACACCACGATGCCGCAGCCCTCGCGCAGCAGCGACGGCAGCTGGTAGCACAGCGACTTGCCGCCGCCGGTGGGCATCAGCACCAGGCAGTTGCCGCCGGCGGTGACATGCCGGACGATTTCCTCCTGCGCGCCGCGAAAGCCGGGCAGGCCGAACACCGAATTCAGGACGGAGAGGGCGGTGTCGGCGATATCGGGCTCGATTTTGCGGGCGGGAGCGATGGCGGAAGCGGACATGCAGCAGGTCTATTCCTGATTCGTCGGTCCGGTATAACAGACGCAGCAGCATGTACGCCGTCGCGTCCCGCGGCAATCGGGTGTAGTGTGCCATGGCCGCAGGTTGGAGCGCCCTGCATGATCGCCATGGCTGCAGTTCCACAGACCGACGAAGATCGCCTATGTCTCTCATTTTGCGCATGTTTTCCTGGCTTTTCGGGCGTCGCCGCGGGGCTCGCCCGCGCTGGCGTGCGGCCAATGACAACGTGACGAGCAGAGCGCGACCGCGCAAAGCCAAAGCGCCAAAATGGACCGTCATGGCCCACATCATTACCCATCGGCCGCCGGTGATTCCCTTGGGCTACCGGACCGCCATGGAGGTCTGGAACCTGTCTGACCCGACCCGCGTCGCCTTCCTCTATCTGCAGCATGGCCGCCGGCTGCGACTGCCCGCGCCATCGGCGATCATCGAATTCGGCAAGGCCGCGCGGCGCGCCGGTTCGGACTGAAGCGTTCCGGAACCGGGAACCAACGTCCGACTGGTCGATTAAAGCGCCACAGCCCCATGAGACCGCGATGACCGACAAGATCGAAGACCAGCGAGACACCAGCTTCGCCCGGACCGCCGCCGCCACCATGGCCGTCGCAGGACAAGCGCGTTCCGAAATCGCGGCCGCGCTCGGCGCGGCGGTGGATCGTCTCACCTTGGCGCTGGACGACGCCCGCCGCCCCGGCAAGCCGCTCGATCAAGTCGCCCGCCTGACTCGCGAGGCGCCGCTCGGGGCCCTGTTCGTTGCATTTCTCGCCGGTGTCGCGTTCGCCCGGCGTCGCTGAGCGCCATGGATGCGCAGACGCCGACCACCGCGAGGCCGCTGAATTTCGACGATGCGGACAACTTCGTTCGCGTTCGCGGCGCCCGCGAGCATAATCTCAAGAACGTCTCGCTGGAGATCCCGCGCAATGCGCTGGTGGTGTTTACCGGCGTATCCGGTTCCGGCAAATCCTCGCTGGCGTTCGGTACGCTCTATGCAGAGGCGCAACGCCGCTATCTGGAATCGGTGTCGCCCTATGCACGGCGGCTGTTCAACCAGATGGCCATTCCGGAGGTCGACGAGATCGAGGGCCTGCCGCCCGCCGTCGCCTTGCAGCAGCAGAGGGGGGCACCGACCACGCGCTCGTCGGTGGGCAGCGTCACCACGTTGTCGAACCTGCTGCGCATGCTGTATTCCCGCGCCGGCAACTATCCGCGCGGTCAGTCGCTGCTCTATGCGGAGTCGTTTTCGCCCAACACGCCGGAAGGCGCCTGTCCGAATTGCCATGGCATCGGCCGCGTCCACGATGTCACCGAAGAATCCATGGTACCCGATGACTCGCTGACGATTCGCGAGCGCGCCATTGCCGCATGGCCCACCGCCTGGGGCGGTCAGAACCTGCGCGATATCCTGGTCACGCTGGGCTACGACGTCGACACGCCATGGCGCGACCTGCCGAAGAAGGACCGCAACTGGATCCTGTTTACCGACGAGCAGCCCACCGTGCCGGTCTATGCCGGCTACACGCCCGCGGAAACCCGGCGCGCGCTGAAGCGCAAGGAAGAGCCGAGCTATCAGGGCACTTTTACGGGCGCACGAAAATACGTGCTGCAGACTTTCGCCACCACGCAGAGCGCGATGATGAAGCGCCGCGTCGCGCGGTTCATGCTCGCGAGTGAATGCCCGGTCTGCCGTGGCAAGCGGTTGCGACCTGAAGCGCTGTCCGTGACCTTTGCCGGGCTCGATATCGCCGACCTCTCGCGGCTGCCGCTGAAGCGGCTCGACGCGCTGCTGCGGCCCTATATGGGCGACGGCAACAAGATCTCCGCCGACCATCCGGAAAAGGCGATGGTAATCTATCGCCTCGTCGAGGATCTGCTGGCGCGGCTTGCGGTGCTGCTCGATCTCGGCCTCGGCTATCTCACGCCTGAACGCAGCACGCCGACGCTGTCGCCGGGCGAATTGCAACGACTGCGGCTGGCGACGCAGGTGCGCTCCAATCTGTTCGGTGTCGTCTACGTGCTGGATGAACCCTCCGCCGGCCTGCATCCGGCCGATACCGAAGCCTTGCTTCGCGCGCTGGATCGGCTCAAGGCCGCCGGCAACTCGCTGTTTGTGGTCGAACATGAATTGGACGTTGTCAGCCATGCCGACTGGATCGTCGACGTCGGCCCCGGCGCCGGCGTGCACGGCGGCGAGGTGCTGTACAGCGGTCCGCCGCCGGGTCTCGCCGAAATCGAGGCATCGCAGACGCGGCGCTATCTGTTCCCCGACGGTGACAAGCCCCCGCGCGTGCCGCGCAAGCCGCGCCAGTGGCTGAAGCTGCGCGGCGTCACCCGCAACAATCTCGACAAGCTCGACGTCGACATTCCGCTTGGCGTCTTCACGTCGGTCACTGGCGTCTCGGGCTCAGGGAAATCAAGCCTGATCAGCCAGTTTCTGGTCGAGACCGTCGCCGACCGGCTGGGCCAGCGCAGCGAGCTCGTCGCGGACGATGCCGATGCGCTGGAGCAGAGCGTCGAGACCCTCGGCGGCGAGATTGTTGCCGGTATGGAGGACATCAAGCGGCTGGTGGTGGTCGACCAGAAGCCGATCGGCCGCACCCCGCGCTCGAATCTCGCCACCTATACCGGCCTGTTCGACCACGTGCGCAAACTGTTCGCCGCGACCAGACAGGCCAGGGCCCGGCGCTATGACGCCGGCCGGTTCTCCTTCAACGTCGCCCAGGGGCGTTGCGAGACCTGCCAGGGCGAGGGCTTTGTCTGCGTCGAGCTGTTGTTCCTGCCATCGGTCTATGCGCCATGCCCGACCTGTCATGGTGCGCGCTACAATGCCAAGACACTCGAGATCAGGATCCGCGACAAGTCGATCGCCGATGTTCTCGCCATGACCGTCGACGTCGCGTTCGAATTCTTCGCCGATGATGCAGCCTTGCAGCGTTCGCTCGGCGTGATTCGCGAGGTCGGACTCGGCTATATCCGGCTCGGACAGTCCGCCACCGAACTGTCCGGCGGCGAGGCCCAGCGCATCAAGCTCGCGACCGAGCTGCAACGCGTATCGCGCGGCGCCACGCTCTATGTGCTCGACGAGCCGACCACCGGCCTGCATCCGTCCGATGTCGACAAGTTGATGAAGCAGCTCGATGGTCTGGTGGCTGCCGGCAACACGGTGGTGGTGGTCGAACACGACATGGACATGGTTTCGGCAAGCGACTGGGTGATCGATGTCGGACCCGGGGCCGGTGATGAGGGCGGCCGGGTGGTGGCGTCCGGGACGCCGCAGCAGGTGGCCCAGGCGCTGCAGAGCCGCACCGCCAAATATCTGGCGCGGGCGCGTCGCAGCGGTTCCTGATGGCAAAACCTCAGGCAGCCAGATCCCACAGACGCGGCGAGCCGCGCAGCACCACCTTGCGGCCCTCCGCGGTAATCACGGGATGTCCGTCGGCGATCGCCGCCAGGCCGAGCGCGATCAGTTGCTCGATCATGTATCCGCCGAGCCTTGCCGAAGCCGGCCCTGCCGGGCGCAGTGCCTTCAACGCTGTCCATTGCTCGATTGTCAGTCGGTCGTCGAAATCTGTGGTCATGGTCTTTCAGTTCTAGGTTCGTTGCAGCACGGCTTTAGGCAACGACCATGAAGGTGATGCGACCACATTGCGCCGGGATCTTGTTTTCGTGGGAACAATCACGAACCGCGCGGTTCGGACAGGCGTTTTACGCGACTGTCACGTCAACGTGTCAACAGATCGGTCCTGAACGGGGTGCGAATCGTGTGCGTGATTCGCGCGGTTTGGCCAAGGGAGAAATCTGCTGCGCGCGTTGCAAATGGTGATCGGGGCGATCCGCAGACGGGCAGGTTGGCGCGGCCTTGGCATGCTCGTCAGCCTGGTCATCGCCGTGGTCGCGTTCATGGCGCTGGCGCGGGCGCTCAAGGGTGTCGATCTCGACCAGGTGCTCGCCGCGGTTCGGCAGACGCCGGCCCTGCAAATCGTGCTGGCGGTGCTGTTCACGATTCTCTCTTATGCCAGCCTCACGCTATATGATCTTCTTGCGCTGCGCCTGATCGGCCGCCGCGACATTCCCTATTGTGTGGCGGCGCTGGCCAGTTTCACCAGTTATCCGATCGCCCACGGCACCGGTGCCGTGTTGCCGGTGTCGTCGGCTATTCGCTATCGCATCTATGCCGCCCATGGCGTCACCGTCGCCAATGTGGCGCGGATCTGCTTTCTCACAGGGCTGACCTTCTGGCTCGGCAATCTCGCAGCCCTCGGGCTGAGCATCCTCTATGCGCCCGACGCCATCAGCCGCATCGATCATGTCTCGCCGCAGGCCAACCAGATGATCGCCGGAGCGATGCTGCTGGTGCTCGCGCTCTATATTGCCTGGACCTGGAACAGCGCGCGGTTGTTCGGCGCCCGGCGCTGGTCGGTACCGCTGCCCTCGGGCAAGAACGTCTTCATCCAGATCGGGATCGGCATCGTTGATCTCGGCGCCGCGGCGCTGGCCATGTATGTGCTGATTCCCGCCGACATGAATGTCGAACTCGCCCGCGTCGTGGTGGTGTTCATCGCCGCAACCCTGCTCGGCTTCGCCAGCCACTCGCCGGCCGGCATCGGCGTGTTCGACGCCGCCATCCTGGTCGGGCTGGGCGGCGAGCATAACGAGCCGCTGCTGGCGGTGCTGCTGCTGTTCCGCCTGATCTACCACGTCACGCCGTTCATGCTGGCGCTGGCGCTGTTCAGCCTGCGCGAAGTGCTGCGCGCCATGGAGCGTCGTCGCGAACTCGCGCGCCAGGGCGCGGGCTAGTTCAGCGTCAGCACGGCCTGTTGCGCGTAGCCGCGGAACGGCCGCTTGAAGGTGAGCTCGACGCCGGATCGCGCGGCGAGGCGCTCGACGGCATTGCGCAAGTCGTTGCGCGGCGTCACGTCGAACAGGGCCAGCCAGCGCAACAGCAGCTTTCCCGCAACTGTAGGAAGGCCGGACTGGTCGCCGAAATCGACAATGTGCAATTTCCCGCCGGGCTTGAGGCAAGCCAGCGCATTGTCGAGCACCAGTTGCCAGTCGGGAATCATCGACAGGCTGTAGCAGATCATCACATGGTCGAAGCGCGCGACCTGAAACATCTTCGCCGGATCGAAATGGGTGGCGTCGCCGTGGGCTACGCGCACCGACCGAGCGAGACCGGCGCGGTCGATCGCCGCAATCGCGGTGGTCAGCATTTCCGTGGAAATATCGAAGCCGAAGATGGCGGCGTCCGGATAGCGCCGCGCGGTATGGACCAGGTTGCGGCCGGTGCCGCAACCGATCTCCAGTACGCTGGAACCGGGCTTCGGCCGCAGGCCGTCTATCAGCTGGTCGCGGCCGAGCAGGTAGTAGCGTCGGGTCATGTCGTAGATGTAGCGCTGCCAGCGGTACATCTTGTTCATGCGGATGGCGGCTTCCGCCGGCCGCACGGCCTCCACGCCTTCATCGGTCTCGAATACAGCCAGCATGATCACCTCGTCGCACAGGGGTGGCGGCATTCTGCATTCCACTGTTACGCGACGGTCATGTGACAGCGCGCAGCACATGGAGCATGCGACTGTCGCAAAACCGCAGTCTGCGCTTGATATTTGTTTCAGATTGACGATTCGAGGGAACAATGAACACGCAGCAGCTCATCGCCGACGCCGTTCGCAACAGCCGCGGTCACCATGAGGCCACCATCTGGGACCGGCTGTTTGCCCTCTGGTTCCGCCGGCTGGTCTACACCCAGATCTGGGAAGACCCCGAGGCCGATCTTGCGGCGCTGCAACTGCCGCCCGGCGCCACCATCGTCACCATCTCCAGCGGCGGCTGCAACGCGCTGTCCTATCTCGCGGCCAGCCCGATGCAGATCTTTGCGGTCGATCTCAACGAGGCGCATCTGTCGCTGCTCAAGCTGAAGCTTGCCGGCCTGCGCGCGCTGACCGACTACGCCGATTTCTGGAAGTTCTTCGGCGAGGGCAATGCGACCGCCAACGCCACGATCTATCGCGAGCGGTTGCGGCCGGTGCTCGACGCCGAGGCCCGCGCGTTCTGGGACGAACGCGATTTCCGCGGGCGGCCGCGCTCGAGCTACTTCACCAACGGATTCTATCGTCACGGCGCGCTCGGACATTTCATCGGCTTCGCGCACCGGCTGGCGCGGCTGGCCGGAATCGATCTCGCGGTGCTGCTGAAGGACGATGCGCAGTCGCCGGCGCGGCAGCGCGCGCTGGCAAAGGTGCACCGGCTGTTTCACTCCCGGCTGGCGCGCTGGATGACGCGGACGCCGGCACTGCTGTTCAGCCTCGGCATTCCGCCGCAGCAGCGCACGCTGCTGGGCGGCGACCAGCCGCTCAATGAGGTGCTGCACCAGCGCCTGCTGCGCCTTATCGACGTGCATCCCAATGCCACCAACTATTTCGCCTGGCAGGCGCTGGCGCGCAGCTATCCCGGCCCGGGCGACACATGCCTGCCGCTGTACCTGCAGCAGAGCCGGTTCGACGCCATGCGCGGCGGGGCCGGGCTGATCACGCCGGTGCATGCCAATCTCCGCGTGTTCCTGGAAAACCGGCCGGCGCGGCAGATCGATGCGGTGGTGCTGCTCGACTCCCAGGACTGGATGGCGCCCGACGAGATCCGCGCTCTGTGGAATGCGATCGATCGCGCCGGCAGCGACAGCGTCAAGATCATCTTCCGCACCGCGGGTGCCGAATCCTCGCTCGACCATCCCGACCTCGTCTCGCTGCAGCAGACCTGGCAGCGCGACGACGTCCGCAGTGCGCAGGGCCTGGCGCAGGACCGCTCGGGTATTTATGGCGGTTTCCACCTCTACACCCGCAAATGAGCGGGGGTGGCGCGGCGCTTGCGAGAATTGACGCGGGCGCCCCCCGCGCGTACACAGCCTTCCATTCAGTCGACCTCGTGAAGGGTAAAACCATACGCGATGTCAATGAGTTAACCGTGGCGACGGACTTGCGCCGGTCGCCGTAGCCAACCGCTCTCGCATGGAAGATTGCATCATGATCAAGCGCCTCGTCCCCGGCAAGCGTCTCAGCCAGGCCGCCATCCACGGCAACACCGTCTATCTCGCCGGCCAGGTGCCCAACGATTACACCGGCAGCATCGAGGCGCAGACCACGGAAGTGCTCGCCAAGATCGACGCGCTGCTCAAGGAAGCCGGCACCGACAAGACGAAGATGCTGTCGGTCACCGTGTGGCTGCCGAGCATGGGCGATTTCGCCAAGTTCAATACCGTGTGGGACGCCTGGGTGCCGCAGGACAACACGCCGGCGCGCGCCTGCGTCGAGGCCCGCCTCGCCGATCCCTCCATCAAGGTCGAGATCGCCGTCATCGCCGCCATCGGCTGACGCCATTCGTCGTTCCGGGGCGGAAGCGGCACAGCCACTCGCGCCCCGGAATGACCATCAATCGTACCACGGCCATTCGGCGCCGCCGTCATGGGTCACCGCGCCGCCCGGCGCCTGGCCCACCAGCCGCGCGTATTTCGCCAGCGCGCCGGCGCGATGCCGCGGCGGCCGCTGCACCCAAGTCGCCTTGCGCGCCGCGAATTCGGTTTCGTCGATCAGCAGATCCATCCGCCGCGCCGGGGCGTCGATGCGGATGCGGTCGCCGTCGCGCACCAGTGCCAGCGGCCCGCCGACAAAGGCTTCCGGCGACACATAGCCGATGCACATGCCGCGCGTGGCGCCGGAGAAGCGGCCATCGGTGATCAGCGCCACCTTCTCGCCCATGCCCTGGCCATAGATCAGTGCGGTGACGCCGAGCATCTCGCGCATGCCGGGACCGCCCACCGGGCCCTCGTTGCGGATGATCAGCACGTCGCCGGCGGCATAGGTTTGCGCTTTCACGGCGGCAACGCAGGAATCCTCGTCCTCGAACACCCGAGCATTGCCCTCGAACACCGTGTTCTTCAGGCCTGCCACCTTGATCACCGCGCCGTCCGGCGCCAGGTTGCCCTTCAGCACCGCGACGCCGCCATCCGGCATGATCGGCTTGGCCGCCGAAAAGATCACCTCGCCGTCGGCCACGTTGGCGCCGGCGTATTCTTCGGCCAACGTCTTGCCGCTGATGCTGAGGCAGGAGCCATCGATGTGCCCGCTTTCGATCAGCGCCCGCATCACCACGGCGCAGCCACCGATGTCGTAGACGTCCTTGGCGGTATACTTGCCGCCGGGCCTGAGATTGCCGATCAGCGGCGTGCGTGAAAACACTTCGCCGACATCGTCGATGGTGAATTTGATGCCGGCCTCGTTGGCGATCGCCGGCAGATGCAATGCGGCGTTGGTGGAGCCGCCGGTGGCGGCGACGATGGCCGCGCCATTCTCCAGCGATTTGCGCGTGACTATGTCGCGCGGCAGCGGGCCACCCATGCGCAGCATCTCCATGATCAGCCGCCCGGCGCGCCGCGCATAATGCGCGCGCTCGGCATAGACGCCCGGCACCATGGAGATGTTCGGCATGGTCAGGCCCATGGCCTCGGACACCATCGCCATGGTGTTGGCGGTGAACTGCCCGGCGCAGGCGCCCACCGTGGGCAGGCAGGCGCGCTCGATGCCTTCGAGTTTTGTCGCGTCGATCTCGCCGGTCATGTAGGCGCCCACCGCCTCGTAGGAATCCAGCGCGGTGATGGTCTTGCCGTCGAAGCGGCCGGGCAGGGCGCTGCCGCCATAGATGAAGATCGCCGGCACGTTGCAGCGGACCATGCCCATGATCACGCCGGGCAATGTCTTGTCGCAGCCGCCAAACCCGATCAGCGCGTCGAAGGCATAGCCGTGCACAACCGCCTCGATGGAATCGGCGATGATCTCGCGCGATAGCAGCGAGAACTTCATGCCCTCGTGGCCCATGCTGATGCCGTCGGACACCGAGATGGTGGAGAATTCGCGCGGCGTGCCGCCGGCATCAACGATGCCGGCGCTGGCCGCCGCGACCTGGAAATCATGGGTCATGTTGCAGGGCGACAGGTCGCCCTTCATGCTGACGACGCCGATCATCGGCTTGGCGATGGCCTCGTCGTCGAGCCCCGTCGCCCGCATGAAGGCGCGGTGCGGCGCGCGATCGAGTCCATCCGTAGTGATGCGGGAGCGCCATTTGGTCATGGGGTGGCTTCTTCTTGATAATTTGGCGAAGACGGCAATGGACGCCCTCCCCCTTGCGGGGAGGGTCGGCCGAACGAGGCGATGCGAAGCATCGTCAAAGTGGAGGCCGGGGTGGGGGGTGCCCCACGCGCGGTTTCTGTGGGGCCCCCCCCCCCGACCCCTCCCCGCAAGGGGGAGGGGAGCTGCAGCGCTCTTTTGTTAGTCCTACTGGATCGGTGCCACGATGGTCGGGTGCTTCCACTGCATCACGTCCATCTTCGGCAACATGCCGGCCTCGGTGTAGATGTCGAGCATCTTCTGCATCGCCGGGAAATTCGGCGCCGCGCCGGGATCGCGCGCGAAATCGTTGTCCTTCAGCAGATAGGTCTCCAGCACCGGGATCGGCGCCTTCATCACTTCGTTGACCACCTTCAGCGTCTCGTCGCGGTTGGCCAGCGCCTTCTTCATGCCGAGCGTAATGTCGGACACGTAGGCCTTGGCGATTGCCGGGTTCTTGTCGACGAAATCGGCGCGGCAGGCTTCGAGAATATGCACGATGTTCGGCATCGCTTCGTTCAGCGAGAACAGTTTGCGCGTGCCGCCCTTGGCTTCCATGCGTGCCGCGAACGGCTGGTTCATGTTGATGGCGTCGACGCGGCCCTGGCGCAGCGCGTCCTCCGACGCGGCGAAGCCGATCTCGACCAGCTTGATGTCCTTCTCCGGATCGACGCCGGCGCCCTTCAGCAGCATCTTGAAAGGTCCGTAGGTGCCGCCGCCGATGACGGAGATGCCGACATTCTTGCCCTTGAGGTCGGCGATGGTCTTGATCGGCGAGTCGTCCTTCACCGCCCAGTACACCGAGAAACTGCCCGGCTTTTCCGAGACGTGCTGGGCGACGATGTAGGCCTTCAGGTTGCCGCCGGTGACGCCGTTGGCGAGCGACAGCACGCCCTGGGTGGCGCAGTCGAGCGCGCCGGCGGCCAGCGCCTGGGTCATCGGCGAGGTGCCCTGGAACTGGGTCCATTCGATATTGTAGACCTTGCCAAGATTGCTGAATTCGGTCGGGCGCTTCATCATCCAGTATTTGGATTCCTCGGCCGGAATGGTCCAGCCGACCCTGATGGTCGGGATCGTCTGCGCGTGCGCTGCAACAGCACCGGCCAGAGTGCTTGCCGCCACCGTCACCGCCATCAGCCATGTCGAAGATCTTAGCTTCATGCCCGCTCTCTCCATTGATGATGGCCACCGCAGCCATCGAAAGCCCCGTTGGGCAAAGCCTTTCATGCTTCAAACATTCAGGCAAGTGACCCGCTGCCCAACAATCATTCGCATGGTGGCGCATCATGCAGCAGATGCGATCGGGCTGATATCGCCGTTGCTGCGCCGGCGGCTGCAGCGTAGATAGCGAACAGGCCGCAGCGCAGCGGCGCATCAGGGCTTGTCGTGCGGTGGCAGGCTCCTGGTCAGACAGAAAGTGGGTATGATGCGATTGGCAAACGGGCAGGACGCCGAATCTCTGGGTTACCTCGGTCTCGGCCTGATGGGACTGCCGATGACGCGCCGGCTGCTCGCCGCGGGTTTTGACGTCACCGTCTGGAACAGGTCGGCGGGCAAGGCCGCCGCTCTGGTCGAAGCCGGCGCCAAGGCGGCGATGCGACCGTGCGCTGTCGCGGCGGCGGCTGACATCATCTTCATGTGCCTTACCGATGCGTCGGCGGTGGAGGAAGTGGTGTTCGGTGCCGATGGATTGGCGACCATTCCGGGTGGCGGAAAGCTCGTGGTCGATTTTTCCTCGATCCATCCCGATGCGGCGCGCTCCATCGCGACCAGGCTGAAGGCCGCCAACGGCATGGCGTGGATCGATGCGCCGGTGTCCGGCGGCACCAAGGGCGCCGAGGAAGCGACGCTGGCGATCATGGCCGGCGGCGACGCCGCCGATGTCGAACGCGTCCGGCCCTACATCATGGCGATGGCCCGCAACTTCACCCATATGGGTCCGACCGGCGCCGGCCAGACCACCAAGCTCTGCAACCAGGTGATCGTCGGCTGCGCCATGGCGGTGCTGGCGGAGGCGACGCGGCTCGCGGTGAATGCCGGCATCGACGCCAAGCGTCTGCCGGAGGCGCTGGCCGGCGGCTTTGCCGATTCGATCCCGCTGCAACTGTTCGTGCCGCGCATGGCGCTGGGCATCCACTCGCCGCCGCTCGGCCATATCAGTACCATGCTGAAGGACCTCGACACGGTGGTTGACGTCGCCCATGACACGCAGACCCCGGTGCCGATGGCGGCACTCGCCGCGCAACTGTTCCGCATGGCCGCCGCGACCCGCGGGGCCGATGCCGACGCACTTGAGATCTACAAGCTGTCGGCGCCGAAAGCATGAAGGTATTGGTGATCGGCGCCGCTGGCATGATCGGCCGCAAGCTGTGCGAGCGGTTGCTGCGTGACGGCCGCATCGGCAGCGCCGACATCACCGACCTGGTGATGGCCGATGCGGTGGCCGGCGATCTCGGCGCCGATACATCCTTCGCCCGCAACATCGTCGTCGATCTGGCATCGCCCGATGCGCCGGCAAAGCTGCTGGCAGCGCGGCCCGATTTGATCTTCCATCTCGCCGCCATTGTGTCCGGCGAGGCCGAGCAGAATTTCGACAAGGGCTATGCCGTCAATCTCGACGGCACCCGCGCGCTGTTCGAGGCGATCCGCGCCACCGACAGCTACATGCCGCGTCTCGTCTATACCTCGTCGATCGCGGTATTCGGCGCCCCCTATAACGGGCCCATCGCCGACGATTTCTTCCACACGCCGCTGTCGAGCTACGGTACCCAGAAGGCGATCTGCGAATTGCTGCTGGCCGATTACAGCCGCCGCGGCTTTCTCGATGGCATCGGCATTCGCCTGCCGAACATCTGCGTACGGCCCGGCAAGCCCAATGCGGCGTCGTCCGGCTTCTTCTCCAGCATCATCCGCGAACCCCTGGCCGGACGCGAGGCGATTCTGCCGGTCGACGACAGCGTGGCGCAGACCCATGCCAGTCCGCGCGCCACGGTCGAGTTTCTGCTGCATGCCGCGACCTTCGACAGCGCCCGCCTCGGCGCCCGCCGCAGCGTGATGATGCCGGGCGTGCCCGCCACGATCGGCCAGCAGATCGCAGCGCTACGTCATGTCGCCGGCGATGCCGTGGTGTCACGCATCCGTCATGTGCCGGATCCTGCCATCATGGCCATGGTCGCCGGCTGGCCCGGGACCTTTGATACGGCGCGCGCATTGTCCCTGGGTTTCAGGGCTGAAGACAGTTTCGAATCGATCATTCATAGCCATATTGAGGATGACCTCGACGGCGCCTTCGTCGGCTGAGGCCAATTTGAACATTCGCGCATTGCGGAAAAGGAATACCGATGGCGCGAGAGTCTGTCGTGGTCGCTGCAGGCGGCATTGTGGTGCAGCGGGGCGCGTCGCCGCTGATCGCCGTGGTGCAGATGCGCAAGCGTACCGACTGGGTGCTGCCCAAGGGCAAGCTGGACCCGGGCGAGGCACCGCGCGACGCCGCGGAGCGCGAGGTGCTGGAAGAAACCGGCCACGCAGTGTCGGTGCATGAATTTCTGGGCACGCTGGCCTACCCGCTCGGCGAGCGCACCAAGGTGGTGCACTTCTGGCGCATGGAAGCGGACGCCGAGCCGTGCCGCAAACTGATGAAGGACATCGCCGCCGTCGAATGGCTGCCGCTCGACCGTGCGCTGGCGCGGCTCACCCGCCAGCACGAACAGGCCTTCCTGGCCCAGGTCGGCCCGCAGGCGATTGCGCCGGACGATGCGGCGCAATCGCC
>LNAP01004771.1_pt1 | contig 14542 bp, 18 predicted proteins | sample 602601 | NCBI WGS metagenome assembly LNAP01 (sample SAMN02440304, study PRJNA202911) | soil metagenome | biome: Subtropical and temperate rainforests or woodlands; isolation source: soil samples (1 kg each in a 20% v/v slurry with milli Q water) were... ...
TTGATTGCCGACCGGTCGTCGTCCCGCAACGCCGATCCTGCCGTGTGGGCGCCGTTCGTGCTGGTGGGCGAGGGCGGCTGACGGCGACCGCGTTCAGATTCAGATAGCGTCAGTTCTGGTAGTAATAACCGCGCGGCTGGTAAACCTGCCGGGGCTGCGGCTGATAGTAGGTGCCCTGCTGGCCGTAGCCCCGATTGTAGTACTGTTGCGGCTGCTGCTGATAGACCTGCGCGTCATAGAGCGGGCGCGTGCCGCGCGGCGCCGGATAACGCGCGCCGGTGTCGCTGCCGTCGGCGGGATAGATGTGATTGTCGTCCTGCGGCATGTAGCGACGGGCGGGCTGCTGCGGCGGCGTCAGGTTCACGGGATCGCCGGTGGTCGCGTACTGCTCTTCGACGGGCTGCTGCGGCGCGCGGGCGATTGCATTGTTGGTGCGGCCGCGCGGATTGCGCGCCAGCGCCACCTGCGCCGAGCCGGTCAGCGTCACCGTGGTGTTGAGCACGCCTTGCTGCTGTACAAGCGCATAGAGCGTCGAGGCATTCTGGCGCGACAGCCGCACGCAGCCATGGGACGCCGGCGAGCCGAGACGGCCGACCGAGTCTGTGCCATGGATGGCGTGGCCGACCTTGGTGAAGAAGATCGCGTGCGGCATTGGTGCGTCGTCGAATTCCTTGGAATAGTGATCCTCTTCCATCCGGAAGGTGCGGAACGCGCCGTTCGGCGTCTCGCGCGAGGGGATGCCGGTCGAAACCGGCCAGTGATACCGCGCGACGCCGTCGACCGCGACGGTCATCTGCTGATTGTCCTTGTCGACGGTGATCTCGACCTTGGCCTGCGCAGTGCCGGCGCTCAAAAGCGTCAACGAGGCAAAAGCGATGAAATAAGAACGCATCTGGAAACGCATTTGAATTCTGGCCTCCGGCCTGTTCACGCTAGGCGCCGCGGCTCTCCGTCCCCCGGCGTGCAATATGCCTGCAATCCGGCATTCGTTCCAGCGGCCTGCCCAGCCATCGTTAACGTGATGCCGGGCGTAAGCAAGGCCGCTTTGTGCCGCGCAGGCCGCGGCCCTGCTGACATTTTCGCGAGCGGATCCGTTCATGATGGCGCCAATTTGTCATGAAGACGCAACCAATTGCCCGCATCTGCGTTAATGCGGCGCTGATCTCTCGGCCAGCGGTCATCGCGGCCGGCTCACCCTTAGGAAATGTAATGAACACAGTTCGTGTCGCCGCCGCTTCGTTGCCGGCCGGTCGTTCTGCCCGTCTGCTCTTCGCAGGCGCCGCTATCCTCCTCGGCCTTTCGTGCCTGCCTCAGCCCGGGCACGCCCAGGGTATCGTGCGTGGCGCTCAGGAAGGGTCCTATGAAGGCAATCGGATCGCCGGCCCGGTGGGTGGCGCGGTCGGAGGCGTCGTCGGCGCTGGTGTGGGCGGTGCCGTGGGCGCGGTCGAGGGCGTATTTGGCATTCCCCATCGCGGCCATCGCCGCTGCCGCGGCTATTATGACGGCTACAATCGCTTCCACTGCTACAGGTGACGTCCACCGTCGTCATTCCGGGGCGCCCGAAGGGCGAGCCCGGAATCCATCGTGCGGCGGAGTTGGTGGATGAATGGATTCCGGGCTCGCGCTACGCGCGCCCCCGAATGACAGCTCAATTCTTCAACCGGTACCCGGTCCGGAAAATCCACCAGATCACAGCGAGGCAAATCAGCAGGAACGCCAGCGTCATGCCGATGCTGACGGCAACGCTGACATCCGCGATCTCGTAGAAGCTCCAGCGGAAGCCGGAGATCAGATAGACGACCGGGTTGAGCAGCGCCACCGTGCGCCAGGTCGGCGGCAGCATGTCGATGGAATAGAAGCTGCCGCCGAGGAATGTCAGCGGCGTCACCACCAGCATCGGGATCATCTGGAGCTTTTCGAACCCGTCGGCCCAGATGCCGATGACGAAGCCGAACAGGCTGAACGTCACCGCCGTCAGCACCAGGAAGGTCAGCATCCAGACCGGGTGATGGATGTGCAGCGGCACGAACAAGCCGGCCGTTGCCAGGATGATGAGGCCCAGAATGATCGACTTGGTCGCGGCGGCGCCGACATAGCCCAGCACGATCTCGACATAGGAAATCGGCGCCGACAGGATCTCGTAGATCGTGCCGGTGAATTTCGGGAAATAGATGCCGAAGGAAGCGTTGGCGATGCTCTGCGTCAGCACCGAGAGCATGATCAGGCCCGGCACGATGAAGGTGCCGTAGCTGACGCCCTCGACCTGGCTGATGCGCGAGCCGATCGCGGCGCCGAACACCACGAAATAGAGCGAGGTCGAGACATGCTTTGCAGCACCGTGCGCCAGGTGCGTGCCATTTCGAACAGATAGATGGCGCGGACAGCGCGATAGTTCATGACGTCCTCACGAGGTCGACGAAGATGTCCTCGAGCGACGATTGCGTCGTGTCGAGATCGTTGAAGCGGATGCCGGCGTTGCGCAGGTCGCTGAGCAGGCTGGTGATGCCGGTGCGATCGCCCTTGGTGTCGTAGTCGTAGACCAGCGTCGCGCCATTCTCGCTGAGGTCGAGCTCATAATGGGCAAGGCTGTCGGGGAGCGAGGTGATCCTGTTCTGCAGATGCAGCGTCAGCCGCTTCTTGCCGAGCTTCTGCATCAAGGTCGCCTTGTTCTCGACCAGAACGATCTCGCCCTTGTTGATGATGCCGATGCGGTCGGCCATCTCCTCGGCTTCCTCGATGTAGTGCGTGGTGAGGATGATGGTGACGCCGGATTGCTGCAGCGTGCGCACCACCTCCCACATGCCCTTGCGCAGCTCGACGTCGACGCCGGCGGTCGGCTCGTCCAGGAACAGGATCTGCGGCTCGTGCGACAGCGCTTTCGCAATCATCACGCGGCGCTTCATGCCGCCGGAAAGCGTGATGATCTTGTTGTCCTTCTTGTCCCAGAGCGAGAGGTCTTTCAGCACCTTCTCGATGTGCGCAGGGTTCTTCGGCTTGCCGAACAGGCCGCGGGAGAAGCTCACGGTCGCCCACACGCTCTCGAAGGCGTCGGTGTGCAATTCCTGCGGCACCAGCCCGATCAGCGAGCGTGCCTTGCGGTAGGATGTGCGGATGTCCTCGCCGCCGACGAGGACCTTGCCCTCGCTCGGATTGGCGATGCCGCAGATGATCAAGATCAGCGTGGTCTTGCCGGCGCCGTTCGGGCCGAGCAGCGCAAAGATCTCGCCTGGCTTGATATCGAGATTGACGTTCTTGAGCGCCTTGAAGCCGGACCCATAGGTCTTCGACAAATTGGCGACGGAGATGATGGAAGACATGATGGCCGCAGGGCTGAAGGGCAAAGGCTTGGGAGGGGAAGGCTGGAACCCACCTGGGGGCGGGTCAGCGGAGCCCTGAAATAGGAAGGCGGTAGCCCGGCCGCAATTGGCCGGAGAAAAATGGTCTCAAAACAGGCCCTTCGGTGGCAGGTTTCAGGCAAGTGTTGCGCGATGGTCACGGCCTGATGCTAAGATTGTGGTTCACGCGGCTCTTTGTTGCGTCTGCGAGCTGGCCGTGGCTACGATTCCGCCCAATCGCAAAGCGTACTGTCCCCAGGGAAAAAGATCGATGAGACCGAACGGCCGTCACACCGCCGGCGCCAGCCAATTGTCCGCCATCCGCGTGTGGGCGATCTGCCTGCTGCTGCTGTCAGCTGTTGCCATCAGCCCGGCCCCCGCCAGGGCCGCGCCCAGCCAGGCCGCCGCTACGACGCATGTCTACCTGCTCCGCGGCGTGCTCAACATCTTCTCGCTCGGGCTCGACACGATCGGCTCCCGGCTCCAGGCGCAGGGCATCCCGGTGACCGTCGCGAACTTCGTGTCGTGGTCCTCGCTCGCCGATGAGGCCGCGGCCAATTACAGGGCTGGCCGGCTCAAGACCATCGTGCTGGTCGGACATTCCTCAGGGGCCACCGCGCTGCCGGACATGATCGCCAAGCTCAAGCAGCTCGGTGTTCCCGTGAAGCTCGCGATTGGCCTCGATTCCGTGTTCAAGACCAGGCTTACGACCGGTGCGGAGCGCTACATCAACATCTACATCGGTGACGTTCCGGGCGAGCCGGTGAGGGCCGCCGACGGTTTCCGCGGCAAGCTCGACAATGTCGACGTGCGCGGCACCGGCGTCGGGCATATCTCGATCGACAAGAACGAGGCGATCCAGCGCCGCGTCATCGCCGAGATCGACGCGGCGATCATGCGCTCGCGCGCACCGGCAACCCCGGTCGCCGAACCCGGCGCGCCGCGCCAGGCGCGGTCGGCAGCGGCGACGGCGCCCGCCAGGAACTGAAGCACTAGCCTGCATTATTCAGCTTGGTCACGACGCCGTCGACTTCATGGTCGGCGGCGTCGTTGTCTTGTCGGCCGTAAAGACGTTGGCGCCGAATACGCCAGGGGCCCGCCGCGGTCGCGGCGAGCCCTGCAAATATCGGTCTGGACGGACTTACTTCTTCTCGGGCACCCAGGTCGTGCTCGCCTTGTCGTACTTGAAGCCCGGGGCCTCCTTGAGCGTGTCCTTGGTCTCGTCGATCGTCAGCCACCATTTGTCGTTCTTCTTGGCGGTCTTGACCGCGCTGAAGGGAATGATGACGTCCTTTTCACCGACGCCCAGGAAGCCGCCGACGCCGAGCACGAGGCCGGTGATCTTGCCGGACTTGTCGACCAGCACGTCGTCGATGTCGCCGATCTTGCTTTCCTTGGGATCGTAGACGGCCTGCTTGTAGTAGTTGGTCACCGTCCAGCTTTCCGCCGGCGCCGATTTCACCGTGGTGGTTGCTGCATGCGCGGCGGTAGCGGCCGCAACCGCGAGAGCACATGCCAATGCGAGTTTCTTCATGATGGTCCTCCTCAACCGTTGATCGAGGTGCCAACGGGATAAATTGGCAAAGGTTCCCCCTGGCGAGCCCAGAGGAACCTCGCGTTCGATCGAGTGTTGTTGCATCATGGTTCAGAAACGAAATGCGGGACCGATGTCGGTTCAGCCCGAGCGATGCTGGTCTGCCGTGCCGGTCGGCGAGACTGCGCCGGCCGACAAGCCCCGCTTGCGACTGAATCGTTTGAGCGCGAAGCGAGCCGGCCTGTTGAGGCAGCAGGCACTGCGGATGCAGCGCGCATTGCTCGCCGGCAAGAGCGACGGTCGCAAGTTTTCGCCGAAATGACGAGCCGGTTGTCCGGCGTGCCGTATGTTTGGGACCAGAGCACGTGAAGCTATTCCAGTGTCCGTCGTGCCGGCAGCCAGTCTCGTTCGAGCACACCGCGTGCGCGAACTGCGGCACCCAGTTGGTGTTCGATCCGTCGAGCATCAACCTGACCAAACTCGCATTCAATCAGTCCTGCCGTAACCGCGAGATCATCGGCTGCAATTGGTGTGTCGAGGGCGCGGATTGGTACTGCGACTCCTGTCGCCTCACGCGCACCATCCCGCATCTCGGCAGCACCAGGAACGTCATGCTCTGGCGGCGAGTGGAGGAAGCCAAGCGCCGTCTTCTCTATGATCTTCGCCGCCTCGGACTGCCGCTGGTATCCCGCAGCGGTGACCGTGTGGCATTCGACATTCTCTCCGACGAAATCAATCCGATCCTGACTGGGCATCTCTCGGGCGTGATCACGCTCAACCTCGCGGAAGCCGACGATGTCGAGCGCGAGGCCCGCCGTGTGGCGTTCCGGGAGCCGTACCGCACCCTGCTCGGGCATTTCCGGCACGAGATCGGCCACTTCTACTGGGACCTGCTGGTCAACGGCACGACGTTCCAGGCGCCATTCAGGCTGATCTTCGGTGACGAGACGCAGGACTATCAAGCGGCGATCAGCAGCTATTACGGCCGCACTGATCGTTCATACGACCGGAGCGGCTTCATCAGCGAATACGCCACCTCCCACCCCTGGGAGGATTGGGCGGAGACGTTTGCGCATTTTCTCCATATCCTGTCGACGCTGGACTCGCTGGCGGGTCTGCCGTTGTCCCTCGATGAGCGCGCCCGGCAGACCCTGACGGATCCCTATCTGGAGAGCGACTTCGAGGCGCTGCTGGCGTTGTGGAGCCCGTTGTCCCGCGGCCTCAACGAGCTCAACCGCTCGCTTGGGATGAACGATGCCTATCCGTTCGACATATCGCCAGCGGTGAAGGGCAAGCTCCACCTCGTGCACATGGCGATCGTCGGGTTTCGCGAGCAGCAGAGGTTGGCGGCGTAACGCGACGGACAGCTTCCGCGACGTCAGGACGGCGCGAATGGTAGCCGTCGGACACTTGGACTGCGTCGCCGATAATGCTTTTTCCGTCGCAATTGTCCTGGTATCCCGCGGGGGTTGTGTCCCGGGGGTGACAGCCAAATGCGACCAGAACGGCTAGAATGGTCTCCGTTTTCTGAATTCTGGAATCCCGTGCCCGGTCGTTGGACACGCTGATCGGGAATGACCATGAAAAAATTTGTTGCGGCCACACTGTTCCTCACTCTCGGATCGATGGCCGCCTCGGCCGCCGACCTTGCCTACAAGGCACGTCCTGTCGCCGTCGATCCCGGCTACAATTGGAGCGGCTTCTACATCGGCGTGAACGGCGGCTATGCCTGGAATAACGCCAGCGACGTCGCCGTTTCCGGTACCCCTCTGATCACGGTCTCGCAGCCCGGCGCCGTTCCGTTCGCTGTCGGCGGACTTCGTCCGGAAGGCTATCTCGTTGGCGGACAGGTTGGCTGGAATACCAGTTCGGTGCCGGCCTGATCGGCATCGAGGCGGATTTCGATTTCGCCGACATCAAGGACTCCCGCAACGTCGATCTCCCGCCGGTCGGAACCAATGTTCGGACCAGCGCGAGCGAGAAGATCGACTTCTTCGGTACGGTGCGCGGCCGTCTCGGCGGGATCGTGTCACAGCGGCTGTTGCTGTTCGTGACGGGTGGTCTGGCCTATGCCAACGTCAAGGACAGCGCCAACATCAATGAGTTCTTCAATGCGCCTGTGCCCGCGCGCCAGTTCATCGGGAACGCATCGGGCCTCCGCTACGGATGGACCCTCGGCGCGGGGGCTGAGTGGGCCGTGGCCAAAAGCTGGACCGTCAAGGGCGAGTACCTTTACTACGATCTCGGCAGCCGCACGATCACGGGCGCCCAGACCAATCCCGTCGGCGCCGACTTCGCGACCTACCAGTTCTTGACCCGCGGCAACATCGTGAAGGCCGGTCTGAATTACAAGCTCGATTGGGGCGCACCGATCATTGCGAAGTACTGATTTCGGAATCCGCCTTCGAGGCGCGCCGCTCCTGCGCGCCTCTTATCGCTTTCTGACCAGCTTGAGGGCGCGACCGGTCCTCTGAGTGCGCGGCTTGATCGCTGCACTCCGCGCATCGGGCGGACTCAGGAAGCGGACGAGCATCGTCTCCAGATGCGCCACGCTCCGCTTGATATTCAGCTTCGGATTGCGGATCGGCATTGCGCGGGATCCGTCGATGATCGCGATCAGGATGTCCGCCGTCGCGTCCGGGTCGAGTCCTGGATCCACCCGTCCCTGCTGTTGTGCCTGACGCAGGAAGTCGCTCCACATGCGGCGGACCGCTTCGGTGTGACGCTCGATGATTTCAGCGAATTCCGGATTGCGGGCGGCTTCCGCCAGGCCATCCAGATTGAGGATCTGCGCGGGACGAAACCGCAGGCTGGTTTCCTCGATATCGGCGAGCAGCGCTTCGATCACGTCGGGGGCGGCGAGAATCTTTTCGAACCGCTCCGCCGCATGGGCGAGACCCAGATCGATCATCGCCTCGATGATCGCGACCTTGCTCGGAAAGTAGTGATAGAGGTGCCCCGGGCTGATGCCGGCCTCGGTGCAGATGTCGGTCGTGCTGGCGCCGCGGAAGCCATCCCTGATGAAGCAGCGGATCGCCGCGCCGAGAATCTCGCCGCGCTTCTGCTCATGCTTGACTGGGTCGACTTTTCTCAAACCGGACATCTCCATTCACACTCGCCCCGTTTAGCACGACGATTTGCCACGAGAAAATCAAAATTAGATAGTTCCATCTATTTATGTTGACGGATGTTGCGGTGCGTGACAGTGATTATTAGAGCGATTGATCTAATAATCAGCGATGCGGGAATGGGACCATGCGCTTTCCACGGACGGCCCTGATGAGTGTCGCGCTGGCTCTCGGTGGCTGCGCGGCCGCGCCGCTCGAACGCGCCGGCTCGCTTCGGAGCTACGACCGGATGTCGGACGCGAACGGGCTGGTGACGCGATCGCAGATCCGCGTGAACAAGAAGGACGTGCTGGCGGCGAAGACGATCCGGATCGCATCGACCGTCTTTCCCGCACGCACCGACGTTGCGTTGAACGAAAAGGAGCGCCGCCTGGTTGCGAACGCCATCAGCCGCGAACTGTGTCTGCGCCTGAGCGAACGCTTTCGCATCGTTGCCGCCGATGACGATGCCGACCTCACCGTGCAGGCGACGGTGACGCATGCCACGCCGACCAGCCCGACCGCCTCCGGCGCATCGAAAGCGCTGTCGATCGCCAAGACTGTCGCGCTTCCTGGCGTGCCTGTGCCGGTGCCGCGGCTTCCGGTCGGGCTCGGCGGTCTGTCGGTCGAGGCGGAAGCGCGCGACTTCGCCGGATTTCAGAAGGCGGCGATGGTCTGGGCGCGCAACGCCACCTCCATCACGAATTCTCCGCGGGTTGCCAACGAGGGCGATGCGTACGATCTCGCGGCCGATTTCGGCGCCGACTTCGCCAAGCTGGTCACCACTGGAGAATCTCCGTTCGGCGGCGTTCCTGCGCTGCCTCCGATGGACAGCATTCCCGTGCGGTTCGGCGGTGCGCCCAAATATGTCGCCTGCGAAGCGTTCGGACGGTTTCCGGGCATCACCGGTTTCGCGGGGCAGGGGCTCGGCTTGCCGCCGGCCTGGACGGATTCGGGCGCCAAGGAGAGTTCGACCGACAACCCGTCCCCGGCGCCCCAGCCGAATTCAGAGCAGTCGCTCACTCAATGATCCCGGACGTGTTCGTTGCGTCCGATCCCGACAATTTCGCAGCCGACCAGAGTCAAGAACATGCTGACCCAACGAACGCAGACCCAAGGAACAACTCGCCCTCTGCGCCAAAACGTGGCGCGTGCGAACGCGGCAACCGTTCCCCTGTTCGCTGCCGATGAGGCGTGGAGCCGGGCAAATTCGGATCGGCGGGTCGCCGGCGAGACGGATGACCAGGAGGCGCTGCTCGAACCTGGTTTCTGGATGACGGCCATGGTTGCGTTTCTGCCCACGGTCGCAGGCTGCCTCTATCTCTTTCTGACCCAAGGATGAGGTACTCATCGAGCACGGCGGCCTTGTCTGCCGCCTTGTCCGCAGCCTTGGCGCTCTTGCTGGCGGGCTGCGCGTCGAGCGCAAATCTTCCGCCCGTCTATCATCCTCCACGGCCGCCCAGCGCCAAGGCGGTGAAAGAAGGCGTCACGAAAGCAGCCGCCGAAATCAAGCTGACCGGGGGGCTGGAGACATCCGCCGTCCGCCATTCCGACCACGGACCGGGATCGTATTTCGTCTGCCTGAGGCAGCGCGGTCCATCAGCGGGCGGACGCGCCGCCTATTCGGTCTTTTTCGACGATGACAGCTATAAGGGAATCCAGAGTTCGGTGATTTCCGAGGCCTGCGAAGCCGAACCATGGGTTCCTTTCAACTGATGCCGCGATTCCGGCGTGACCAGGATCAATCCTCTGGCCAACGGGTCTCACGAACCGGGTTCCGTGCCCCAAATTCCACCCAATCGGTGGTCACTAAGCGCCGGGGGAGGCCTCTGCCTCCCGTGGTGGGACTGCTGGACTGATGCTTGATCCAAGGCGAATTGTCGTGCTGGCAGCAGTTGCGCTGCTCGCCCTGGGCACCGGCTTGGCCGTTGCCTCACCCGCCAAGTCGAAGCGCGCAGCGGTGGCGACCGCCGCGCCGCCACCTCCCGCTCCGATCGAGCCTCTGCCGCCGCCGAAGATCTACCTGTTCCGCGGCGCCATGGGGCCGATCTTCTCGACCGGCATGGACCGGCTCGAAGAAAAGCTGACGCAGGCGGGCTTCTCGGCCAACGTCTACGAATTCACCATCTGCCGATGGATCGGCGATCGCGCCATCGCCAGCTACAAGGAGAGCCCGGCGCCGATCGTGCTGATCGGCCACTCCATGGGCGGTCTGTGCTCGATCGTCATCTCCGAGATGGCGGCCAAGGAGAACATCCCGATCAGCCTCGTCATCGCCATCGATCCCGCGCATGCAACCGGCGACGTACCGCTCAACGTCGAGCGCTTCATCAACATCTTCCTGTCCGACAGCGTGCTCGGTGGCGGCGACGTCGTGGCCGTGCCCGGGTTTCGCGGCCACTACGCGAGCTACGACCTCAAGGAGAACAGCCGCGTCTCGCACATCAACATCGAGAAGTCGGACGACATCCATCGCCAGATCGTCGACATGGTGACGCAGTTGCCGCGCATCCCCGTCCAGTCCCAGGCCGATGCGGTGCCGCTGCGCTACCTCGTGCCCGGGAACACGCTGGTCGAGCTGTGGGACAGCGGCGTGCGGCTCCCCGTGCGCGCCGGCGACACCATGGCGAGCATCGCAGCCGCCAATCGCGTGCCGCTGTGGACGCTCGCCCAGAGCAATTCACTGGCGGAGAACGCGCCGCTTACCCCCGGCCAAACCATCATCGTCCCGCGCCATCTGACGCCGCCCGAACCGGTGGCCGCGATGGCGGCGCCCGCGCCGGGCCGGCGCTAGGACAGCTCCCGTTCTCGTTCTTATGGGTGCCGCGGCAGCCGTCTCGATGCAGATGTCGCCGAGGTGGAGCGAACCAGGGGAGAACCCCGGCCCGCCGGTCGATGGGGCGCAGCGAGAAGCATCATGAACAATGCCCTCTCAGCGGCATATCTTGCAGCCGGGCGGCCAGTTTCCGCCCCGTGCATGACGAGGCGTCCTTCCGTCGTGCAAACACGCCATCGCCATGTCCTTCGGCCGCACCTTTTCAGGAACATTTCGAATGTCGGAAAGATCTCGGACATCTCAGTCAGCCATGGCCGCTCGCTGTCAGGAGCGTGGTTGCGTTATCGATCGCCTCGCTTGGAATTTTGAAGGCAAGCGGAAAGGCGGAGGCTGAAAGCCTTTCGATCGCGGAGCGCTCTTCCGACAGACGCCGCTCAATGAACCGCCGCTCGAATTCGGTCAGCTCGGTCTTGAGCAAACGCTGGTATCGGCTGATGTTGTTGCGGTGCGCGCGCAACAAGGCCAGTTCGTCATCAATCATCGTCGTGATCCCGGAGCGCGTGTTGCCTAGGCTGCGAGGCCGGTTCGCGAGACGGATCTCGTGCGCATCGGTTTGCCACCCGGAGGCCCCTTCGGATGGTGATCGAGCGCCGCGAGCGCTTCGAGAATCTCGTCGATGGTGACGGCTCTGTCCGAGCCGGGGAGTTCTCTTAGCGCCGGGTTTGACGCGACGCTGGCTGCGTCCGAGGCCCAGGATGCCAGGATCGCCCGCTTCTCACCGGTCGACAAAACCGGATCCGTGACGACGTCGCGCGGATGATCGTAGACAGAGCCGGGGTGCAAGATCGCTTTCAGGTCGATGATGTTGTCAGCATGATCGATCATGAGAGGTCCTCCTTCTCCTTTCGATAAAACCTCTGATTTGCATTCGGGGGTGCGATCGAAGGCCGTGGTCGATCCCACCCGACGAGCGGGTGGGACCACCAAGCTTCCGACGAAAGAAATTCAGGCGGCCTTGCCTTCGAGTTGGTGCACGGTGCCGGACGGCGCACCCTTGATGGCAATTCGCCGCGGCTTCATGGCTTCTGGAATTTCCCGGATCAGCTCGATCCTGAGCAGGCCGTTCTCGAACGCGGCACTCCGCACCTGAACATAGTCGGCAAGGTTGAATTGCCGCTTGAAGGGCCGCGCGGAAATGCCCCGGTACAGATATTCGCGTTCGGCCTTGTCCGCCTTGTTGCCCTCGACGATCACCGCGTTCTGCTCGGCCGTGACCGAGACCTCGTCGGGTGAAAAGCCCGCGATCGCGAGCGAAATCTGGTAACGATCCTCGCTGACGCGTTCGATGTTGTAGGGGGGATAGTTGTCCTCGCCGGCACGCTGTGCCGTCTCCACGAGGTCGAAGAGGCGATCGAAACCAATGGTCGAACGCCAAAGGGGAGAGAAGTCGTAAGTGCGCATAGCCAGATCCTCCAAGGAGCAAAATGGATACGAGCGGCACCGGACACGACCGGTGCCCGTCTCAGTCTTTCCCGACCCGTCAGGCGCCGGGAACGCCACCTCTCGGCGGCAACGCAAAAAATAAAAAAACACCGTTTTTGTTTCAAGAGGGGGGTCTAAAAATTTTTCGAACCCCGCCTCTCGGGAACCCGGCGAAAGATCGCTGACCGCTCGCGATCGCGGTGCAGATACTATTCAGCCCCTAAACATTCGAGCCGTGGATCGCCTCGATCACGGCGTCCGTCACTTCCTTCGTCGTCGCCTTGCCGCCGACATCGGGCGTCAGCACGCCGGCCGCGCAGACGCGTTCGACCGCCGCCATCAGCCGGCCCGCCGCCTCCTTCTCGCCGAGATGTTCGAGCATCTGCGCGCCGGTCCAGAACGTCGCAACCGGGTTGGCGATGCCCTTGCCGGTGATGTCGAAGGCCGAGCCGTGGATCGGCTCGAACATCGAGGGGAAGCGGCGTTCTGGATCGATGTTGCCTGTCGGCGCGACGCCGAGGCTGCCCGCAAGAGCGCCGGCGAGATCCGAGAGGATGTCAGCGTGGAGGTTGGTCGCGACGATGGTGTCGAGGCTCTTCGGATGCAGCGTCATGCGCACCGTCATGGCATCGACCAGCATCTTGTCCCAGGTCACGTCGGGAAATTCGGCCGCGACTTCGGCAGCGATCTCGTCCCACATCACCATGCCATGGCGCTGCGCGTTCGACTTGGTCACCACGGTCAAAAACTTGCGCGGACGCGATTGCGCGAGCTTGAACGCATAGCGCATGATTCGCGTCACGCCGACGCGGGTGAACACCGCGACCTCGGTGCCGACTTCCTCGGGGAGGCCCCTGTGCGCCCGGCCGCCCATGCCGGCGTATTCGCCTTCCGAGTTCTCGCGCACGATCACCCAGTCGAGGTCGCCGACGCCGACATTGCGCAAAGGCGAGGCGACGCCTGGAAGAATCTTGGTTGGCCGCACATTGGCGTATTGGTCAAAGCCCTGGCAGATCGGTAGGCGCAGGCCCCACAGCGTGATGTGATCGGGCACGTCGGGCGCGCCGACTGCGCCGAAATAGATCGCGTCGAATTTCTTCAGCTCGGTGAGGCCGTCCGCCGGCATCATCACGCCGTGCTGCTTGTAATAGTCCGAGCCCCAGTCGAACGTCTTGATGGTGAAGGCGAGGTCGCCGCTGCGTTTGGCCAGCGCCTCAAGCACGCGGACACCGGCGGAGATGACCTCGGGGCCGATGCCGTCGGCGGGAATCGCTGCGATCGAATGGGTGCGCATGAAACGCTCCGTGAGATGTCAGTTGCGGGACGGGTTCGAACCGGCGCGGCCTGCGCGCGCGACAATAGCAGGGTTGTGTGGCAGCGAGCTTAGGCGGGGTTGCGAGGTGGACTCAATTGGCGCTGGTTTATACAAAAAAATGATATAATCCTTCGGGGCGAGGTCAGAGGATATCGGATGGAATTGCATCAGTTGCGATGCTTCGTGGCGGCGGCCGAGCAGCTGCATTTCGGCCATGCGGCGCAACAGCTCAAGATGCTGCCCTCCGCACTCGGGCGCCAGATCAGACTGCTCGAGGAAGATCTGGGCACGCGGCTGTTCGCGCGGACGACGCGGGTGGTGTCGCTCACGGAAGACGGCACGACGCTGCTGCGCGACGCACGCGCTATCCTCGCCAGGGTCGAGGCCGTCGAGAGCAATCTGCGTAACCGCTCGCGCGCAGGCACCGCGCGGCGGCTGCGGATCGGCGCCATCGACAGCGCCGCAGCCGGGCTGTTGCCGGCATTGCTGCGCGATTTCCGCGACAAGCATCCGGAGATCGCAGTGCAGCTCCTTGAGGACAAAACGGTCCGGCTGCTGCCGAAGATCCTGACCGGCTCGCTCGATCTCGCCTTCGTCCGCCCGCCCGACAATGCCGACAAGCGGCTCGAATTCCGCGATCTGCTGCAGGAAACGGCGATCGTGGCGTTCCCGCAGCGGCACGCGCTCGCCGGACGCAAGTCGGTCACGCTGACGGAGATCGCCGAGGAGGCGATGCTGGTGCCGGACCGCCGCTCGCGGCCGCACAGCCACGACCTCACCGTCAAATTGTTCGAACAGGCCGGCCTCACGCCCCGCATCGTGCAGGTCGCCGACGAGAAGCAGACCATCATTCATCTGGTGGCCACGAAGCTCGGCGTCGCGATCGTGCCGCGCTGGACGACACGGATGGCGGTGTCGGGCGTGCGCTTTGTGCCGCTCAGGCCGAAGCAGAGCGGTCCCGTCGGCCGGCTGCCGCTCGCGGCGGCCTGGCTG
>LNAP01009600.1_pt1 | contig 14541 bp, 15 predicted proteins | sample 602601 | NCBI WGS metagenome assembly LNAP01 (sample SAMN02440304, study PRJNA202911) | soil metagenome | biome: Subtropical and temperate rainforests or woodlands; isolation source: soil samples (1 kg each in a 20% v/v slurry with milli Q water) were... ...
AACCCGTCCGTACCATGCGTTTCGAATCCTCCCCATGCGACCGTCTCACTGTCCAGCGTGAACTCAAAAAAGGTTCGGCCAGGAAGATCAATATCGTCTGATGGAAGGTCAGCAGATTTCAGTGCATCGCGAAAGCGCTGCCATTGCCCTGCGGCTATTTCCGTTGCCTGGATCATCATCACCGTCTCCATCCTTTCATCTCCTTTGTGCCGCTTTGCATGGACTGTTACGGCTCAAGCCGAAGCCGAAGCCATCATATTCGCTTTACCGAATATCTGCCAAAGCGTATATTCGATTTTCCATATGCATCGAGTCCAGTCATGCCCCCTGCTATCAAAGTGCTTTTCGTGTGCGTTGCCAACTCAGCCCGCTCCCAGCTTGCAGAGGCTTTGCTGCGTCACACCGACCCGCGCTTCGAGGCCTTCAGCGGAGGATCCCAACCGTCTGAGGTTGATCCGCGCACGATTCAGGCGTTGGAGGCAGTTGGAGTCGATGCGACGGGCCTGCGAAGCAAGTCCATCAGCGAGTTTCAAGCTGATCGATTCGATTACGTAATCACTCTTTGCGATAAATCCGCCAGCGAGTGCCTACCAATGCCCAGTGCAGGTGAAGTCATTGCCTGGGACTTTCCTGACCCAGTAACGAGCGATGATCCCGGTGCATTTCGCCACACGCTCCACGACATCCACGAGCGCATCAAGCTCTTCGTTTTGGTCAAGACCAAACACCTGGAGGATCTATGACAGAACCCATGAACCCCACCACGTTATTCAAGTGCTTGGCGGATGACACCCGAGCCAAAATTTCCCTGCTTGTCGTGAGCGAAGGCGAGCTGTGTGTCTGCGAGCTGACGGCGGCACTCGACCTGAGCCAGCCGAAGATTTCTCGTCATTTGGCCCTGCTGCGTTCTGCTGGTTTGTTGATGGATCGTCGGCAAGGTCAGTGGGTGTACTACCGCCTGAACCCCGACTTGCCTGCGTGGGTAACTGCGGTTTTGAAAGAAGTCGTAGACGCCAATCAGCATTGGCTGGAAACCGAGGCTAAACGCCTGTGCGGTATGAACGACCGCCCTATCAATCAGGGCGTGTGCAGCTGATTCACGCCCCAACCGGATTACTGAAATGCTGATTGCCGTATTGATCTTTATCGCCACTATCGTGCTCGTCATCTGGCAACCCAAGGGGCTCGGGGTAGGTTGGAGCGCGACGTTGGGTGCCATCGTGGCGCTGCTGGCAGGCGTCGTTACCCTGGCTGACATACCAGAGGTTTGGCGCATTGTCTGGAATGCCACCGGGACGTTTATCGCAGTCATCATCATTAGCCTGCTGCTTGATGAAGCAGGCTTTTTCAAGTGGGCTGCGTTGCATGTAGCGCGGTGGGGTGCTGGAAGCACTCGTAAGTTGTTTGCGTTCATCGTCTTGCTGGGCGCAGCTGTGTCGGCACTGTTCGCCAATGACGGAGCAGCGTTAATCCTCACACCCATTGTGATCGCGATGTTGCTGGCGTTGCGTTTTTCTCCTGCTGCTACGTTGGCATTCGTCATGGCAGCCGGTTTTATCGCCGATACGGCGAGCTTACCGCTGGTGGTTTCCAACCTGGTCAACATCGTTTCTGCCGACTACTTCGATAATATGCTTCGATCATGGTGCCGGTAAACATCGTCAGCGTGGCAGCGACATTAGCCATGCTGCTGTGGTTTTTCCGCAAAGATTTACCAAAGACCTATGACCTCGACCAACTGGACAACCCGGACGAGGCAATTCACGACCGCGCCACTTTCGTAGCCGGCTGGTGGGTGCTGGCACTACTCCTGATCGGATTCTTTGTCATTGAGCCGCTGGGTGTGCCAATCAGCGCCATTGCTACGGTCTGCGCATTCGTCCTCTATGTCATCGCGGCTCGTGGTCATGCCATCAACACAAGCAAGGTGCTCAAGGAGGCTCCATGGCAAGTGGTGATTTTTTCCCTGGGTATGTATCTGGTCGTTTATGGCCTTAAGAACGCGGGCCTGACTGATCACATCGCCCAGATTCTGAACGTATTCGCCGGTTATGGCGTCTGGGGGGCATCCCTGGGTACTGGGATGCTAACGGCATTGCTGTCGTCGATCATGAACAACATGCCCACGGTTCTGGTGGGTGCCTTATCCATTCATGCCGCCGAAGTGGATGGCGTCGTTCAGCAAGCGATGGTGTACGCCAACATCATTGGCTGCGACCTAGGCCCGAAGATCACCCCAATTGGCAGTTTGGCCACGCTGTTGTGGCTACATGTGCTGGCCAAGAAGGACATCAAGATCAGTTGGGGTTACTACTTCAAGACTGGGATCGTGCTGACCTTGCCTATCCTCGTCGCCACCTTGTCTGCCCTGGCATTGCGCCTCAGTTTCTGAATCAAGGAATCTTCTGATGAAAGTCTTGTTCATGTGCACCCACAACAGCTGCCGCAGCATCCTGTCCGAGGCGCTGTTCAATCACCTGGCGCCTGAAGGCGTAGAAGCGGTCAGCTCGGGGAGCTTTCCCAGTGGCCGGGTGAATCAAAGGGCACTGCAGACGCTTGAGGCGGCGGGTATCTCTACGGCGGGCTTAAGCAGCAAGGCTTCGGATGCTTTTGAAGGCTCGCCTCCAGACATCGTGATCACTGTCTGTGACCGGGCTGCAGGTGAGGCATGCCCAATCTTCTTTGGGCCAGCTTTGAAGGCGCATTGGGGGCTGGCTGACCCGTCTGAGGCTAGCGGGTCGGAAGCCGAGATCACCGCTGCGTTTGAAGCCACACTCGTGAAAATTCACGAGCGCGTGAGCGCATTTCTTGCGCTTCCACTGAAGACCATAAGCGCTGAACAGTTGAAAGCTGAACTGAGTCGCATCGGTTCACTTTAGAGATCAACCGAGGCGGTGCCCAACCTGGCGTCGCCGTAGGAGTTTATATGCAAGACACATTGCCGAACGTCCACGCCGACCTGATCGACATTCCTTCGTTGGAGCAACTGGCACCTCGTACGCCTTCGCTTCATAAGCCTCGAATTCTGCTTTTGTACGGATCGACGCGAGAGCGCTCTTTCAGCCGGCTGGTGACTCAGGAAGCAGCGCGCTTGTTGGAAGAGTTTGGCGCCGAAACCAAGATCTTTGACCCGTCAGGTCTCCCGCTGCCGGATGACGCTCCCGATACACATCCCAAGGTCGCTGAGCTGCGCGAGCTGATGCAATGGTCTGAGGGGCAGGTGTGGTGCTCCCCTGAGCGTGTGCGGTATTCAAAGCCCAAATTGACTGGGTTCCGCTGGCGATGGGCGCTGTACGACCTACCCAAGGCAAAACCCTTGCTGTGATGCAGGTCTGTGGTGGTTCTCAATCCTTCAACGTGGTTAACCAACTACGGGTACTTGGCCGATGGATGCGGATGTTTACCATCCCTAACCAGTCTTCCGTGGCCAAGGCGTTCACCGAGTTCGATGAAGCAGGCCGTATGAAGCCGTCCTCGTACTACGACCGACTGGTGGACGTGATGGAGGAGTTGATGAAATTCACCCTGCTGTTGCGGGATCGCCAGGATTATCTGGTTGATCGGTACTCCGAGCGTAAAGAGTCCGCCGAAGACCTGTCCAAGCGCGTCAACCAGCGCTCCATCTAACGTCAGCACGAGGAAGCGATATGAGCCAGATCACGATCTACCACAACCCCGAATGCGGCACCTCTCGCAACACCTTGGAATTGATCCGCAATAGCGGGGAAGAACCGACAGTTACGGGCACTCACGCATCAGGCAATTTCTGGTAGGCAGCACGACCACGACGATGCTGCGAACATCCACTTTTCCCGTATTGCTGCTTCGCTGAGCCAGTGCCACTGGCCACAGTATTTCCAGAACTGCGGAAATGCCGTGGCCACCCTGGGCGATGACTAACTGATCTTGCCGTAACGAGAGCACATGCAACTCATAACTGAAATTGTTCACCCCGAGCTCACATCAAAGCAGGGCAGAGTATTCCGTCGACATGCAGCACGCGGCATCGTGATGCGGCATGAGCAGATCCTGTTGCTGTTTACCGAGCGCTATAACGACTTCAGCTTTCCTGGCGGCGGCCTTGACGGTGACGAGGACATTGTCACAGGCTTGAAGCGTGAGCTTGAGGAAGAGACTGGCGCCCGTGAAATACAGGTGCTCCAGCACTACGGTTACATTGAGGAGTACCGGCCCTACTGGAAGCCACAGTACGATCTGATGCACATGACCTCGCATTTTTATCAATGCGAAGTAGCGCCCCAGCTAGAGCCCGTGAGAATGGAAAGCCACGAAATCGCGAATGGTATGCGGCCTGTCTGGATCAACCTGCATGAGGCCATAACGCATAATGAAGCCGTGATGCAGCGTCAGGAGTCATCGATGGGGCAGTCAATTCAGCGCGAAACGTTCATGCTGAAAAAAGTTGTGTCCGAGTTGATGCCGCCAATCAGCCTTTGATGGGCTATCTCAGCAGCTTGTGGCGTAAAGCACGATGACCTCACTTCGCGAGACGATGTTCCAGCCACAGGATTTCTGTCAGGGAGAAACTCCGTGGCCGGCTCGCTTACGCTTATTTAGAGACCGTGGCGGCGACAATGGCGGGCCCAGCGCTGCGTCGCAAAATCAGGACTCCACCGATTGCAGCTAAGGTCGAACCGATCAACACACCGACTTTTACTTCGTCGATCAGGTGAGCTGATCCAGCAAACGCCAGGTTTCCGATGAACAGGCTCATGGTGAAGCCGATGCCACACAAGAGCGCAACGCCGTAAAGCTGTGCCCAATTGCTGCCTTCCGGCAGTTTGGCCAAGCCCATACGAATGGCCAGAGCAGCTAATAGGAAAATGCCAACTTGCTTGCCCACCAACAGACCGAGCGCTACACCCAGCGGAACCGGATCGACTAGGTTTTCCATCGAAATACCGGCCAATGAAACACCCGCATTGGCGAAGCCAAAAATCGGCACCACAGCGAACGCTACCCACATATGCAGCTTTTCTTCTAGGAACAGCAGTGGAGACCGGGCTTCTTCTTCAGGCTTACCCATTGGAACACACAGCGCTACAGCGACACCTGCAAGGGTGGCGTGCACTCCCGATTGCAGCACGAAGAACCACAGCACACCACCTACCAGCAGATACGGGAACAATCGTCTGACGCCCAATCGATTCATTGCGATCAGAATGGCCAGGGTTGCGAGCGATGCCAGCAACATCGGCATGGAAAGACCAGAGGTGTAGAAAAAGGCAATGATGACTACAGCACCCAGGTCGTCAATGATCGCCAAGGCGGCGAGGAAGACCTTCAGCGACGTAGGGACTCGCTTCCCCAGCAACGACAAGACGCCCAAGGCGAATGCGATGTCGGTAGCGGCTGGGATAGCCCACCCCTTCAAAGTCTCAGAATTACCCCAGTTGATTGCGATGTAGATCAGCGCAGGCACAACCATGCCACCTAAAGCACCAAACCCCGGCAGGGCGCGCTGGCCCCAAGTGGAAAGCCCACCTGCCAGAACCTCTCTTTTGATCTCTAGGCCGACCATCAGGAAGAAGATGGCCATGAGGCCATCATTGACCCAATGCTCCACAGACATGCCCAACCAGACACTGTGCAAGGCGGCAAAATAACCTTGCGAGAGAGGCGAGTTCGCCGCGAGTGCTGCGCCCATCAGTACAAGACCGCCAGCGGATTCCGACGATAGGAAGCGAGCCAGAATCGCGGCTGCTCTAGGGGTTTCTGCGGGAGCTCTACTATGAGTCATCAGTGTCCTTGCGCTTTGATCCAAAGCGATTATTTTAACATCCGAGGTTTACCAGCACGGCAGGGCACATAGCCTGTAACGATTTACACCGAGCCTTAATCAGCCGTCAGTGTGTTCCCCGGCACGGGCTCGCTCATGAAACGCAGGAGCGCGCTCCAAGCACATAGCCTCACTAGGCGAGCGAGCATCGATCCTTCTTTACAGGTGTGTGGCTCCTCGGATATTTGATGATTGAAGCAACTGAGGCCCAGCATAAATGCACGCACCTCAGCGCGATCCTACGACAGTGGCATTTGAATCTGGAGTAAGCCTATTTGGGGATATACGCCGCTACCGACTTGCGAATCTCTTCCCGCGCCTCATCCGCGCTCCCCCAACGCCCCATCTTCACCCACTTACCCGGCTCCAATGCTTTGTAGTTTTCGAAGAAGTGCTGGATCTGTGCGAGGAGTAACGCAGGTAGGTCTGAGCACTCATTCACGTCGGTGTACAATGAGCTAAGTTTCTCGTGAGGCACTGCGATCACCTTGGCATCCGCTCCGGCTTCGTCAGTCATGTACATCACACCAACCGGGCGACTACGGATGACAACACCAGGTGAGACGGGATAAGGGCAAACCACCAGGACGTCCAGCGGATCACCATCGTCGCTCAGCGTGTTCGGGATAAATCCGTAGTTGGCTGGATAGAACATCGGTGTGCTGAGGAAGCGGTCGACAAAGATCTGCCCACTTGGCTTGTCCACCTCGTACTTGATCGGCGAGTGGTTTGCAGGAATCTCTATAACGGTGAAGAAGTCATCGGGGATGGCGTTGCCAGCTGGGATGTCCGCGTAGCTCATGTTCATAGCTCCGAAGTTGTGGAGGGTGTTGAGCTGGAGGGCATTTTTCCAAGGGTGCCCATCTCGACTGGCGTCTTCGTGAAAAACACCGATATTTCCTCAGAGTCCAATCGTTTGAACAATCGTTCTGCCTCATCTTCCGTGATGGCCAAGCGAATCTCCGTGGGTTGATCCGCCAGCTCAAAAAAGTGCGATGAATGCAGTTTTCCTGTGTGCCCAAACCCTTCGATTCCGGTGCAGAGCGTGGCGCCTCGCAACCCCATTTCTTTAGCCACGTCGACGATCCATTCGCCTAGCATCTTTCCCTGATAACGACGGTTTTGTTGGGTGAAGAAAACGACCATATAGCCTTTCATTTCTATCTCCTCAGCGAGTACCAATCATTTGGTAGGACAGAAGATCGCTAACGAGCCTGCAACGTGCAACGAAATTGAGCCAAGCGCCCAGACCAGTCTGCCTTCCTGAATCAAGGCAACCGTTTCGGCTGAAAATGTAGAGAAGGTGGTAAGCCCACCACAGAAACCCGTGATGATCAGGAGACGCCACTCTGGACTGAGGGTAGGAGAAGCGGCCAAGAAGGCGATGGCCAGGCCGATGATGTAGCCCCCAACCATGTTCGCGACCACAGTACCTGGGGGAATCGTAGGAAACAGAGCATTCAGTTTCATGCCCAATATCCAGCGCAACCAGGCTCCAAGTGAAGCGCCAACGGCGATGACCATTAAAGACTTCAGCATGGCGAGCCCACCTCATCAGACCTGAGTGGACTAACTGGTAAGCGGCTCGCGCCGAAAGAAAAAGGAAACTCGGAGGATAAGATCATAGCCTGTCCTAAAATGGAGGACAGGGAGACGCACCTACGCACCCTGTCCAGGGTTCACGTAGGCATCATCAGCACGAAGGCGGTTAAAGGAGGAATGCCATCTCCTGATCTGATCCTATAGCATCAGCGCCAATGGTATCAATAGGCATCAAGAGCAGCTGCATGCAAGCGATCTGAAGGCCCTTTTGGCTAGGCAAGATGTTTGATTGTTGGCGCTGATTGAAAACTGACCCATCCTGCCGATTGAAAATTGACCCAGGGAGGATTGCTGATTTTTGTCCCAGCAATTGTGGATAGGAAGGTGAGTTGGCCGGACGGTTACAAATGATCGACATGGCCAATGTATCTGCTACTGGACGCGGTTGTAGGCGATCAAAATTCGCATTTGGTGAATCGAAACTCATAAATGTTAGCGTTTTCGCCTGTTTTAAAGCATTTTTTATAGGTTTTCGAGGATTTTTGAGTGAAAACTCAGATTGACAAATAGGCAATTTATTTACCGTTCGTCGGCAATGTCCATTTTATTTTCACCCCCCCCTCTTGAAAATTTTTAAGCGAGACGGAGTTCTTATATTTGAGAGCAAGATAAAAGCGGCAGTGGCCCAGGCACCGCTTTTCTCACAGGATCCCACTGGCTTTTACGTCTGATATTTACGGCTTCTAGATCACACGGTTTGAGGGTCTGGTGTGAAGCTGAGGTTGGAGTGGGTGGGCCGGGGGCCAAGGAGAAATCGCTTTCCTTTGCAGCCGCAGGCTGCTGCTTACGCTTTGACGTCAAACCAATAGGGCTTTTTTGCTGGGATCAGTCCGTCTGAAATTACACCCGTGTCAGACAACAGGCGTCTGCAAGCGTGTGTCGCCGTGACTTTCCGAGCGCAAGGCGAGTAACCTGACTTACCCTCCGACAATCGACCTGTAAACCATATTTTTACACTGTAAACCCTTGCCATTTACACGTAAAAAAATTGGTTTACAGGTTTCAGAGATGGCCTGGCTAGTACTGGCCTCCAGGACGCTCAGGTAGGCTGGCCTAGGAGGCAGCGAGAAGCTCGCATCTTTCACATCCCGGAGTTCTCAATTAGCGATTAGAAATGGCTGATCAGCTCTTACAAGATTCCTCACGCGCCGAAGCCATGCTCCAGTCGCCCAATGAGCGACAACGCTTCTTCGAGGGGAACATCTATCGGACGTTGTAGGCCCAGTGCTGGCATTGGTTTCGAAAGCCACTCAATAGCGGTCGATTTAGCGCCGAACAACCTAATCGCCGCATCCAGCAGTTGATGATCTAAGGCCTCCTTCGCCTCCATGGGGTTCATGGCATCCTTGATCGCAATTGCAAGCGTTTCCATTGCTTCGCTTAGGCGAGCGTCTTCTCGAAAGTCCCCGCAGTTTGGCCGGTGCTCACTGCAGTGGCGCAAAAGCGCTTCTGCGTCGTTGGTGTTTAAATCAAGTTCGATCAGCATTCAGATTCCTTACAGAGGTAGTGCAGCCTTACGGGAATGTTGGATGAAGGTGGCCGCGAGTTTCTACGTGGGTTTCTGCAGTCGAAGCAAGGCCTGCACCGGTTGCAGATACGGTGACCAGGGCCCGTGGATCCCACTCGGTCGAACGCCAGAGCCTGCTAGCCGCAAAGCTGGCATGGCATTATGATGGCTAGCTTTGCCGCCACCATTTGTTCTTGGGCGTTATACACGCGCCTTCAGGCCTACGTTGCTCTGAGATGTGTGCTCTACCAGGCCCGTCCGACCTCTCACGAAATCAAGTTTTGAGCTCGACTGCTGGTGCTCCGCTGCCCTACGTCCGGCGTGAAGAAAGCTGCGCCAGTCATACTCATCTACCTGCACGGCGTATGGCGCGAGCTACTGGCGACCTTTTCAAAAATGGGCTTCGCCACGTCCTTCAGTCATGCTATATGGTGCCATCCTGCCGGCAGGGTCGGCCTGGATAAGGCGGTAGCAAGGCCCATTACACAAGGATAGTTTTGGTCATGACCTACATTAACCTGCCCAGTAATCAGCAAGCTGCAATCAGCGACGTCGACGAGACGGTGCTTCGGGCAGCAGTGCGCAAGTGCCTGGATGAAGAGCGCATGGGGCCGATTCATGGCCTTGGGCTTAGTGATTGTGGCCCTTACGTGGGTGCCAAGCTTAATGCGTTTCAACAAGCGATCGCCGAGTACAGCAAGGCCAGGGCCCATGCCAAGCGCGAACGCACTCGGCAAGATGCGCTGTATGCCGGCAATGACCTCATTCACGCTTTGCAGCAGATGAAAGGGCGGCTCGAAACTGAGCGTAAAGAGGGTGAGTTGTTCTTTATTGATGATCAGATTAGGCCGCCTTTCCATCTCAGTAAGCGACTATCGGTGCAAGTGTCGTTTCGCTGGCGAGAGTCGCCGTCTGCGGACTGGAAGCACGGGCATCTGACATTCGTCTACGACTTCTCTCCTCAGCCCAGCTACACCTTGCCAGTGCCCAAGCGCAAACCCAGCGCCGCTCAGGTAGAGAGCGAACTTGAAGACAGTCGGTACCGAGAATGGGAGCGTTTGAAGGCCCAGGCGCTCTTTTCTATGAGAGAGTTCTTCCGCGATGGCGGCGATGGGGATGCTGTACCAGAAGTGTTCGCGGTGAGGCCTAGTCCCTACGGCGGTGGCTTGAATAACTTCAGCTGCAATTTCTGGCAGTCCGAAAGGCCGGCCCCATAAATTTGGCAAGCCATCAGATTCGAGCCGGTGGCTGATACAAACGATCGCCCGCCCGCCATGTCTGCGTGGGCGCCCCGCAGCGTCGTGAACCAAAGACCAACACGATGACGTCGAGCCTTTATTGACCCAGGGCCAAGTGTCGGTGGTGGCCGGGCGATGCCATTGGTCATTTCAGGAGTGGATGATGGAAAAGGAACAATCGGCTAGCAAGATCGCTGGCCCTAAGCCGCAAGACTTCCTGCGAGCGAGGCGTCCGGAACAGTTCTCAGATTCTGTGAAGTTACAAGAGTCGACCATCGACCGCTCCATGCTGGAGTACCATTTTGAGACTCTGAATAATCGAAGCCAAGAGCTTGAGTTCGAGATCTTCGTACGGAAACTGTGCGAACGGGAAATTTGTCCGAACCTGGTTGCTCAGACTGGCCCGACTGCGGGTGGAGACGGAAAAACCGATACCGAGACCTACCCTGTTTCCAGCCAGATCGCCTTTTTCTGGGGGCTAAACGAGACCCCGGAGTCCGAGCGATGGGCATTCGGTGTCAGCACCCAGAAAGATTGGAGGGCAAAATGCAGGAAGGACGTCGAGAGCGTCATGTCGACAGGGCGTGGCTACGTCCAGATCTTCTGTGTCACCAGCCGTTTCATCAAGAACAGCTCCAGAGCGGAGCTGCAAGACGAGCTTTCCAAAAAGTATGACGTCAAGGTCACTATCCTTGATCGAACCTGGCTGCTTGATAAAACGCTACAACCCAAGAATCAGCATCTTGCCATCGATTACTTAGGTCTCACAGGCAATATTGAGAGCAAGATTCAGATTGGCCCGTTCGATGCTGACAAGCAAATCCAGCTAACTGCGATCGAGCGCCAGATCGAGCAGATCGAAGACCCTGGTCATTTGACGCTCTCTCAGGTCGATCTCTACACCAAGCGCGCCATCATCTACAAAGAGCTGGAACGGGATGCGGTTGCCGTCGAGCATCAGTTCAATATCGCTGTGCGGACGGCGAAAAAGTTTGGTACCCAGAGGCAGCATTTCGATGCCCTTTACCAACTGACCTGGGCCGCGTACTGGTGGCTGGAAAATGCGGAACTCTTTGAGGAAACGTTTGAGAAAGCACTCGGCGTGGCTCAAGAGACCGAAAACGTGGAGGTGTGGGAGAAAGTCGTAACGTTGTTCAATTTGATGGTCACTAGTCATCGAGACGGTAAGTGCACGCTCGATGTGGACTCCCTAGAAACCACTATTAGAGAGAGATTGAACTCGATAGCCGCTAACGCGGATATGGTCAGCGGGGCATTGCAAGCCAAGACCTCTTTGGCGCTTCTAGATCTGCTGATTGCGGAAAATGAGGAGCAAGCCAACAACACCTTCCGGTCTTTGAGCGAAATCGCTGATAGTGCTCATAAGCTGATTGGCTACCCTATGGCTCGTTTCGTCAATTTGCTCGAAGCACTCGATGTGGCCTTCGGAGATCTCAAGGCCTACGAAGATCTCATGGATAAGCTCATTGATGATGCCGGTGCGCGGGAAAACAGCCGGATTAAGGCAGATAAGTACCTGAGGCGAGGAGCGCTGAGTAGCGATAAAAAGGACTACTACAGGGCGATCAAGTGCTTCGGATTATCCCTGTATGGGCTGTATAGCAGTGAAAGCAAGGCAGAAGTCTTCGCTGCCCTGTATATGTTGTCGCATGCATACGACAAGCAGGGCCTGCTTTGGGCTGCGCGAGGAGCAGCGTTGATGGCAGCCTACGTGGTAACCACTGACGCACTGAAGGAACAGCGAAGCAGTGCTAAGCAAGCTGCTATTTACCAACGACTCATGTGGATTGAAGGTCAGCTAGGTCGCGTGGGCCAGTCTTTGACCTGGTATCACTTAGCTCAACTGATCTCTCAAACGCTGGATGAAAGTCCGTGGACAGAAAATCAGAAAATGAATTATGAGGTTCTGATTGGTAAGCTATTTCTCAACGCCAATTTTACAGACGTTGAAAGAATCGCCTGGCTGCCGGACAAATTGAATCAACTGGATCTAGGGCTCAGTGCAGATGCGCTATTAGTTTGCTTAGGTCATGAAGATAAAGCGGGGCCTGAGGATGAGCCAATTGATCTTAACTTTATGAACATGTGGCGCAGTATTGATATGGGAGCCCCGGTGGCCCCACTCGACCTGTATCTGGATCGCTGGACGACCATAAGCTCATATATCCTCGGTTGTAAGGTGTCTGTGTCTTTTCCGGTGAAATCTCCATGCATTGAGTTAGCGCAGCAATTGCTGGCTGTACTGGAGAGCTTCTGCGCACCGATGATGGCAGACCATGCAGCGGCTACAGTGCCCGCCGTGAATATTGATGTCCTGCTGGAAGATGAGGACGACTTCATACTGCGGCACAGCTTCGACACCGCTGCGCAGGTAACCTCTGCAGAAATCCTCTGCTCGCCTTTCAGCATCGCCAATTTGACCGATGAACAACGAGGCACGATCCGGCAATTTTACAGTGAATTCTGCCTTCACTTTGTGTCCACCATCTGTCCTCAAATTGGCTGGTCGAAATTCGAAGAGATGCTTCGAGACGACAAAGCCCTGGAACGAGCAGTCGTCTTCAACTGCAATATTGGATTGGACAGCTATTTCATGGGGCGTGATGCCGTCCCTGGCATCGGGTCTCATCAGGAAGCTACCCTTGAATTGCACAAGCCAACACGGCGTGTGACTTGGTTTGAGCACCACAATATAGAGCCCATGGATTGGCGGCCTAAGTCTGATGTGCCTGAAGAGCGTCCAAAACATCCGTTTCAGTTTTCAACAATGAAGCATCGAGAGCTAAAAGTTGTTTCTCTCATCCAAGAGAGCCTGTGGAATCAAGCCGGCTGGAAGGGGCTGGGCTTTCAAACATGCGAAGGCGAAATTCCAGTGTTGATGTTCGGCTTCGAGAATGCCGCTGTTGGGCATAAGATATTCGAAAATATCGCGAAAACCATCGGGGATAAAGATCCCAATAATGCACTGCGCATCGCATTGATACGAGGCATTAGCAGGCAGAACCCAGCGCATTATCGCGTGGCCGTCACAAGTAATCTTGATCGTTCTGATGATGGGTCTTCGAGGATCCAAACGGCACTCTCTAGGCTTCATACTATGACCCCGAACTCTTCTGAGAATATTGAAAGATTTTTGAAAGATTACGAAGTGCACAAGAAGTGTCATATTGCTACGGTGAACACGAAAGGGAAGCTTGTTAGCCATCTAATAACTTCTGGCGTAATTGTCATTCATGCCTGGGAGATCGATGAAAACGACCAGGAGATTTCGGCAATTCAGCCTGAGGACGATATCTTTGTGCCGGCAGGCGTGGAAAACGCTCCAATCAGCCGTGCGCTGGCGAAGATTCGTTCATTTGAGACCCGGTAAAGGTTGGTCACACTTTGAGTGTGGGGCGGGGTGTCTTCTAGGGCGACGACGTATTTGGCTGCCCCTCCAATCTCTAATTGGGGCCTAGCCAAGCGTGAAACCAGCGCAGGTAAGACTAGGGGCGTTCAGCAGGAAGGGCTGCCCCGCTACCGAGATATCCTACGTCGATGGGTGCGGCAGCGACCTAGTCGAGCCACGTCTACCCGGCCAACCTAGCGCTGCAGAGACCTGGGCGACTACCATGCATTTTTGGAAGCTGCCAGGCCAAAAACCCTCACTAGGGATAGACACCCAACTCACACGTTGTGTACTATGAGGGTGTAGGCGCTTGGGCTTAATCGTCAGCAGGTTAAGAGCACCACTGAAGATCCAAGGGCAATGAAGTACGTGAAAAGGCCACCCCTAAAGGGTGGCCTTTTCCTTTCTCAGCTATCAAGAAAAGCCAAGGCTACCGCTGCGTCAGCGCTGACGCGTGAAGCTCCACTCTTTTGGCTTCAAACCACCGCCTGCAGTGCATTTCTCCCTGCCGCCCCATTCTCGGTTCAAGCACCCAGATTCGATCCTGGCGGTTGTTCTGTGTGCGGTTGTTCTGGGGGGGGCGGTGAGTAAGCAGGACGGCCACACGCCTGTGAGGCCTCAGTGAGTGGGATAGAAATTTCCAATCACTTTTTGCTGGTGCGAGATCTGGATTGGTTTGCCACCCTTGAGTACCAGTTTCATGCCCCAGGATTTGGTCATGCTGCTGAGCTTGACGTCCGAGTGGGTGTACCCGCGCTTGAAGCCGTCCAAGGCCTCCTGGGTCATCAGGTACAAGGTCTTTTGATGAAATTCTGACTGAACATGGTCACTGGCTCTGTCGCTCGAAAGCCAATGGAGCGTCTGGGTGATTCGGCGATAGAGCATGTTCGTAAGCGTCCGGCCATGTCACCTTCAAAACTCCAGCATTAAGGGCGATGGTGTCCGCGTATTTTTAAGCGGACGCGATCACCCTTAATCGCCAGGA
>LNAP01003697.1_pt1 | contig 14534 bp, 9 predicted proteins | sample 602601 | NCBI WGS metagenome assembly LNAP01 (sample SAMN02440304, study PRJNA202911) | soil metagenome | biome: Subtropical and temperate rainforests or woodlands; isolation source: soil samples (1 kg each in a 20% v/v slurry with milli Q water) were... ...
GCAGGCGGATGCGGCCTTCCGCGATTGGCCGGAGCCCCGCCACCGCGCTCGCCAGCGTGCTCTTGCCGGAGCCGGATTCGCCGAGCAGGCCGAGCGTGCGCCCGCGCGACAGGCTGAACGAGGCGCCCTGCACCGCCCGGAACGGCCGGCAGAGCAGCCCGTGCCCGGCATAATCCACTGCGACTTCCATCACCTCGACCAGCGAGTGCCCCGCATGCGCGGCGTCCGCATTCTCGCTGACCAGTGTGCGGCGGGCGGCGACAAGGCGCGCGGTGTAGGGGTGTTGCGGCGCGTTGAGGATCGTTCGCGTCGGGCCGGTCTCGACGATCTGGCCGGCGCGCATCACCGCGAGGTCATGCGCCAGCGCGCCGGCCACGGCGAGATCATGGGTGATGATCAGCATCGCCATCTGCCGCCGGGCCTGCAGCCGCGCGAGCAACGCGACGATCTCCGCCTGCACGCTGGCATCCAGCGCGCTGGTCGGCTCGTCGGCGATCAATATGTCCGGCTCGCCGGCCAGCGCCATCGCCAGCATGGCACGCTGCTGCTGGCCGCCGGAGAGTTCGTGCGGGTAGCGGCGCGCGCAGGTCGCGGGGTCCGGGAGGTCGACCTCGCGCAGCAATTCGACGATGCGGGCCGCTCGCGCCGGGCGGGCCAGCGCGCCCTTTGCCAGTATCTCGTCGATCTGGCTGCCGACCCGCATGAACGGGTTGAGGCAGGCCATCGGGTCCTGGAATACCATGGCGATCTTCGCCCCGCGCAGTGCCCGCATGGCGACGGCGTCGTGGGTCGGCAGCACCACGCCGTCGATCTGAATGCTCGAGGTCGCCGCGATGGCGAGCCCGTCCGGCAGCAGATGGGTGATCGCCAGCGCGGTGAGCGACTTGCCGGAGCCGGATTCGCCGATGATGCCGAGCGTGCGGCCCTTGGCGAGGGTGAGCGACACACCGTCGACCAGACGGCGCTGGCCCTTGGAGATCACCAGATTGCGGATGGCGAGCACCGGCATGTTCATCGCGACAACCTCGGGTCGATCAAACGGTGCAGCAGATCGGTCAGCGCGTTGACCACCACCAGACCGATCGCCGTCACCAGAATGGCAGCCTGAATAACCGGGTAGTCGCGGCCCTGAATGGCGTTGAGCATCAGGCTGCCGAGGCCGGGCAGGCCGAACAGCACTTCCATGGTCAGCGTTCCCGCGATCAGTCCGGCGAGCACGAGGCCGGACAATGCCAGCGCCACCGGAATGGCGGTCGGCAGCAGATGGCGCACCGTGATGCGCCAGGGCGACAGCCCCTTGGCGTGGGCGGTGCGCACATGGGCGGAAGTCGCGGCCTCGCGCAGTTCCTCATGCAGCGGCTTCACGATCTGCCCGGCGCCGTCGATGCCGATGATGAGGATCGGCAGCAGCATGCCGCCCACCACGGGGAGCCAGTGTAGCCATACCGAGAAGATGAGGATGCCGACCACGCCGATGCAGAAGGTCGGCAGGGCGATGGACCAGATATTGACGATCTCGACCAGCGACCGCAGCACCGTGCTGCCGGTCATCACCGCCCCGACCGCGATGCCGATCGCCAGCACCAGCGCGAGCGCGAAGCTCAGGCCGGCGAACAGCAGCGTGACGGGCAGCGCGGTGCGCACCATGTCGCCGACCGGGCGGCCAAAGCGGATCGACTCACCGAAATCGCCATGAATCGCGCGCCATGACCATTGGCCGAACTGCACGATCAATGGCTGGTCGAGCCCCAGCTCCTGCCGCATCGCCTGCTGTTGCGTGGCGTTGAGGTCGCCCTCGATGGCCTTCAGATCCACCACGTCGCCGGGCACCACCCGCGCCAGCAGGAACACGATCACCACGATGCCGAGCGCCTGCACCAGCATGCGGCCGATATCGAAGCCGGCGGCGGCTAGCAATTTCATGATCCGGCCTCGTCGCGCAGCGGGTCGAGTTTGCGGCGCACCGTGTCGCCGAAGAAGGACAGCGACAGTGTCAGCAGCACGATGGCGAGCACCGGGGCAAGGATGGCGTGCGGCGCCAGCTCGATATAGCGGCTGGCTTCCGCCACCATGCGGCCCCAGGTCGGTGCATCCGGCGAGGAGCCAAGGCCGAGAAAGCTCAGCACCGATTCCGTCACGATGCAGCGTGGCAGCAGGATCGCCGCCTGCGTCACCAGCCCGCCGATGAGGTTCGGCGCCAGATGCACCCGCAGCACATGCAGCGGATCGCCGCCGAATAGCCGGGCGGCGGCGACGTAATCCTTGGCCGCCTCGCGGTGATAGATGGCGCGGGCGACATAAGCGAAGAACGGCGCGAACGAGATGCCGAGCGCGATCGTCACCGGCCCGACGCCCTCGCCCAGCGCCACGATCAGCAGCAGCGCCAGCAGCACGCCGGGCATCGCCCGCACCAGATCGATGGCGCCGAACAGGATCGCTTCGCTCACCCGGCCCAGCGACAGCGCAATGAGCCCAAAGCCGGCGCCGAACACGAAGGCCGCGAACGCGCCCCCAAACCCGACCAGCAGCGTGGTCCGGGCGCCCATCACCAGCCGCGAGAACACGTCGCGGCCGATATGGTCGGTGCCCAGCCAGTGCTCCGGCCCCGGCGGCTGGTTCAGCGCCAGCAGGTCCTGATCCAGCGGATCGAACGGTGCGATCATGGGGGCGGCCAGCGCGACCGCCACGATCACCAGGAGAATGGCTGCGGGGAGGAAGGCACGGACCGTGGACCGGGTCCGCGCCTTGCCGTCCGTGCGCGCCGACATGACCAGCGTCATGGCTCAGTCCGCGAGCCAGGTCTGCGCCACGCCGCCGCTCGCCCAGTTCGGCGACCAGGTGAAGCCGGGCTCGTAGCCCTGCACCACCTTGCGCATCGCGATCTGGTTGGCGGAAAGGCCGAGCACGACGAAGTAGTATTTCTCCATCACCCGCTGCCACGCCGCGAGGTAGAGCTGCTTGCGCTTGTCGAGCGTCGGCTCGGCGACGGCGGCCTTGATCAGCTTGTCGAGATCGGAGTCCTGGATGCCGCCCCACAGCACCGGGTTGGGGCCGTCGCTCATCAGCCGGACATAGCGCAGGAAGATGTCGGCGCGCGGCCCGGAGGACATGCAGTTCATGTCCCAGTCGTACTGGCCGAGTCGCTTCTGCGCGCCGATGTCGTCGAGCGCGACATGGTTCACCTTGAAGCCGAGCTTGCGGACCATCTGCACGATGACCTGCGGATAGGTTTCCTGCCAGGAGACAAACTCGATGGTCTCCTTGGCGGGATCGACGCCGGCTTCCTTAAGAAGCGCCTGCGCCTTGTCGAGATTGGCCTTCGCGTGAGCATCGGCCTCATGGGTGGCCTGGTCGAAATAGAGGTTGCCGGGCAGCACCATCTGGTTGGTGACGACACCGCCGCCGGCGGCCGCGAACTTCATGAACGCAGTCTTGTCGATGGCGTAGGACAGCGCCTGGCGCACGCGCGGATCGTCGAACGGCTTGCGCGGCTTGCGGTTGTTGAAGCCGACAAAGAACCATGCCGCGTCCTTCAGCGGACTGACCTTGAAGTTCGGGTCGGTGGCGAGCTGCTTGGCGACGTCGGCCTTCACATAGGCAATGTCGAGATCGCCGGCCCGCAGCGCCAGCGCCTTGTCGACGTCATCGCGCAGATCGGCCTCGACGGCGGTGAGGTAGGGCATCCCCTTACGCCAATAGGTGGTGTGCGCCGGGGCGGTGAGCTTCACCTTGGGCTGCCATTCGCCGAACTTGAATGGCCCGGTGCCGAGTGGGGTCTTGATGGTCTCGTTCCAGCCCTCGGACTTCGGTGAGATGATCCACAGCTCCGACATCAGATTGGCGAGCGGGGCATAGGGCTCGTGCATCGACAGCACGACGGTGCGGGCATCCGGCGCGCTCACCGTGTCGACCAGCTTGACCGCTGAGGCGAGCCAGCCGCCGGTGACCTTGTTCTTCACGCGCTCGATATTGGCGACCACGTCGTCGGCAACCATGACGTCGCCATTGTGGAAGGAGACGCCCTGGCGCAGGTGGAAGGTGTAGGTCTTGCCGTCCGGCGAGATGTCGAAGGATTCCGCCAGGAACGGCTCGACCGAGCCATCCGCCGCGATCGAGGTCAGCGCCTCGGCATAGATCTGCTGGACCGCGATCGAGCCGGTGTGGCGGTGCGGGTCGGCGGTGTCGAGGCCGAGCGTGGCGTAGCGCAGCACGCCGCCACGGCTGGGCTCGGCGGCGAAGCTGACGCGCGGCAGAAGGCCGGAAAAACCGACGGCGGCGGTGCTGGCCATGAACATGCGACGGCTGAGACGGGGGCCTGCGATCGTCATGAACGATCCTCCAGAACATGGGTGCGGGAAGGTGGGGATGAGGCCGGCGCCGATGACGCGGGCGGGAAAGACTGCAGCGCCCGGCCGTCCATGCCCTCGGCCGGCAAAGCCAGATGCCGGAGCACGGTCGGGGCGATGTCGACCACGGCGACCGGCGCGCAATGCAGCGCGCCCGCCGCAAAGCCGGGGCCGTCGATCATCAGGACCGGGGCCTGCTCGAAGGCATTGAGGCCGCCATGCTGGCCGAAGCCGATGCGGTCGGCCTTGCCGCCCTGTGGCTTCACCGCGAGGCACGAACCCGGCACGCCGAACTCGTTGGGAGCGTCGCTGCCCTTCATCGAGACCGCAAAGGCGAGGCCGTTCTGCGCCGCCTGGCCGACGCTGGCGAGTTGCTCGACGCCCACCGCCAGCCCCGTCCAGGGGCGGGAGGCGAGGAAATCGCCGAGGCTGCCGAGCCGGGCGGCGTGATCCGGGTGCAGATAGATCAGCGCCGAGGTGCCATTGGCGGCGATCACCAGATCGTCGGAATGCAGCGAGGCCTTGAGGCCGGCGGCGACCAGTTCCTGCTCGATATCGATGATGCCGGTCACGGTCTCATGGCCGTGGTCGGAGCCGGCGATCAGCAGCACGTCCTGTCCGGCCTCGCGTAGCCGGTCGACGGCGGCGATGACGAGGCCGAGATTATGGTCGGCCTCGCGCAGCACGGTGAGGTTCTCGGGTGAGCCGAGCGGGCGCTCGTGCTGGATATGATCGGGCTCGCCCATCCACAGCACCGCGAGCGTCGGGCCATCCTCCGCCAGCGCCTCGGCGATGAAGCGCTCGGTCATCGCCCGGTCGCCGGCGGCATCCAGCGTGACGTTCATGTGCTGGTCAGCCGGCAGCGGAATGCGCCCCGGGCCGAACGAGCCGGCGCGGTGATAGACATGGCCGCGCCCATCGGGATCATGGGCATAGGCGGCACCGGGCGAGACATTGTTGTAGATCGCCGCGCCGCCATGCTCGGCAACCCGCTCGGCCAGCGTCGGCATGGCGAGCGAGCGGCCGGTGACACGGCGCTTCCATTGCAGGAATTCCGGATGGCCTGCGTCGTGGCGCACCAGCCGGCCCTGCTCCATCAGCACCATGGTGTTGCCCTGCAACTCATGGCGTGCGGGATAGCAGCCGGTCGCCAGGGTCGACGACACCACGCGGGTGGCGGAGGGGAACGCCGAGCGGTAACCGGGAAAGCGTTGGGCGCGCTCGGCGAAGGTGGCAAAGTGCGGGGTGCGGCGCGCGTCGACAAAGTCGCGGCGGAGCCCATCCAGCATGACGATGACGGCGCGGCGCATGGCTCACTCCACCCGGTTCAGGGCGAAGTCGAAGATGTCGAAATTCCGCAGGCTCGCGCCGGTCGCCTCGCCTTCGCGCAACGGGTGCGACAGGATGAACGGCACCGCCTGCTCCGACAGGCTGCCGTGCGAGCGCAGCCGCTCGCCGGCAAGCTGGCTGAGATCGTGATCGCCACGGCGGGCGCCGAGCGCGACGCCGGACGCCCCGATCACCACGAAATCCGCCTCGCGATCCCCCGGCATCTCGAAACGGATCGCGGCCTCGTCACCTGGCAGCGCCAGTTCGACGCCTGGCTGCGCGCTCAGCGTCGCCAGCACCGCGGCGGGATCGATATGGTCCTGCATGATGTGAACACGCACGAACCCACCGAGCGCACCGTGATGGCGCACGAACGGGTCGGTGATCGGGCAGATGACGCGGGTGGCCTCGATGCCGAACTGCGCATCGAGCACCTCGCCGAGATAGACTACCGTCGGCTCGCCGGTGAGGTTCGCCATGTCGGTCATGCCGTGATCGGCGGTCACCGCAACAATGGCGCCGAGTTCGATCAGCTGGCCCAGCCGCCGGTCGACCGCCGCCATAAAGGCCAGCGCCTCCGGCGCGTCGGGCGCATGCTTGTGCTGCACATAATCCGACAGCGAGAGATACAGCACGTCGGCACGGCCGGCTTCCAGCAGCTTGACGCCGGCATCGAGCACGAACAGCGACAGCTCGGCGGAATATTGGTCGGGCTTGGGCAGGCCGACGAAGCCGGCGGCATCATCGATGCCGTGCTCGGCCAGCGTGGTGGCGTCGGCGTGCTCGGCCGAGAAGGCGATGCCGTCAAGGCCATGGCCGAGCGCCTTGCGCAGCTTGTCCTTGGCGGTGACGACGGCGACGCGGCTGCCGGCCTCGGCCAGCCCGGCGAGAATGGTCGGCGCCCGCATCAGCGCCGCATCCAGCATCATCACCGTCTGCCCGGTGGCTCGGTCGAGATAGAAATTGCCGGCGACGCCATGGACGGTCGGCGGCGCGCCGCAGACGATGGAGACGTTGTTGGGGTTGGTGAAGGTCGGCATGGCGGCAAGCGCGATGGCGTCGAGCCCGTCGCGCTGCATCGCCGCCAGCACCGGGATGACGCCGGCGGCATTGGCCGCCTCGATATAGGCCGGGTCGCAGCCATCGAAGCAAATCACCGCAACCGGCTGCACCGGCTTGCGGTAGCGTCGCGAGTTCACGACAAAATCCTCGCCCGGCGCGCCCGCGCCTTGCATCGCCATATCCATCAGCAGCTATCCGTAATAAAACCGTCGCACTCACCATGTATAGTGATGAGTTGCTTTTATTTCTGAGCGTTAATCTATGGTTTTATTATTCTTCTGTTACCTATGTGAGTAAAGCGATATTAGTTCCGTCATCGTGTGAGTTTTTGGAACAGTCGAATGCGGCGTAATCTTCCGCCCCTCAAGGCCATGGTGGCGTTCGAGGCCGTGGCGCGCATCGGCAGCGTCACCGGCGCTGCCGACGAGCTGGGGGTGACGCATAGCGCGGTGAGCAAGCAGCTCTCGGTACTGGAGGGCTGGTTCGGCACGCCGCTGTTCGAACCCGGCCGCCGCCAGATGCTGCCGACGCACGCCGCCTCGCAGTTGGCCGCTGCAACCGGTGCCGCGCTCGGCCTGATGGCCGCGGCGGTCGATACCATCCTGCCGGAGGCCTCGCAGCGCGTGCTGCGCGTCGTGGCGCCGGCCACCTTCGCGATGCGCTGGCTGATCCCGCGCCTGCCGGCGTTCCAAGCGCAGGTCGGCGATGTCGATGTGCGCGTGCGCCCGACCCACACCACCGAGGCCTGGACCGACATTCCGTTCGACGTGGTGATACGGCGCGGCGATGCCCTGCCGTCGGACCTGCGCGTGGTCACGCTGTTTCGCGAGCAGATCGCGCTGGTGGGTCCGGCGGATGTGGTGGGGGAGCTTCTGGCGCAGGGGCCGCAGGGCCTGGCGGGCGCGCGCCTGCTGGAGGCGGTGACGCGCCCGGGGGAACTCTCCCGCTGGCTGCTGGCCGCCGACCTGTCACCGGATCTCACTGGCGCGGCGGTACGCTTCGGCCATTTCTATATCGCGCTGGAGGCGGCGCTGGGCGGACAAGGCGTTCTTGCCGCGCCGCTGGAAGTGGTGGCGGATCTGCTGGAGCGCGGCGAATTGGTCGAGCCGTTCCCGGCCCTTCGAGTCGCCGGCCCGGACTACCGGCTGGGCTATGATCCCGGCGGCGCGCGGGCTCCGCTGGCGGCGGAGTTCGCGAACTGGCTGTCGAACGAGGCGCTGACGCGCTGACGGCCACCTGCTGCGGCTTGTGCTGCAGCCAAAACTTCGAAGCCATGGGTGCTCTCCTCTCAAGGAGAGTGAATCACCACAATCCCCCAAGAGAAAACCGCATTGTCGGCGAGGATGAAGCTAACCCATCTTAGGCGTCAATTTCGCATGGGTCTCCCGTCGCCGTCGCGCTGATGGGCAAGGCGTTGGCGACGTTGTCCAGCTAGGACCGCGCGGTCTTGAGACCCTATCCATTTCCCTAGCCGATGGCAGCAGCTAGCACGCGCTACCAACTCGGTGTGTGGCGGGCATTGGCGGCAGGTTTCAAACGACGCTGCTCTAAACGAGTGGCCCTGCATCAGCGCGGGACTCCCTAGATTTCACTCCGGAGACTGTGTCGGAATCGGTTGAGACATGCCCGGGGATGAGGGTGGGAGGGGTGTGGCTGGGCGAAGTCACGCCTCCTGCCGCAGGTCGAGGCATCCAAGCGAAAGGCATCCGTGCAAGGCCATGTGCCCGGCCGCGCAACCGATACTTCATGTGCGCGTTGCCGCCGTGGCCTAAATTGACAGCAACACATGCGAGGAGCGACGTGACATGGGACTGCTGATCGATGGCCAATGGGCCGACCAATGGTACGACACCTCCAAGACCGGCGGCAGCTTCCAGCGCACGGTGACGAAGTTCCGCAACTGGGTGACGCCGGACGGCGCCCCCGGCCCCTCCGGCCAGGGCGGCTTTCCCGCCGAGGCCGGGCGCTATCACCTCTATGTCTCGCTGGCCTGCCCGTGGGCGCACCGCACCCTCATCTTCCGCAAATTGAAGAAGCTCGAGGCCGTCATCTCGGTCTCGGTGGTCGATCCGCATATGGGGGCGCAGGGCTGGGTGTTCGGAACCTCACCGGGTGCCACGCCCGACACCGTGCTGGGCAAGCAACGGCTCTACGAGGTGTATCTCGCCGCCGACCCGCATTTCTCTGGCCGCGTCACCGTGCCGGTGCTTTGGGACAAGGTGCGCGGCACCATCGTGAACAATGAATCGGCGGAGATCATCCGCATGTTCAATTCGGCGTTCGATGCCTTCACCGATGCACACGAGGATTATTACCCGCAGCCCCTGCGGGCTGACATCGATGCGCTGAACGCGGAGGTCTATGACCGGGTGAACAACGGCGTCTACAAGGCGGGCTTCGCCACCGCGCAGGCGCCCTATGAGGCCGCCGTGACCTTGCTGTTCGGCATGCTCGACACGCTGGAGGCGCGCCTCGCGACCTCGCGCTACCTGATGGGCGCGAGCCTGACCGAGGCCGACTGGCGGCTGTTCACCACGCTGGTGCGGTTCGATCCGGTCTATGTCGGACACTTCAAATGCAACATCCGCCGCATCGCCGACTATCCGCAGCTTTATGGCTATCTGCGCGATCTCTACCAGGTCGAGGGCGTGAAGGAGACGGTGAACTTCACCCACATCAAGCGGCACTATTATGAGAGCCACCCGACCATAAACCCCACCGGCATCGTGCCCATGGGCCCGGCGATCGACCTCGACGCGCCGCATGGCCGCGCCCATGTCGGCTTCCCTCCCGTCGCGGAAATCTGAAGGCGCATGGCTCCCCCATGAACATGGCATCCGGCCGTCATAGCTGACGGTACGGGCGACTTTTGTCATGGGCACGGGCCGTCCGGTCATTCACACTCCCATCCAACTCGAATCGAGAAGCCTGGGGGGGCGTCATGCGAAGAGAAAATGCCGTGCGGCCGCGCCGGGCTCCCGCCCTGCTATCGTGCGGTTTCCTTCTCGCGGCCTCGTCCCCCGCTCTCGCCCAGTCCAGCGTGTGGGATGCGACGATCTCCAATACGTACTGGTATGTGACGGTGCCGCAGATGCTGGCCTATGCGGCGCCCAGCACGTCCTTCGCCAATCCTATCCCCATCGGCGACCAGACGCTCTGGACCCTCGGCACGTCGGTAAACGGCGTGTTCTCCGGGTCATCGTCGGCGCAGCTCGCCATCGGCCCGATCACCACCTCCTCCGACTCCCTCATCCAGGGCTCGGTCACGCCGGCGGGGCAGATCACCATGGTCTTCACCCCGACCACCGGGGGCGCCACGACCATCGGCCTTGGCCAGATGACGGACCGGGGCGGCGTCACGCAGATGGAAATGCAGATGATCACCGGCACGAGCCTGCTGGTGACCCATTGGGCCTATATGGTGCCCTACGATCCCGCGGTCTTCACGCCGCCCGCCGCGCAAGTGGTGCCGAGCAACGCCTCCCCGCAATGGGCCTGGGCCGCCGGCACGCCGTGGCACATTGTCAGCCCGCACCTGTTCGACAGCCCGAGTGCGGGCACCCTCGTCATCACCAACTACAAGAGCGGCTATTTCTGGGGGACCGGCGTCGGGCCGGGCGGCGCCACCTTCACCGTGCTCGGCTCCATCACGCCGGAGGGCAAGGTGCTGCTCAACGCGATCTCGCCGGAGGGGCTGTCGAGCCTTTACGGCGACGTCACGGGGGATCCTTCCACCGCCGCGATGCTGCTGGGCGCCTACAACTCCCTCGGCAACTACACTGGCGACGTGACGTACCTCTCACTGATCGCCCCCTATGCCGACGCCGTGACGGCGGCGAACAACCCCTCGGCGCTGGGCGCGGCGAACGTGCTTTATGAGGTGGCCGGCACCACCGACGGGCTGTTCGGCCCGCTGGCCCCGGCCATCGGCGTGCTGAACGATCTCGGCGGCGCCGCCTTGTCCACCGCCATCAGCCAGACGCTCCCGATTCTGGCAGGCGCCGGCGCACAGGCGACCTATGCGACCCAGCGTGCGCTCCAGCAGGTGGTGATGACGCGCCTCGACGCCATCCACGGCGCGGACGCGCCGGGAACCGAGCGGAATGTCTGGCTGCGGCCGTTCGGCGCCTTCGCCGACCAGGGCAGCCTGGACGGCGTGCCCGGCTACAGCACCAGCGGCGGCGGCGTGGCCGCGGGCATCGACAGGGTGCTCTCGCCGGATTTCGTGCTGGGCGGCGTGTTCGCCTATTCCTACACGTCCATCACCGGCAGCAATGATGCCGTGCCCAACTCCCTCGACATCAGCACCTACCAGCTCGGCGTATACGGGGCCTATTCGCTCGCACCCGATCTCGACCTCAGCTTCCAGCTCGACGCCGGGTTGAACCGGAACAGCGAAAGCCGCTCCATCGCCTTCATGGGCAGCACGGCCTCGGCGGACTATGACGGCTATACCACCCATGCGGGGCTGGGCCTGCGCAAGACCTTCGCCGTCGCGCCGGGCATCACTCTCGCGCCAACGCTGCGGCTTGACTATGCGCAGGTCGGTGCCGACGCCTACAGCGAGACCGGCGCCGGGGCGCTGGATCTCTCCGTCAGTTCCCAGACCTACCGGGAACTGATGCTCTCCGCCGGCCTCAAGGGCGCGTACCAGATTGCCGATCATGTGCTGGTCACGGCGAATGCCGGCATCGGCTACAACACGCTGAACAACCAGACCCAGATCACCGCCTCCTATGCGGGCGGCGGGGGGAGCTTCGTCACCACCGGCCTTGACGTCTCGCCCTGGCTCTTCACGGCGGGCGTGGGCCTCGTCGGCATGCGGACGGAGCGGCTGGACCTCAGCCTCAATTACGATCTGGAGGCAAGTCCCAGCGGGTTCCTCAACCAGATGGGCTCGCTGGTGCTGAAGATGAGGATTTGACGGTGGGTTGTCGGGGTTTGCCGCTACCGATCGGCTTGCCTGCCAGCCCCATAATACCCTGACGTCGATTTATCGGGCATGCTGCGAATTCCAACTGGCCCGAGACGACGTCCCCATGCCCGCGCTGCCGCGACTCGCCTTGCTCGCACCTTTGCTGCTCGCCACCCCGGCGGGCGCGCAAGAATCGGACTGGCTGACGCGCGACACCCTGACCGGCGACTGGGGCGGTGCCCGCACCGCGCTGGCCGACAAGGGCGTCACGGTCGAAATGAGCTGGGTGATGGAGGGTCTCGGCAACGTCAGCGGCGGCATGCGGCAAGGCGCTGTCTATGACGGCTTCACCGAACTCTATGTCGATTTCGACCTGGAAAAGCTGGCGGGCTGGAAAGGCGGCAGCGTCCACGTCTCCGGCTATTCCACACAGGGCCATGGCCTGTCCGCCAAGGACATCGGCAACCTGCTCACCGTGAGCAGCATCGAGAGCGCGCCGGTCATCTGGCTCGGCGAGGTCTATCTCGACCAGAAGCTCGGCGACACGCTCGCGCTGCGCATCGGCCAGCTTGGAGTGGACCAGGATTTCTGGATCAGCGACACCGCCGGTGTGTTCGTCAACTCCACCTTCGGCTGGGCCGGAATCAATGGCGTGAACCTGCCCAATGGCGGCAACGCCGTGCCGCTGCCGACCCCTGGGGTGCGGCTGCGCTGGAGCCCGGATGCGGCGTGGTCGGTGCAGGGCGCGGTCTATAATGGCAACCCGCTGGGCGGCAGCGGCGGCAACCCCAACGGCCTCGACTTCCCGGTCAATGACGGCGTTCTGGCGATTGTCGAGGCCAGCTACACCAGCGCGCCCAAGGGCGGGTTGTCCGGCACCTACAAGGTCGGCGCCTGGTACAATTCGGAGAGCTTCGACAACCTCTCCACGGCTGCCAATGGCGTCTCGCTGGCCGACCCCACGGCAAGCGGGCCGCTGCGCCAGTCCGGCATGTATTCGCTCTACGCCATGGTCGATCACCAGCTCTGGGCCAAGCCCGGTGCGGATGGCGAGGGCCTTTCGGGCTTCCTGCGCGTCGCCGTCGCGCCGGAGCAGGATCGCTCGCCGGTGACCTTCTATGTCGATGCCGGCCTCGCTTATACCGGCCTGCTGCCGGGTCGCCCGAACGACATTCTCGGCCTCGGCTTCGCCTATGCCGGCCTCAGCTCCTCGCTCTCCGACCTCGACCGCGCGACCAACGCCGTCTCGGGCGTGGACGGCCCGGTGCGGGATTACGAGGCGGTGATCGAGCTGACCTACCAGGCGGCGGTGACGCCATGGCTCACCGTGCAGCCCTTCTTCCAGTACGTCATCCACCCCGGCGGCAATGTGCCGAACCCCGATGGCACCGACCCGGCGCAGGCAATGGGCAACGCCGCCGTGTTCGGCATGCGCAGCACCGTGGTTTTTTAAGTGCGGCGATGTCGGGCGGAAGCGACGGGCGTATCCGCGATGGAATAAATTTCGTAACGTCACGCGGAGATCTGACCAACCCATCGAGGCATCATGGCCGGCTCTCCCGGCACGAAATTCGGACTACGTCGCTGGGCTGCACGGACGGCGCGGAGCGGACCCGCCCAGTTATTGATCGGCGGTGGGTTCGCGCTGGGGTTGCTGGTGGCTGCGGTCACCGGCGTCCTCATCGTCGATTTCCGCCACAACGCCCTCTCCAGCGGCGAGCATGAGCTGGAACGCATGGCGCTGGTGCTGGCCGACCAGGCCGAGCGCACCTTCCAGTCGCTGGAATTGGTGCAGACCGGGCTGGTCAGGCAGATGCAGGCCAGCGGCATCGACACGCGGGAAGAGTTCGCCGGCCAGCGCAACGACCCGCATCTGCACGACACGCTGCGCAAGGACGCCGCCACCCTGCCCCATGTCGACACGCTCACAATGATCGACCATGTCGGGCGCATAATCGGACATTCCCATGATGGGCCGATCTCGACCGAGAAACATGCCGACCGCGATTACTTCAAGGCGCTGCGCGACAAGGACGCTCCCACGCGCTTCATCACCGAGCCGATACTGGACAAGACCACCGGCCTGTCGACTATCTATCTCGCCCACCGCATCAGCGGTGCCGACGACGAGTTCCTCGGCATCATCCTCGGTGCCATCAAGCTGCAATATTTCGAGGCGTTCTACAGCACCGTTGCGGAAACCTCCGGTGACGCCATCGCGCTGGTGCGCGCGGACGGCTCGATACTCGCGCGCTTTCCGCGCCTTCTGCCCGCCGAGGATCCCGGCACCTCGCCCGAGCTGCGGCAAAACAAGGACATCCCGCACATTCGCGCCGCCACCCATGCGCTGGAAAGCTATCCGCTGGAAGTGAGGGTGAGCCGCAGCGACACCTCGATGCTGGGGAGCTGGCGCGCGCAGGCATTGGCGCTCGGCACCGGCACGGCGATGGTGGAGTTGGGCCTGGTGGCGATCGTGCTGCTGGTGGTGCGCCAGCTCTGGAGCCGTGCGCGCCTCTCCGACGTCGAGAGCGAGCGCCGCGTGCAGGATCTGCGCTTCGGCGTGGCGCTGGAGAACCTCAGCCAGGGCTTGTGCATGGTCGATGCCGCCCGGCGCATACTGGTGATCAATCCCCGGCTCGTCGCCATGTTCAACCTGCCGCCGGAGCGGCAATTCGTCGGTGCCTCGCTCGGCGAGCTGGCCCGTGTCGCCATCGCGCGGGGCGGCCTCACGCCGGGCGATGTACGCACGCTGCAAGCGCAGATCGAGGCGCTCGCAGGCGCGGGGCCGGCAAACCCGATCTGGGAGCTGGCGAACGGGCGCTCGCTGGCGCTCGGGCTTCGGCCGACGCCGGAAGGCGGCTGGCTGGTCACGGTGGACGACG
>LNAP01009492.1_pt1 | contig 14533 bp, 8 predicted proteins | sample 602601 | NCBI WGS metagenome assembly LNAP01 (sample SAMN02440304, study PRJNA202911) | soil metagenome | biome: Subtropical and temperate rainforests or woodlands; isolation source: soil samples (1 kg each in a 20% v/v slurry with milli Q water) were... ...
AAGGCATCACTCGATCTCCCGATTCGAAGAATTACCTAAGCCTAAATGCGTTACCTATGTCTCCCGACACCTGTTACCTATGTCTCCCGGCTGAACACCCAGCACACCCTACATCAACCACCCCAACGCCTTAGCCCGCGCCACCGCCTGCGTACGCCGCTCAACGCCAAGCTTCACATTGATCCGCCGCGCATGAGTCTTCACCGTGTGCAACGAAATATGCAACCGATCAGCAATCTGCAAATTGGAATAGCCTTGGGCAATCTGCTCCAACACCATTTTCTCCCGCGCACTCAACGGCGAACTCTCCGGGCTGCCCTGGCACCCCGCCCCGGCCTGGTTGAGCAACAAACGCAACTCCAACGGCTCGGCCAACTGCGGTAACACCTGTTCCAACCATTGCCCAAACTGCCCGTGCAGCCCTTGCAAATCTGGACTGACGCCTTGCTGCTGCGCCGTTTCCAGCGCCAAGCGCAGCATCGCCTCCGCGGCCTTTTCCTGACCATCGCCGAGTAAGGCCTGAACCAAGCTAAAGCGGCAGCGGTTAAGCAAGCTGAAGTAGCCGCTACGCTCACAATCCTTAATTAGCGCTTGTAAGGCGTCCAGCGCCAGCGGCACGTCTCCAGCCTGCAGGTCGGCCAGGGCCAGTTGATAACGCAAGCGCGGCAGCAAGTCGTAAAAACCAGATGGCGCCAGCAGGTCGCGCTCAAGGTAGCTGTCCAACGTCGCTTGCAGCACAGCCCGCGCCCGTTGGGTGTCACCCTGGCGCAACCACAACACGCCGTGGGCCAGCTGCAATACCCCGCGATAACGCACCTCCGGCACATGCTGCCATTGCATCAGGCGCTCGGCTTTGCGCAGCAATTGGAAGGCCAAGGTGTAGTCACTGGCCTGCGCGGCCAAATCGGCCAAACCCTGATAACCAAAAATAACGTAAGCGTCTTCGCAGGCTTCCGCAGCATGCAGGCCGGCGCTATAGGAAGCGTGCGCCGCTTCAGTTTGCCCGCGGCTGGCCAGCAGGCTGCCACGCAGCAGCAACAGGCGACCGAGCACCGGGCCCTGGCGCCCCGCTGCTTGCAGGTGTTGCAAGCAGAGTTCGGAGAGTTCCATAGCCGCATGGGTTTCGCCGAGGATGGTCAGTTGGTGCACGCGGTCGACGCTAAGCAGCGCTTCAAACAACACACTGCCGTTAAGGCGTGCCAGCTTTAGGCCTTCCTGAATGTAGTCCTGGGCATCGTCCACCAGACTTTCTGAAAACGCCTGTTGGGCCAGTGCCTGGTAGCACAGGGCGCGCTGCGACCAGGCTTCATCGGCCAGCACTTCAAGGGCTTGCAGCGATTGCTCACGAGCACCGCGCTGGCCTCGCTGGCGTTGCAGCACGCCTTGAATGGCTTGGTAGTGTGCCAACAGTTGTTGCTGTTGACGCTGGGAGGGCTGAGGAAAGAAACGGCCAAGGTCGACCAGGCATTCATCCACTTCATCCAACCGCGCACAGATCAACAACGCCCAAGCCTGCAAGGTAATCAGCCGTGGCGTGCTGGAGTACAAGCTGGCCGGCAACTCATGGCGCCATTGCAGGAACTGGGCAACGCTCTGCCCGACCAACAATTGCTCCTGACCAAAGCGTTGCAGGTAGTTAGCCGCCACATCGGGCTGGTTGGCGAACAGCGCATGCTCCACCGCCGCGCGCACATCGCCATGGCTGGCGAACCATTGGCAGGCGCGCACATGGGCCTGGGTCGGTGCCGGCGCGCTGCATTGGCGTTTAAGCACCGCGGCCACCGGGCGGGACAGGCGGAACCACTCGCCGCAACTGTCCAGCCCAAGAAAAAACATCTGCCGCGCCTGCAATTCTTCAAACAACTGCGCACCGCCTTCGTCCATCACGTGCTCGCACAGTGCGGCGGAGAAACGCGGCATATGCGAGAGCAGTGACAACGCGCGTAGCAAGTCTGGTGAAAGGCCGTTGAGCACTTCGCGGGCGATATAGTCGTTAAGCAACGGCGTGCCGGCGCTCAAACGTTCCGGCAGGTTTTCTACCGTGCCTTTAATCAACAACAGGCACACACCGGCCACCCAGCCTTCGCTGTTGTGCAGCAACTGGGCGCGCAATTCGCTGGGTAAATCCAGGTGATGCTGTTGCAGCAGGCCATCGAGCTCGGCTTCTTCCAGGGCCAAGGCCTGGGCATCGAGTTCCAGCAGATCGCCTTGCAACATCAGCCGAGGCAGGTTCCACGCTGGGCGGCGACGGCCACCAATCCACCAGCGCAAGGTATGCGGCGCCTGCTCCAGCAGGCGGTCGAGGCAATCATCTAATTCGGCACACGCTTCGCGCGGGTAGTCGTCAAGCACGATCCACAGCGGCTGCTCGACACGGCTGAGCAAGCTGCATAGTTCGTCATAGGTGTCGCCCTCTTCCACTGGGCTGCCGAGGGCCTTGGCCAGGCGCTTGAGCAACTCTTCCGGGGTTAGCGCGCGGCCAAGCAAATCAAGCCACACCACGTGGGTGCCAAGCGGTGCCTGACGGACACATTCATTAAGCAAAACGCTTTTGCCAAACCCGGCCGGCGCGCAGATCAATGCCAGGCGACTGTCGCCAGCAAGTAGCGCCTGAACCAGGCGTGGACGGGGAAGGTGCGCGGCCGGCAAACGCGGCAGCGGGCTGTCGGGTAAACGCAGGGCGCGCGGTCCAATCGGGTGGACATTGAGCATGGTCGATGCCTCTGCTTTTGTTTTTATTAAATGGAGCTGCGATGGATCTTATCCAAGATCAACTCTCAATAACGCGGCGCAGACAAAAAAGGCGACCCACGGGCCGCCTTATGTCTTTTGCTTAGCGGCGATCATCACGCTGCTCGATCACCGCAACAACGTTTAACGAACGCCCGCGTTACGCAAGGCCGCCGGGGTGTAGTCAGTGGCGGAGGTTTTGATGCCGTACTCAACCGAGTGTTTCTCTTCGTTCATCATGCCGATGGCCAGATAACGGCCCGCGATGATGTCGTAGAGGGCTTCGTATGCGTAGCCAGGGGCCTGAGCAACGAACTGTTGATACAGGAAGGCTTCACCCACGCGCCACAGCTGACCACGGCCGTCGTACAGCTCGGAAGCGGCGATCTGCCAGGAGTCTTCGTCGACGTAGAACTTACGTTTGCCGTAGATGTTGCGCTCGCCGCTTTTCAGCGTGGCTTCCACTTCCCACACGCGGTGCAGCTCATAGCGCGCCAGGTCGGAGTTGGTGTGGCCGGCTTTGAGGATGTCGGCGTACTTAACGTCCGGGGATTGCAACTTGTAGTTGTTGTACGGGATGTACATCTCTTTTTTGCCGACCAGCTTCCAGTCGTAACGGTCAGGCGCGCCGTTGAACATATCGAAGTTGTCGGAAGTACGCAGACCGTCCGAGGCGGTACCTGGACCGTCGTAAGACACCTGCGGGGCACGGCGTACACGGCGTTGGCCGGCGTTGTAAATCCACGCCATGCGCGGCTCGGCCACTTGGTCGAGCGAGTCGTGCACCAGCAACACGTTACCGGCCAAGCGAGCAGGCTCAGTCACTTGCTGCTTAAAGAACAACAGCGCGTTAGCGGCCTTGGCCGGGTCCAAGCCGGGCATACCGGCTGGGAACGACACCTCATCGGTGAAGTGCACCAAGGTGTAGCTGCCGTTGGTTTGCGGCGTGGCCTGCACGATGTTGCGGCGCAGGTTGCCACCGCGATAACGGGTGATGTGGTTCCACACCACTTCCAGGCCGTTCTGTGGAATCGGGAAGGCGTAGTAGCGGCTGTCGGTGAAATTTTTCAGGCCGTTGCCGCCTTCCATCAACACGGTTTTTTCCGCGCTGACTTTCGCCGCCTTGTTGATGTCATCCGGCACATTGGTGGTGCGGTGAGTGGTGTACACCGGCATTTTGTAAGTGTCGGGGTAGCGCTTGAACATCGCCAGTTGGCCAGCGGAGAGCTTGGCTTTGTACTGGTCAACGTTGGCAGCGGTAATCACGAACAGCGGCTTTTCACTGGCGAATGGATCAGCGAGAAAGCCACCGGCGTTTACCGACGCAGCGTTCTTGGGCAGGCCACCGGTCCACTCCGGAATGCTGCCGTCGGCGTTACCGGCTTTCTCACCGCCCAGCGGCGTAAGGGTAGAACCCAGCTTGGCCACGTCGGCGGCCGGTACGGCAGCCAGCACACTGCTAGCGAGCAGCGAGAGGGCCAGGGCACCCAACAGATTTTTCGTTGTTTTCATTGTTCTTGTAGTCCTCTGTTATTTCCGCAAAGCAATGCTTAGAAGTTCACGCCAACGCTGAGGGCGAGGAAGTCACGGTCGGTGAGTACGTTGTAATCGCCACCAAAGAAGTTGGTGTAGGAAATACCCGCGGTGTAGGTGTTGCGGTACTCGGCATCCACACCAATGCTCGCGGCTTTGGCGCCTTCGTTGAAGTTGGGACCATAACCATCAACATCGTGGGACCAGGACACGTTCGGCTTGAGGTTGACGCCAGCGAACACATCGCTGTAATCCCAGATAGCGCGAGCGCGGTAGCCCCATGAGGTGTTGGTGTAGTAACCGTGACGGCCACCCTGAGCCCTGTTACCGAAGGTAGAGTCACGACCGTAACGAACGCCGTTGATACCCTCGAGACCGCCAATGGAGTTGGCACCAATCTCACCCACAACCGTCAGGCGATCAGCGCCCATAACCTGGTCGAAGAAGTGGGTAAAGGTGGTTTGGATTTGCGTGACTTCTTTGCGGTTGTAACCGCGATGGTCTTGTTCTGCGGTAGCCAACGCTGCCGCTACTGCTCCGGCCGGGCCACCCGTAGCACCGCCGGCGTTCGCCGCATCAACCACACTGGTCGCAATCAACGGCGTCATATCGTTGGTGTTGATTTGCAGCGGCATGTTCGGCCGGTAGCTGATTTCGCCGGACCACGCGGTACCCGTAGGCAGAGTGGTGGAGAAGCTCAGGCCGTAGAGCTGAATATCCTCGGGGTATTCGAAGTAGTAGTGGCCGCGCCCCAGCAATACCGGCTGAGCCAACGATCTGACCAGTGCCGATGGGCTAGAACTGAGAGTAAGGGCAGTGCCGATGGCGGCAGCATCCGGGTTCTGCACACCCAAGAACGGCGTACGTGCGTGGTAGTTCATAAAGTACGCGCCGTACTCAGTTTCATCACCCTGCCAGCGCAATGCAGCGCCCCACTGGCCGGAGTCGCTTGGGTCACGGTCGCCCAGGCGAGGCACAGCAACACCTTGAGAGTTGATATCTACACCAGCGCCAGCCAGTACACCCAGAGCCGCAGGGCTGGAGCGCAGGGCGTTCACCGTAGTGCCATCAAGAATTCGATAGTTGTTGTTGCAGCCTTCCTGCAGCACATCGGTGCTGGAGAAGAAGGTGCCGCAGTTATCTACAACGGTCTGGTCCCACTCCAGCTGATAAAACGCTTCAGCGGACAGGTTTTCGGTAATGGTCTGCGACACATAGAACATATTGACCGGAATCAGACCTTCCTTGACCTCTGCACCAGGACGGCGGAAAGCGGAAACGTCGACCGGGTTGATCGAGTTGATACCGTTCTGGATAAACGTACTTTCACCCCAACTCACCACCTGCTTACCCAAGCGCACGCTGCCCGGCTGCTCGGCAATGGCGTAGTTGTGATAAACGAAGGCGTCGAGCAGTTGGTAGCCCGAGGATTTGGCGCCCATTTTCGCGTCGCTGTCGTCGATGTCAGCCAGTTCTCGGCTCTCATCCTTGAGTTCGAAGTCGTACCAGTACTTACCGCGCAGGAAGATGCCGGTGTCGCCGTATTTCAGCTCCAGGTCGTGGATGCCTTTGAAGATTTTCGAGAAGGTTTTATCCCGTTGGAAATTCAGCCGACCGTCATCGTTGGTCTGGGTGAAGGCAGTACCGCCGTTGGCGGAACCGATGTAAGTCTGGTCACGCTTGGCAGTGGACCAGCTGGCCCCAACTGAAAGCGAGGAATCGAATTGGCCTTCGATCTCGCCGATATTGAAATTCACGGCGTGCGCTTGGGCGGATGCGCCCAATGCGATCGCGATTGCCAGAGTCTTTGGCTGGAACAGTCCGGGCCTTTTTGTTGTTGTCATGCGGCTCTCCTAGTGAGTGGAACTGGAGTGCACCGTACTCAGCGGATGACAGACGGATAAGCGCACGAAGGATTGATTCTTTGTGTCGCTCAAAAGGATGAATGCCCGCCTCCCGTGGTGATTGCAGGGCACCAACACTGCAATGAATGGAGCACCATTCAAAAGCCTGGGAACTTTTGCTTTCTGAGAGCAATGGAGGAATTAACCCTTAAGGCTGTAGTCCCGCTCAATGCAGGAGCCGCTTAAGGCAGAGGGCCAGGGCAATAAAAAGCCCCGCATAGGCAGGGCTTCTGGAAAACAGCAAAGCGCCGTTACGATTTCAGTGGATTGCCCAAGCCAGCCGGCGCCTGTTCACAGAGTGCGGTCAAGGCTTCAACCCATTGCGGGTGGTCATTTACACAGGGAACAAGCACCAGCTCTTGGCCGCCGGCTTCGTGAAACTGCTCCTGGCCGCGAATACCGATTTCTTCCAGGGTTTCGATGCAATCGGCAACAAACGCCGGGCACATGACCAGCAGCTTTTTCACGCCCTTTTTGCCCAGCTCATCCAGGCGCGGCTCGGTATAGGGTTCGATCCACTTGTTTTTACCCAAGCGCGACTGGAATGACACCGACCACTGATCCGGCGTGAGCCCCATGCGCTCGGCAAATGACTCGGCACTGCGCTGGCACTGGCTGCGGTAACAGAAGGCCATGATCTCGTCGCTGACGCCTTTGCTGTTGGGCGCACGCAGGTCGTGTTTGGGATCGCGCACCAGCTTGCGAATATGGCTTTCCGGCAGGCCGTGGAAGCTGAACAGCAGATGGTCAAAGCCCTGTTCCAGATACGGCTTGGCGCTGGCGACCAAGGCATCCAAGTAGGCAGGCTCGGCGTAGAACGGGCGCAAAGTGGCGAACTCGAAGCTCAATTGCTGCTCCTGCACCACGCGTTTGGCTTCCTCGATCACCGTGGTAATGGTGCTGTCGGCGAACTGCGGGTACAGCGGCGCCAGGGTGATTTTCTTGATGCCTTGTTTGGCCAAGCGCGTCAGCACCGTCTCAAGCGATGGCTCGCCATAACGCATGGCCAATTCCACCGGGCCGTGTTTCCAGGTCTGGGCCATCGCCGCTTGCAGGCGCTTGCTCAGCACAATCAGCGGCGAACCGTCTTTCCACCAAATGGAACCGTAGGCCTCAGCCGAGGCTTCTGGGCGCTTGATCAGAATCAGCGACACCAGCAGACGGCGGATTGGCCACGGCAGGTCAATCACGTAAGGGTCCATCAAAAATTGATTGAGGTAGCTACGCACATCGGCCACTTGCGGCGAGGCTGGCGAGCCAAGGTTGACCAGAAGCAATGCGTGATCGGTCATGCACATTCCTTAGCGAGGCAAGTTGGGTAGGTGGAAAAGGCGGCACAGCATCGCGCAAAGCCGGTGAATTGCAAAACCAAATCCGCCTATTACGGGCATTATAAGAACAGATACAGCGCCTGATCAGTTGGCCAAACAAAGCAGGCATCGCGCGGCGAAGCGTTCTATACCTAACTACAGCACACAGGCCATCGAACCTGTGGCCAATCCGCGAATCAGAGCGAGGGAAGCGCCCTCGCAAGCACACGCGGTAGCCCCGGCTACCGTGATCTGCTTCCAACGTCCATGGCCAGCTTCAGGAGATCGTCCGCCCCGCCTACGAAATTAGAGGTCAGACATGAGTTTCCCCATTGCCATTATTGGCACCGGCATTGCCGGTCTTTCTGCCGCACAAACCCTGCACGATGCGGGTTTAGCCGTACAACTGTTCGATAAAAGCCGCGGTAGCGGTGGACGCATGGCCAGCAAGCGCAGCGATGCCGGCGCGCTGGACCTAGGCGCACAGTACTTCACCGCCCGCGACCGTCGCTTTCTCGAGACCGTGCACCAATGGCAGGCGCGCGGGTGGGTCGCCGAGTGGACGCCAAGCTTGTACACCTTTAACAACGGCGTGCTCGGGGCATCGCCCGATGAGCAGGTGCGTTGGGTCGGCGCACCGCGCATGAGCGCCATCACCCGCGCCATGCTGGGGGCGTTGCCGGTTAAATTTTCCTGCCGGATTACCGAAGTGTTTCGCGGCCCACAGCACTGGACCCTGCAAGATGCCGAAGGGCAAACCCATGGCCCGTTTAGCCACGTCATCATCGCCACGCCAGCAGCCCAGGCCAGCGGCTTGCTGGCAGCGGCGCCAAAACTCGCCGGCGCAGCAGCCAGCGTCGCGATGGACCCGACCTGGGCCGTGGCGCTGGCCTTTGCCGAGCCGTTGGATACCCCGGTAGAAGGTTGCTTTGTGCGCGAAGGTCCGCTCGACTGGCTGGCGCGCAACCGCAGCAAACCGGGGCGCGATGCCGAGCTGGATACCTGGGTGCTGCACGCCAGCAGCGCGTGGAGTCGGCAGCACTTGGACCTGAGCAAAGAAGACGTGATCGAACAGCTGCATGGTGCCTTCGCCGAGCTGATCGGCTGCGCGTTGCCAGCACCGGTGTTCAGCCTGGCGCACCGCTGGCTCTACGCACGACCGGCCAGCAGCCATGAATGGGGCTCGCTGCTGGATGCCGACCTTGGGCTGTATGCCTGCGGCGATTGGTGCTTGTCCGGGCGCGTGGAAGGCGCATGGTTGAGCGGGCAGCATGCCGCTAAGCGGTTGTTGGATCACCTGAATTAACAAAGACTAGTATTGGCGCCGGCCCTCTTCTCTAGCCCCTCTCCGCAAGCGAGAGAGGGGAACACAACCGCGATACACCGTTAGAAAAGCGTTCAAACCCCCTCAGCCTTTCCCCTCGAAACAAACAACAACAGATGACGCTTCCGTTTTTCCGTGATTAAAATGTTATGTTATTACATGTTTTTCAACGGAACCCGGACATGAAGTCACCTGCCCTCGCCTCGTTTGCCGCACTCTCGCTTAGCCTATTTGCAACCCCTGTTATCGCCGACGATCAGCCGTTGGAATTGGAGGAAACCAGCATTTCCGCCGAACACGTTGATGAACGCGCTGACGGGCCGGTGCGCGGTTATCGCGCTACGCGCTCAGCCACGGCAACACGCACAGACAGCGACATTCGCGACACTCCACAAAGCATCAACGTCGTGCCTGCCCAGGTTCTCAGCGACCTCAACAGCACGCGCATCGACCGCGCGCTGGATTTCGCTGGCGGCGTCTCGCGGCAAAACAATTTCGGCGGGCTGACCTTCCTTAACTACAGCGTGCGCGGCTTTACAACCGGCGAGTTGTACCGCAACGGCTTTGCCTACAACCGTGGCAGCAATAGCGCGCCGGACGCCGCCAACATCGAGCGCATCGAAGTGCTCAAAGGCCCTGCGGCCAGTTTGTATGGCCGCGGCGATCCCGGCGGCCTGGTCAATGTCGTCACCAAAAAACCGCAGGCGGACGCCTTTAACACCCTGCAACTGAGCGCCGGCAGTTGGGACCGCTACCGCAGCGCACTGGATGTAAACACCCCGCTAAACGAAGAAGGCACCGTGCTCTCACGGGTAAATATGGCCGTGGAAGAAAACCACAGCTTCCGCGATCACGTAACCGGTCAACGCCAGCTGGTAAGCCCTACTCTGTCCTGGCAACTAAGCCCAGACACCTCTCTGCTGATCGAAAGCGAATTCAGCCGCACCGAGTCGGTGTTCGACCGAGGCATTCCCGCCGTAAACAACGAAATGGGCGCGGTGTCGCGCTCCACCTTCCTCGGCGAGCCGAACGACGGTGAGATCCGCAATAACAACCAGATGCTGCAAATCAGCCTGGAGCATTACCTCAACGACAACTGGAAAACCCGCCTGGCCAGCCATTACAGCCAAGGCACGCTCAACGGCGACAGCTCGGAACCCCAGCGCTTAGTGGGCCAGCAGGTGTCGCGTTTTTATCGTCAGCGCAATTTCGAGTGGAACGACAGCATCACCCAAGCCGAGCTGCACGGCACTTTTGAGCTTGGCGGCTGGGAGCACCAAACCCTCACGGGCCTGGAGTACGAAAACTACCGCAACAGCCAGAGGTACCCGCAAAGCGCGACCTCGCTTGGCTACGGCCTGGACGTGTTTAGCCCGGTTTACGGCCAGCCTAAGCCGACGATCAGCAATAAAAACGACTTCTTCGAACACACCGAAAGCCTCGCCTTAAACCTGCAAGACCAGATCGTCCTCTCGGAAAAATGGCGCGGTCTGCTCGGCGTGCGCCTGGAACGTATCGAGCAACACTCGCAGAACCGCAGCACCCGTGTCGACAACACTCAGGAAAAAGACGTCGCCACACCGCGCTTGGGCCTGCTCTACCAACTCACCCCGCAAGTGGGCGTATTCGCCAACGCCTCCACCTCGTTCAAGCCCAATAGCATTGGCACCCAGGGCCAGGTGTTTACATCGGCTACGAAGCCGGCTTAAAGCTCGATCTGTTCGACGGCCGCCTCGGCGGCACGGTGGCGCTGTTCCATATCGATAAAGAAAACGTCCTCACCACTGACGGCAACGGCGACAGCATCGCCGCCGGCAAAGCCCGCAGCCAGGGCTTGGACCTGCAATTCAGCGGTCAGCTTAGTGACGCTGTGCGGGTAATCGGCGCCTACGCCTATATCGACGCGGAAGTGACAGAAGACAACGTCATCAAAGAAGGCAGCGACCTACTCGGCATCGCCCGCAACAGCGCCAGCGTGATGGCCGTTTATGAGTTCCAGAACGGCGAGCTGCGTGGCTCGGACGTCGGTATCGCCGGCAACTACGTGGGCGAGCGCTCCGGGCAAACCGGCACGCCATTCGAGCTAGGGGCCTACAGCACCGTCGACCTGCTGGCCCACTACAAGGCCAGCGACACCGTGAGCGTTGGCCTCAACCTGAACAACCTGTTCGACCGTAAATACTACGAGCGCTCCTACAACAGCACCTGGGTGCTGCCGGGCGACCCGCGCAACGTCAGCGTCAGCCTGACCCTTTCCCTTTAACCTCCCTAACAACAAGGACGCACCATGCCTAAATTTCACCTGCTGCTGATCGCCGCGCTGTTCACTATGGAAGTGCAGGCCCATGGCCTGTGGACCGAACAACGGCGCGGCAATATCGAAGTGGTCTACGGCCACGGCGCCGAAGACGATGCCTTCAAAGCCGACAAAATCAGCGGTGCCTGGGCCTTTGATGCGCAAGGCAAGGCCATCGAAGTGAAGATCAGCCGCCTTGATGACCACGCCCGCCTGCAACCCGCCTCTTCGCCCGCGAGCCTAGCAGTGGCCCTGGACAATGGCGCCTGGTCGCAAACCCCGGACAACAAATGGATCAACCAAGGCCGCTCAAAAGTGCCCACCGCCGTCCACGCCCTGCACACCTGGAAATACAGCCTGGCCATCTACGCGGCAGACGCCAAACTGCCTGACCTCCGCGCCTTGAAGCTGCTGATCAAACCGCTGCAAGATCCACTCAAAGTCGGCCCAGGCAAACCGTTAAAGGTGCAGGTGCTACTGGATGGCAAGCCGGTGTCCGGCATCAACTTGATTGGCGACTACCGCAGCCAGCCTTCGACCGTCAGTGCGACCACCGATAGCAATGGCCAGGCAGAAGTAGTGGTGCGAAACGAAGGCTTGAACATCATCGCCGCCGAGACCAGCGTGCCGGTGAGTGGCGATGCGGATATCGACGAGCGCGGGTTGTTTACCTCGCTGAGCTTTGTAGGTAGTACTCACCAGGAATAGCCGGCCGCCGATGGGCTGGGTTGTTGGGCTTCGCTGCGCTTAACCCAACCTACGGGTATGCGTTCGTTCCGTAGGTTGTGGTTGAGCGCAGCGAAGCCCAACAAAAACGCCCCAATAAAAACGCCCGGTCAAAGCCGGGCGTTTTTATTGGGGCGCAGGTTTTACAGGGTGCGCAACGCATCCACCAACGCTTGGTTCTGCGCCGGGTTACCAATGGTGATGCGCAAGAACTGCGCAATCCGTGCCTGCTTAAAGTGCCGCACGATCACGCCGTGTTCGCGCAGGCCTGCCGCCAGGGTGGCAGCGTCCTTCTCCGGGTGCCGAGCGAAGATAAAGTTGGCGCCTGAGGGCAGCACTTCAAACCCCAGCCCGGTCATCTCGGCCACCAGCTTCTCGCGGCTATCAATCACGGCTTGGCGGGTTTGCTCGAAGTAGGCTTTGTCTTCAAACGCTGCCGCGGCACCGGCAATTGCCGCGCGGTCTAGCGGGTAGGAGTTAAAGCTGTTTTTGATCCGCTCCAGCGCCTCGATCAGGTCGGGATGGCCGACCGCAAAACCCACCCGTAGCCCGGCCAGCGAGCGGGATTTGGACAAGGTTTGCGCCACCAGCAGGTTCGGGTAACGGTCGACTAGGCTGATCGCCGTCTGGCCGCCAAAGTCGATATAGGCTTCGTCTACCAGCACCACACTGTCGGGGTTGCTTTGCAGGATCTGCTCAATGGCATCGAGCGCCAGCACGCAGCCAGTCGGCGCATTGGGATTGGGGAAAATAATCCCGCCGTTAGGCTTGGCGTAGTCCTCAGGGCGAATCTGGAACTGCTCGTCGAGCGGCACCGCATCAAACGGAATGCCGTACAGCCCGCAGTACACCGGGTAAAAGCTGTAGCTGATATCCGGAAACAGCAGCGGCTTGCCGTGTTGAAACAGGCCGTGGAAAGCGTGGGCCAGCACTTCATCCGAACCGTTGCCGACAAATACCTGGGCCTGCTGCACGCCGTAGTAATCGGCCACGGCTTGCTTCAAGCGCTCGCCGTTGGGGTCTGGGTACAGGCGCAGGTTGTCGTTCAGTTCGGCCTGCATGGCGGCAATCGTTTTCGGCGACGGGCCATAGGGGTTTTCGTTGGTGTTGAGCTTGACCAGGTTCGTTAGCTTGGGCTGCTCACCGGGCACATAGGGCACCAGGTCTTTAACGAAGGGGCTCCAGAATTTGCTCATTGCCCTTCTCTCCTCGAATTCAGCGGCTATCAGCGGGCGCCACGCGCCCGCCCCATTAGTTCTTGATGCGGTAGCGTGGGCGGTCAGCGACTCGCCACGGGCCAGCACCGAGGCGCTTTTGCCCAACTCCGAGGCGCCTTCAGCCGAGCAATGAATAATCGACGAGCGCTTTTGGAAGTCGTACACGCCCAGCGGCGAGGAGAACCGCGCAGTGCCGGAAGTTGGCAATACGTGGTTGGGGCCTGCGCAGTAATCGCCCAAGGCTTCGGCGGTGTAGCGACCCATAAAGATTGCGCCGGCGTGGCGAATCTGCGGCAACCACGCTTCAGGGTCAGCCACCGACAGCTCCAAGTGTTCCGGGGCAATACGGTTGGCCACATCAATGGCCTGCTGCATATCTTTCACTTGAATCAGCGCGCCGCGGGTTTCGATGGAGGTACGAATAATCGCTTCGCGCTCCATGGTCGGCAGCAGCTTGGCAATGCTCGCCGCCACCTTGTCGAGGAACTCGGCGTCGGGGCTGAGCAGAATGGATTGCGCGTCTTCGTCGTGCTCGGCCTGGGAGAACAGGTCCATGGCAATCCAGTCCGGGTCGGTCTGGCCGTCGCACACCACAAGAATTTCCGAAGGGCCGGCGATCATGTCGATGCCGACTTTGCCAAACACGTGGCGCTTGGCGGTGGCCACATAGATATTGCCCGGGCCGACGATCTTATCCACTGGCGGCACGCTTTCAGTGCCATAGGCCAAGGCGGCAACAGCTTGCGCGCCACCGATGGTGAACACGCGGTCAACACCGGCGATGCAGGCAGCGGCCAAGACGATTTCATTGATCTCGCCACGCGGCGTCGGCACCACCATCACCACTTCCGGCACACCGGCAACCTTGGCGGGAATGGCGTTCATCAATACCGAAGACGGATACGAGGCCTTGCCGCCCGGCACATACAAACCGGCGCGGTCCAGCGGCGTCACCTTCTGGCCCAGCACGGTGCCGTCGGCTTCGGTGTAGGTCCAGGAGTCTTGTTTCTGTTTTTCGTGGTAGCTGCGCACCCGCTCGGCAGCCACTTCCAACGCTTGGCGCTGCTCGGCAGTGATGCGGGTCAGGGCCAGTTCCAGGCGCTCACGGGGCAGAATCAGGTCGGCCATGCTGTTTACGCTCAGGCCATCAAAGCGCTGGGTGTATTCCACCAGAGCAGCATCGCCACGCTCGCGCACGGCTTTGATGATTTCCAGCACGCGCTCATTGACGCCGTCGTCCGACACGCTTTCCCAGCTCAGCAGATGATCCAGATGCTTGGCAAAGTCCTGGTCAGCGGCATTGAGTCGGCGGATGGCGATAGGAGCAGTCATAACGGGCCTCGTGATAGTCATGGACGTTAAGAGCGGTTGAGCGCAGGTGCGGGTTCAACCGGTTCTCGAGCGTCGCTAGGCTACCAAGCCAATCCTGTGGACGCCCGAGAAAAACGGCTATGACAAGGATAGGCAGGCGTGACCGATGGTCACGCACAAAG
>LNAP01015415.1_pt1 | contig 14533 bp, 17 predicted proteins | sample 602601 | NCBI WGS metagenome assembly LNAP01 (sample SAMN02440304, study PRJNA202911) | soil metagenome | biome: Subtropical and temperate rainforests or woodlands; isolation source: soil samples (1 kg each in a 20% v/v slurry with milli Q water) were... ...
AGAGCTCGGCGTCGCTGCGATCGGCGGCGCCCTGCATCTCGTAAAACAGACCGAATTTCATGCCGGACCACTCCTTGGATTGGCGGCGCGCACGGCGCCGGATTGCGGTTTTCTTGACTTGCGGGTGACCACGGCGCGACCATGCGCGCATGGCTGACCGAACGTTCCGTGGGCGGCTATTCGACCACCGGTTGCCACGCGCCGTCCACGCACCCCAACGCGCAGAGGAGAAACACAATGAACCAGCAGGACATCGTCGACCGCATTGCCGCCCGCTGCGTGGAATCGGCCAACACCTGGCCGTGGCTGACCGGCAAGCTGACGGTCGGCATGGCGCAGGCGTGGATGATCCAGCACTCCATCCGCAACCGCCAGTTCAGTGCCAGCTACCGCCCGGCCTGGATGAGCCGCTGCCCGGACCAGGCGGTGGTGCGCAAGACCATCGGCCAGATGCTCGAAGAACTGGTCTATGACGAGAACCTGAAGGCGCCGCACACCAAGATCCTGTTCGAGATGGCCCGCACGCTCGGCCTGACCGACAAGCAGCTGCACGAAGCCGTGCCCAACGCCAAGACCGACATCTGGCACCAGGTGACCGAGAACCTGTGCCGCAACCGGCACTGGATCATCGGCTGGCTGTCGACCTCGCTGGAAGAATTCGTGCTGAGAGACCAACATCAGCGCCGACAAGTGGCAGAAGGACCTTGGCCTGACCGACGAACAGCTGTTCTTCTTCCGCTACCACGAGAAGGCCGACATGGAACACGCCGGCAAGGTCGTATGGGCGCCGATCAAGCGCCACGTGACCACGCCGGAGCTGGCCGCCGACGTGCTGGCCGGTCTGGATACGGCGCTGGAGGCCTCGCGCATCTTCTACGAGGGCGTGATGGACCTGGCCGCCGAGCTCGACGCGCAGGGCGTCAAGCTGCCGTCGGCCGCCTGATTTATCCCGCTTTTTCCGGAGCCTCCCCACATGAATGCCAACACCCAGTTCATCCAGGATCTGGTCACCTTCCCGGCCAAGACCAATGCCATCCCCAAGATGCTCTACGAGAGCGCGGAGATCTATCAGCTCGAAATGGAGCGGCTGTTCTACGGGCCGCACTGGCATCCGGTGGCGCACGTGGGCGAGATCCCGAACGCGGGCGACTACAAGACCTTCTATATCGGCGAGGTGCCGATCCTGATCACCCGCCTGGAAGGCGGCGCCGTCGGCGTGTTCCACAACGCCTGCTCGCACCGCGGCACCCTGCTGGTGCCCGAGGTGCGCGGCAATGGCACCGAGTTCCAGTGCCCGTATCACCGCTGGCTGTTCGACAACGGCGGCAACCTGCGCGGCGTGCCGGGCGAGAACGATTTTCCGGAAGACTTCTGCAAGGCCGACTTCGGCCTGCGCAAGATTCGCTTCGAGGTCTTCACCGGCCTGGTGTTCGCCACCCTGGACGACCACGCGGCGCCGCTTTCGGAGCAGCTTGGCGAAATCGCGGCGCCGCTGGCGGCCTCGCTGGGTGGTGACGGCAGGCTCAAGCTGCTCGGCTACCAGAAGGTCATGTACAACGCCAACTGGAAGACCTACCGCGATCAGGACGGCTATCACCCGCCGCTGTTGCACGCCGCCTTCAAGATGCTCAACTGGCAGGGCGGCAAGGGGCAGTGCACGATTTCCGAGAACGGCAACATCGCGCTGGTGTCGCAGCTGGCTGCGGTGCGCAACACCGAGTTCCTGCAGGATCCAAGCCTGGTACAGTTCAAGGGTGTCGACCCGAGCCAGGGGTCCTACGTGGTGTGTCCGTCGCTGTTGTCGTTCGGCAGCAAGCACCTGGACATGTTCAATTTCCGCTTCGGCATTCCGCGTGGGCCGCTCAAGACCGAAGTCCACTGGGCCTACTTCTGCCACGAGGACGATGACGAGGACATGGTGCGCCACCGTTTGCGCCAGTCCTCGAATCTGCTCGGCCCGTCGGGCCTGGTCAGCCTGGAGGACGCGGCCGTGTTCCACCGCATCCAGAACGCGCTCAAGGCCGGCACGCCGAATGCCTACTTCATGAAGGGCGTGCGCAAGGACGCCGATCCGTACAAGTCCGGCCAGAACGACGAGATCGCCAACATCGTCTGGTGGGAGTGGTACCGCAAGCAGATGGGTTTCAGCCGCGCCGCGGCCTGAAGCGGCGGTCGACAGCGAAATAAGGTTTTTTGCGGTCCTGCCAGGGCCGGTCGGGTGAAAACAGCCGCAGCTTCGTTTACCGAGCTGCGAGCGGGCCTGGTCCGGTCCTGCGCATGGCCGCTTCGGTCGAGGAGAACACCGCGTGAGTTATGACTTCGCGCCGCTGGTAAACAACACGTTTCCGGCGGTCAGTGAGCGTTTTGCAGCCATCAATCCGGCCACCGGCGAGACCATCGGTTCGGTGCCGGAATGCGCCGGCCTGGTGGACGAGGCGGTGCGCGGGGCGCTGGCCGCCCAGCGCGAATGGGCCAAGGTGCCGCTGTTCCAGCGGGTGGGTCTGGTCGGCAAGCTGGCGGCCGTGCTGGAACAGCACGGCGAGGAACTGGCGCAGCTGGACGTGCTCGATACCGGCAGTCCGATTCACGTCATGCGTGCCGACGTCCGCGCCTCGGTCGGCATGCTGCGCCACCAGATGGGCCTGGCGCCGCAGGTGTTCGGCCGCTCCGGGGACCGCTTCACCGGCGACAACATCCACTTCACGCTGCCGCAGCCGTTCGGCGTGGTGGCGCGCTTCTGTGCCTTCAATCACCCGCTCATGTTCAGCATCATGCGCATCGCGGCGCCGCTGCTGATGGGCAATTCGCTGATCATCAAGCCGTCCGAGCACACGAGTCTGTCGACGCTGCGCATCGGCGAGATCCTGGCCCCGCACATCCCGCCGGGCCTGATCCAGATTCTCACCGGCGGCATTCCGGTGGGCGAAGCCATCGTCGGTCACAAGGACATCAAGCGCATCACGCTGACCGGCGGCAAGGCGGCGGCGCTGGCCTTCTACCGCATCGCCGCCGAGTCCGGGCACCTCAAGGACTTCACCTTCGAGCTGGGCGGCAAGAACCCGATGGTGATCTATCCGGACGCGGACGCCGAGAAGGCCTTCACCTCGGCCGTGCATGGCATGAACTTCTATCAGACGGCCGGCCAGAGCTGCGGCTCGACCAGCCGCATCTTCATCCATCGCTCGCTGTACGAGCAGGCCAAGGCGGCCATCAAGACGGCCTGCGAGGCGATTCGCATCGGTGATCCGCAGGATCCCGATACGCTGATGGCGGGCCTGTCGACGCAGCAGCAGTTCGACAAGACCCTGCGTTACATCGAGCTTTCAAAGCGCGAGGGTCTGCCGCTGCTGACCGGTGGTGCGCGCCTGACCACGCCGCCGTTCGACAAGGGCTTTTACGTGCCGCCGACGGTGTTCTACGACGTCACCCGCGAGCACACGCTGTTTCGCGAGGAAGTCTTCGGCCCGGTGCTGGCGCTGATCCCTTGGGACGACGAGCAGCAGATGCTGGCCGACATCAACGCTGTTGAATACGGCCTCACGGCCAGCGTGTGGACGTCGAGTCTGGACACCGCGATGGAGTTCGCGCGCCGGGTCGAGTCCGGAACGGTGTGGATCAACGGTTCGTCCAAGCACTTCCCGGGTTTCGGCTTCGCCGGCCAGAAGGATTCCGGCCTCGGTCAGGAAGAAACACTCGAAGAGCTGGTGTCGTTCACGCAGCTGAAAGCCGTGCATTACTTCGGCGCCGAAGGGCGCAAGAACGTGGAGATTCGTCTGATATGAAAGCCAGTGCCCTGGTGCTTGCCGCCTACAAGGAGCCGCTCGAAGTCCGTCAGTTCGACGTGCCGGAGCCGGAGCCCGGTGCCATCGTGGTCCGGATCGACCGCGCGACGATCTGTGGCACCGACCATCATGTGCACATGGGCCTGCTGCAGCCGGTGTCGAAAACGCCCGCCATCCTTGGCCACGAGATGGTCGGCGTGATCGAAAAGCTCGGTGCCGGTCGGGATACCGACGTGGCCGGGGCGCCACTGGCCAAGGGCGACCGGGTGATCTGGGCTTATGCCTACTGCGGCAAGTGCTATTACTGCGTGGTGGCCCACCAGCCGACGCTGTGCACCAATTTCACGCCCTACGGCTACGCCGACTGCGGCAAGCCGCCGCACCTGCTGGGCGGCTTCGCGCAGTACGCCTACATCCTGCCGGCCTGTCACGTGGTCAAGGTGCCGGACGAGGTGCCCAGCCACTGGGCTTCGTCCGCCAGCTGCGCGCTGCGCACCATCATGCACGCCACGGCGCGCGCCGGCGGCATCCGCCCGGCCGAGACGGTGTTGGTGCAGGGCAGCGGGCCGGTGGGTCTGTACGGCGTGGCGGCAGCGCGCGCCTTCGGTGCCCGGCGGGTGATCTGCTTCGGTGCCCCGGACGGGCGGCTGGACGTGGCCACGGCGTTTGGCGCCGACGCCGTGTGCAACATCGAGAAAACCGACGCCAAGCAGCGCGCGGAACTGGTCCGAAGTTTTACTGACGGCCGCGGCGCGGATCTGGTGTTCGAGTGCTCGGGCTCGCACCACGCACTCGAAGAAGCCATCGGCATCACCCGCATGGGCGGGCGCATCGTGGTGATCGGCGCCGGTGACCCGCAGCCGGCGCAGATTCCCGGCATGGCCTTCGTGATGAAGCAGATCAGCGTGCATGGCATCCGCTCGGCCGGCATCGAGTACTACCGCGAGGCGCTGGCCTTCCTGGCCGCGCAGAAGGACAACTTCCCGTTCGAGCGGCTGTTCGGCGAAACCTACAGCCTGGCCGAGATACCCAAAGCCATGGAGCGCATGCACCGGCTGGAGGAGATCAAGCCGGTGGTGGATCCGTTCAAGAGCTAGACAAAGAAGGGGAGGGGTAATCCAGCGGCGGCTACCCAGGCGCAGGGTAGCCGCCGATTTTTTGTTTGGCCTTATTCGGCGGCCTTCAGTTCCTTCGCCACCAGCTGGTCGAGGGCTGCGAACATGCCCTCTTCGCTGCCGGCACTGGTGCCGTCGACGCGGTACTTGCCGTTGACGATGAAGGTCGGCACGCCTTCCAGACCGTAGGCACGGGTCATCTGATTGGCGCCCGTCCACGTCGAAGGAGTTGAAGGCTTCCCTGAATTTCTCGCGTGGCACGCCCTGGCCGGCGAAGAACTCGGTCAGGCTGGCCTCGTCGTTCAGGTCCTTGCGGTCACGGTGGATGGCTTCGAACAGGGCCTTGTGCACGTCCTCGCCCAGCTTGAGCTGCTGCATGGCGTAGTAGGCGCGACCGAGCACCGCCCAGCGCTGGTTGAAGATGGCCGGCACGCGGATGAATTCCACCGATGCCGGTTGTTTCTTGCGCCAGGCGGCAATCTGCGGCTCGGCGTGGTAGCAATGCGGGCAGCCGTACCAGAAGAACTCGATCACCTCGACCTTGGCGGGATCGCGCGTGGGCTGCGGCTGGGCCAGTTCCACCCAGGGCTCGGCCTGGGCACCGAGCGTGGTCAGCAGCAGGGCGAACAGGCCGGTGAGCAGCGGCAGGCGCATGGGCGTCCTCCTGGAGCGCGACTTCAGTGCAGGCCGGAGACGTATTGCGACACGGCGTCGATTTCCGCCTTGCTCATGCGTGCTGCGATGTCGCGCATGATGCCGTTGATGTCAGTGCTGCGTTCGCCGCTGGCGTACAGGCCAAGCTGCGTGGTGACGTACTCCGGGTGCTGACCGCTGAGTGCCGGCCAGCCGGCCGGGTCGTTGCCCAGGCCCTGTGGGCCGTGGCAGGCCATGCAGGCGGGCACGCCGGTCTTGGCGTTGCCGGCCCGGTACACCTGGGCGCCGGCGGCAACGGCGTCTTGCGGAACGCTGCCCAGCTTGACGGTTTGGCTGGCATAGAAGGCCGCCAGATCCTCGATGTCCTGATCGCTCAGGTTGGCGGCCATGGGCGACATGAGCGGGTTCTTGCGCTGGCCATCGCGCAGGGCCTTCAGTTGCGTGACGATGTAGCCGGCATGCTGGCCGGCGATTTTCGGGTACATGCCGACCGGACTGTTGCCGTCGGTGCTGTGGCAGGCCTGACAGGGGGCTGATTTTTGCTGGCCGGCGGTGGCATCGCCCGCCGCCTGCGCGCCGCCCGCCATTGTCAGGGCGGCAGCCACCACGATCCACTTGCAGCCTCGCATCCGCAGACTCCCGGTTGAGTGTTGGTTGGGGGTATTGGGGTTGGTTCGCTGCGCTGCATTCGGGGCAGCGCAAACGGCGCGGTATTCTAGCAGCAGTCACTGGCCGGTCCTGCCGGATCGGGTCGGCCACGGCCGGTTCTGTCCTTCAACGTCACCTGCTGTACCTTCCCGATGACCGATCCGGTTCCCAATCCCCTGCAAGGGGCCCGCTTCTGGCGCGCCGCCACGGCGCTCGACCATCTGCCCCCGGACGAGGGCGCGGAGGTGGCCTTTGCCGGTCGCTCCAACGCCGGCAAGTCCAGCGCGCTGAACACGCTCACCGGCCAGCGTGCGCTGGCGCGGGTCAGCAAGACGCCGGGGCGCACGCAGGAGCTGCTGTTCTTTCAACTGGACGATCACCGTCGTCTGGTGGATTTGCCCGGCTACGGTTACGCCGCCACCTCGGCGGCCCGTCGGCGCGACTGGGGCGAAGTGATCCCAGCCTACTTTGCCAGCCGGCGCAGCCTGCGCGGGCTGCTGCTGTTCATGGACGTGCGCCGCCCGCTGCAGGTGGGCGATCGGCAGCTGATTCTGGCCGCGGGCGAGTTTGGCTTGCCGGTGCAGCCGGCCGTGACCAAATCGGACAAGCTCGGCCGCGGCGCGCTGCAAAGCGCAATGCGCGCCTTGCAGAAAGAGCTGTCGGTGTTCGAGGCGGTGTTGCCGCCGCTGCCGCTGTCGAACCTGAGCGGGGAGGGCGCGCCGGCGATTCGCGAGCAGGTGCGGGCCTGGCTGGATGCGGATGCCGACTGAAGGAAACCCGGAAGCATTCCGCGTTTCCCGCAGCGCAGGGACGCGCTGCCAAAACGTGTGACCCATCGGAAAACTGTACAGCCAGCGATTCTGGCGGCGGCCCATCAGTCCAGTTCGGCGATCCAGGCCTGTTGCAGGGCTTCCAGAATCCGCTCGCCGCAGCGCTCGGGCGCGTCGTCGAAGCCGGGCAGCGCCAGCACCCAGGCGCGCAGGTCCGTGAACCGCACGGTGGCGGGGTCGACCTGCGGATAAAGCTCGGCCAGCGCCTCGGCCAGAGCCTGGCTGTCGGTCCACTTCATGTGGCTTCGCGGACCTGGTTGAGGGTGTAGCGGGGGATTTCGATGGTCAGATCGGCACTGGCGATGCGCACCTGGCAGGACAGGCGTGAGTGCGCTTCCAGGCCCCAGGCCTTGCCGAGCTGGTCTTCCTCGTCGTCGCTGGCGGCGCGCAGCGAAGCGAAGCCCTGGCGCACGATGACGTGACAGGTGGTGCACACGCAGGCCTTGGCGCAGGCGTGGTCGATGGCCACGCCGTGCGCCGCCAGGGCATCGCACAGGTGGCTGCCGGTGCTGGCTTCGAAACGCGCACCCTGCGGGCACAGCTCCGGGTGCGGCAGGACGGTGACGGTCGGCATCAGGGAAGCGCCGCCAGGTGCTGGCCGGTCAGGGCGGTGTGCACGGCGACATCCATGCGCCGGGCGGCGAACTCGGCGGTGACGGCGTCGAGCCCATCCATGGCGACGCGGATGGGCTCGATCCGGCCCTCGCCCAGCGCCGTGCGCAGGGTGTCCATGGCGCTGACGATGGCGCGGCGTTCGACGGCGTTGAGCAGCCGCTCGCCGTCGGCTTCCAGTGCGCGGGCGGTCGCCAGCATGATCCGTTCGCTCTCCACCGTCAGCTCGCGCAGGCGCCGCTCGTCGGCATCCTCCAGCAGATGCGCCCTGGCATCGGCCAGCATGGCGGCGATGGTCGGCTCGTCAAGGCCGTAGGCCGGCTTGACGCTGATTTCGGCGGCCACGCCGCTGTTTTGTTCGACGGCGGCGACGCGCAGCAGGCCGTCGGCGTCGACCTGGAAGGTGACGCGCACCCGCGCCAGACCGGCCGGCATGGGCGGGATGCCGCGCAGCTCGAAGCGCGCCAGAGTGCGACACTGGTCGGCCCGCTCGCGCTCGCCCTGCAGCACCTGGATGGCGATGGCGGTCTGGCCGTCCTTGAATGTCGTGAAGTCCTGCGCGCGGGCCACCGGCAGCGTGCTGTTGCGGGGGATGATCTTCTCGGTCAGCCCGCCCAGGGTCTCGATACCCAGCGACAGCGGAATCACGTCCAGCAGCAGCCAGTCGTCGCTGCGGTTGCCGGCCAGCGCATCGGCCTGCAGGGCGGCGCCGATGGCCACCACGGCGTCCGGGTCCAGATCCGTCAGCGGCGGGCGGCCGAAAAACTGAGCCACCGCGGCACGGATGGCCGGCATGCGCGTGGCGCCGCCGACCAGCACCACGCCGGTCACCTCATCTGCCGTGACGCCGGCATCGCGCAGCGCCCGCCGCACCGGCGGCAGGGTGCGGGCGACCAAATCGGCGGTCAGGGCCTCGAAGTGGCTGCGACTGAGCGTGAGGTCCAGTACCTGCCCGCCGGGCAGGCTGTGTATGACGGCAACCTCCGTGCGTTCGCTGAGCGCCTCCTTGGCCGCCCGGGCGAGGCCCAGCAGCGTCTGGCGCTGGCTGGACGTCGGCGCGTCCAGGTGCGCCTGAGCTGCCATCCAGTCGGCCACCACATGATCGAAATCATCGCCGCCGAGCGCGGCGTCGCCATTGACCGCCAGCACCTCGAACACCCCGCCGGTAAGGCGCAGCACCGAAATGTCGAAGGTGCCGCCACCCAAATCGTAGACCGCGTACACGCCCTCGGCCGCCTGATCCAGACCGTAGGCCAGCGCCGCGGCAGTCGGTTCGGCCAGCAGGCGCAGCACCTCGATGCCCGCCAGGCGCGCGGCATCCTTGGTGGCCTGGCGCTGCGCCTCGTCGAAATAGGCCGGCACGGTGATTACAGCGCCGACCAGCTCGCCGCCCAGGGCGGCCTCGGCGCGCTGGCGCAGGCTGCGCAGGATGTGCGCCGACACTTCGACCGGGCTCTTGACGCCGCCGGCGGTCGCGATTTGCACCATGCCCGGGGCGTCCAGCAGCCGATACGAGGGCCGGATGGCGACGTCATGCAGGCCGCGCCCCATCAGGCGCTTGACCGAGGCGATGGTGTTGGCCGGATCGTCGGCCAGGGCGGCGCGCGCCGCGCTGCCGACGCTGATTGCGCCATCGGCGTGGGAGCGCACTACCGACGGCAGCAGGCGCGCGCCGTCGGCATCCGCCAGTACCGTCGGCAGGCCGTCGCGCACCGTGGCCACCAATGAGTGGGTGGTGCCCAGGTCGATGCCCACCGCCAGGCGATGCTGATGCGGGGCGGTGCTCTGGCCGGGCTCGGCAATCTGCAGCAGGGCCATCAGACCTGTACCTCCTCGTCGGCCTCGACCACGGCGTCGAGCAGCCGGCGCAGGAAACCGTATTCGAGCAGGCAGGCACTGGCCGTGTCGGGGCTGGCGGCGTCGAGCGCGGCGGCCAGCCGGGCCTCGCAGGCATCAAGCTGCGCCCGCAGTTCGGCGCCCAGGCGCTGCAGGGCCTCGCCATCGCCACTGTCCCGGACGCTGTCGAGCGTTTCGTGCCAGGTCATTTGCTGCATCAGCAGGGCCGATGACGGGCGCGCCTGGCTGGCGTCGACGCCGCGCAGCGCAAGCAGGTGGGCAGCGCGCCGCGCCGGGTCCTTGAGGATGCGATAGGCCTCGTTGATGGCCGTGGCGGCACTGAGCGCCTGCTCCTGCGCGGCAGCGGCGCCCTGCACATGGCGGTCCGGGTGGGCGCGCCGGGCGCGCTCACGGTAGGCGGCGTCGAGCTGCTCGCGGTCCAGCGCAAAGCGCTGCGGCAAGCCGAGCAGGGCGTAGAAGTCGACGGCGGCGCTCATGGCGATCAGGCGCTGAAGCTCTCGCCGCAGCCGCACTCGCCGCGGGCGTTGGGATTGTTGAACTTGAAGCCTTCGTTCAAGCCCTCGCGCACGAAGTCCAGCTGCGTGCCGTCGACGTGGATCAGGCTGCCGGGGTCCACCAGCACGGTCACGCCGCCGCTGTGGAAGCTGAGGTCGTCCGGACTGGCCTGGTCGGCGAATTCGAGCACGTAGGACAGGCCCGAGCAGCCGCTGCTGCGCACGCCAAGACGCAGGCCGACGCCGCGGCCGCGGTTGGCCAGGGCCTTGCTGACGTGGCGGGCGGCGGCTTCGGTGAGGGTGATGGCCATGGCGGGGTGCTCCTAGACGGTGAAGGAACTGCCGCAGCCGCAGGTGCTGGCGGCGTTCGGGTTCTTGATGACGAAGCGCGCGCCGGACAGGTCTTCCTGGTAGTCGATTTCGGCGCCGGCCAGGTACTGGAAGCTCATCGCGTCCACCAGCAGGGTGACGCCGTCACGCTCGACCGCGGTGTCGTCGTCGGCCGCCACCTCGTCGAACGAGAACCCGTACTGGAAGCCGGAGCAGCCGCCGCCGGACACGAACACGCGCAGCTTCAGCGCCGGATTGCCTTCCTCGTCCAGCAGCGTGCGCACCTTGTCGGCGGCGGCGGACGTGAACAACAGGGGTGAGACGAGGTCGTTCATGGCAGTCTCCTTTCAGGCTGGGGCGCCCTGTTTCTGGCGCAGGTCGTCGATGGCGGCGCGGATCGCATCCTCGGCCAGCACCGAGCAGTGCAGCTTCACCGGCGGCAACGCCAGTTCCTCGGCGATGGCGGTGTTCTGGATTTCGAGCGCCTGGTCGAGCGTGCGGCCCTTGAGCCACTCGGTGACCAGCGAGCTGGACGCGATGGCGCTGCCGCAGCCGTAGGTCTTGAAGCGGGCGTCCTCGATGACGCCGTCCTCGCCGACGCGGATTTGCAGGCGCATCACATCGCCGCAGGCCGGCGCGCCGACCATGCCGGTGCCGACCTTTGGGTCGGCCACGTCCAGGCTGCCGACGTTGCGCGGGTTTTCGTAGTGGTCAAGCACGCGATCGCTGTACGCCATGGGGAGTCTCCGGTCAGGGGTTGAAGGTCAATGCGAGGCCCACTCGACGCTGGCAAGGTCGACGCCTTGCTGATGCATGTCCCACAGCGGCGACAGCTCGCGCAGGCGGCCGACCTGGCTGGTCAGTTCACCGATGGCGAAATCGACTTCGGCTTCGGTCGTGAAGCGGCCCAGGCTGAAGCGGATCGAGCTGTGGGCCAGCTCGTCCGGCAGGCCCAGCGCGCGCAGCACGTAGGACGGTTCGAGGCTGGCCGAGGTGCAGGCCGAGCCGCTGGACACGGCGATGTCCTTGATGGCCATCATCAGCGACTCGCCCTCCACGAAGGCGAACGAGAGGTTCAGGTTGTGCGGCACCCGCTGCACGGCGTCGCCGTTCAGGTGTACTTCGTCGAGGGCCATCAGGCCGTCTTTCAGACGCTGGTGCAGCGCCGCGATGCGGGCGTTGTCGTCCGCCATTTCAAGGCGCGCCAGGCGCCCATGCCGACGATCTGGTGCGTCGCCAGCGTGCCCGAACGCATGCCCCGCTCGTGGCCACCGCCATGCATCTGCGCTTCCAGGCGAACGCGCGGCTGGCGGCGCACGTACAGCGCGCCGATGCCCTTGGGGCCATAGGTCTTGTGGGCCGAGAACGCCATCAGGTCGACCGGCAGGGTGGACAGATCGATCGCCACCTTGCCGGTGGCCTGTGCCGCGTCGACATGAAACAGCACGCCCCGCTCGCGGCACAGCGCACCCAGGGTGGCGATGTCCTGCACCACGCCGATCTCGTTGTTGACCAGCATCACCGAGGCCAGCACGGTGTCCGGGCGCAGCGCGGCGGCGAAGCGGTCCGGGTCCAGCAGACCATTGGCGTCCGGCGACAGGTACGTCACCTCGAAGCCCTGGCGCTCGAGCGCCCGCATGCTGTCGAGGACGGCCTTGTGCTCGGTGGTCACCGTCACCAGGTGCCGGCCGCGGTCCTGATAGAACTGCGCGGCGCCCTTGATGGCCAGGTTGTCCGACTCGGTGGCGCCGGAGGTCCAGACGATCTCGCGCGGCTCGCAGCCGACCAGCGCCGCCACTTCGGCGCGCGCCTCGACCACCGCTTCCTCGGCCACCCACCCAATACGGTGCGAGCGGCTGGCCGGGTTGCCGAAATGCTGCCCAAGATAGGGCAGCATCCGGGCCACCACCCGCGGGTCGACCGGTGTGGTGGCGGCGTAGTCCAGATAAACCGGAAGTTCGAGCATGGTGTGCATCCGCCTTGAGTTCGGCCGCCACAGGACGGCTGGGCCGGGGTTCTGGCAGGGCTAACGCAAGCCGTGTGCCAGCCTCCGGCGGGCGAGCTAAGCGGCTGAATATGAAGCGATCACCAATGCCGGGGCAGCGGTACGGATGCGCCGTCTGTCGGCTTTGTCGCGTTGGCTACAGGTCATGTGCGGGCTGTCTGGCCGGGGCCCCGGGTGGATTGCCGTGCGCCTGCCGTCGATGCGCGGTGGTGGCGGTTTCCCGCGGCTGGCACCCGTATTGCATGCTTTGAACTGGTGACAACGCCCGCGCCCTGGCGGGTGGATACCCAATTCCTGCCGAGGTATGCCCATGTCCACAGCGGCGCTGGTCGACAGCCCCAGACAGCAGGGCACCGAACTGCTCGCGATCTACGAAATCAGCAAGATCCTGAGTTCGTCCCTGGACCTGAAGCGCACGCTGCGCGGCGTGCTGAACCTGCTGGCCTCCTACATGCGGATGCAGCGCGGCACGGTGAGCCTGCTCGACGCCGGCGACGAGCTGCGCGCCATCGGCGCCGCCGACCTGTCCGAAGAGGCGGTGCTGCGCGCGCACTACCGCATCGGCGAGGGCATCACCGGGCGCATCCTGCAAACCGGCTCGCCGTGCGTGGTGCCGGACATCGCCCGGGAACCGCTGTTCCTGAACCGCACCGGCGCCCGCGACCTGGCCGCCGGGCAGGTGATCGCCTTCATCGGCGTGCCGATCAAGGTCGGCCGCGACACGGTCGGCGTGCTCACGGTCGACCGCGACGTGACCGACGAGCCGGCCAATTTCGAGCGCGACGTGCGCTTCCTGACCATGGTGGCGAACCTCATCGGCCAGACCGCGCGCCTGCACAGCAACGTGGCCGCCGAGCGGGCCGAGCTGCTGCAGGAAAAAAGCCGCCTGCAGAAGGAACTGCACGCCAAGTACCGGCTCGACAACGTCATCGGCGCCAGCAAGGGCATGCAGGAAGTGTTCGCCGAGGTGCACCAGGTGGCGGCCGGGCGGGCCACCGTGCTGCTGCGCGGCGAATCCGGTACGGGCAAGGAAGTGATCGCCCGCGCCATTCATTTCCTGAGCCCGCGCAAGGAAGGGCCGTTCGTGCGCGTCAACTGCGCCGCGCTGTCCGAGAACCTGCTCGAATCGGAACTGTTCGGCCACGAGAAGGGCGCCTTCACCGGCGCCCACGCCGACCGCAAGGGCCGCTTCGAGCTGGCCGACGGCGGCACGCTGTTCCTGGACGAGATCGGCGAGGTGTCGCCGGGCTTCCAGACCAAGCTGCTGCGCGTGCTGCAGGAGCGCGAGTTCGAGCGCGTCGGCGGCAGCCGACCGATCAAGGTCGACGTGCGCCTGATCTGCGCCACCAACCGCAACCTGGAAGAAGCCGTCGGCAAGGGCACCTTTCGCGAGGACCTGTATTTCCGCATCAACGTGGTGACGGTGTTCCTGCCGCCGCTGCGCGAGCGGCGCGAGGACATCCCGCCGCTGGTCGAGCACTTCCTGTCCCGCTACAACGAGGAAAGCCACCGCGCCATCACGCTCAGCCCCGAGGCGCTGCAGATCATGCTCGGGTAACGTGCGGGAACTGGAAAACTGCGTCGAGCGCTGCGCCACCATGACCCGCGGCGATACGATCCGCGCCACCGACATGCCCTGCCAGCACGGCAAGTGCTTCTCGCTGGTGCTGCAGGGCTACACCACGACCCAGCGGGAGTCGGTGGTATTGCCGCCGGTCGCGCGTGCGCGCCTGCCCAGTCCTGTTGCAACTCCCGGCGCAGCGGTAGCCCCGGCCACCGCATCCGGCGACGCGCCACCTGACGACGAACACGAGCGCCTGGTGTGGGCCATGCAGCAATGCGGCTGGGTGCAAGCCAAGGCGGCGCGCCTGCTCGGCATCACGCCGCGCCAGATCGGCTACGCACTGCGCAAATACAACGTGCAGGTACGGCGCTTCTGAGGTCAGCTCACTTGGGTGGTAAGGAAACCTCTGAACCCATGATCCCCCGTCGTTGCGAGGAGCGCGCGGCGCGACGTGGCAACCTTGCCTTTGGTTTGACCGGGGGCGTGCCGGCGGGCGGCAAGGCAAGGTCCTAACGTCGCTGCGCTCCTCAGGACGACGGGGCGTTACAGCGACGGCTGCAGGAACGCCGCCTGCAGGTCCCGATCGAAGTACGACAGCGCCTTGCCCAGTTGCGACTCGGTCCAGCGCACGGCCTCGAATTC